>Ga0210039_1000011_pt1 | contig 321498 bp, 282 predicted proteins | sample CryGeyCG2114_250_3_FD_185460 | JGI IMG/M metagenome (GOLD analysis project Ga0210039, IMG submission 185460) | Groundwater microbial communities from aquifer - Crystal Geyser CG17_big_fil_post_rev_8/21/14_2.50 (SPAdes) (version 2) | ecosystem: Environmental > Aquatic > Deep subsurface >...
GTCACGGGTTGACGGCTTTCTCAAGAAATGGAGGGACAGAGCTTTACTTTTGCAAAACGCAATGTAGGCTCAAACCGTTTAACAGAAAGCTTTTGAACCACTGAAAATCTTTTTCTGGAAAACTCTAGTGGATTTGCTCTGTTTGAAGATGATGAAAAGCAAATGCGCATTCAATACATGAATGGGATTGCACAAGGTTCTCGCCACCATACTTTCAAAAATTCAGATTGGGTTTTGCATACGGCTACCAAAGAGAGCTCTTATTATCTGCTCGAAAAATCTGAAAAAATGGGATATATTCGTGCCGAGAAATACGAATTTGGCATCTTGCTCTATCGGTATCTCAAAGAAAATGGAGAATGGCTGGAAAATTATAAAATCACGCCAGAGTCTCCAGACTATAAAAGATTAGAACGCTATCAGATCTGGGAAAATGTGAAAATACTTTCTTAAAACCATTTTTTAAACCAGAAAATATAAACAAAAATCAGCGATTTAGGATACAAAAAAAATGAACATCAATAAACAAATTTCAGCTATCTTTGAAGATCAAGGACTCAATACACAGGAAAAATGTGGATGGGTTTTTATTGATTCTAAATTTCCTTGTCTTCGTGCGTGGATTGAAAACTTTCCCCAACAGTCTGAAAAAACGTTATTGCAATTGAATATAGAAATAAGTTTTGGGCTCCAGGAACGTATCATTCAAAATTTTGTGGGATTGGGAACAGACAAAGAATCAGCAATAGACGATGCACTGAATTATTTCAAACGGGCCAGTCTCCCTGTTTTAAACGCTGCATTTTGGCCTCATAGCGTTCATCAAGACACTATCAAACAGGAAACATGGCCATTGGCAGAAAAAAACTGGGAAGTTTGTATTGGCGATCTATCCTGTCGCGTTTTCGGAGAAGAAGAAGATTTGCTCCCTGAAGGAATCCTTCCAGCTTTAAAAAAGGGAATTCAAAACCTATCTCTAACAGGCCAAAGACATTGGGTAAATCTGCTTTATACTCATAATCAAGACGAGAATATCCATTTTGAAGTGCATTTAGATAATCAATTCTCTCCAGAACTCAAAAATGATCTCGGCAATATTGAATGGAAAAAATCAGATCAATTCTATTCTTTAAAACTTTTTCTGATTTTGAAAAATAAAGGAGCCGAACCTGAAAGAGAGATTCCCAAACCATCAACGGATATTGAAACGGCATTGCTTTGGTTTTGCAAGTCCACTCTATTTGCCTATGATTGGCCCGACGCTGAGTATATTGAAGAATTGGTGCTTATGGGGCTAGAACCAAATTTAGCCAGAGAAATTGTCTATTTCACGCCCAGTGCTTTGGCCCGAAAAATAATAGAAGCGAATAATACACAGGTTTCTCCCTATTATTTACGTCTCAATGCAGACGGAGAAGAGCTAGAAAGAGGCTTACTAAAAGAACATCCTGTATTTCAGGCTGCGCAAACCTCTTTCGAATATCTTTCCGAAGATGTGATCAAACTATTGACGCTGAAATCATCAGAGATAGGCGCGTTGAGCCAAGCGGCCCTGGACGGACGCAATCCCAGGGAACTAGAATTGGGACCCTTTGTCTATTTCGAAGAAGATCCCCTTGAAGTCGGTTTTTTAAGAGCCAAAACTTTGCTACACACCCTAATGAATAGCACAGATCATAACCGGGCCAAAAAAGCTTGGTGGAAATTTTGGTAAAACTTATCCACCCGAAGCCCAATCCGCTATACTGCCCCCATGCGCTATACCACCCTGGCCCGTGAGGCTGAAACCGAAATCATTATTCTCAAAAGCCGCTTCATTGCCAGTGGCTGCGAAGTGCAAACCGTTGAGGCTGCCGAGGCCTTTTTACACAAAACCCGCGAGCGCTGGCCCGACGCCACCCATCACTGCTATGCCTTTCGCGTAGGAGGTCCCCCACTGGTCGATCGCTATTCAGACGATGGCGAGCCTTCGGGCACCGCCGGAAAACCGATCATGACCGTGCTGGAACACAACCTCTACAATGCCATTCTTGTGGTTACTCGCTATTTCGGAGGCACCAAACTGGGCACAGGGGGCCTGGTCAAGGCCTATACCCAGGCTGCCCAAGCCCTGATTGAAACGGCAGGTCGCCTGGAAAAAGAACCCTGCCTCAGCCTGGAGTTGCATTACCCCTATGCCCTGAGTGGCACGATCGAATACCAATTGGCGCAAGCGGGCCTCAAAGCTGAATTTACCTATTCAGCCGACGTACAGGCCCAAGTCGAGGTTCCCCTCAGTCAAAAAGAGCAGCTGCTGGCCCAACTCAGCCACCCCCAACTGCTGATCCGAGAGGCCAACACTCCCTGAACAGGGGCTGCTACCTCCCATCCTGGGGCTGGGGTACAATGATAAGCACGCAGCATTTTAGACGGGCAAACAGATGCAACCAGAGGATTTCAATTTAACACCCGAGAATATGGACCCAACCGAGATTGGCACCATGTTTTCTGTTTCTGCTGTTGTCAAAAGCGAACCCCAAGCAACACCTGAAGAAGCAGGGGCAGAACTTCCGCGCTATGAACCGATCCAGGAACTGGGCCGAGGCGCAATGGGCGAAGTCTGGTTGATGCGGGACATTTACCTGCGCCGCAAAGTAGCCAGCAAACAGCTTTTGCCGCAAATGACCACGCCCGAAGTCCAGGACCAATTCCTGAGTGAAGCACAGATTACCGCCCGTCTCGAACACCCTGGCGTGATTCCGGTCTACACACTCGAAATCGATGCCGAGCAGCGCATGTCCTATGCCATGAAGGTGGTACAGGGCAAAACCCTTAAGGAAGAGATTCTGGCCCTGAAACAAGCCCAGGAAAAGAATCCCAATCTTAAAGAATGGCGCAATGAACTCTACCGCCTGCTTGAAATTTTTCTCAAGGTCTGCGATGCCATGGACTATGCCCACAGCAAGGGCATTATTCACCGCGATCTCAAACCCGCCAATATTATGATAGGCCCTTTTCGTGAAGTCTATGTGCTCGATTGGGGCATTGCCAAGGTCTGGAATACGCCCGAAGAAGAAAGTGAAACCTCTCAGAACAAGGTTATTGCAGGCACCCCCCGTTATTTATCCCCTGAGCAGGCCCGTTGCCGCAAGCTCGACCCCAAAAGCGATCAATACACCCTGGGCCTGATTCTGCAAGAGATTTTAACCCTCACACCTGCTTTTCAGGCCAAATCCATGCCCGAAATGCTGAAAAAAATCCTGACCGGAAACAGAGCCTCCTGCAGCCAGGCCTTGGGTCTGCATTCCATTCCAGCCGATCTTCAGGCCATTGTTGCCCGCTCCGTGGCCTTGAAAGCAGCAGATCGCTATGCCTCGGTGGCAGACATGGCAACGGATCTGCGCCAATATATGCAAGACAACGAAACCCAGGTTTTACCAGATAATCTGCCCCGCAGACTCTTGCGCTGGGTTCGGCACAATCCGCAACGGGCCATGCTTGGCAGTTTGCTGATGCTTTTCTGCTGCTCTCTGGCGGTGGCGGGCAGTTTATATATCTGGCAAAAAACCCTGATTCAAACCCAACGCCGCAAAGCAGTTCTTGAAGAACTTCAACTCCAGCTCACCATCGCAGGTCAAAACCTCGACAGCTATCTGGGAGGACTCGAAGCCCGTTTGGAATACCTGACCGGGGCCGCTGCTGAATCCTGGCTGCGCGGCAAAGATCTGGCCGGCCCAATGTACACCCCCTCACACTTACCCCAGCAGGCACTGCTCACACCAGAGCAAGAAGCGCCTGTTTTCTGGAGTTTTCCTGTTTGGCTGGACAACCCCTCAAGCAGTTTTGCCCGGTTGAACAGCCTCACCCCCATTTTTCAGCGTGTATTTGCTGTCGCTGCGAACCCCCAAAACAAAGTGCCTGACTGGTTGCAGTCAAAAACACACAGCAGCCCTGTGGGTTGGGCTAGTGTACAGTTTGATCAAGGCCCCCATTTGATTTATCCTGGTAGCCCCCAAGCCAGCGAAGTGCCTGAACTTTTAACCCAAGCAAAAACGCATGCCGGCTATCAAGCCCAAGGGCAAACCCGCCCCTTTTGGTTTGCCCAAGAATCCATGGGGACAGAAAGTTATTTCTCAGTTCTGGCCCCGATCAAAGGGGATCAGGGGCAAACCCTGGGAGAAGCGGCATTGCTCATTCACAGCCCCTATCTGTTGCAAGAGCTGAAAAAAATGCAGATTCAGGAAGGGCTGCTCTCCTTACAGGTTTTAAACGCCAAGGGAGAGATTCTGTTTGAAATCGTCAAGCAACCTGCCCAGTCTGATTTGCCAGCAGACATCCGGGCCGATCTCAAAGCCGGTCAAAGTGGCTTGAAAGAAACGGCTGATGGGCTTTATTTCTATCAGGCCCTGGCCACTGCCGATTGGCGTCTTTTGGCACGCTTTGACTTTCAAAAACTGCTCACCCAGGAGCCCAGCCCCCATGTCTGAGCTTTTACACGAAGAAGAAGATCCGCTTGAGCTGACCATGCACGAGTTTGGACATCTCAGCCCCACCGCTGAAATGCGTGAAACCCGTAAAAACACAGGCAATCTGGGGCGACAGCATTACGAAATTCTGCAACTTTTGGGCGAAGGCGCCATGGGAACCGTCCACCTGGTACGCGATAACCGTCTGGATCGCACCGTGGCCTATAAACAGCTGCACAAACGCATTCAAAGCGATAATCCTGAGGTTCATCAGCGTTTTTTAGGGGAGGTACAAATCACAGCCCAACTTCCCCACCCCTATATCGTGCCCGTTTACAGCCTCGAAGTGACCGAAGCCGGTGTGGGCTATACCATGAAGTGTATTCAGGGCAAAACCTTCAAGGAACTGATCCAGGAAGCCCGACAAAACAACGCTGAACCCCAAAAAATCAGCCATTTAAAAACCCTGCCCAATCTGCTTGAACATTTTATCAAAGTCTGTGAAGCCCTGGCCTTTGCCCATTTTAAAGGTGTGATTCACCGCGATCTGAAGCCCGCCAACCTGATGCTCGGCCCCCACCATGAAATCTATGTCATGGATTGGGGCATTGCCCGCCCCTTTGGAGAAGCCGCCAAAGACTACCCCTTCGAAGCCGGTGAAAAAGGGCAAATGATTGGCACTCCCCGCTATATGTCACCCGAACAGGCCCGTGGCGTGAATGACCGCCTCGATGCCCGCAGCGATTTGTTTTCTCTCGGGCTGATTCTCTATGAACTGGTCTGCCTGCAACCGGCTTATCAGGCCAGCAATACCACTGAGCTGCTCGAAAAGGTGCGCAAAGCAACACTCAATCCTGTGCGTTTTTTCAGGCCCGAACTGAAAATACCGCGCGAACTGCAGGCCATCATTGGCAAAGCCACTGCTTGGAAGCGTGCCGAACGCTATGAAAAAGTCGAAGATCTGATTCAGGATCTGCGTCGCTATCTGCGTGGAGAAGCTGTCTTGGCCGCACCCGACACCTTCTCACAAGCCGCAGGCCGCTGGTTCAAACAAAACCGTACCACTTGTCTCGGCAGTCTCATGGCCCTGATGCTGGCCAGCAGCAGTTGGACGATCTGGAATCTGCTGCAACAGCAAAGCACCTTGCAATCCGCCCTGCAGCGCGAACAGGTCATTACCCGTTTTATGGGACAGGTTCTGCACCAGGCCCAAGAGGTGGATCGCTATATGCTAGCCATTCCACGGGCACTTGAAAATCTTGCCGGCACCGGGGTTCAAGCCTTTGAACAGGGCAAGCGTTTCCCCCAGGCCCCCTATTATCTCGACGATGCCCACTGGAGCGAACGGGTCCCGAATCAAATCGACTCACCCCATTACGGTACCCGTATCAGCCCAGAATGGGCCACACTGACGATTGCCTGGGGCCTTCCCCAGGCCGAGGTTCAGGCCCTGATCGAAACCATCGCCCCCCTCAGCCTGTATTCGCGCAATCTGCTTTTGCGCAGTGGTCTGGAACAAGGCTTAAAACCCGGCAACCCTTCTAAGCAAATCGCCAAACAGGGCATGCCGCTGATGTTTATCAACCTCTCCAGCGAGCAGGGGCTGATCTCCTTTTTCCCTGGCGCCAGCTACAATACCCCAGGTTATGATCCACGCAAACGGCCCTTTTACCTGCTGGTGAAAAACAAACGCGGCATCCACTGCGGCAACCCCTATATTGACCGTCTTTCAGGTTCGCTTTTGCCCTGCAGTCTGGCGATTTATAATCCACAGGAAAAATTTCTGGGGGTGGCCTCGATAGACATGCAATTCAACTATCTGGCCCGTGAGGTGCTGAGTATTGGCAATATTCAAGGTCTGCGCAACAGTTATCTGCTCGATGAAAAAGGGCAGATCATTGTCAAGGGCAGCGATCGCAATCAAAAAATTGAACGCCGGGAAAAGATCAATACAGGTTTGAGCTTGCAAAAATTCAAAAACCCGGATTTGCTGCGGAAAATTGAATTGCAAAGTCAAAGCGGCTATCTGCGCGGAAGTGACACCACCTTGGGCTATCTGCGCTTGAATTTTCAAGGCTGGTATTTTGTAGTCGAAGCTGATACGCAAAAATTATTCGAAGAGCCAAAATAACACCCCGCGCCCTCAATCTCTTCTTAAAATCAAGGGAAACGTGTTTTGTTTCAAAACATTCCCCTTCAAATCCTGTACATCTTGCGCCTTTAATTGGTATTGGCTGCGCAGTTCCAGCAGGTTCCGCAGTTCGGAAGCGCTGACAGACCAGTGAAAGCTATTCACCCCCACCCGACCCGGCCAGACTTTGCGTTGGGTTATTTTTCCCGCAGCCTCAGACAGCAACTGAACAGGCCCAGCCTGTGCCAGCCGAAAGACAATCTCCAATTCCCGACTTGAAGAATCAACGCTTTTTCCTGAACGTGCGTCCAGAATAAAAACAGCCTGTTGCAGAGCTTTCAGACCGGGTTTGGCTTGTTTTGCCAGATCCAAAATCCCCATATGGTGTTGAAAAGATTCAGAATCCAAGACCCAGGCCTCACGCAAAGCAGGAGGATAATCATAAAGACACCAGACCATACTGCCCATTAGGTCGAGTTTTAAGGCTCCGGCTTGCAAACTGTTGAAATAATTGAATTGGTGGGCCAGGGGGTGGGGGTCCTGAGCAGCTTTTTGCCAAGTATGAAAACCAAACTCCTGAAGCAGCAAGGGTTTCTGCGTTTTTTTACGCAAGGCCGACACTCTTTGCGCAAAACGCTGTTCGTAGTCAAAATAGTGAAAGGAGACCAAATCCTGTGCCTGTAAATCTAAGGCCCGCTCAGGGTTTGACCAGCCCACCGTCAACAAAGACCGGGGAGCCAAGCGATGAAAAGCCTGGGAAAGATGCTTCAGCCAAGCTTGAACCACAGGGCGGGAATAATGGGGATAATCCAAGTCGACTTCGTTTTTTAAATCCCAGGCCAAAATGGCAGGATGCCCGGCAAAATCAGAGAGCAGACGGCTAAGATGCGCCTGACTGCTTTCAAGATCCGCATACTCTGAAAACATATCAAAAAGGGTGACAATACAAACCAAACCTTGGGCTTGGGCCTGATTCAAAAGATCTTTTAAATGCGCCATCATTACGGCTTCAGGTTTTCGCCCACCGAAAACCTGGTAAGGCACAAAAATCCGCACCGTATTAAACCCCAAACGCTTGAGGTTGCGAAAATCTTCACGCACCAAGACCGTGCTGTAACAATTCCAGAAAAGACTCCAGGGAATTTCCTGGGGATAATAGTTGACCCCATGCAGAAAAAAACGCTGATTCTGACGTAAAAGAATCTGCTTCTGCACAGAGAAAAGAGACTTGTCTGGCTGAGCTGAACAGGCAAATCTGGCAGCAAAAAACCCAAAGCCTAGCATTAAACAGGCCAGAAAAAAAATTTTAAAAAACCGATCAGACCTGTTCATGGCAGGGTTATTCCGCGTATAACACTCATATGTCAAATTATCATAGCAGTTTTTAAGAGGTCTGTTTTGCTTAAAAAACACCCAGGGCTCAAACAGGGACTTCGTTGGGGGCTGGTACTTCTGGTTTTAACAGGTCTGGGGCTTCTGCTGAAACAGAGCTTTCAGGCCCAAAGCTTTCAGAACTTGCTGCTCCAAGCCCATTACCCCTGGCTGCTCGCAAGTGCGGGCCTGGTTTTGTCTGAGCTTTTGCTCAAAGCTTTGCGCCTGCGTTTATTGGCCCAGCCCTTCGCGATTCAGCACTCTTTTCGCAATTGGTTGCGGATTCAGGTGTTGGGTATTGCCCTGGCCACGGTTACTCCAGGGCGCTTGGGCGAAGTCGCCAAAGTTTTTTTAATGGCCGAAAAAGCTCCGGATAAATGGGGCTTGTCATTATTGCTGTGTATCTTTGAGCGTTTACTGGATTTTCTACTGCTCTGCCTGCTGGGACTCTTACTCAGCCTAAGCCTTTTACCTGCTGGCCCCCTGCCCCTTCTGATGGGGCTTTTACTGGGTTTTCTGCTACTTGGACTTTTCAGTTTTTTGCGTTTTCAACATCTCTGGCAAGAACTTTTACCGCTTTTACCACTCAAAATTCAGCAGGTTCTGCGGGAATATCTTCACCACCGGGAAAAACTCTTGCCGCAACTGCTTCCGGTTTGGCTTCTGACCTGTCTGATCTGGTTGCTCAATGCCTGTTTTCAATGGTTTCTGCTTTTCAGCATTGGCAAAACCGTCTCGCTCTGGATCGTCACAGGCATCAATGCGATTTTGGCTTTGGCGGGCATTCTCGCCCTTTTGCCTTTGGGGCTTGGCACCACCGATCTGGGAGCCTTTTTTTTATACAAGCAATTACTTTCACTTTCCACAGAATCGATTCTCTTTCTAATGCTGGCCTCCAGAGCGATCGGTCTGAGTGTCCTGTTTGGGCTGGCCCTGCCCTTTGGACTAAGAGATTTACGCAAACAAGAATTCCCAGCTCCGCCTCACGAAATCTAATCGGCTGAACTTGAATTGTAAAAAAATCGTCATATTTCACCTCTATCCCGCCGAAGCGTGACAGGGATTCCCACTTTAAACACAAGTAGCAAGCTATGATAGGGACAAGTCAACTTTATTGGGTGCCATTCTTAAACTCTGAAACCATGTTAATCTCAAAATATTGGGTTTTTCTCTTCTGCTACAGCCTGCTGATACACTCTTCCACATCTTCAGCCCAGGCGCTTGCTCAAGATACCCAACAGCATCTGAATATTCATCTGGATCTTGCTCGCCTCTATCACCAGGAAAAACAAAACCAACAGGCACTTTGGCACTTGCAGGAAGCCATTCGCCTAAACCCCCAGGCACCCTTGCCCTGGATCGAATTGGGACAATTTCAGTTTGAAATGGGGCAGCCCCAAGAGGCACGCAAAGCCTGGCAAAACGCAGAACGCTGCTTAAACCAAAAACCCGATCTTCATCTGCTGCTCAACCTGGCCTCTCAATACCGAAAGCTCAGAGATTGGCCCAAAGCCCAGGGCCTTTATCACAAGGCTCTGTCCTTAAATCCTCAGCAGCCTGAAACGCTTTTACAGGCAGGTCAAGTCGCCCTGGACGCAGGCCAGAAAAAACTGGCTGCGCGTTATTTTCTCAGACTGAGCCATTTGCCTCCAAGCACTTATTCATTCAAAGATCTGATTTGGGGACTCACCCAAAGTGGCGAAATAAAAACGGCAGAAACCCTGATCCAAAAAAGTCTGGCTCAGAATCCGAAACAAGGAAATCTCTGGCTTGAACTGGCCCAAGCACGTTATCAACAGGGGCAGCCAAGTGAGCAGATACTCCCGCTGCTCTACCAGGCGGGGCAAAATTCTTTGGCTTTTCAAGAGCGAAAAAGTTTGGCCTATCTCTACCGGCAAACAGGTCAAAACCCACAAGCCAAAAGAATTTATCTGGAGTTAATGCAAACAAGCCCTCAAGATTGTGAAATCCATCTGGAGCTTGCCATTTTAGAGAGCGAAGCCCAAGCCCTCAATCAGGAAAGTGATCATTACCAAATGGCCTTTCAAGCCTGCGAACAGGCAGCCCCAGAACTGCGCCGCGCCCTGGCCGCAGAGCTGCGTTCTCACGGAGATCTGCTTAAAGCCCTGAAACTGGCAGAAGACCCCAAGGTTGGCAATGCAGCCTTTTTATTTGAAACAGGCGAGCTTTTGCTGAACACACAAAGGCCAAGACTCGCACAAACAGCCTTTGAAAAAGCCTTGGAACGTTACCCTGGCGGACAACCCGAACTGCTCAAAGGTCTGATCTATCAAGGCCACAAATTAGACAATTTTCAAATGGTGCTTCAAGCCTTTCAAATCCTGAAGCAGGAGGGGGCCGAAGATCTGCTCGATACCGCCAACTGGATCGATCTTTCCTGGGCCTGGAACATGAGCGGAACCTCCCTCAAAGCACAGGAAGCCATGGCGCGGGCCGAAAGCACAGCCCAGGATCAAGCCGAGGTTTATCTGGCGCTGATTTACCAATTCCGTCAGCTCAAGCTCCCCCAACGTGCCTTGCCCTATTTGCAGGCGCTGAGAAAACAGGCACCCGCAGATGCCGAGCTTGCTCTGTTGGAAGCCACGGTTTTAGATGAAGCAGGTTCAAAGAATAAAGCCAGCGAGGCCTTCAAAAACAGCTTTGAAAAACGCCAAAAACTTACTGCCAGCCAGCTGCATGAGTTGCTGTTTGGATTGATAAAATACGAAAACTGGTCTGAAGCGGCACAGCTCTTCGAGGATGCTCAGTTTAAACAAACCCAGGAACCCGCACTCATCCTCAAAAAAGCCTTTGTCTGGCGACAATTGCATGGCAGTGATCCAGAATGGCAAAAAAAGAGAGCGGAAAGCCTAGACCTGGCTGCAAATAAGCTGAAGAAAAACCAAGAAGCAACACTGTGGGCAGAGCTTGGCTATGAATACGCAATCCTTGAAAACTGGAAAAATGCCTGTCTGGCCTTGGAAACAGCCCTGGCACAAACCCCAGAAAATAACCATTTGAGACTGGATCTTGCTCATTTTTACCGGGCCGGTGGTCACCCCCTGCAGGCCCTGGAAAACTATCACAGGGTCTTGGCTGACAGCGCTCAGGCACCGGCAGAGGCCTGGCTGGGCCAAGCCTTGATCTATCGGGCCCAAGGCAAAAATCTCGCCGCCCGGCGCAGTCTCCAAGCAGCTCAAAACTTGACCCCAGAACAAGAAGCGACCCGCGAAAAACTCTCCCAAGCCCTTGACGATCAAGGCTGGATGGGCCCCGAGAACCAGCGCTGGCAGGTTCAAGCCAGAGGTTTGAATGACCAAATTTTTCTGCGTGGCAACTATGAGGCCTATTGGCAGGCGGGTCTCAGCCTGGTTCATGATTGGGAAGCCGATACGACTCCTGATCAGGAGGCCTGGCATTGGCAAAATGGCGCTCAATTTGATTACCGGCGCGGGCAGACACTCTTGGATCGTCAAGCCTTCCAGATTTTCAGCCGTCTGCGCAGAGATTGGTATCAAGACAAAGCCCACCAATTTCTCGAACCCTCCTTGGATCTCAACCAAGTAGAGAACGCTGGCACAAGTGCACGCTACCTGGGTCTGGGCCTACAGGGAGGAAGCACCCTGGGAGAAGGCTTTCAACTCACAGCCCAAGGACGTGTCCAGTTGCCCGAAACACGGGATCTGTCACTCGGCAGTTTTTTAAACGGCGAAGGCAACCTCAAATTGGCATGGCAAGCTTGGCCTGAATGGAATTTTTCGGCCCAGACCGGGGCTCAGAACTATGTCTTTTACGATCGTTTTTCGCGTCTGCAATCGGTCTGGAAATGGCAAAACAGCCTGCAAAATAATTTTGAAGCGGGCCCCTGGAGCTACCAAGGCCAATGGGAAATCAGCCCCATCAGAGGGGGAGAGCTCCAGGATCTCTTACTGGGCAGCCGACACCGGCTCAACTGGAAACAGAGTGAAAACCTATCTTTTCAAGCCAGTTTAGAGGGTTTCAAATACCTCTCCGATCTGCAAGCCCCGCAGTCCTATTTCTCACCCCACCTGGGGTTGAGCTGGCGTTTGCCATTGGCAGCCGAAAAACCCCTTTTTCTCAATTTTCAAGTGCGCTATCTTCAGTTTGAAGGACAAGCAGCAGGCAGCTATCTATTTGAAGCAGGAGTCCAAAATTTCAGATGAACACAAAACTCTCTGCACTCAAACACAAATTTTTCAAGCTCTCACGGCAAACCCAATGGTTTATCCTGCTCAGCTTTGTTCTGCTCTTGCTGCACAGCGTGGTCCTGCTTCTGGGCAGCCCAGATCGCAGCTATGACGCCTGGATTCACCTCTTTTTCGGCAGCCATTGGCAGCAAAGCTGGTGGAACGATTTGGAACTTCGTTGGTTTGAGGGTTTTTCGGTTTTCTCTTATCCCCCTTTTGCACATCAGCTACTGGCCCTGACAGGGTTTCTGCTGCCCTGGAAATTGGCCTATAGTTTGGTGCAAACCCTGACCTTGGCAGGGCTCTGCACCGGAATTTACCGCTATTCACGGATTTGGTTTAATCCAGAAGTTTCAGCCCTGGCCGCACTCTTGAGCCTGGCTTCAGGCTCAGTGGCCATGACCGTGCATCTCTTTGGGCAATATCCCAATACCCTCAGCCTGGCCCTGCTTTTTCACCTTTTGCCCTGGGCCTGGGCTTGGGTCCAGCAGGGTCGAAAAGGAGCGTTGGGCCGGGCTTTTTTATTGTTTATTCCCTTGGTCTGCACCAGTCTTTTTTCCAATCTTTTCGGGCTGGCTCTTTTCGCCTTGCCTGTTGTGCTCAAATCTTTTCAAAACAATGACTGGGCCACACACAAAACACACCTGCAACGCTGGGCTCTCATTATTCTCGGCCTGGCGCTGCTGGGTGGATTTTTTATGCTGCCCCTCTTTTGGTATCTTCAGCATTACCCCTTTCAACAGGTGCCGATTCCCCATGGCAGTCGCAACAACGTACTGCAATTCACAGAAACCAACTATTATTTGTTTTATGGGCTTTACGGGCCTTTTATTATCCTGATTCCAATTTTATTAGCTTCTATTGCACGCCAAAAGCAATATTTCGAATTTTTACCTACTTTTATGATCTTTTTTTTACTGGGTTTGGGCGGGGCCTTTCTCCCCAATCAATGGCTGCCTGGCCGTCTGTTTTATATTTTGACCTTTGATCGTTTCTGTTTCTGGAACAGTTTGCTGATGACGCCCCTTGCAGCCTGTTTACTGCTCAAACTCTGGGCCTGGCTTCCGCACGCAAAGCGTTTGGTGAGTGGGGTGCTGGTCGTAACGGGTGGGATTTATCTTCTCTGGTTCAGCATCAATCTGACTTCCCCTTTCTGGCGGCGTCAGGTGCCTCCTCAGGAGTTTCAGCAAACCCTGGCTTTTCTAGCACGTGAAGAAGTCAAAACAACGCGTTTTGCCAGTCTGGGCCTGGGAGCCCATAATTTTGCACGTTTAAGCACCCTGAGCAAGGCCCAGACACTGGATGGAGCCTATTATTTTGGCCGCCGAGTCACAGAAATGAACCAAGTGGCCATGGGCATGCTCGACGAAGCCAAATACTATGGCCCGGTCGCCATGAACGTTCTCACCCAAATTTTGACCGACCCCGAAAGACACCATCTGCGCTATCTCCTGGTTTTGGATCGCTACTATGATCTGGCTTTGGAAACCGCAGGCTGGATTCCCAAAGAAACCCTCGATGGGCGGATTCAGGTTTGGACACCTGCACACCCCATCTCCCCTCAGCCGACTTCAGAGCTCAAACCGGCCCCCCTGACCCTACGATTACTTTGGGGTTTAATGCCCATCAGCGCTTTCATTTTTTTGTTGGTTTTACACAAGCCCAAGGAAATGTTTGAAGGATGAATATCTCCAAACGCCAGGGATTGATCGCAGGGGGTATCGTACTGATCGGCCTGCTGCTGATTTTTCTTTTGCATTTGGGCTCCCCCCTCCAAGTTGCTCCCCCCCCTGAAAACCCCGTCTTATTGGTTCAGGACCCTGGCGAAATAAAACAGGGGAACAGCTGGAAATACAATGGGCGACCCGTCATTTATCCGGCGGCAGATCGTTTCTTTGACTTTCAGCTTGCACCCCTTCAGAATGATTTGCCGCGTTTGAAACACCTCTTGAAGGCCACCTCGCTGCGTCTGCAAATCTCAAGTTCAGAAACGCGCTGGCAGGCACTTCAAGCCACGCAAAAACTTTGCCAAAGATTTGGTTTTCGACTTGAACTCACCCTGGTTCAAAGCCCCAAAGAAAAACCTGAACAGTTGAACCACTGGCTCAAAACGCTCAAAGGCTTGGGTTGGAATCGCGCTGAAATTCTGGCCTTGCACTTTAAACCCCTGGAAAAAAGCCCTGTGGCTCACGCTTGGCTCCACAACGCCTACCAAACCGTTAAAAAACTTTGGCCCGCCACACAACGCCCCTTCATTGGACAGGTGCTCGAAAAACCTGTAGAAGCCCCCCACCCCGATCTCAAACCCGATCTCTATCTGTTTAGAAGTGCTCTGGGCCCAAATCAACTGAGCGCCAGTTTAAAACGTCTCAAGGAACGCTTGAAGGATTCCAGCGTTCAACTAGAAATTCCAAGCATGCCCGTAAATTCAGTGGAGTACGATCAAGCCTGGCATTACCGCTACAGTTTTTACTTCAGCAAAACCTATGATTTGGTCTATCCAGCGGTACATGCCCATGACCAGCAAACGGAAACAGGACGGCTTTATCCTGGCATTTTACGTAAAGATCACAGCGAGCGCAGCAGCTTTCTGCTCAGTCAGATCTATTTTCAGGTACATACCCTGGATATTAACGAAAAAGTACTTGAAACTGTTTTAACAGATGCATCGGAAATCAAAACATCTTCAACAACGCCACAAAAACCCAAAGACTGGATTCACTATTTCTTCGAAATTTATTATAACGATCGCACCCCCACAAAAATCATGGCGCTCTTTACAGAGCGATTGAAACGCTTTCCCGATGGCTATGCCCGCTATCGCACAGAAGAAAGTATTCTCAACTCTCATTTTGCGCATTTAGAAAGACTCCAGATTTTAAGTTTGAACGCGCGCAATGCCCAAGAACAGACGGCTCAAGTCAAATTGGAATTTATGACCTCTTTGGGCCCTGCTGTTTTTCTACAGAGCATCGAATTTCAAACCGAACAGGGTGAATGGCGTTTAAAAAAACTGAACCCCGCGCAAGGTTTACCAGCAAACCAAACTGGATTCTTAAGGGCCGAAACGGGGCCCCCTTTACGTCAGAAAATAACGCCTGAACTCCAATTGAAAACACACTGGCTCCCCTCCCGTTCTGAGCCTGGTCAGGGCCTGCTGCATTATCAAATTCAGAATATCAGCAAGCAAAGAGTGGATATCCAAGCTCTGCGCCTGAATCAAAACCCTCTCTTGGTCAAAACGCCCCCGCTCCCCCTCTTTCTTTCTTTGCGCTATCTTGCTCCTGGAGAAACAGCTGAGGGCTATATCCCAGAAGTGACACAACCCAGCCCTGAAAGCTGGATTGAAGCACACGATTACCCTTCCAGCTTGCTCAAGGCCAATGAGCCCCCCCTGCATTTAAAGCTCCGTTATCGCCAACAAAATGCCGACAGTCTCCTGCTTGAGGTTTGGAATCCCCATGTCGAAAGAGCACTTTTTCCTGTGATTACCTATACGCTTCAAACCAGCCGAACACAGGAAAACGGTTATTTTTTACTCGAACGTGCCCTCTTACCGCTTGAAAAAAGAAGTATTTCTCTGCCTTGGCCCTATGCAAAGCCCCCAGAACATTTTTTTCTAGAAGGCCATTTCCAAGCCATCACGGATCCGGTCTTAAATATGGATGAGGCCTTTCGTTATGCCAGCCTCGGCCAACCTGAGGCTGCCCGCGAGAAATACTTCAGACTCTGGGAACGCTTCAAGCAGACCCTGAATGCCAAACAACGCGAACAGGTTCTCTGGGCAAGGTTTGAACTGGAACTGCAAACCCAAACACCCCAGCAGGCAGAGCCTCTCGCTCGCTTGCTTTTGCTGGATACAGATTTAAAAAACAATCAAGCCGAACGGCTTTATAAAATTGCAGATGCTTTTTTAAATGCAGGCCAGGCAAAAAAATCACTTCAATTTATTTCAGAATTTGAAAATAATTTACCCTTTCATCTCAAACTCTCACTTTTAAAAGCCCACCTGCTCGAAATACAGGGAGCCTATCCAGAAGCACTGGTACTTTTAAAGAGTATTTGGAAAAAACAACCCAGTTTGGAAGTCAATCGTCAACTCTTCTATTTAGAGCGAGACCATGGCTCTGCAAATGAAGCCCTGAAATGGCTGAACAGCTTACTAAAACAAGAACCTCTGGCCTATCAGCTTTGGAAAGAAAAAGGCTTTTTACACAAACGTCTGCAGCAAACTGAAGCCGCTATCACGGCTTACCGCACCTACCTAAGCCATCTGAACAATCTTGAAGTTGAACGCGAATTGGGTTATCTGCTCTTGGAAAAAGCTCAACTCAGCGCTGCACTGCAGATATTTCAAAAAATTCTAAAAATTTGCCCCCAAACCTGTGTCAAGGAATGGGCCAGCAGCGCAGCGATCTTCAAACAGCAGGGAAAAACCCAAGAGGCTCTGCAACACTATCTTCGCCATGCACGCCTAACCGGAAATTCCAATTCCTGGTATATCGCAGGAGAACTGGCTCTCAGTAGCCAGGCCTATGAACAGGCCTATCAAGCACTTTTGCAGGTCAGGCCAAGCCCAAGGAATGCTTTTAAACTCACACGCACCCTGGCCTATCTCGCGCGTCAGACAGGGCGTCTGAAAACCGCAGAAAAGTACTATACCGCCTATCTCAAGCAAGCACCACGGGACAAAAATGCCCGCAGAGAATTGGCCTTCCTCAGCCTGAACCTGGGAAATTTTCAACTGGCCAGCAGCCATTTTGCAAGCCTTTATCAGCATGGAGATCACAGCCCAAGTCTTCAGCAAGCCCTGGCTTATGCCTATTTGAAATCGGGACAGACCATTCAAGCCCGCAAGCTGTATTCAGATTTACGCAAAAAATTCCCTCAAAACAAAGAACATCTGCGCAATTATCTCAATGCCCTTCAGCAGTTGAATCTGCTCCCAGTTGCCGAAAAAGCAGAGCTTGAAAAGCAATGCCTTCAAGACTCTCAGGCCCTGCAAAGCCTGATTGAGCTGGGCATTCAAACCCAGGCTTACGAATGGAGTCTGAATCTGGCCTTGGCGGGGCTCAAAACAGGCAAGGGAAACGCTTTGTTTCTACACCGTGCCGCAGCCCGCTGCCTTGAAAAAACAGGAGATACTGCTGGCGCAATTCAAGAATTGGAAAAAGCCCGCCGCTTGATTGAGCCCGCCCAACATCCAACGCTGCAAAGAAACAGCCGAGCAAGAATTTCAAATTAATTTTTTATAAGAATGTCAACAAAATGTCTTGCGAATATGACGTTTAGATAACATTTATTTAGACGCAAAGACTCAATTGTAAAAATGGTGTAAAACCTGATCAGATCTTGCTTTCAGACCATAGATCTCTCAGTTTTATAAATGTTAGGATTAAATTTAGAAGTAAATACCTCTATTGTGACAAAATAATTTCTTGATTGTTTTGTAAAAATAGAAACCCAGAACTGAATCCTTCTCGATTTGTTCTGAAGGAGAAAAAATGAAAGCGTCAGATGGACTTCACACGGTTTTAGTCAGCACTCTGCCTCCGGTCAATACCTCACTGAGTGAATATGGCCGCTTTCTTGTCGAAGGCTTATTAAGCTCCTCTGACGGTCTTCAATTGACTGTGCTGGCTGATTTGCAAGAGTCTGGTCCTGTACAGTCTGAAATGCACCACCCCCGTTTAAAAGTGGATCGTTGTTGGCGTTTTAACGATTGGAAAAACCCCTTGGTTGTTCTGCGCAAGCTTTGGGCCATCAAACCTGAAGTGGTTTTATTCAATCTCCAATTCGCTTCCTTCGGAGGAAAAAAAATCCCCGCCATGCTGGGCCTGATGATTCCCTTCCTGGCGCGTTTAATGGGCTTTAAGGTCGTAACCTTGTTGCACAATCTTCCCGATGCCATGGCCTTGGATCAGCCCTATTTTGCCCGCAACCCCCTGGATCGCTGGCTGATTCAGACAGGTGGTGCTGTGGCGACCCGTCTGCTCTTGCAATCTCATCGCCTGGTCGTGACCCTTGAACGCTATAAGGATATTCTTGAAACCCGCTATGGCGCTAAAAATGTCGAAATCATGCCCTTGGGCTCCTATGTCAAACCAGCACGCGTGCCCCTGGTACAAAAACGCAACACCTTCTTGACCTTTGGCAAATTCGGAACTTACAAGCGCCTGGAGTTTTTACTCGATAGCTTTGAAAAACTCAGTCAAAAGCATCCCCAGATCGAACTTGTGATCGGGGGAACCGATCACCCCAATACCCCTGGCTATCTCGAAGCTGTTCAGGCCCGTTACAGCCATTTGAAAAACGTACGCTTTCTGGGCTGGATTGAAGATGAGGCCTTGCCTGGTCTGATTCGCAATACCAAAGCCTTGATTTTAAGTTATGAAGCAACAGCAGGTAGTTCAGGCCCCTTGCATCTCGCTCTCTCTCAGGGGAAACCTGTGATTGCACCTGATTTTGGAGATTTTCGCCTGGTCGCAGAACATGAGGGCGCAGAACTGATCTTTTACCATCACCAAGACATCGCAAATTTTGAAAAAGTCTTTGAAGCTGTTATTCTCAATAAACTTGACCTCGCGAAAATGGGACGCCATAACCTCAATATCGCCAAAGTCAATTCGGCAGAAAATATTGCCCGTCGCTATCTGAATCTTTTGCTCTCGGTAAGCCATGCACCCCATGGTTTTGCCCCTGCTCTCATGCAGAAAGTATTACCTCACGCCAAAGCACAAGCAAAGGCATCGCCAGATTTTCCGCTGGCGGGTTAATGAAAGGATTAAATTTATGAAAAAGCTAGAAAAAAAGATGAGGCCCCAGGTTTGGACTCAAGGTTTCGCTGTTGCACTTATTCTTGCAATCTCTGCCTGTTCCAATCAGATCTCTTCAGGTATTTCCCCCCAGGCCCCGACACTCTCACAACCCGCAGCCCTGAGCGTCCCCGTCTCTTCTGAGATCAACCGTTTTGGGCTCTCCCCCCGCAATCAGGACATGGTCAAACTGGCCCGCCAATATATGCAAACCCCGGCTTTTTTAGAGAGCTTGCGCTTGGGAGCAGGCAGCCAATTTTCAGTGCAGAATCTGAAACAAGACTTCAGTATTCAGGCCAAGCGCGACCTAACCCCCCGTATGTACGCTGCCCTGAGCAATAATCAGCTCTATGAAATCGACCCCAGCACCTATGCGATTACGGCACTCACCACAGGTCTGGTCAACAATATGTACGGTTTGGCCCGTGATCCGATCAGCAACGATGTCTTTTATATGAAGGATACTGCTCCCTATACCTTGTACAAATGGAATCGAACCACCAATACCCATACCGCAGTCGGTGATTTGCCGGTTGCCAGTGGCAATACCCTCTATCGCCTGGGTTTTGCCCCCAGTGGAGAACTCTATCTGGCGAATAATCAAGGTCTGTTTGTGGTCGATACCAGCAACGCACAGATCATGTCAGTCATGACAGCCGCAGAAGGTGTACAGACCGGCACGGGTGGAGACTTGGCCGTCAATGCGGCCGGTAAGATTTATATGGCGATCAATAAAATCATTTATTTAATCGATCCGACGGCCAAAACCAGTACCCAAATTGGCAATTTTACGAATATGAGCGGCAATATTTCAGGCATGGGTTTTACTGCCGATGACCGTTTGCTGGTGACCAGTCTGGATTCTAAAATCTATGAAATAACCAATTACACCACCAGCCCTGCCGCGGTAGAACGAACCGTATTGAGTGGCGTTACAAATGCTGTGGATTTAAGCTCTGCAGTGGTTAACGCTTGCCCCGTCATGACAGCAGGCCGACCTGACTACCCCACCCTGCTTTTCAACGATGATTTTTCCACCATGCCCGCCAATTTTGCCAATCTGGCGGGAGAAACCAATCCCGATACCAGCAGTGGCTGGTTACAGTGGAATACCGATTATTACCCCACGGGCAAAGGCGTTCTGCCCTGGAACCCAGGCCCAGGCCAGGCGACCAGTCTGAGAAATATTCCAGGTGAATATGCCAGCACCCCTGGCGACCCCCGCCCCAATATGTTGGAAACCGCCATTTCGCGTAAGGTTCCGCTCAAATACAAAGCCGGTGATAAACTGATCGCCAAACTGAAAGTGGCCCCCACCTTTTCAGATCAGGCCAGTGATACCACCCTGATGATTACCTTCGACGACCCCTCTGAAACCGTGGCCGTAAGCAGTACCATTCGTGGCGATAAAGCCAGTGGTGGCGAATTGTATGTTGAAGCCGTCATCCCCTCCTGTGCAACCGAAGCCACCGTGATTGGCATGGCGTATCTGGGTGAAAATGAAACCTCATCCGTCACCTTTGAAAAGGCCTCTCTGGAATTTATCCCCCAGAACTACTATACCCAAACCACGCTCTTAAACGAGCCCTTTGATACCAGCACCACCCACGCCACCTATGGCACCAATTTCCCTGCCGGCATGGACGAGCAATTTGGCGCTTATGATCTGTATACAGTCGCCAATTGGCCGACCACACCCGGAGATTTGGCTGTTACAGCCGCAAACCCCAATGCGGCTTCGGGTTATGGAGGGCTGGTTAAACGGGTAAATTTACCCACGTATACCAGTACTGACAGCATCAGCGCCAAGCTTTTCACCGCCAGCACCTTTACTGACGCAGCCAGTGAAGCCTCCCTGCTGATCGATTTCTTCAATGCCGCAGACCAAAAGCTTGGCAGCCTCAATGCCACCAAAGTCACCGCCAAGCAATGGCGCTGGCTGCAAATTGATCGGGGCAGCATTCCCAGTGGGGCCACCTATGCCAAGATCGTACCGATTCTCAGCCTGGGTGCCAGCGAAACCGGCTCTCTGCTCTGGGATCGTCTGGAAATGTCACTGACCAGTACCCAGCCCCCTGCTCCACCCACCTCCCTGGTGCTCAACAGCCCCAGTTCGGGCAGCTTCACAACCGGCGACAGTATCGCTTTGAAAGCCACCCCAGATAAAGTACTCAGCGGCATGAGCGTGCTCTTTGTCGATGGCAGTGGCAATACACTGGCTACCGGTACAAAGCAGATGGATGGCAGTTTTACCGCCTCTTGGACCGCTGCAACAGCCGGCAGTTATACTGTAATCGCCCAGGCCAAGGATCTAAATGGCAATTTACTCCTGAGTTCCAGCCCAGCCAGTGTGACCGTGGTGGCCCCTTCAATCTCTATCACGGCCCCCAGCTCTGGCTGGAGTATTGTCCGCAACAGTAAAGGCGGCAGCCTGAGTCTCAGTGCTACTGCAACGGGGGTTCCCAGCGGTGGCTCGGTCAAGTTTGAAATCCAGGATTCTACAGGTACGGTGATTTCTACCCGCACCGCCACCAATACCAGTGGAAACATCTGGGATGCGACCTGGGGCAGCACCAATACCCGTGCCAATTATGATGTTTACGCTAAAATCCTGAACGCCAGCGGCACAACACTCGCCACGGCAGGCCCGATCTCAGGCTCAGTCAATTAGCACCCAAAGCGCTTGTGTGCTAGCATACAGCCAGAAATCATGTCTGGCTGTATGCTGAATTTATGCAAGAATCCCATCTTCGCCAACTCTATCTTGAGCTGCTCAAGAAAGTGCTAGGTGATTTTATCTATGATCTCGACGCAACAGGGTCTGAAAAGCCCCCCCCCTTGACCTGGGCCGACCCTCGCACAGGACGCAAATACACCTTGCAAACCATGGCCGAGTATAAATACAATGGGCTGATTTTTCCACGTCAGGCCCATACCATGATTGGTATGAAACGCCTAAATAATCTTCAATATTGCGTTGAAGAAGCACTGAAACAGAATATTCCGGGTGATCTGCTGGAAGCTGGCGTTTGGAAAGGCGGGGCCTGTATCCTGATGCGTGCCCTATTAAAAGCCTATGGCATCAACAACCGCAAGGTCTGGGTCGCCGATTCCTTTGCCGGTTTTTTACCTGAGGATTTGAAAACTTCAGGGCTCGACCCCACCAGCACAAACCAAAACAGCATTTCCCAGGAAAAAGTTAAAGCCCATTTCAAGGCCTATGATCTGCTCGATGATCAGGTCTGTTTTCTACCCGGCTATTTTCATGAGACCTTGCCAGAGGCGCCTGTCGAGAAATTGGCAGTCCTCCGGCTGGATGCTGATTTTTATAACCCCACCCAGGAAATACTGACCCACCTTTACCCACGCTTAAGTCCGGGGGGGTTTATTATTATTGATGATTACCATATCTTTGAAGAGTGTCGGCAGGCTGTTTTGGACTATCGACAGACCCATCAGATCAAAGAACCCATCCACAGAATTGACCCGGCTGCTGTTTACTGGCAAAAAAAGAAAGAGAATCTTACGGAGCCCTTGCTCCTGGAAAAGGCTGATCTATAATGAATACTATGAAAAAAATGCAGATTTTATCACTCGGACTTCTTCTCAGTGGCCTCTGGCTCAACCCGCCAGCTCAGGCTGCGGATCGTGTGACTGAATTTACCGCCACACGTGAAAAACACCGCCCAGATGGCCGTCTTTATTCACAATCCGCAAGGGCCTTTAAGTTTTATGAGCAGGGCCTGACTGCCTTGAAAGAAAAAAAAGCGGATCAAGCCATAGAGCTTTTTACCAAAGCTCTGCGCAGCTATCCCAGCTATGCAGAAGCCTTTTATGAGCGGGGCAATGCCTATCTGGTAAAAAAAGCCCCCGAACAGGCTTTGGCTGATTTTTCAAAAGTCATTGAACTACAAGCCCGTCCTCTCATGGTAGACGCCTATAATAACCGTGGGTATATCTACAATGACCTGCTCAACCAATACGAAAAAGCAGTTGTCGATTTCAGTGAAGCGATTCGCTTGAACCCCCTCTATACCCGGGCCTGGTATAACCGGGGCTTGGCCTACGACCGGCTGGGGGAACATGAAAAAGCCGTTGCCGACTATAGCAAAACCCTACAATTTCAAGCAGACTATGTAGATGCCTATAACAACCGAGGCATCAGCTATCTCGACCTCAAACAATACGACAAAGCGCTGAACGATTTTGAAAAAGCTGTCAAACTGGCTCCTGACTATGCGCTTGCCTATTATAATCTGGGCTTGATCTATTCCACCCGTAAAAACTTTGAAAAAGCGCTGGGATATTATACCCAGGCAATTGAGCGCAATCCCAATTATGTTGAGGCCTACCATAACCGGGGCTATATCTATAATGACGTGCGCAAAGACTATGACAAGGCTTTGGCTGATTTTAACAAAGCACTGCAAATCAACCCTGACTATATCAACGCCTACTATAACCGGGGCTTGACCTATTACAATAAAAAAGACTTCAGCAATGCCCTGCGTGATTTCAGCCGGGTGATTCAAGACAATCCCAAGGATGCAGACGCACTTTATTATCGCGGAGACTGCTATTATTGGCAAAATCAGCTGGACCCTGCCATTGCTGATTTCAGTGAAGTCGTCAAACTGGCACCCGAAGACGCCTCAACGCACTATCTGCTGGCCAGTCTTTACGCCCAGAAAAAGGATGCAAAAGCCGCTTTAGCAGCTTTAGCTGAAGCCATTCGCTATAACCCAGACCTGAAAGTTGCCGCTCGAAATGAACCGGCCTTGATCTTCCTGCGCAAACTGCCAGAGTTCAAAAAACTGGTAAAATAGAGGAGCAATCCTGTTTCCCACCGCCAAGACAAAAGGACGTAGCGCATGAAGTTTTTTTATGATTCCCGCACCGACTTGCTGGGTATCCAGTTCCAACCCCCACGGAACAAACCTGGCAAAGCTGGCAAAAGCACCAAAGAGGTCATGCCCGGTGTACGCATGGGGTGGGATGAACGTGGCAATTTAGACAGGATTGAAATTCGCGATGCCTCACGTCACCAACCGGAACTGAAAAACTTTATCAGTGAACTGGTCAAGGAAGTTTTAAGCCATGCCAAGGATATCCCCCAGGAAATCTTACTGGCGATCGAAGGCACGCTGCGACTCAGCCAGGAAGACACCCCCAGCTCCAAAGCCGAAGATTACAAACCCCGCCTCAGTTTTGATGCCATCAGCAATGTGCTGACGACCGAGTTTCGCCCTCCTTTTCCTGGCGAACCCATGATGACCAAACGCGAAGTCATTCCTGGGATTGTTGCCAGCTTTACGGAGCAGGGAGAACTGATCTCCATGGAGCTGCTGCAAGCGCTGCAACATTTTCCAGCCCTTCAGCAGTTTGTGCAGCAGGGCAATGAAATGCTCGCCATGCAGCACCTCTTTCGCAATATCGGCCGCTAAGCTCTCAACCTGAAAAAACACGGGCTGATCCAAGCAGCGACAAGAGCAAGCTGGTTTACAAAGAAAATCCCCCAAGTTATAAACCTTGGGGGATTTAAGCATTTCAAACCGTTTAAGGCGTATTCAACTTGAACCATGCCTCGATCAATTTGCGATATTCTGTAGCCAAAGCACTGGCATGATCTCCCAGTTCTCCTGCCAATTCCTGTTTGGCTTCATCTGCTTTGATCTCTTTTTTCATCAAAGAAGTCAAAAGCGTAATCATACGCGCATCCTTGATATTATTGAGATCCTTACCCAAAATCTCACGCAGGGTACGTGAATAGATTTCCTGCTTTTTCTCACCACTTTGGGGATCGGTATAGAGAATCGTGAGTTTCATCTTTTGATCGAGCAGGGTAGCCGCGTCTTCGGCACTGAAGCGTTCCCAGAAATACTGTGAGGTATTGTAAGAGAAATTGGTGGGCTGAACCTTGCTCTGATCCTGAGAAGACTCTTCAGCAGCAGACTGGGTATGTTTCAGCGCAGCAGGATAATCCAGACGGAACTGAACATCACGGGCGGCCACCGTCATCAGTGCCATAAAACGCTCCTGAAAGGCCCGCTCAGCATCTTTGCGGGTAATCACCGAGAAATAAGCACCCCGGCCAGCTTCGGTCAATTGGTTCATAAAGGCTTCATTGAAATCCTGCCCCAGGCCCAAACCCGAAAAATAAATCCCTTCAGAATTGTTGATCCGGGTCTGCTTTGAGAGCACACTGGGGTCTACTTCCCCGATATTGGCATAGGCATCCGTCAGCATCAGCACGCGGTTGAGTTTACCGGGCACAAAGGATTTCTGGGCCAATTGATAGGCCGTGGTAATGCCTGCATTGAGGTTGGTTCCTCCCTGGGTCTGCAAACTGCGTACCACGCTCAGAAATTTAGAGGCATCGCCCTGATAGTCAAAATTCTCAAGAGCAACGACCGCGCTGGTCGAAAAGGTGACAAGATTGATTGTATCGCCGGGCTTGAGACTTTGAACCAAAGCTTCAAGCCCCGCTTTGGCTACCTCCAAACGGCTGGGAGCAGCGCCGCCCTCTTCCACCACGGGTGTTTGCTCATTCATTGAGCCTGAAACATCTACCACCAACGTTAAGGCCAGGTTTTGACGCTCACTGGCTGAAAGGGTGGGAGCTGAAACATGCACGCCCAAATCATAGCGGTTGCCCATTTCCTGACCCGCCGTCGCCCCATGTTGCCAAAGCCCCATTGAAACCTGGAAAACACCTGTCGATTCCTGCCCCTGGCGAGCAAAATGCTCGTAATTTAAAAACTCCCAGGGCCGGGCCCAGGAAGCATTGGGAGCAAAACCATGATTGAGCGCATATTTGGTCAATTCAACCCCTGCCGTACTGGCAGAATCATCGTAGGAAAAATAGAAATAATCCGTGGCCTCTGCCTGGGGAGAAGCCGAGGGCAGGACAGAAGGATCTGCACTGGGTACGGCCGTGGGCACAGCACTGGGAGCCGAGGTCGGCTCCGCTGTGGGCTGGGGTTCAGGCATGACCATATTATTGGATTGATCTGTAGCAGGCATGCCGGCCACAGGAGCTGCCGCAGGAGCCGTCAAAACAGGAGAGGCCGTCGATTTTTCAGCTGCTGCGCGATCCAGACTGGGCGTGCTGTAACTGGTCCCAGCGCCAAGATTCAAAGGCGCATTATCAATGGGAGACAAAGGATTTTTTTGCCCCTTGGGAGCCGGGGTAATCCCTGCAGACAATCCGCCCAGATTGGCAGTAGCAGATTGCGTGCCAGGAATCATGGACTGACAGCCGCTCACCCCCAAAGACAGGGCTATCAAAGCCAAGACCAAATAATTCTGCTTTTTCATCATGCGTCTCCTTGATTGAGTATTCTGGCAAACTCGCGTGAACGGGCCGCGCGTAAAGGGTGAAGATCTGGGTCGTGAAGCGCTTCCTGCCGGGCCTGTGCACTTCCAGAATCGCAACTGAAGGCCTTTTTTAAAGCCTCCAAGCCACGATCCAGCAGGTTTTTATCTTTTTTAACGGCATAGTACAGACTGAAAAAACAGGCCTGAATATAATAAACAAGCCAATACCCCGGATTAAAACTGTCAAGCAGCCCCAGGGTCAGTTCAGCCTCTTCGAAACGCCCACTTTTGGTATAGGCATGGGCCAGAAAAGCCCCACTTTCCATCAGGGTCTGTTGCCCCAATTCCTGCTTATGGGGAGAGGTCAAAACCCGTTTAAAGTTCTGAATGGTCTGCTCCCAGTAAGGCTCAGCCTCAGCAGGCGGCATCAGAAAAGCCTGATTAAAACAGAGTCGGGCCTGTTCATCGCGCATAAACACGTCATCGGGTGCTAATTCAAGCCCCAGCTTGAATTTTTCTGCCGCACGGGCAAAATCGGCGAGGGCATCGCTACGTTCCTGTGCTTGACCGGCCTCCAGAAAACGCGCCAATGCCGCATATCCACGTAAAAAATACACAGCTCCCAAATTAAAATGCAAATCGGCGGGCTGAATATCGAGGGTTTCAGGGGCTGGGTGCATTTCATAACTGCGCAAGGCTGTTTCTTGATTGAGCAAAGCCCCTTGATAATTGCCCCGGCTGAGTTCCAAACTGGAAAGCAAAGCTTGTAACTGCACGCCTTCCTGAAAAAGCTGCAAGCCCTGCTGAATCCGCTCTTGGGCCTGCTGGGTCCGACCGGCTTTGATCAGGGCAATCACCAGGCGCAGATAGGTTTTGAAGTTCTGTGGCGCCTGGCTCAAGCTCTGCTCATAGGTCGAAATGGCATCGCGATACGCCGCGACAGCATCACTGTTCAAGGGCGCGAAACCCGCCAAAATCAAGAGTTCATCCCGGCCATTGTGATTGCCCTCAGGAAAGAGGATTTCCGCCAGTTTAAGCACCACCTCGCGTGAAGGTTGGCGCTCTCCAGCCTCCAGCAAAGAAATATAAGACTTTGAAACGGCAATAGATTTCGCCAGATTCTCCATATTCAGACCTTTTTCTTTTCTCAGAGCAGACAGACGTCTGCTAAAAGGACTCTGAATGACATCCATTTGTTTCCTTTTTGGCACCAGAAATACCTCCTTTTCTTAAAAATATGGCCAGCCCCCCCATTATTGCGGCACAGCTGTTACGGCAGGAGCAGGTTGCGTTGTCACCTCTGAGCCACTGGGAGACGCTACAGGTTGGGGTTTCAGCTCTTCAGGAGGCACAGACGGGGCAACACAGCGAACGGCTGGCACATCGTACATGGGCAGATAGAGAACGGGACGGTTCAATTGTTTGATCGCTCCTGTCTGGGCATCGATTTCGGCAGAACCCCAAACCTGCATTTTTTCAGGATAGCGGGGCATTTCTTCGGGATAGCAGCGCATATTGGCATCGGTTGTCGCTGGATCAAGCTGGGGTTTGGCACTGGCTTGCACCACAGGAGTCACCACATCAAAACCGACACTGACAAAATAACGGTTTTGGGATTGCCCCTGCTGATTCAATTGAATCTGCCACTGTGCAGTCGCAGGAATCTCGGCAATGACCTTTTGGTTCGGATCCCGTACAGTCTCGGGGTAAACCGGATAAGCGCCACTGCTATCAGGGTTGGAAAAAGCTTTGCTGGCAATTTCCTGGGCTTGGGAGCTGTCGATTTTCACCTGGCTGATATCGATCACAGGTTCTCCCCAGACCATGCGGTGTACACGCGTTTCTTGCTTCAAGAGATAGATATTCAGGGTTTCCTTGCGGGGAGTAGAGGCAAAACGGAAAAAATAAGCGGGCTGAATCTGCTCTACTTTGCCATCCTGCCCTGGCAAGCTCAGATACTCCACAAAATTGGAGTTTCCATCCACCCCAATATTGGCTCGGCTTTCAATCAAGCGGGCGCTGGAATCCCATTGTGCGAGAATGGGCTTCACCGTCTCTTCATAGGCCTTCAACAAAGTCGCGGCCTGAGAAGCAGAGAAAACACTCTCTTCAGCAAATTGAATCACATATTGATTGAATTCTCCCCCCCCAAACCAGGGGGCGATCATGCGCGAAGAAGCACCTGTGGCAATATCTGGTGCCAATTTGGATTCGCCTGAAGCGGCCTGTCCCACCGTAGGTGCTGCGACAGGGGCTCCCGCCTGAGGAGCTGGATTGGCAGCGGGTGCAGTCGCAGCACTGTCATTCGTACCCGTACTCTGGTTGGTGGTATTCAAGGGCAAAAGTCTACGGGAAAGCGCATTGGCAAAAACACCCTGGCTTGGATTCGCCACAGGTGAAGCCGTCGCAGAAGGTTGAGGCAGAAGCCCGTTAATTTGGCCTGCACTACAGGCGGAAAGGCCGAGCGAAGCACTCACAATCAAAGCCAGTGAAAAAGCTGAGGATTTAAACATTTTTTGATTTCTCCTGTTTATTTTTGTGCGGGAGCCAAAGCAATCGCTGGCTCGGTATAAGCCACACCTGTGGAACCGGGAACGGCATAGCCTACACTACCACCGCCAGAACCCGAAGCAGCATACAAAACGGGGCGGTTCAAAGAAATAATTTTACCGCTGATTGCGTCTATCTCCATAGAACCTGACCAAGACTGATTTTCAACAGGAACCGGCTGTGAAGGTGAGGGTTCACCGGGTGCAATCGTGGGCGTATTCGTTACCGTGCCATCACTGCTGACCACAGAAGTATCTGCCGCCATCATCGGAACGGGCATGGGAACCGGCACGCCTATATTCACGCCTTCTTGGCCATGAAAGAAACTGATCTGATAGCGCAATTGCTTGCTTTCCTGCTGATTGAGATGAATCTGCCAGGTCAATTTTTCAGGCAGATCATAAATCACCTGCATACCGGGCTGTCGAAGATCTTGGGCCATGGGATATACAGGATAACCAGGGCTGCTTTCGCGGTTTGAAACCGCCTTGCGTGCTATCGCCATGGCCTGATCACTGTCAATTTGCACCCGACTGATGTCGATCTGGGTTTCACCCCAGACCATGCGATGAACCCGCACTTCTTTTTCAAGCACATAGACATTTAAGGTTTGTTTCAGCGGCGAAGAAGCAAAACGATAAACATACAGCGGCATGACTTTCAGCGCTTCGCCACTGCTCCCCGGCAATTGCAGATACTCGGGATTTGGATTATTGAGCATCGCCCGGCTTTCAATCAAACGGGCACTGGCATCCCACTCTTTTAAAAGAGGCTGAACGGTCTGTTGATAAACCGTCAAAAGTGAGGAGCCCTTGGCTGCAGGATAAATATTTTCTTCAGCAGCCTGAATGCTGTATTGATTGAAATCATTGCCCCCATAATAATAGGCGGGCGCAATGGCAGGCCGGGCAATAGCGACCTGTTTCAGCGAAAAACCTTCTACACTTTCGGGCAAATAGGCAACTGGAACCCGCATGCCATCCACTTCAGCCAAATACAAAGGTCGCTTCAGCAGAGCTGACTGAAAAAAGACAGCCGGAGAGAGCTCAGAAGAAGGGGTCAAGACGGCATTCTGACCCGCATGAAAAGGAGCTGGCAAAACGGCTGAACAAGCGCTTAAGGACAAAATCAGAGGAAGAATCATTGCGTGTTTCATAACTAAAATACTCCAAACTGGTTCAGAATAATTTTACTTTAGCAAACTTGTTTACATATTGTCAACAACAAAACTGAAAGTAAACAAATTTCAGACAAAACAAAACCGGGACCCCATTCGAAGCCCCGGTTTGGAAAACAAATTTACTCAATTCGAGCAGAAGTCTTATCCGTATCCTTATTGTAAAGCAGAGTTACACGATTGATCTCGTCAAGATTGAGCCCGATCCAATAGACATATTCCTGACTGCCTTCTCCCTCTTCCATTTGCCAATCAGCACGCATATCCCATTTTGTGGCGGTAGCATCGGGAGAAAATTGAATTTGCACAGAATCACCATCTCCCAAAGCTTCATTCAAGATATTTTCTTCCCAGGACTCTTCACCTGTCGGACTGAGATAGAGCCCCTTAATGATATAGCCTGTATTATTGACCAATTCAAAATCCAGGGTTTTATTCTGAACGGGACGGATCTGCAAACCATTGGGAAGTGTGATGGTTGTCTGACGGGGAGCGCTGAAAGCAGAGCTGGAACCCATCAAAATAACGCACGTGGCTAAAAGCACGGTTTTCAAAAACTTGGTACGCGTAATCATAAGAATTAAAACTCCTTAAATTTAAAATGCAATTTGTTTGATTTCGCAACCTAAAAATAACACGACTTAATTTACAATGAGAATCGTCTTATTATCAAAAAATCAAAAAATAGACCACAAACAATTGATTATTACTATAATATAAGTGAATACAGCACAATATTTTACTCATATAAATTAGGAACTCAGCTTTCTTGTCGGCTGGGCAGGCGTTTGTTCAGACCTCTGTTCACTCTGCTATTTTTAAGAACGCTTAACGGCTGGGAAGCGGGAATGCTAGAATTAACTTAAAAAGAAAAGACTGGTTGACTCACTTTGTTCGATACTCAATTGCCTGTTGAAAAAGCCATCCTGGTGGGCGTTCAGCTCCCAGACACCCCTGATTGGGAAGTCAATTACTCTCTCGATGAGCTGGCTTCTTTGGCGGATACCGCAGGGATTCGCAGCTTGGGGCGCTGCAGCCAGAACCGCCACCACCCCGATCCTGCCACCTATATTGGTCGCGGAAAAGTCGAAGAAGTGCAGGCCCTGGTTGAAGCCCACCAAGCCGATGTTGTCATCTTTGATCCAGAACTCTCCCCGGCACAAATCAGCAACCTTGAAAAACGCTTGAATGTCAGGGTCATGGATCGCGGAGACGTCATTCTGATGATCTTCGCGGAACGGGCCCAAACCCGTGAAGCCAAGCTGCAGGTAGATCTGGCCCGCATGAAATATTTTCTGCCCCGTCTGAAACGCCAATGGACCCACCTGGAAAGACAGGTCGGGGGGGTCGGGGTACGTGCTGGGATGGGCGAAAAGCAGATTGAGGTCGACCGCCGCCTGATCCGGAAAAAAATTGAACGCTACGAAGCCGATCTGAAAGAAATTGAAAAACAGCGCAAACTGCGTAAAAACAAACGCAGAGAAACCTTCAGTCTGGCCCTGATTGGCTATACCAATGTGGGCAAATCCACATTGTTTAACCGCTTAACCCAAGCCGATGTACTGGTCGAAAACCGTCTTTTTGCCACACTTGATTCAACGGTGCGCAAAATAGAAATTGGCGCCCACGAATTCGTACTGACCGACACGGTTGGCTTTATTCGCAAATTGCCTCACCATCTGGTCGCCTCTTTCCGCAGCACCCTGGAAGAAGCTTGTGATGCAGATGTACTTCTGCATGTCGTGGATGTCACCTCACCTGTACTGGGCGAACAGATGGCAGCCGTGAATGAAGTACTGAAACAGCTTGAAATTGAAGACAAGCCCATTGTCTATGTGCTGAACAAAGCAGATCTGTTGCCACAAAATGAAGAACTGCATGTCTGGAAACATATTCCCCCGGAAGCGCCCTGTGTCTCTGTTTCCGCACATACGGGTGAAAATATGGACCTGCTCAAGGAACTGATCCTTGAGACCTTCTCTGAACAATTCCGGGAAGCGATCTTCGTGCTCCCGCTCAGCCAATCGGGTTTTGTTGCACAGCTCTATACGATTGCAACGATTCTCGAAGAAGAATATTTAGAGGGCAACCGGGTCAAACTGCGCTGCCGCGCACCGGCCAAAGATCTGGAGCGTTTCCGTAAAAGCTGGAAAGCCGTCGCGGATGCCGGCGAGGAGCAACTTTTATCGAGCTGATCAACAGAACGCCAGGAAACTATAGACAATGACCTCACTGTCTTTTAGCTGGGGAATTCAAGCTGTGGTTTGGGGCATCATGCTCTATCTTTTGGCTGGGCATACTCTGGCCTTAGGCGCTTGCCTGATTTCATTCCGCGCTCTGCGCCATTATGCCCGCCGCTTAAAATCTATCAATATTGAATCCTTGCTGCAGGCCGCAGGAGCCCCCCCGATCAGTATTTTGGTGCCCGTACACAATGCCCCGGAAGAAAGCCTGAAATGCATTGAGCAATTGCTCAAACTTCGCTATCCTGAACTGGATATCATGATTATCAATGATGGCTCCAATGATCATACCCTCGAAACCCTGCAAAAACAGCTCCAATTACAGCCCACACCACGCTTTCCTGTTTCAGAACTGCCTTCTCAGCCCGTTAAAACCGTATACCAAAGCCAAAAACATGCCCGACTCTGGGTCATCGACAAAGAACGGGGCGGCATGGCCGACGCCTTGAATGCCGGTTTGAATTTTTGCCAGACGCCCCTTTTCTGCAGTACCTATGTCACGATGTTATTGGAACGGAATGCCCTGCTCAGGGCGGTTCGCCCCTTTCTTGAAAATGCAGCTACAGCCGCAGTCAGTGGGATTGTAAGGGTACGCAATGGCTGTCTGATGGATCAAGGCGATGTCAAAGAAGTCCTGCTCCCCCCTCAGCACTTGGTCAGAATGCAAATTTTAGAACATCTTCGCTTTTTTTTAGTCAGTTATACCGCAGGCAGCAGTATTCGCAGTCTATTGCTGGTCTCAGGTGCTTTCGCTGTCTTCAGGCGTGCATTGGTGGTTGAGGCCGGAGGGTACGATGCCCGTTTTCAGGGAGAAACACCTGAATTGCTTTTGCGCCTTCACCGCTTCTGTCGGGAAAGCGGCAAAGCCTACCATGTCGATTTTATTCCCGACCCCATGGCCTGGCATGAATGCCCCAATGATTTGGCAGAAGTACGTGAAAACCGCATGAGATGGCAACAGGCTGTCAGCAAAGCCCTGCTCCATCACCGGGCCTTGCTCTGGAGCAAGGGCAGTGGTCGAATAGGCTGGCTGATTTACCCCATGCTCCTGTTTACAGAGTTTTGGGAACCCTTTCTCGAATTGGGTGGCTATTTTTTAGTTCTTCTGGGAACTTTGCTGGGGTGGGTGCCCCCTCTGCTGGCCCTGGCTTTTTTCCTGGTGGCATTGCTGATGGGAAGTGCTCCTTCCGCTTTGGCTGTTGCCCTGGGTGAACTGACCCCCCGCCGCTACCAGGACGAAGATTTACGCCAATTGCTGCGCACGGCCTGGCTTGAATATCTGGGCTACCACCAATTGCGTACCCTGTGGAGAATACAAGCTATTTGGGGCGTTTTCTCAAAAAACAAACAGGAAAACCGGCATCAATCGCTTGAGTTTTAAAGTCTCAAACCATCATGCGCCGGGCCAAGGCCAAAGCCAGCTTGTCTTGCAATTCACGGGTCTGGCTTCCAGCACTGGGTTCTTCCTGCAATTGATTGTAGATACGACTTAAAAATTCAAAACTCTCAATACTGTCGAGCGCACCCAAGGTATCAATAATTTCAAGGCGTTCAGCCCAGCCCAATTTCGCATAAAGCTGCATCAGGGTAGGTACGGCCTCGGCATTGCCAAAACTTCTCAAAGCCCGAATCAAAGAACGGCCATCCGGAAAACTTCCCATCAGCAAACAACTGAGGGTTTGATAAAAAAATTGATAATCTTTAAATTTTTCAAGCTCCGTAGCCATTTCATAGCGCACCTCAGGGGAGGTATTCGGATCAAAAAAGAGACGGGTCACCAAAGCGCGCACCTGCTGGGAATCATTTTTTTTCAATTGCTGAAAAAGTCGGCCAATATGCGGTGCAAAGCCAGGATCCTTGATCGATTTCTCAACAAATTCCAGTGAATTGAATTCCCCTAAAATCTGGCTGGCCAGTTCTGAACGCGGATGTGCGGTTAAATCCATTTCTTGAAGCACCTGATGATGCCCCGTCATTTTTAAGGACTGTGCGGCCTCCATGGCCACCCAGGGAGAGGGGTCATCCAGGGCCTGACGAAAAGTGGTAGGGTCTTTTTCACTGCCCAAAAGTGCCAAGGCTCGAATGGCATGCAAACGCACGGGAAAAGAATTGGAATTGTAACGCTGACGAATCAAGGGAATATGTTCACTGCCCCCCATCAGTGCAAGCAATTGAATCGCCGCGATTTGTAAATTAATATCTTTTTCCTGGCGTAAAATATCAACGGCCAGCGGAGTAGCCAAGGGATCTCGCAGCTCGGTCAAGGCTTTCAAGGCAATGGTACGAATCCAGGGGGAATGTTTGGGTTCACGCAGACTGCCACGCAGAGCTGGGGCCACACTTTTTCCCAAAGAAGAAAGCAGAGAGGCCAAAACATTGGGATTCCAAGCCTCAAAGCGTGACAGCGCCGGTAAAAGATGCTCTGCCACGACGGGCTCTCCCCAATTGGCAAGGGCACGGGCCGCCAAAAGCGCAACCAGGGGTGATTTATCCTCAAGCGCTTTGACATAAACAGGCAAGAATTGACGCTCTCCCAAAACAGAAAGCGTCAAAACCGCGCGGGCGCGCTGTTCCTGATCTCCGGTTTCTATTCTGACAGCAAGCGCCCCCAAATAGGGGGCGGCCAAGTCACGGTAATGGCTATTCTGCTCAGCAGGCGCTTTCATATTGCGACGCATCAAAAGATCCACAAAATACAGCTCTTCTTCAGGTTTGACCATGGAGCGCATCACATCAGCCACACGCCGACCACTGACAACCTCATCCAGAACGGGTTCCCAGCGAGCTTCCAACTCATCCCAAAAACTGGCTTTGCGTAAATTGCGCTGCCGCATTGTAAAGGTCAGACGAGAAGCCCAAAGCGTAACCAACACAAATAATCCGGCATAGCCACAAACGCCCAGTAAAAGCAGCGTGTATTCTGAATGGGTCATGGATATCGTTTTTCTCTCATGTTGGTTAGATCATAGCCAAAGATCCGAGTTTTCACAAGCCTGCCTCTGCATGATCGTGCTCGGGCAAGGGATTTGATTCTGAGGGGGGATCTCCCCACATCACTGCGCCTAAGACCAGGGCATTGATCAGTAAAAGCCAGATCCAGGCGCGGTTCAAGCGTCTGGAAAAACGCAAGCTCACACCCCCCACAACAAAGGCTCCACCCAGCGCGAGTATCGCTGCTGTCACAAAAAAAGCGTTGCGACTGCCAAACAGCATCAAACTGTCTGGCCAGGCTGTCACCGTACTGCTCAGGCCCAAATAGACATAAAGAGCCGTTCCCAAAGCCCCGAGCACAGGTGTAAATTTATCAGACATGCCAGCCCCTTGTCTCCATCGGATTCACAACTCAAGTTTAGCTGAATTTAAGGCCCTCCCCGCAATGCACATGCAAGTTTCTGATCAGAAAAGACAAAAAAGGGCTATAATTCATGACGAAACCCCGGCTCAAAGCATGATCATTACAGCGTAAATGAAGTGAAGAATTATCTAAAAAAGCGTTTATCAACCTCTATTTTTACCTACCTATGTATTCTGGGGCTTGTTTTTACTGGTTTAAGCGCCGAAGCCCGGGGTCAAACCTTCAGTCTTTTACATACCGCAGGAGTACGTGGTTTGGCCTCTAATTATCACTATGGCATCAATACTCCCTATTTGCTGATTCATGATTATGCCCGAGAACCACTCAACGCCGTACGTGAACTGCGCACCGCAGGCGCATCGATTTACTTTTACCATCAAGGGCTGTATATCTGGGGCGAAAAGATGGGGGTTCAAGATTTTCATCTGTTTCTGAAGCAACTCCAGCAGATGAAACCCTTGCAGAAAAAGCCCATTCAAGTCTTGGATACCCCTGACAGTATTGTTTTAGAAGCCGCAGACCAGCATGCTCTGGTGAAAAGCTTGGCCCTGCTTGCTCAAAGCCGTAAATACGACCAAACGGGTATTGAACGCAAAGAAGCAATCCTGGAAACTTACCCCGGCCCTTTTTACCTCTTGCGCTTACCAGAAGCCCCACTCCAGGCCAGTTCCTTGCCAGAAGAATGGGAAATGCTGCTCGGACTGCAGATGGATCTCAAAAAAACACCCCCCCTGCCAGCGCATCAACTGCTGCTGATTGGCAAGCCAGAAGGCGAAGGGGCCAGACGCAGCGCCCTCTTAAAAGAACTCAAAGGGGAGCATCAATTGCTAGTAGACAGCGGCAATCTGTTGGAAGGATTGAGTTCCATCCATACTGCCAGCCTTTCGCTGCAACGCAGCAACAGCCTTCATGTTATTTTACAAACGGGTTATTTTGCCTTGAATATCGGCGCTGAAGAGTTGCAGGGCGGGCTCGACAATCTCTTAAGAGAAAGCGATCAATTTCACCTGCCCTGGATCTCATCAAGCATCAGACAGGCCGGTAAAGCTGTTTTTCCAGCCTACCGTCTGGCCCGATCTGGGCAAAAAGTGTTGGCCTTGATCGGGATTGGCAATCCCGATGAACTGAGCCCCCTGCAAGAAGCAGGCTTACTCGGCAAGGGCCTTGAAATTCTCCAGCCTCAGGAAGCACTGAAAACAGCCCTTGAAGAAATCAAACTATCGCTTGGGCGTGAAGCCGATGCCGTGATTTTGCTGACCACCCTGGAAGGACGGGCACTTGAGGATCTGGTAGAAACAAGCCAAGGCATTGACGTGGTCTTGGGCGATACCGGGGCGCCTTTGCAAGCCAGCAGGGAAAGTATAGAAGCCCCACGGGATCGTGAAAGACTGCCGTTTAAAGCACGCAACAACCCCCATGCTTTAGGGCTTTTACAACTCGATCTCTTGCCCCAACGCGTCAAAATTGAAAATGAGGTTTTGCCGATCTCTTTTGATGCCGCGCCCGATCCTCAGGTTCTGGCAGAAATTATGCGGATTCGTCAAAAAGCCTATCTCAATGCTCTGGATATCCTGCTTCCTGACCTGGGACCTACCCTCTTGGAAACCCCCGCCCTGCGCCAGATTTTTTTACAAAGCACGAAAACACGCAATGCCCGCAAACGTTTGGAAGGACTCACGTCACTTTCTGATCAGGATTTTTTACGTCTTTACCCCCCCCGCATGACCGCCGAAATCTGGTCGATCCTGACCAGCAATCTCCTTTTGGAGAATTTCAACTGCGAAGTTGTTCTGCTGAAAAGCCCTGAAGATGCCGTTTATATGCCCGGAGCCTGGCCACGTCTCTTGGCCTATGAGCTGCTCAAACAAGACGATACGGTTGCGCTCTATGACCTCAGTGGCACCCAATTAGCTGCCCTGCTGAAATTGGCTGACGCATCCTGGATTAAGGGGGGGCTCAGCCATGACAACAGCAAAGTCTGGAACCGTCCCCTTCAGAAAAACGCCTATTATCGCACCCTGATCTCAAGCAGCTTGTCCAACCGCTCTGATTTCAGCCCCATTTTAAAGGGAAGCAAAAAGCGTGAGGAGCTTAAAAACCCTTTTTCAGAGACACCCAACAAACGCGAAATTTTGTATTTACGCAATATTCTCCTGGGTTTCCTTGAGAAAAAGCAAAGCAAAGGCAAGCTCTCGAAAGAAATTGAAGAACGACTCTTACCCCATTGGGAAAAAAAACAATCTCTGCTCAGTCTGAAAATCAGCGATCTGCAACTGACTTTCAGTGGCTACAATGCCTTAAACAACCAAACCTATAGCGCCGTACGTGAAACCCGTGTCACCTCCCCCAACAATCTGACCTATGGTGGACGCACCAAGCTTTCCCTGATATTTGACAATGAGCCACTTACCTTTACAAACTCAGTACAAGCCAAATTTGAAGGGCTCTCACTGCTCGATGAAAGCAGCAAACAGACCAAATTTACAGAGAGTCAGGATGATCTGGTTTTCTCAAGTGAAATGCAATTGCATCTGTTTGAATTCCCTATGTTTGGAAAAGAGATTCAATTGATTCCCTATCTTGAAGGAATATACGATACTGAATTTACGCCCACCGTCAAACCCGATACCCAAACCACCAACCCACGCCAGGCTGAACTCAGTGGCGTCGCGGGCCTGACGATTCCTGCAGGCCCTGTTTTAAAGGCCTTTAAAACAGGGCTTGCTTTACGCAGGGATTTCAATGTCCCCAACAATATTGAACTGGGCCTGAATTTCAAGTTGGATCATGATTATCCCTTGACCTCAGCCCTGCGTTGGAACAATACCCTGGATTTTAAATACTATTTACCGTCACCCAACGACAACAGTTCAAGCCTGGGTCTGATTACCCAATGGGTTTCAGCCATGAAAGTCTCCCTGACAGACAACCTCTCCCTGCGAATTTTTGCGGATGCTTATCTCTTTCAGGGCAAGCTTCCCAGCACGTCTCAATTGGGTGCAAGCGTAATCCTGGGCGTGGGACTGGCCTATGACAGGCTTTGGAAACCTGGTTATGAAAGCATTTTCTGATTCTCACACATCTGCTTCAGAAGCCGGGCTGGCCACCCTGCTAAAGGCGGAGAAGATCAAAGAAATCCTCGCTTGGACAGGGTTTTCGGATTTTATTACCTTTGAGCAAACTTTGCTGACACTTTTAAACAGCCACGGGCCCAGTGAGGTCAAAGCATTTCAGGCTGTGCATGGTCAGCGACAAAATGCATGGGTAATTGAATTTAAGTGTGGAGCTTTGGAAATGCTGCATCTTTATCCCCCTGAGATGAACCAAGCTCAGTTGATGGCCATTCTGCAAATTCAAAAAATAGTCCATGCCCAAAAATACCCCTGCCCCTTGCCGCTTTCTCCGCCCTTACAGCTCGGAAAAACCCTGATCAGCCTGGAGCAATTTCTGCATGGAGAGCGCTCTCTTTCCGCCCATCACGAACAGGATATTCGAATGATGGCTTTCAGTTTGGCACAATTGCATCAAGCGACTTGCAGCTTTCGCTTTTTACCCCACTTACCCGCAAATCAGCTCAGCTTTAATTCAAAAGAATTTTCAAAAAGCACGCTCAAGCCCTTTCCTCCTGATTGCGAATGGCTGCTCAGTCTGACCCACCCTTTACGCCGACGTCTGAAGCAAAAAGTTGGCAGAGAAGTTCTCAGTCCCAGTGAATGGTATCCAGAAGATTTCTGCTTTCAGCATGCAAAAATTTGTGGTGTTTTTGGTTGGAAAACACTTTCACGGGAATCGGAACTTTGGGTGGTTTCACAGAGCGTGACCCATTTCACACATGCAAAATACGCATCGCATAAAGCTCCCCCCAACCCTGTCGAGATCAAACGTTTTGTCGCAGCCTTTGAAGAAGCCCGTGGCGTTCCCTTTGACACAAAAGAACGACGTTACCTCGAAGCCTCTATCACCTGGTGCATGGCACGTACAGCCTTAAAAGAACAATTGGAAGATCCCAAGGCTCTGAACTGGAAAGGCAGCTACCGCGAAGCTTTAACCCAACAGAAAAGCCCCTATTTCCTCTCTCTGCTTTGAGACTCAGTCTGAATTTGCCTCAGCTTTCAACCAAAGCTGAGGCAAAGCTTCAAACAATTCATTGATGCACAAAATATCAAACTGAAGCAGGGCTGACTCAAGCGCTTTTCCTTTGCCTGTTAATTCTTCGCAGCCAAAACGTTCACCCAATTCCAGACAGGCCTGAGCCAAACCCTTCATGCGGTTGAGATTGCGATTTTTCTTGAGGTCTTGATACAAAGGCTCAAGCCTCCCCTGCACATACAAGCGCTGTTCTTCAGAAAAACGCTGCCCCGCAACCTTAAGCCGTGGCAGAGCTTCCTCTACAGCCAAAATCTCCTGTTCAGCGGCAGATTGTTCCTCAGTCACTGGAAAACACAGCGAAAAGGTACTTCCTTTCCCCAACTGGCTGCTCAGTTCTATGCGCCCCCCCATTAAACCAGCCAAACGCCTGCATATCGCCAGCCCCAACCCCGTACCCCCATATTTTCGCGTACTTTGACCATCCTGTTGGCGAAAGGGTTCAAAAATCAAGGATTGAGCATCAGGCCCGATCCCAATTCCAGTATCGGAGACAGAGATGCAAATTTCACGCGATTCTCCCTTCATTCTTGCCACAGATAATATGATACATCCTGATTCTGTAAATTTAATTGCATTTCCTATCAAATTAAGCAAAATTTGTCGCATTCTCAATTCATCTATTTTGATCAATGCCGGGACTTCAGGACTGAATTCCATGCGCCATTCCAATCCTTTTTTTTGTAAAGGCAAAGAAAACATGCGCCCCATTTCATAACAAAGTCCCTGAAGATCCGTCCACTGTAATTCCAATTGCATTTGACCGGATTCAATTTTGGAAAGATCCAGGAGATCATTTAAAAGGCCAAGAAGCGATTTTCCACCTGAACGAATGGCTTCCAGATAATGCCGGTGCTGTGGGTCCGTCAAATCCTCTTCGAGCAATTCAGCAAATCCCAAAACCGCATTGAGAGGGGTGCGAATCTCATGGGAAAGATTGGCTAAAAATTGGGTTTTCAATTGATTGGCGGCCTCTGCCGCTTCTTTCGCCAAACGCAGCTCTTTTTGCGCAGCAAGCGAAAGCTGAAGTTCTGCAGCCACCCACAGTTGATGGTGATAAATTTTCCAAAAACGCCCAAGCAGCACCAAAAACAAAGAAAAAACGAACATAAAACTGCCCCAGGGATACAGTTGAATTCCCCAAGGCAAAACCCGAATGGCGACCAACATATCATACAAAGCAGCCCCAATAAATACCAACATGCCCATGGCCACCAAATGCGCAGAAGTCTGTAAATGTTTCCAGGCATTCAAAACCAAAAATCCCAAAAACAGCAAAGAAATCAAACTCAGAATTTGAAAAGGAAAAACGGTCTGCATCAGGGGAAGCCCCAAGAGAACACTTCCTCCACTCAGCCCGACAAAGACCAGATGGACAATCGCCAAAAATTGCAGAGGACGGTTCAGGCTCTCAATCGCTGAAAGTCTTTGCAGAAAAAGATAGATCCAGATCGGCATCAGGTAAAGACTGAAAAGACTGAAAGTGGTAAGCAGCAGGGGCTGGTAAAACCACAACCCCGTCAGGTCAGACTCGCACAGAATATAGCAGCCCTGAAAGAGGCAAAACAATCCCAAACTGAGAGAGAGAGGGCGTTCCGGCAAAAACAAAGCCAGGCACAAGGCAACGGCAGCAGCCAAAAGATAAAAACCGCCCAGCATAAAAGTTCCCAGGTTTTCAAAAATCAAACGCCTGATCAACTGGCCTCGAGAACCAAATTGAACATCACCAATCATCCCGATAAAACGATGTTCAGAATGTATACGAATAAACAGGGTCTTGACCACATTGTCTGTGGGCAGGGAAATCATATGCCAGAGATAGCCATTAAAACGCGCAGGAGCATGTGCCAAATCTCCAAAATGGTAAATTTGCTGAGGCCCCAATTTCACTTCAAAATTTTGGTTGATACGTCGGACAAACAGGGTGGGATCTCGCAATTCATGCGCTGGCAAGGTGGTTCTTAACCACAAATCCTTGCCCACAAGTGCCGTTGAAAACTGCAGTTTCTTGGCAGGTTTCCAATCAGAAGCAGCTGGCACCGTCGCTGTCGTTGCATACTCCCATTGATGCGCGGGCAAAACAAAGAACTGACGTTCTTCAAAACGTTGAAAAAGAAACGTCAGGAGGCCCAAAAGAGTCACCGAAACCAACAGAACCAACAAATATATCCGAGGCAATGAAAAGCGCGGCATCGTTCCTCTCTTTAAGCCCTATTTTGAAAGTATACCAGTATCGTTCGTGATTCCATCCTGTCAGAATCCAATCCCCATAAAAGCAAGCCAAACGATGTTCTGCTGATGAATCCTTGCTCTAAAACACAAAACTATGTTCTATTGAAATTATAATTTACCTGCCCATGAAACCTGATCAAGGAGAAACTATGAAATACAATAATGTGCTTGAAACGATTGGAAAAACACCCGTGGTACGTTTAAACCGCCTGTTTGCTGAAAGTCAGGCCGAAGTCTGGCTCAAGCTTGAGCGCGCCAATCCCGGTGGAAGTATCAAAGACCGCATTGCCCTTGCCATGATTGAAGATGCCGAACGCCAGGGGCTTTTGGGGCCCGACGCCCTGATTATCGAGCCCACCTCAGGCAATACAGGCATTGGACTGGCCATGGTTGCCGCCGTCAAAGGCTATCGCCTATTGCTGGTCATGCCAGAATCCATGTCATTGGAGCGCCGACGGCTGATGGCAGCCTACGGCGCAAAACTGGAGCTGACCCCACGTGAAAAAGGAATGAAAGGCGCGATTGAGCGGGCCCGTGAAATTGCAGCCGATCATCCCAAAGCCTGGATTCCTTCACAATTTGAAAACCCTGCCAATGTCGAGATTCATCGTCAGACCACAGCCCAGGAAATTCTTGCCGATTTTCCTGAGGGCCTCGATATTCTGATTACAGGCGTTGGCACAGGGGGTCATCTCAGCGGAGTGGGCCAAATTCTCAAACAAACCTGGCCTGAACTCCAGGTTTATGCTGTAGAACCGGCTGCCTCTCCCGTGATCAGTGGCGGTTCTCCGGGCCCCCACCCCTTGCAGGGCATTGGCGCAGGCTTTATCCCTGCCAATCTGGATCGCTCGGTTTTAAATGGCGTCATTCAGGTTGAAAAAGAGGAAGCCTATGCTGCCGCCCGCAGAGCAGTGCGCGAAGAAGGGATTTTTCTGGGGGTCTCCTCTGGGGCTTCGCTTGCAGCCGTCGCCAAAAAGCTGCCAGAATTAAAGACAGACGCGCGTATTCTGACTTTCTGCTACGATACCGGCGAACGCTATCTTTCTGTCGAAGATCTGTTCTAGGCCCTTTTCGGCTTGGGGGTGAATTCCTTTACCAAGGTATTCAGCGTTTCGGTATAGGAATACCCCTGGTCAATCGGCTGTTTGAGGAAATCAAGGATATCCTCATAACGTGCAATCGCCGCGTCAATTCGGGGACTGCTGCCCTGACTGTAGGCCCCAATGCTGATCAGATCCTCTGCCTCCCGCCAGGTAGACAATAATTCACGCAAATAGGCTGCCGCTTGTTTCTGTTCGGGGGTCGCCAATTCCAAAGCCAGGCGGCTGATACTCTGTAAAACATCAATCGCTGGGTATTGATTGCGGCTGGCAATCTCACGCGAAAGCACCACATGGCCATCCAAAATCCCGCGAACGGTATCGGCAATGGGCTCGTTGGGGTCATCCCCTTCTACCAGAACAGAATAAAGCGCCGTAATCGTACCCCGGTCAGAAGTGCCTGAACGCTCCAGTAGACGGGGTAAAAGACCATAAACAGAAGGCGGATAGCCTCGGGTGGCTGGGGGTTCCCCAATCGCCAGCCCAATCTCACGACGGGCCATGGCAAAGCGGGTAATCGAGTCCATCATCAAGACCACATCCTGGCCCTGATCGCGAAAATATTCAGCAATTGCAGTCGCGGCAAAGGCCCCTTTGATACGCAAAAGGGCGGGTTGATCAGAAGTCACAACCACCACCACAGAGCGCTTGAGACCCGCTTCCCCCAAATCGTTTTCGATAAAATCACGTACCTCACGGCCTCTTTCGCCAATCAGACCGATCACATTTACATCAGCTGTGGTATAGCGGGCGACCATGCCCAAAAGCGTACTTTTGCCCACCCCAGACCCCGAAAAAATCCCCAGACGTTGGCCTTTACCACAGGTCAAGAGGCCATCAATCGCTTTGATTCCCAAAGACAAGGGTTCAGTAATCCGCTGACGGGTCATGGGATTGGGGGGATTGGCATCCAAAAGATAGCGGTGATGGGTCATGGGAGGGGGCCCTCCATCGAGCGGATTTCCCAAAGGGTCAATCACCCGCCCCAACAGTTCAGGCCCCACAGGAACCATCTGGGGAATGCCTGTGGCAATCACTTCACTGCCCGCACGTATGCCCTGCACCTCATCCAAGGGCATCAGCAAAACCGTATTGCCCCGAAAACCCACCACTTCCGCCCGAATCTGCTGATCTCCAGACTGAACCCGACACAATTCGCCCAAATGCACGGCGGGCCCTTCGGCCTCCATGACCGGCCCAATCACCTGTGAAACCCATCCCTTGTGCAAGATCGGTTCTACCTGTTCCAGCAGGTGACGATAGGGTTCAAGATTCAGCTTTTGCGTCATCAGGGAGATTTCAGACTGGACACAAGCACCTCCAGAGCTGAAGCGTCTGCAGCATGGGGAGAAGCTTTTAAATAGCGCTGCAAAGCCAAACGGGCAAAATCCAGCTTGCGTTGCTGTAACCATGCCAAACCAAAATACTTATCCAGTTCTGGTAAATTGGGCTTGAGTTTACGCGCCTGATCAAGCCAAAGCAGAGCCTGAGCAGGCTGATGCTCCTGTAAGGCCAACTGAGCACCCAAAACCAGCGCGGACAGATCTTTGCCAGTGTGTTGAAGATAAGCTTTCAGACCTGTTAAAGCCTGAGCAGCATGCCCTGTCTGACTTTGCCATTCAGCGACTTCAGGTTGCGCCAGAAGCGGCACCTTCGGACTCTGGTTAAAAGCCTGAGAAAATCTCTCTTGGGCAAGGTCTTTCTGCCCTTCCTGCCACTCCAATTTGCCAACAAGATACAAATCCTGAGCAGAAGCAGAATGGGTCTCGATCAGCGGCAATAAAAAAGCTTTGACAGCTGAACGGTTCCCTGCCTTGATCTGCCATTCTACCCATTGCAAGCGGCTTTCCTGATCCTCAGGGTGTAGGCGCAACCAGTCATCCAAAAATTGCAGGGCCTCGCTTTTCGCACCTCGGGCAATCAAAAGCTGAAGCAATAAAGCGCGGGCCGGTGCATAGTCAGGTTGGAGATAAAGGACCTGGCCCAAATCGGTTTCAGCTTCGCTCAATCGTTTTGCACTGATGCGCAGACGGGCCCGTTCAAACAGAGCAGCCGGATATTCGGGTTCTTGGTTCAAAACAGCGTCAAAAGCCATTTGCGCAGCAGGGTATTCTTTCTCTGCCAACAAGAGACGGGCCAGACGAAAACGGGCAGGCACACAGTCAGGCCAGGTCTTGAGCAAGGCCTGAAATGCCTTGAGTGCAGCCTGATTTTTTCCCCGTTCTTCAAGGCTGACCGCTTGACGATAGGCGGCAAGGGCAGCCGCAGGTGCAAAGGGTGATGCAGAAGCCTGCGGCAATTGTTCAAAGCGGGCTTTCAAAGTGGAATCGTCTTTTAAGAGCAAAGCCTTTTTCCAAGCCTCCCGAGCGGCATCCAAGTGGGCACTTTGCAATTCAAGCTCCCCCAGATTGCGCCAAAGCACGCGCGCCAGCGGACGCCGTCTGAGGGTTTCCAGATAGAGTTGCCGGGCAGCTTCAGGTTCCTGCAGAGCCTGATAAGCCAAACCAAGATGGTTGACCGCCTCCACCCAATCCGGTTGAAGCTCAAGTGCTTTTTGAAGATGGCTGCGCGCCAGCAAAGGCTCGGCATTGAGCAGCGCCAGTGTACCCACCCGGTAATGCAGGTCGGAACTATCAGGTTGTGCATTCAAAAGCTCAAGGTGCAAGGTCAAGGCACGGGCATAGTCCTGATGCTGATAAGCCTCACTGGCGGCTTCTTCCAGGGTCAGGGAGAAAACAGGCTGAGACAGGCTCAGACTCAGACAGAAAAGGGCTAAGATAGTTTTTCGCATAGGGTATTTTCCTTGCTCCTATCTTACCATGCACACCCAAAATTCCTGAGTATTCTGAAACGCAAGAATACCGTCAAAGCAATCTTCTCGCTCATGGTGGGCCACCTTAGACAAAGCGCTGCAGCAACGGCCTCAGTTTGTCTGCACTTCATAGAGTGGGCTGAGGCTGGTATTGCCCTGATAATCCTGGGCCTGAAAGAAATAGGCTTTGCTGGCGTTGATTTGAGCAAAATCCCAAACCGGCGTCTGGCCAAAGCGGAGCTGGCTGCCCTTTTTCCAGACCAACACCTGGGCCTGGGTATCATAGACCTGATAAAAAAACTGCAGGCTGTCACCCGCCGCGATATTGAGCTGAGTCCGAGACAAAATAACACGGCCGTCCTGACTGACGGAATAGGGAATGGCCCATTGACTCACCACCCGGTTATTCGCATCCATCTCCAAATAAAACACGACTTTTTCATCGTTCAGCAAAGCCTCTGAAGAATAAATGCGGTGACCCTGAGTGGTCAAAGCTTCAAAATAAGCTGGCGGAAAAAGACTTAAACCTGTCTGACAATTGCCATCGCAGAGCAACAACCATTCGCCATTCCAAACAGGTGCAAAATACTGACTGTTCTGCTCAAGCGGATGCAAAACCTCACTGCCAATCAGAAAGAGATAACGGCTGTCCGCTTTGAGGGCAAAGACCTGTTCCGCTTCACGAATGCCCAGATTGTCCTGAATTTTAAGACAATGCCCCTGACGCCCCTGATACGAACAGAGTTTTGCTGCGTTTTGCTGCAGGCTGAAATTTTCAGTTGAAATCACGGGTTTTTCCTGATCATGGCTGCCTGTGCTGACAAAGGTTCCGGCAAAATTCAGCCAGGGCTCAGAGACGGCCTGCTCCAGACCATACTGGGGTTTCATATTTTTGTTCAGCGAATAAATCGAAACGCCATTGGCATTGGGTTTGGAATCATCGTGGCGGGCATAGACCACCAGAGACTGAAGCCGGCTCAGGGCCTGTTCTGCAGCAACAGAAGCCTCAGGCTGCTTCTGTTTCAGGTTTTGCAACCAGTCTTTGAGATCAATCGAATAGGAGATATCGCTTTGAGGTTCTTTGCCAAAATGCTGGCTGTTTTCAACCGCCTGTAAAAGCGGTTCGAACTTCTGAAAGTTGATCTGAGCCGTTAAACCCGTCAAGGCAGCAATCAGGGGGCTGACCTGTTCTAAATCCAAAAGGGAAAGCGTTTTGTATTTGTTTTTAGAGCGGTTATGCTGGGGAGTATCCAGATAGGAGTCCACCAGTTTTTTACCCAAGGCAGCCATATCCAGATGCGCGTTTTGAGCAAATAGAGTGAGCACATCGGTATAGTACCAGCCATGCCCAGGCTCCAATTCTTCAGAAGCCAGCATATAACGGGCATAGGGATAAATAACACGGGCCACTTCAAGACTGGCCATCAGACAGGCATCAAAAGCCATCAGGTCAAAATGCACCCCAGAAGCAGAGAAAGCCGATTTCATCTCGGTCAGGGTAATGAAATCATCGCTGCTGGGCGCTGTACTGTCTTGGCCCACGCCCAGATAAGAGAGCCCGTGATCCCAAAAAATCAGGGCTTTGCGTTCAGCCTGGCTGAGCGAAGGTTTGAGAAATTTCAGAAAGGCAGCCAGGCTCTCGCTGCTGGACATATTGTTATTCTCAATCTGCTGCTGGTAACAGTGATCATTGCCAAAATACTGATCCTGGCTGTCTTGCACCAAGCAGGCCATATCGGCGTATTTGGTGCCTTTCCAACCCGCTTTGCGCGCTCCCCCAAAAGCAACATGAATATCCAGCGCCTCTTTTTGAACCGAAGAAAGGGTCTGGTAAGCAGCAACCATCTCCTTGAGATCGTCCGTACCTGCGCCCTTCAGGCTGGGGCCCTCCATTTCCTGTTCATCGGGAATACCATTGCGCGGTTTGGCGTCATCTTCCAGATTGCCGCCCACCATATAAACCGCGATCAATGTCTTGGGCAAAGGAGCAGAAACAGACTCCGAAAGCGCGTTGACAGACTCCGCCGCATGGCAGGAAGTCAGAAACAGCACCCCAATTAAAAACCTAAAAATGACTGGACAATACTTCATTCTTTGTATTATAACAAGGGTTAATCTTGGGATCAGGAATAATTTGAATGAAGCTGAATCAATTGCGAAGTCTCTCACTGACATGCTCGCTTACCTTGAGCATGATCGGTTGTTCACCCGGTACGCCCCCCTCAGCCAGCAGTCAAAGCCCAGCCCCCACAGCTTCAAGTCAGGCCAGCCAAGCAGAAGAAAACAACTTCAAACGAACAGCCGTCGCCATTACTGCCACCCATCAGGCCAGCGCGAACGGCGTGGACAGCCTCTCAGAATACCGTTTGCCCAAAGGGGTCAACCTGGATCAGGTCAAAATCGTCAAAGCCAATCTCGATGGCCGGGAGATCGACGCCTCAGAAATAACGCTGGGGAGCGACGCAGATAAAAACCTCAATTTCTTTATCAGCCAAACTGTTTTTGATCAAACATTTACAGGCAGCAGTGTCACAGAATCCCCCAGTATTCACAGCTCAGAAACCTTTAAGCAAAAGAAACAGGAATTGCGCACAGAATTACTTGAAAAATACCAAGATCAAGTCAAAGAAAATATTGAAGAACAAATTCCCACCCCTGAATTTTTGGCGGTACAGGTAAGGGGCGAAAGCCTCAGCCGCCAAAAGGTCGCAGAATTGAAAAAAGACAGCGCCAAACTGACCAAAGAAGGGGTTTTTCTCGATCGCAGTTTTTATGTGATTCTCGAGGTTGAGAATCAGCAGTTTAAGGTCGCTCAAACCACCAGCCAACAATGGGTCACCAAACTGGGCATTTCGGGAGAACAGGTCAAAAAACTGGCTACCGCCATCCGTGAAAAAAGCAGTGCCGATGAAGTGTTGCGCCTGCCCGCCATTGCCGAAAAAGTGGCAGCTCAGGACAAGCAGTTTTTCAGTACCGTTGCCAATCTGGATGAAGCCAATCAGGTGATTGAAATCGAAGAAATCGAAGAGGATCTCGAAACCGAACTGGGAGCTGAACTGGCTCCCAAAGGCGTGCCTTTTTACGAGTTCGAATTGCCCCTGGATTTACGCGATCTGCACCGGCTGGAGCAAGCCAAACCAGCTTTGGCCAAACCGGCCCTGGCAGATGCCCAAGACGACAGCCAAGAAGATTTACAGACCCGTTTAAAACGTGCAGCTCAACAAGCCCAACTGCTTGAGCAGGATTTTCAACGCATTGGCCGCAAACCGATTCCCGATCAGCGCCTGTTTGACCCCCGACGCCGTCCCCCGGATCGCTTTGCGCAACAGCCTCTGGGCCTGCCGCCGGATCACTTCCAGATTCTGCCCCAGCATCTGCCCCCACCCCGACCGGGAGAAGGCCCCCCAGCAGGAGCCCTCACCAGCAGCAGTTCTCCGCCGCCTGGCGCACCCCTGCCAGGAAATAGCTCCATGCCCCCCCCTGAAGGAACTGTGCTCCCCCGCCCTGACAGTACACCACCGCCCACCCCGGGTTCAAGTTTACCTCCGCCACCGGATAGCTCCCTACCGCCGCCGGGAAGCGGCCCCCTGCCTCCACCTCCAGGGAATAGCCCGCTGCCTCCACCTCCCTGAGGCTGCCTCAAAAACGCTGTAGCAGACAAGATCGCCATGCTATACTGGGGCAAATTTTTCTGAGGAGTCACGCATGTTTCGCCCCTTTTACAGCACCCTGAGCCAGGGCTCCCTGGCCCCCTGGCTGGAAAGCCTGCCGGCCCGTCTGGCACGCTGGGAACGCGAAGAGGTGAGCCAACGCGATCGCAACTGGCTGCAACTGATTCCCTCTCTGCCGCATATTCAACCCTCCGAGATTGATCTGCAAAATACCGTGCGCATTGGGCAGGCCAGCGATCTGGCCCCCGGCCAGGAGCAACAGCTCTATCAACTCTTGCAAAGACTCAAACCCTGGCGCAAAGGCCCGTTTGAACTCTTTGACCTGAAAATTGAAACCGAATGGCGCTCCGATTGGAAATGGGAGCGCCTGCTGCCCCATATTGCTCCCCTGAAGGGCAAAAATGTACTGGATATTGGCTGTGGCAATGGCTACCATCTCTGGCGTATACGGGGAGCAGGCGCAGAAACCGTGATCGGGATAGACCCGTCTCCTCTTTTTCTGGCCCAATTCCAGGTTTTTCAACATTTTCACCCCGATCCTCAGGTTCATCTGCTGCCCCTCGGTGTGGATGATTTGCCCGCAAAGCCCCTCTTTGACACGGTTTTTTCGATGGGGGTGCTCTACCATCGCCGTTCCCCGATTGATTTTCTCAATCAGCTCAAGGCCCAATTGCGCCCCGGCGGGCAACTGGTACTTGAAACCCTGGTGATTGAGGGCGATGCTCAAACCGTGCTCGTGCCTGAGGAACGCTATGCAAAAATGCGCAATGTCTGGTTTATTCCCTCAACCGAAATGCTCTTGCTCTGGCTGCGCCGGACAGGCTTCAAAAATCCCCGCCTGGTCAATCTCAACCGCACAAGCCTGCAAGAGCAGCAGCGCACAGACTGGATGGATTGGGAGTCTCTTGAGGATTTTCTCAACCCCACAGATTCCAACCGAACTGTCGAAGGCTATCCTGCTCCTTTACGCGCCACCCTTGTGGCAGAAGTCTGAAGCTTGGAATTCATCTGCTAAAAAGTGTAAGATTTTAGCATCTGCTGCGTCTTAAGAATACACAGAACAAGTTTCTGAAATTCTAAACCCAAGGAGATTGACCCATGTCAGAGGATTGCTGTAAGGATTGCCAATGTGGAGCCCCTGCTCTTGATGGCGGGTGCTGCTGTGGCAGCGAATGCAAATGTGGATCCACTTGCACCTGCCCACCGGAATGCAATTGCCCAGGTGCTTAGACCATGAAAACGGGAGAGTCTGAACTGAAAGAGGCTTTGGTAGCCCTCAGCCCGGAGATGTTGAGCTGGGTACTTCAGCGCACAGGCTCTCCCGATTTGGCTGAAGAAGTCGTTCAGGAAGCCCTGATCAAAGGCCTTGAGAAATTATCCCGACTTGAAAATCCCCGGCATTTAAAAGCTTGGTTTCGCACCATTGTACGCAATACCCTGATCGATGAACTGCGCTACCAACAACGCCAAGAGCCGCTGGAAAACCTGGCAGCTCCCGAAACACCTGAATTACCTGATGAGGAAGAAGGCTGCGCCTGTATCCTGGAGATCATGAAACAGGTGCGCCCAGGTTATGCCCAGTTGCTTCAGGCCGTAGATATTGACGAAAAACCGGTTCAGACCGTCGCTCGCGAACAGGGGTTGAGCCCCAACAATGCATCGGTACGTTTACACCGGGCCCGCCAGGCCTTGCGCCGTCAATTGGCCCAAACCTGTGGAACCGATTCCCTGCAAGCCTGCCTCAATTGCAGTTGCCCGGCCTAAAATTCTGGCCCCCCACAGTCTAGCGGAAGACTTTCTCTAAGCAAAAAGCCCTGCTTCTGGCAGGGCTTTTGAATAGAAACAAATGTTTAGAACTGGGGCAAGGTCTGCTGTTTTTCAGAGGTTTGCTGGAAAAAAGGCAAAATTTCCATATAGGCATCTTCAAATTCACTGAAGGTGATCACGCCATCACTGTTCAGATCGCCGCCTTTGAGTTTGGGCCAGGGGCTGAAAAAGAGCTTGAGTTTGGCATTTTCATTCTGGGTAATCAGGCGGTTGCCATCCAGATCATGCTTGCTGAAGAGTTCATCCAGTTTGGGACGAATCACACCCATCCAGAACTGAATCGTGTCTTCGCGCAGAAACTCTTCGAGGTAGATCTTGCCATCTCCATTGCTATCGTAATCTTTGAAACCCGTGATCACACCGGGCAAAGCCATCTGTTCATCACTGACTTCGTCGGGCGTTAAAAACCCGCTTATATTCGTATCCCATTTCTGAAAACGCACTTTGCGCAGCTCAACCACTCCCTTGCGCAGGCCCTCATCGGAGCGAACCGTGGATTGACGGCTGAGTTGGCTGACAGGAGCAGTCATTCGGGGCTGAGTAACCAGGGGCAGGGTCTGGGAAGCGCAGCTTGTAAAGAGGGCTGAAGTGGCGACAGCTGCCAGAAGGAAACGTTTCATGGGGGTAGCTCCTAAACTTAATCTGATGTTAATATAATTTTAACTTTTACAAGCCAAAAGATCAAGCCTCAGACTTAAAATAGGGCACAAAGAATTATATCCTCTGTATTTCAACCCCAATCAACCTATTCCCTGCTCTGGTACGAAATCAAGCGGTAGAGCACTGGCCGATCTTTAACAGGGCTGGACTTTTCCGGTGCCTGTCTCCCCTAGGATTCCGCTTAATTAGAAAAATAGGCGAGACAGCCTTCCAGACTTGCCAGTTTGGGGGTGTCACGGGGAGGCACTTCACGCCCCAAAGCCTTGCCCAGGGCCGTGACAAAATTGAGAAAATCCATCGAGTCGAAATCAAACTGATCGCGAAAATTCTCATCGGCCTCGATTTCATCCAGGTCCACATTGGGAGCCACGCTCACCAGGGTTTTCAAAATAAGCTCTTTCAATTCTGCTTGCGTCATAAGAGTTTCTCCGGTTTATGCAATAGTTTTTCGATCCGCGCCAAAAACATCGCCCCCCGGTGGCCATCGCTGACACGGTGATCACCCGCCAGACTGACCTGAATCACCCTTCGCGGCAGAATCTGCCCCTCGATGACCCAAGGGCGCTCCAAAACAGTTCCAAAGCCCACCATTGCCACCTGGGGTGGGTAAATCACAGGGAAAACGCTCTCCACTCCCTGCTCTCCCAGATTGGTCACGGTAATTGTCCCGCCGCGCATTTCAGAAGCCCGCAATTGCCCCCCACGGGAGCGATTGACCAAATCACGGAATTCAGCCATCAGGGTTTTGAGGTTTTTTTGATCGGTTTGCTTGAGTGCGGGGGCCACCAGGCCTCCGGTGCGCAATGAAATCGCCAGACCGATATCGATCTGCTCAAGAGGCACAAACGCCCCCTCCTGCCAAAACCCATTCATTTCTGGGAATTTTTTCAGGGCCAAAGCAACGGCTTTGACCAAAAGCACGGCATAGACCAGGCGTTCTTCCATCGGCAGGGTCTCGTTCAGCGCTTCCAGCCAGCTCAGAGCAGGTTCAAAATCAAAGCTGTGCGCCAAATAATAATGCGGAATTTCACGTTTGGAGCGACTCATGGCCGCCGCAATCGCGGCCCGCATGGGGTTCTGAACAGGTTTTTCAAGCGCATGTTGAGAAACCACTCGCTCAACATCTTCTGCCGTAGTCAAGCCATGGGGGCCCGACCCTTGTACCTTTTGCAAATCAACGCCCAACTCCAGGGCCTTTTGCCGGGCCGAAGGGCTGGCATGGGGAGCAAGCGGCGAGACCCCAGGCGGAGTTTGCGCGGCTTTTTCAATATCCCGCAGACAGAGTGCCCCTTGTGGGCCCGTGCCTGTGAGCTGGGCCAGAACAGCCTCACTCAAGCCCAATTCGCGTGCCCGTTGCCGGGCCAGGGGGCTGATCCGCAGCCGCTCAGCACTTGCTGAATGCTGGGCCAAAGCAGCGGCAGGAACTTCCAGTTCAGCAGCTCGGATTGAGACTGTGTCAGACACAGCAGAAGCAGGCGCTTCAGGGAGTGTCGGAGCAGACTCTGCTACCGCTTCAGAGCGCAGAACAGGTGCATCAGAGGCACTCAAGCGAGCCAGTACGGTTCCGACAGGTACTTCGGTCCCCGGCACAATCTCCAAGCTCTGAATCTGCCCGTCTTCAAAAATTTCAATCTCAATTGCTCCCTTCTGGGTTTCGACCACAGCCACAATTTGACCGCGTTCCACCCGATCTCCGGGCTTGACCAGCCATTCCATCAAGACCCCGGCCTCCATATCGGCGCCCAAAGAGGGCATCAAAAAATCAGACATTTTGGCCCAAGACCTCCCGGGCGGCGGTCAAAATCCGCCCAACCTGCGGCAAGGCAGCATCTTCAAGATGCTTGGGATAGGGGATGGGAACCTCAACCGAGCAGACCCGAGCAGGGGGAGCATCCAAATCATAAAAGGCCTTTTCACTGATGCGGGCGATCACTTCAGCGGCAATCCCGACACTGTACCAGCCCTCATCGACCACCAGCGCACGGTGGGTTTTGCGCACAGAGGCCAGAATCGTAGTTTGATCCAAAGGGCGCAGACTGCGCAGATCCACCACCTCCGCAGAGATGCCCTCCTGGGCCAGTTGTTCGGCAGCTTCGAGACACTTAAACAGACTGCCTCCGTAAGTAAAAATCGAGAGGTCATGACCTTCACGCCGCACCTTGGCACGGTCAATATCCACAGGCCCAGCGTCTTCAGCAATTTCACCTGTATTGTTATAAAAGCCGGCATATTCAAAAATAATCACAGGGTCAGGGTCTTGCAGGGCTGTCCAAAGCATGCCGCGCGCATCTTCCAGCGTGGCTGGAAAAATCGCCTTTAAACCGGGGATATGGGCGTAGAGATTTTCAAGGCTGTGCGAATGTTGGGCCGCCAATTGTCGGCCCGCCCCTGTGGCCATGCGAATCACAATTGGCACCGAAAACTGCCCCCCCGACATATGTCGGATCGTGGCCGCATTGTTGAGGATCTGATCGAGGGCCAGCAAACTGAAATTAACCGTCATGACCTCGACAATCGGGCGCATGCCGCCCAGGGCAGCGCCAATTCCGGCCCCCACAAAGCCCGATTCACTCAAAGGGGTATCGCGGATCCGTTCCGGGCCAAACTCCTCTAAAAGCCCTTTGCTGACAGCATAACAACCGCCATAATGGGCCACATCTTCCCCCATCAGAAAGACACGGGAATCTTGTTGAAGCGCTTCACGAATTGCGGTTTTGATCGCTTCACGGTAGGTGGTTTGAATCATCGCACTCATAGGGGGCCTCCGACTGGGGTATAAACATCACGGGCCAGGTCTTCGAGGGGTTCCCAAGACCCTGCTTCAGCAAAATCAACGGCGGCCTGAAGCTCGGTTTCTATCTGCTGCTCAATGGCTGCCAAAGTCTCATCACTGAGCCAGCCCTGCTCACGCAGCCACTGGCTGAAGCTTTCAATTGGGTCCTGTTTTTTCCAATTTTCAACCTCTGCCTTCTCACGGTAAAGCCCGGCATCAAACATCGAATGGGGGCGAAAACGGTAGGTACGCAACTCCAGAAAATAGGGGGCCCCCGTTTCACGAATCGCCGCCACGGCACGGTGTGCCGCTTCTGACACGGCTTTGACATCCATGCCATCAACCACTTCAGCGGGAATCCGGTAACTTTCGGCCTTGCGGTGAATATCTGTTTCAGATTCGGTATATTTCAGGGCCGTGCCCATGGCATAGAGATTGTTTTCACAGCAGAAGAGCACAGGCAGCTTCCAAAGGGCTGCCAGATTCAGGGATTCATGAAACTCCCCTTCAGCGACCGCCCCTTCACCAAAGAAACAGGCTGTTACATTTTTCCGCCCTTGCATCTGATCAGCCAGACCCAGGCCCACGGCCAGCGGCAAGCCCCCACCAACAATCGCGTTGCCGCCATAAAAACGGGTCGCAGCATCGTAAACATGCATCGAACCTCCCCGCCCCCGACTGCAGCCTTCTTGTTTGCCATACATTTCGGCCATCAATGGTGGCATCTCAATGCCCCTTGCCAGAGCCTGCCCGTGTTCACGGTAGGTAGCAACCACAGCATCTTCAGCGGCCAAAGCGCTCATCACACCCACAGCCACAGCTTCTTCCCCAATATAGAGGTGCAGAAAACCGCGAATTTTCGTGGCACTGTAGAGTTCCGCACATTTTTCTTCAAAACGGCGGATTCGTTTCATCTGGCGCAGAAATTCAAGCGCCTGTGTGCGTTCAGGATGTGTCATTTTTCATCACTCTCCAGGGTTGAGATATCGCCCTCAGGCAAGCCCAATTCACGGGCCTTGAGCAACCGTCGCATGATCTTGCCACTGCGGGTTTTGGGCAGATTGAGACGGAATTCGATTTCGCGGGGGGCCACAGCTGCCCCCAGGCGTTTGCGGGCAAAGCCCATCAATTCCATTTGCAGCGCTTCAGAAGCTTCAAAACCAGGTTTGAGTGCGACAAAGGCTTTGACAATCTCCATCGCGACAGGATCGGGTTTGCCAATCACACCCACTTCGGCCACCGCTGGGTGCTCCATCAAAGCAGATTCCACCTCAAAAGGCCCGATTAAATGCCCTGCCGATTTGATCACATCGTCGGCCCGGCCCACAAACCAGAAATAGCCATCGGCGTCGCGCTTGGCCAAATCTCCACTGAGATACCAGCCATCGCTGAAACACTTCTGGTATCGGGCTTCTTCGTTCAGATAGCCCCGAAACATCGAGGGCCAACCGGGACGCAGTGCCAATTCCCCTTCGGTATCAGGGGTTTGAATTTCTTCAACCTGCCCATTTTCGAGATGGCGCACAATGCCAGCCTCAATGCCTGGTAAAGGACGCCCCATAGAGCCGGGCTTGACATCAGCGCTGACATAATTGGCAACCATGATCGCACCGGTTTCAGTCTGCCACCAATTGTCATGAAACGGCATGCCAAAAGCCTCTTGCCCCCAAACCACACCTTCGGGATTGAGCGGCTCACCGACACTGCCCATAAAACGCAGCGCCGGGAACTGGTATTGGCGGGTCAGCTCTGCCCCCAGCTTCATCAACATACGCACAGCGGTAGGTGCGGTATACCAGACACTGACTTTTTGTTCCTGCAGAATAGAATACCAGCGCTCCGCATTGAATTCGGCTTCATCGACAATCAAGGTCACACCATTGCTGAGCGGTGAAAGCATGCCATAGGAAATACCCGTCACCCAGCCTGGATCTGCCGTACACCAGAAAATATCCTCAGGGTGCAAATCAAGGGCCAGTTTGCCAGTCGCATAATGGGCAAGAATGGCCTCATGCACATGAATCGCCCCCTTGGGTTTGCCCGTGGTGCCGCTGGTAAAATGCAGCAGCGCCATATCTTCGGGCTCGGTGGGACACAGTGTAAATTCAGGGCTGGCTTCAGCCATCAGTTCAGTAAAATTCAGCGTACCTTCAGGGGTTTTATCTCCCACCACAATCACGTGTTCAAGGGTGGTCAGTTCCGCCCGGATCGGAGCCACTTTGCGTTTATAGAGCATCGGGGTGGTCACCAAAACCTTGGCACTGCCAATCTGCATACGGGCTTTAATTGGCTCAGGGCCAAAGGCTGAAAAAAGCGGGCAAAAAACACTGCCATTTTTGAGAGTACCCAGAACAGCCTGATAGAGTTCAGGAATTCGGCCGGTCAGCCCAAAAACCCGTTCTCCTTTGCTGACCCCCAGTTTTTCTAAAACATGGGCAAAGCGGTTGCTCAGTGCTTTGAGATCCGCATAGCTGAAGTCCTGAATAGGCCCGGCCTCTGAAAGCCAACGCAGCGCTGTTTTATTGGCATGCGGGCCCTTGGCATGGCGATCGACCGCATTGTGGGCAATATTCCAACCCCCACTGGGAGTGGCTTCAAGTTCGGCACGCAGGGCCTCCCAAGAAAACTGTGAACGCAGCGCTTGATAGTCTTCAAGATTCGGTTTACAAGGTAAGCTTTCTGAGTTTTTATGAATCATTTGCCAAGACATAGTCAGACTCCCTTAGACAGAGCTTTACGTCTATAGTTTATATTTCAACGCGCTAAACCCAAAATTATCTGAAATAAGGAATTAATTGATATAAATCAATGACAGACAATCCCCTCGCCATATTCGCAGGGAGGAACTCCGCCAAAATCCGCTAAGAGACAGGCAAAACCACAAGAGCATCTAAAACAGCGCCCCAAGATCCGCCACTGCTGTTGCGGCTTTGAATCCTCAGCGGGGTAACCTCAGCAGTGGTCCAATCTGCCGGGATCTTGACACTGCGCGTAACCCAACCCATTTTGACCCGATCTTTGCCCGTGCTGTCGACACTCAATTTGCCCAAGGAGCGATTATTCCAATAAATCTCAAGCAGCTTCAACTTGGGCAGTCCATCAGGATTGGCACTCAAACAAAAGCTCAGCTGATAGGCCTGCCCTGCTTGAGTCGCCAGGGATTGCGAGAGACTGCCATAGGACTTCCCATCCAAATCAAGCGATTGCGCACCGGAGCCTGCACTCCAGAGCGTCCCCACCAGTTCGACCGTTCCAGAATCTACCTTCCAACTGTCAAAATTATCCACCACAATCTGATACCCCACCTTGGTGACGACAGGGGTTTCAAAATCTCCATTGCGCACTTTGTTGCCACTGGCGGGAGGCGTCAAACAACCGGGTGTTTCACTGAAAACAATCGGCTCAGCGCTGGGTGAGGGTGTTGGCTGCGGGGTTGCCTGGGGCGTCGCCTGGGGCATTGCTGTTAGCACCGGGCTGGCAGAGGGAGAAGCCGAGGAGCCGGCACTTGCAGAAACCAGCGGCGAGGAGCTGACCGGCAGCGCAGAGGGCGCCAGCGAGGTCTGAGCGGGTGTCGGAGAAGTCTGGGGGGGGGACAGAGAGGGGCTGCTCTGGCAAGCAGCCAAGAGCATCAAGGCGAAAACAGGGCTCTGGCGCATGGCATCTTCTCCTGAGAACAGATCTTGAAAGCATTATAGCAATCCTGCCCCTGAATCCTGTATCATGAAGTATCTCACACAATATTTCGGTAATTCTGCATGACAGTTCAAACCCCCTCCTTCGAACCCCTTCAAAGCACCCTGCGCGATATTCACAACACCCCCCCTGATCAAGCCCGTATTCAAGCTTTTGCCCGCGAATTGGATCAGCTCAAGGCTGAAATCAGCGCCCAAATCGGAGAGGACGATCTGCGCTATGTCGAGGGGGTGCATCTGGTTTCACGCTATTGCGAAATTGCCGGCCGCCTGCTGATCCATTTCAGCCGGGATCCTGTCAGTTGGAGTTTGGGTGTGCTGTCGCTCTGGGTACATTTGCAGCTCGACAATCTCGAAATTCACCATCCTGCTCAGCATGGCGCCTGGGATCGCCTACCCGAAGCCAGCGATTTTCACTCTGACAACTATGTTCACAATTCGCCTGTTGATGAAGAATCCTGGCGTTATCGCCACAATATTCTTCACCATTCCTATACCGGCCAGGTCGATCGTGATCCTGACGTCACCTTTGGCTTTTTCAGATTGGGTGAAGAAATCGACAAGCGCTGGTACCACACGGTTCAACCCGCCATGCTGGTGCTCAACAGCCTGGTGACCGATCAGAGCATCGCGATCCTGAGCACAGGCCTTGGCGATTTTATCGCACCTTTCGCGATTCCGGGCTACCATGCCGAAGACAATGCCCGCATGTACAAACAGATGGATTTTAAACAATTCCAGGATTCGCTCTTCCGCTATCTGCGCAAAGCCATTCCCCATACCGCTTATAATTACGGACTTTTTGGCCTGTTGGCTGGCCCCCAGGGTTTTGCCAAGGTCACGCTGGGCACGCTAACCGCCATGCTGCTACGCAATTTGTTTACCGGCCTGAGCTTTTATACCGGCCACATGGTAGAAGGGGTCAAACACTACCAGACCCCCCCTCACAACAAGGCGGAATGGTATGTGCAACAGATCGAAGGTTCTGGCAATGTACGGGCTTCTGAGCCCATTTCGATGCTGATGGGGCACCTCAATTACCAAATTGAGCATCATCTCTTTCCCAAACTGCCCCCCAACCGTCTGGCACAAATTGCGCCCAAGGTCGAGGCCCTGTGTGAAAAATACGGAATCAACTATGTCTCAGGCAGCTTCCCGGAACAGGTTTTCAGCGTCTTTCGGCGTTTGGCAAAGTTCTCCCGCTAAGTTCAGTCAGGCGCTATACTGAGCGCAAAACCTGACGAGGAAAATACCATGCACAAACCTGCCGCCACAGAAGCCGAACTGATTGATCCGATTCGTGAGCGCTGGAGCCCACGCGCCTTTGATCCCAGCCAGGAAATACCTGCCCCCTTGCTGGCAGAAGTGTTTGAAGCCGCCCGCTGGGCCCCCTCCTGCTTCAATGAACAGCCCTGGCGCTATCTGATTTTTGGCAAAAACGACGCCCTGCGCGCCGAGGTCGAAGCCTGCCTGAATCCCACCAATGGTTGGGCTGCTCAAGCCAGCCATCTGATCGTCATTTGTGCCCTGAAAACCTTCAGCCACAACCAAAAACCCAATCGCCACGCAGCCTATGACAGTGGAGCAGCCAGCATGGCCTTGATTCTGCAGGCCCAAAGCCGTGGCTTGGCCAGCCACCAAATGGCCGGTTTCAAACGCGAAGAACTGGAAAAAGCCCTGCAAATTCCAGCTGAAAGTGTGGAGTGTCTGGCAATCATGGCCCTGGGCTATGCCTGTGAGGCAGAAGAGAAATCAGGTTTAAGCCCCGAACAGCTTGAAAAAGAAAAGGCCCCCCGCCAACGTAAAGCACTTGAGCAAATTGCCTTACAGGGCAAGACTTGGGCGTTTGGATCGTAAACGGAAGCCAAGCCGTCTCAATAGCAATGCGTCCCCCTTTCTCTTCGCTGAATCGTTGACGCTCTCACTTGATTGCGCTTATGCTGATAGCCAACACTTTTTTAGGTGTTCGGGACTTGCACCCAAGCAAAGGTCATGCACATGAGTACAAACCACAACGAAGTCTTCCATCTCGCCATTAACGCACATCGCCAGGGTGCTCTCAATAGGGCTTACCAGCTTTATCACATGCTGCTTGAGCAAAATATTCAAAATGCAGATCTTTTTCATTTGTTTGGCTCCCTGCTCTTGCAACTCAATCAACTCCCCCAGGCCATTGCCCGGATTGAGCAGGCCATTGTTCTGAATCCGGGCAGGCCTGATTTTTTCAACAGTTTGGGCCTGGCCTACCAAACCCATGGCGATTTAGAGCCTGCCCAAAAAGCTTTTGAGCAAGCCATTCGGCTTGAACCCGATTATTTTGCAGGACTGGTCAATCTGGGGAATTTTTATTTTTTGACCAAACAAAACGAAAAGGCCCTGAGCATTTACCAACAAGCGCTCAGTCTTTCGCCCGATCATGTCCAGTTAAACTATCAGATCGCCTTGCTCTTACGCCAGATGGAGCATTACCATGCAGCCGATCAGGTTCTAAGAAAATTGGTACTTTTAGCCCCTGGGTTTACAGAGGCCTGGTTTAAACTGGCCCTGAATACCCTGGCCCGTGCAAAACCCGAAGAAGCGCTTGCATTTTTTGAAAAAACACTGGCTCAAAATGCCGACTCGCCTGAATATATCCGAGAATACATGATCTGTTTACAGGCCATCGCAGATTTAGACGTCCAGGAAAAAACCAAAGCCATGGCCTATTGGCAGACCTTGGTTGAAAAAAGAGCCAAAGGTTCCCCTCCCGATTTCAGCACCCATGATCGTCAGGCAAAACGAAAATTAAAGATTGGCTATATTTCTTCGAATTTTTGTGCGCATTCCTCCTCAAGCATGATGAAACCGCTTTTTCAGCACTTTTCAGCCGATCAATTTGAGATTACCGCCTATTCCTCTGTGAAAACCCCCGATGAGCTGACCCGCTTTTATCAAGGCCGTGCAGATCACTGGCGTGAGATTCAGGGGCTGAGCGACTCAGCCATTGCCCATCTGATTCAAGCCGACACCCTCGATATTCTCGTGGACCTGAACGGCCCCACCGCCAATAACCATTTCATGAGTTTTATTGACAAACCCGCACCCATTCAGGTCACCGGGCTGGCGTTTGGAAGCACTTCGGGCATTCCAGCCATGGATTATTGCTTTACGGATCAGTATCTGGCCCCACAAGACAGCCAAAAAATATACACCGAAAAAATTCATTACCTGCCGATCGCCTTTAATTGGAGCCCCCCTGACTTTGAAGCGGAACCAGCCCCAGCGCCCTTTGAAAAAAACCACTGGCTCACCTTTGGCAGCGGCAATAAACTCTTTAAACACAATCAAAAGGTCATTCAGGTCTGGGCTGAAATCCTCAAACAGGTTCCCCACAGCCGTTTAGCGCTCAAAACAGGGGGTCTGGACGAAATTGCCACACAGCAAGAAATACGGGCACAATTCCAGGCTTTGGGGATTGAAACAGAGCGTATTCAGCTCCAGGGCAATACCGATCACGATCAACATCTCGCCTTCTATAAAAGCCTGGATATTGCCCTCGACCCTTTCCCCTATGACGGAGGTGTCACCACCTGTGAAACGCTTTGGATGGGCGTACCCGTGATTGTTTTTGCTGCCCCCAATGGACAAAGAGGTGGTGTCACCATTCTCAGGCAAATGGGCTTATCACAATGTCTTGCCCATTCTTATGCCGAATACATTGATTTGGCAGTGCACTATGCCAGCCACCCTCAGGAATTGCTTACGCTGAGAAAAGGCCTCAGAACACAGTTGCTCAATTCACCCGTCTGCGATCAGAAAAAATTTCTCGCTTCGATTGAAACAGCCTACCAGAGCTTCTGGAAAACCTGGCTCGAAACCAAGCATCAAAATTCTGCTTCAGCTTTTCACTAAAACCTGTGCTGAGCGATATCCTCTTGCGCTCAGTCCTGGTATCATTCACATAGACTCAACCCGAGGGGGAAAAACCCATGCCCACCACTCAATTCAATCCAGCCCATCCCAACAGTCAAGACCTGGCTAACGAACTGCGCGAATCCTTTGTCCGCAATATTCACCACACCCTGGCAAAAGACGCTTACTCCGCTGTGCGCTGGGATCTCTTTCACGCTACAGCTCTCAGCGCGCGCGAACGCATGGTCGATCAATGGCTGCAAACCTTGCAAAGTTATTACCACCAGGATGTCAAACGCGTCTATTATCTCTCGCTCGAATTCCTGATCGGGCGCTCACTCAGCAATACCCTGCTCAATCTGGGCCTGCAGACCCAAATGGGCCAAGCCCTTCAGGAAATCCAGTTGAATCTCAGTGAAGTTGAGGAATCAGAATGGGACGCTGGCCTGGGAAATGGCGGCTTGGGGCGTCTGGCAGCCTGTTACCTTGATTCAATGGCCAATACCGGCATTCCCGGCTATGGCTACGGCATTCGCTATGAATACGGCATTTTCTTTCAACATATTCGCAATGGCTATCAGGTCGAAACCCCTGACAACTGGCTGCGCTATGGCAATCCCTGGGAGTTTCCCCGCCCGGAATTTCTCTACCCCGTGCATTTTTACGGCCGGGTACGTGAATACCACGATGACTCTGGTCGTCTGCGCCATGAATGGGTCGATACAGAATCCGTCATGGCCATGGCCTATGACACGCCCGTTCCTGGCTTTGAAAATGGTGTTGTCAACACCATGCGCCTATGGTCTGCCAAGTCAACGCGTGAATTTGATCTTGAGTATTTCAACAGTGGCGATTATATCAACGCCGTGGCCCATAAAAACGAAAGTGAAAACATTTCCAAAGTTCTCTACCCCAACGACAATACCCTGCATGGCCGTGAATTGCGTCTGAAGCAAGAGTATTTCTTTGTTTGCGCTACTCTGCAAGATATTTTCCGGCGCTATCTCAAAGCCCATGAAGGTTTTGAGGCCTTTCCCGACAAAGTTGCCATTCAAATGAATGATACCCATCCCGCCCTCACCGTCGCTGAACTGATGCGTCTGTTCGTAGATAAATACCACCTGCCCTGGGAAAAAGCCTGGGATCTTACCACCCGCACCCTGGCCTATACCAACCACACAGTCATGCCTGAAGCCCTTGAAAAATGGTCTGTTCCCATGCTCGAACGCCTCTTGCCCCGCCATTTGGAAATCATTTACGAAATCAACCGGCGCTTTTTAGAAACGGTTTATCTCAAAGCCCCTGACGAACCCGCGCTGCTGAACCAGGTTTCAATTATTGAAGAAGGATTGGAAAAAAAGGTACGCATGGCCCATTTGGCCTTTGTGGGAAGCCACCGTGTCAATGGCGTTTCAGCCCTGCATTCCGAAATTCTGAAAAACCAAATTTTCAAAGATTTTCACAGCCTGGATCGCAAAAAACTGACCAATGTCACCAATGGCATCACCCAACGCCGCTGGCTGCTGCAATGCAATCCAGAATTGGCAAATCTGATCAATCGCAAACAGGGCAAGGGCTGGCTGCGCGATCTCAGCCAGCTCAAGCGACTCTTGAAATACGAAACCGATCAGGATTTTCTGCAGGAATTGCGTGAAATCAAGCTGCACAACAAACAAAGACTCTCTGGCTATATTCAGCAACGGCATACACTCGACATTGATCCCACCTCACTCTTTGATTGCCAAACCAAGCGTTTACACGAGTACAAACGCCAATTGTTGCTGATTCTGCATATGATTACGCTCTACGCACGCTGCAAACAAGACCCAGCCAAAATCACCGTTCCGCGCACGTTTATCATGAGCGGGAAAGCCGCGCCGGGCTATTATATGGCCAAGCTGATTATCAAACTCTTCAATGCTGTGGCAGAGCGGATAAACCGCGATCCAGAGATGAAAGGGCGACTCAAAGCTGTTTTTTTGGCCAATTACAGCGTCTCTCTGGCCGAAAAAATTATTCCTGCCGCAGATCTCAGTGAACAAATCTCGACAGCAGGTATGGAAGCCTCGGGCACAGGCAATATGAAATACGCCTTGAACGGGGCGCTCACGATCGGTACACTGGATGGCGCCAATGTCGAAATGCGTGAAGAAATAGGTGAAGAGAATATCTTTATCTTTGGCCTGCAAACCCATGAAGTCAATGCCTTACGCCCCCATTACCGTCCCTGGGAGGCCGTCGAAAGTGATCCTGAACTGCACCACTGCTTGCAGTTGATTCAGCAGGATACCTTCTCCCCCAATGAACGCGGCCTGTTTAAACCGATCTTGGAATCTCTGCTACACACAGACCCCTACTTCGTTCTGGCTGATTACCGGGCCTATGTCGACTGCCAAGGCGAAGTCGAAGCCCTCTATCAAGATCAGGAAGCCTGGTCTGTCAAAATGCTTCACAATATCGCTCGCATGGGAAAATTTTCAAGCGATCGCTCAGTGCTGGAATACGCCCGTGAAATCTGGGGGGTCGCCCCCCTGCAACCCCAAGAGTCATGAAAAATGCTGAACTCTTAAAGATCCTCGAGGAGATTTACCAGCAGACCCATTCCCACTCAGAGGGGAAGGTTGCGAGCTATATTCCCCAGCTGGCCAAAGCCAATCCAGACCACTATGCCGTAGCCGTCTGTCTGGCTGATGGTACCCAGGCCCATTGGGGACAAGCAGAAGAAAACTTCTGTCTGCAATCGGTCTGTAAACCTGCAAATTATTGTCTGACCCTTGAAGAACACGGGGAAGAAATTGTCCATCGCCATGTCGGTTTTGAACCCAGTGGTCAGGTGTTTAACGCCCTGCAACTCAATAGCCAGGGGCTGCCCCACAATCCCCTGATCAATGCCGGGGGCATTATGTGCTGCAGTCTGATTCGTCCCCAACTCAGTCTGTCCGATCGCTTTGAAGCCGTTTCGAACTTTTGGCGGGAACTCAGTGGCGGTGCAAATCCTGGCTTTGACAATGCTGTTTACCAATCTGAACGGCAAAGCGCGGATCGCAACCGGGCACTTGCCTATTTTATGCGCGAGAACAAAGCCTTTCCAGCGGGTGCAGATCTGGAAGAGACCTTGGAATTGTATTTTCAGTGTTGTTCCCTCAGCCTGAATGTGAAAAATCTGGCGGTTGCAGCTGCCAGTCTGGCCCTGGGCGGAACCTGTCCGCTGACAGGCAAAACCCTGCTGCAAACGCGCACCCTGCGCAATTGTCTGACAGTCATGGCCACCTGTGGCATGTACAATTTTTCGGGTGAATTTGCCTTTCGCATTGGCTTGCCAGCCAAAAGCGGCGTTTCAGGGGCTTTAATGGTTGTGATACCGGGCGTGATGGGGCTGGCGATTTGGTCGCCCCCGCTCGACAGCACAGGCAATACGGTTCGGGGCGTGGCTTTCTGTCGAGAATTGGTGGAGCGCATTCCCCTGCATGTCTATGAACGGCATGAAGCATTGCCTTGAGTATTTAATCCTTTAGAAAACAAAACAGCCGGTGGAACAAAACCACCGGCTGTTGCTTTTAAACCCGCAGGTACTCAGCCTTAAGGGAGATTGAAATAGTAACGGGTGCCGTGGGCTTCAATCGCCTGGCTCAACTTTTTCAGAGCTTCAATATACGCCGCAGTACGCATATCGCATTTGTGCTCAACCATGGTTTCCCAGACACTGATCGTGGCTTTTTCCATGATCTTTTGCAGTTTTTCCTGGACTTCATCAATTTCCCAATAGAAACCTGTCTGGTTTTGAACCCATTCAAAATAGCTGACGGTCACCCCGCCCGCGTTGGCGAGAATATCGGGAATAACCAGCACGCCGCGCTCATGCAAAATGGCATCAGCATCGGCCGTGGTCGGGCCATTGGCCAGTTCCAAAATAATCTTGGCCTTGATTTCATGGGCATTGCGCGAGGTGATTTGGTTCTCCAAAGCTGCAGGAACCAAAACATCAACGGGCAATTTCAGCAAGTCTTCATTGCCAATGGTCTGAGACGTGCCTTTGGTCGGCGCACCAGCCAAAACGTCTTTGTGTTCCTGTTCCCACTGTTTCAAGCTGTAAGGATCAATGCCATCGGGGTCATAAATGCCCCCTTCAGAATTGCTGACGGCAATGATCTGATAGCCTGCATCATAGAGCAGACGGGCACAGTGATAACCTACATTCCCGAAACCCTGTACAGCGACTTTGGTTTGGTGGGGGTGAATTTGAAGGTGCTCTTCAAGCCGACGCAAAACATTCATGCCACCACGGCCTGTTGCATCTGTACGCCCGACAGAACCCCCCAAGCTGAGCGGTTTACCCGTGATCACGCCAGGGAATTTACCGCGTTTAATCCGGTTATACTGATCGCTCATCCAGCCCATGATAATTTCATTGGTATACATATCGGGCGCGGGGATATCGACCTCGGGGCCAATCATATCAGAAATCATCTCAATATACGTACGGCTTAAGCGCTCCAACTCAGTCTTGGTGAGTTCTTTGGTATCTACGCAAACGCCCCCTTTGGCTCCTCCATAGGGAATGCCTACCACCGCGCATTTGAAAGTCATCCAGAAAGCCAAAGCCATGACCTCATCGAGGGTCACGTTCTGGTGAAAACGAATCCCCCCCTTGGAAGGCCCACGGGAATCATCATAGCGTACGCGAAAGCCCTTAAAGGCCCGACGGGAACCATTGTCCATACGGATCACAACAGAAACCGCCAATGAAGATTTGGGATATTTGAGTTGTTCTTCCACATCGGGAGAAATTGGGAAAAATTGAATCGCTTTGTTTAAGCGACGGCGGGCGTCACGAAAAAGACGGCCTTGTTCTTCTGAGGAATCAGCGGAGTTTTCCACCTGTTCACCATCTGTTGTCATCAGTTCCATACCTGAGCTCCTTAATGAAATCGGCATTTGAAATCGCCAGAAGGCATGACATGTTAAAATACAGAGTCACTGGCTGAATCAGCCAGCGGTGCAGCAAATTAAAACGCGCACCACTTCATTATAATGATCACAAGCCCAATTTGCTTGTGGAATATGAACAAGATAAGAAAAATTTCTCCAGGAAAGGGAATCACGAGGCATGGCCGGACACTCCAAATGGGCCCAGATCAAACGCAAGAAAGCAAAGAATGACGATGCCCGCGGCAAGGAGTTCACCAAAATGGCGCGTGAAATCATGGTCGCTGTACGCGAAGGGCGCAGCGGGGATATCAACGGCAATTTCCGCCTGCGCCAGGCAGTCACCCGCGCCAAAGCGATTGGCTTGCCCAATGACAATATTGATCGCGCCATTCAAAAAGGCCTGGGCGCCATCACAGGTGATAATTTTGAATCGATTCAATACGAGGGCTATGGCCCCGGAGGCGTCGCAGTGATGATCGATGCCCTGACCGATAACCGCAACCGCACGGCAGGGGATATTCGCTCGTATTTCAATAAATGCAATGGCAACCTGGGTGAAACTGGCTGCGTGAACTGGATGTTTGATAAAAAAGGCGTGATTCGCATTGCTGAGGTTGAAGACCCTGACGCCCTGATGATGGAAGCGCTTGAGGCAGGCGCAGAAGATCTGCGCGAAGATGCCGAAATTCAAGAGGTGCTGACCAGCCCCGAAGACTTTGAAGCCGTGGTGACAGCCCTGCAAAACCACTATACGCTGGAGTCTTCAGATATCAGCTATTTACCGCAAAATACCGTTCAGGTCACGGAACTGGATATCGCCAAAAAATTGGTCAAACTGCTCGATCTGCTTGAAGATCACGATGATGTACAGGCTGTTCACTCCAATTTTGAAATGGATGAATCGGTCATGGAAAGTCTTGAGCAATAAATCCTTGAATCACCCCCCTGAAACCAGAAAACAGCAATGAACATGGAATGGGCTCTGATTCTGGTTTCTTTGCTGGTCGCTGGGCTGGCATTGGGAACCATGCTCTGGATTCTGCGGGGTGGAAAATCAAAAACCCAGCTTGAAAACGAGCGAGAAGAACAACAGCAAGCGCGGCGCAATGCAGAAAATCGCGCCAAAGAGCTTGAAAAAGAAACCCAGGAACTGCGCAACAAACTAAATCTGGCCGAAACACAACTCAGCAGCCAAGCCCAGGAGCTGACCCGCCAGGAAATTCAACTGGAAGCCCGCAGCCAATTGCTGAATGAAAAAGATCAGGAACTCAAAGCCCGACGCCAGGAGCTGGCCCAGCAGGAAACCCAGATGGCTGAAGCCTGTCAGGCCCAAGCAGCAGAACAGGCAGAAAAACTGAGTGAAATTGCTCGCCTTTCCCCCGAAGAAGCGCGGGCCCAGATTCGCGCAGAATGGGAAAACCGCCTGCAGGCTGAGGTGGCCCATAAAATTCGAGCTGCCCAAGCCCATATTCAAGAGCAGAGCGATAAACTGGCGGGTAAAATTCTGGCCCAGGCCATTCAGCGTTGCGCCGTGGACCATATTGTTGAAACCACAGTGGCAGCCGTCAATTTGCCCAGCGAAGCCATGAAGGGCAGGATTATCGGCCGCGAAGGCCGCAATATCCGCGCTTTTGAACTGGCCACGGGGGTGGATCTGATTGTCGATGATACACCCGATGTGGCAATGGTTTCCTGTTTTGACCCCATTCGTCGCGAAGTCGCACGGCGGGCGCTTGAAAACCTGATCGCCGATGGGCGTATTCACCCAGCTCGCATTGAAGAAGAAGTTGAAAAAGTACGGGCTCAATTGGAAGACTATCTGCGTGAAGAAGGAGAGGCTGCCGCCCTGGAAGTGGGAATTTACGGTCTGCACCCTGAAATTATCCGCCTGCTGGGCCATCTGCGCTACCGCAGCAGTTATGGCCAGAATATTCTTCAGCACTCCAAAGAAGTGGCCTATGCCGCAGGCATTATGGCCGCTGAAATTGGAGCCGACATACAAATTGCCCGCCGGGCAGGCCTTCTTCACGATCTGGGCAAAGCGCTGACCTATGAAGAAGTGGGAACCCACACCGCATTGGGGATTGATGCTGCCCGGCGTTGGGGCGAAAAGCCCGAAGTCTTGCATGCCATGGCCGCCCACCATTTTGATGTACAGCCCATGACCCTGGAAGCTGTTTTGGTACAGGTGGCCGACACCCTTTCCGCCGCCCGGCCCGGTGCCCGCCGGGAACCCGTTGAGAAATTTATGCAGCGCATGCAAGCCCTTGAAAAACTGGTAGATAGCTTTCCAGGAGTACAAAAATCCTATGTGATTCAAGCCGGGCGTGAAGTGCGCGTGATGATCGATCCCGATCAGATTTCAGAAGATCAAATGACCCAACTGGCCTTTGAAATTGCCCAAAAGATTGAACAGGAACTCGAATACCCAGGTCAGATCAAGGTCTCTCTGCTGCGTGAACTGCGCGTCACGCAATTTGCCCGTTAGCCCATGAAGCCCCCCCAGAATTGGCTACAGGTTTTGGATGAAATCCGCGCGCTGGCACAAATGGGCTTGAATTATGCCGATGGCAGCCCCTATGATCGGGCCCGCTACGAACGCCTGCTAGAGCTAAGTGCCCGCAGCTATGCCGAGCTGTCTGAGCTCCCAACTGAAATCGTCATGGCCCGTTTTCAAAAAGAAGTCGGCCATATCACCCCCAAGGTCGGCGTCAATGGCGCACTTTTCAATGCCTCAGGTCAGATTTTACTGGTCAAACGCAGAGATGACGGGTGCTGGAGCCTGCCTGCGGGTTGGTGTGATATGAATGAAAGTCCTTACGAAGCCCTTGAGCGGGAATGGCGAGAAGAATTGGGGCTCACGATTACGGCAGGGTCTGTGCTTGAAATATTTACCCGCAAACCCGGCGACTATGGCTCGCCGCATACCAGTTACCTTCTGCTGATGGCCTGTTATTTGCGGGGCCCACTCAAGGTTCAGCTCCAGGAAGAAGAATTATTGGATTGGGGTTGGTTTGAAATCGACAGTCCCTTAAACTGGCATTTGGATCACCCAGAGTTTGCCCGTCTGGCCCATCAAGACTGGCTTAAACGAACCCCATCCGACGCGGGGGCCGAATCCAACGGGCCTGCTCAGTAAACGCCAAGTGGTCACCGACCTGCAGCCCCTTGCGTTCAAACCAGCCCTGGTTGACCTCCAGAAAAGCCCGGATGGGTTGAGGAGCCACTAAAACTTCAGGGTCATCAGGCATTAAATCATGAAAAGCCAGTATTTTAAACGCGTCGGAGAGAAAGGCCACACTCAGGGGGAATCCCACTCCCTGCATGCCCACCCCGGCGCGTTCAGGCGGGTCAAAGAGAAACAACAGGCCCTGATCTTCAGGCAGAAAAGGCCGTCCTGACAAACCTTGAAGTTTGTCTTCAAGCGAAAAAGCAACTTCAATGCTTAATTTTGCTTCTCCCCAGCTCAGCCAAGACGTTTCAAGCGTCAATTGTCGCGCACAGCGGTTTTGAGAATCAGCGGGAAAATCAGCAAATCGGCCAGTAAGACAGCGCTGATAATCAGTTTCATTCCGCCTTCCAGTGCAAGGCCAGGAATCAGGTTCAGGTTAAAAGCAGCCAAAAGCCCGCCACTGAAGAGCACATGCGCAGCCACAATCAGCATATACTGCTGTTGGGTTAAGTTCTTTTTTTTCATTTATTTCTCCTGTATTAGCCCCGGCTGTGACGGGGAACCAAAAGCAAAGCGCTGGCAACCGGTCGCTCATGCCCATCTGAAGGACGGTTGACCACCCGGTTGCGAATCACCATCGCACTGGAGCCCCCACCATCAAAATTCAGAGCTTCAATCGCCCCTTTTTCTTTGATCAGAGCAGCCAACTCCCAGAGCGTCAGCCCCTTACTTTGGGCCTGGCGGCCATCCACCACCAAAAGAATCAGTTCACCTTTGCGGCCAAGTCCCAACGCTGTACGCGGAGCCCGCCCCTTGGCGATATCGGCCTGAAAACGCTCTTGCTCAGAGGTCACATAGGGTTGGGCATTTTTGAGCAGACGCGGCCCCCCGCCGACCATATGCAAAACCTGTTCCCAACGGCCCAGTACCTGCGAAAAGACCAGGGCACGCATGCCCTGATAGGCATTGGCCTTGAGCCAGCGCGCCCCTTGACCCTGAGCCGAAATCACATAGCCATCGGCAGGAATCAGGGTATTGGCATTGCCAATTTCTTCTACAGTTCCATCTGAAAGCACCTGCAGTTCAATCGCGTCAGCATCGGGGCGTGTACCTGTCCGTTCGCCATAGCGAGGGGTATAAAGCACCACCTGCTGGTTCTGTCGAGGCAGATTCACGGCGTTAAAACGTACTCTTTGGCGATTTTGCAGGGGAAACTCTACCGCCAGGGTTTGATCGGCCTGATCAATAAAAAGCTCCCGTGAGCGGGTAATGCCCAAAAGTGTGCGGCCATAAATCGGCGAAGAAATAAATTCACCATCTTTGATCATCATGCCCAGCGGAACACCCTGGCCATTAAAATAACCGGCATTAATCGCCGCAACAGCCTGCCTGCGGCGGGCCATGACACTGACGGGTTCTTTGCCAAAGCCACGGGATTCATGTGCCAGTTCAGGCTCCAGCTCCAGACCGGATTCGGGTTCAACCACCAAACTGTGGTAGGTCACCGGGCCGAAGCCAAACCCCTGATAAGTACGGGTATATTTCACACCCGGCGCCACCTGGCTGGTTTTTTCTTCCTGAAAAATTTTAACCAGATCAATCATCAGGCGTTCAGGTTTTTCAAGCCAATACAGGCGGTGCGGTGCGGGATAATTTTTCAGAATTTGTAAACGCAGAATGCCGCGCCCCACCTGTTGAATGCGCAGCCCCTTGAATAAAACATCGCTGGCTTCCGGAATGAACTGATCAGGCTCTTCGACTTCCATACCATAGAAATCAACGGTCACGCTCTGGGGATTTTCCTGAACACGGTAAACAGGTTTGGCACCCAATTCAATCACAAGACGGGTATAGACATCCGTAGGAAAGAGATTAACCGCCCGAAAGGTATTGAGTTCTTTTTTGATGCGAATTTCATTGTTCTGCTTGTTATAACTGAAACCCACAGCCAGGTTGGCCAGTAAAGAACGGGGAACAAACAGGGTATCCTGTTGCCAGATCGGGGCATGGGAAATCAAAAGCCCCTGTTCATTCCAATGAATCTGACGGGAACCATCATGCAAAACATAAAAAATACCCGGTCGACTGACCCGAACCGTACGGCGGGCCGAATCGAGATCAACGCGAAAACCCAAATGCTCAAGAATACCCACCGGTAAAAAGAGCATATTGGCACTGAGGAAAGGGGATTGCAGCCCTGTGATCGGCTTGTCGTTGAGATAAATCACCGTGCTGCTGTTCTGCGCCAGCTGAAAACTTGCAGCAAAGGCTGCTTTCTGCACAGGAAGACACCAGAGACCGAGCAGCAGCAAGAAAAGCCAAACGTGCCTGCGCATCTTAACCGGCCATTAAAAGCGAGCCGGTCGCAGTGCGGGGTTGCTCCAAAAGCGCATGGTAAACAGCTTCCACCGCCGCAATATTGGTTTCAAGCCGGTAGCGGTCTAAAACCCGCTGACGGGCTTTGAGTTTGAGATCGCGCACAAAATCAGGGTGCTGCTGCAGCAGTTGCAAAGTAAAGGAAAGCTCTGAGCGCACCTTGCCAGGATTAATAATAATCCCAGCACCGCCTTCCAGCACTTCTCCATCCGAGCCCACATCCGTGGCCACTGTCGCCAGACCACAGGCCATGGCTTCCAGCAGGGCAATCGAAAGCCCTTCTACCTGAGAAGGCAGAATAAAAATATCGCTGCCCCGCAAAACGTCGATCCGCTCTTCTTCGCCCAGAAAACCCGTCCAGGTCAAATTGGGAACTTCACTGTAAAGGGATTGCAAAAGCTGTTTCTGGCTGCCATCGCCCACCATCACCAATTGGGTATTGGGCAAGGCCAAACGCTGAAAGACTTTGAGCAGTTCATCCAGCCCTTTTTCAGGGGCAATCCGGCCCATATAGGTCATGATCAGGCGATCGGGATAGCGTTCGCGAAAACGCGAAGGGCCGGGTGAAAATTTCTCAGCATCAATCGCGTTGGGTACAATCGCAATCCGGTCTTCGGAAACACCCACCCGCATCAGCAATTGCTTCTGCAGATTCGAGAAGATAATCACACGATCAGATTCAGCCATATTCTGGGCATAGAGCTGATAGGTCAGATAACTCGTACCACTGAAAAAGCTGGGACGCCGGTCAAAGGCATTGTGAAAGGTCGAAACCAAGGGAATACCCAATTTGTGACAGATTTCAGGCAGGTTAAAATCCATGGCTGAAATCGGCAAAGAAGCATGCACCACATCAGGTTGCCACTCTTCGAGAGATTGGGTCAGAATTTTGGCAGAAGTCGGGCTGGGAATGGTATAAATTTGAGATTTATACAGATAGGGAATCTTCAGCTCAGGGCTTTCATCCGGTTCGCTTTCAGGATCTTCAGAGAAATGTACGAAAAGTACTTCATGCCCCCGCTCAGAGAGGCCTCTCACCAATTCACGACAGTATGTTACATTGCCGCAAAAGGGCGATTTTTTACCAATCCAGGCAATCCGGTATTTCTTATTGTTCATCGTTTTTAACACAATTTTTTCTAGGTTCTGCTGCTATTTTACCACGAACTCAAATGCCCCTTGCATTCGCCCCTCAATCGGGCTAAACTCACTTTATCTTGGCAGTGGCAGGTTCAGACATGGCAGGTATTGAAGTTTACAGTCCCCTGAATGGCCAGGTGCTTTATTCCCTTGCCCCCCCTGAAACAGAACAGATTCAGGTTTTTCGCGAAAAGGCACGGCAAGCCCAACCCAGAATCGCAGCCCTCAGTGTCGGCCAGCGGGCGGCAGCAGTCACCCGCCTGCAATACCTGATTCAGGAACAACAGGAAGCCATTCTCGACAGAATTGTCGCCGAGACGGGCAAAAGCCGGTTTGATGCCCTCAGCTCAGAATTCTTTGGCGTACTCGATGCCTGCGAACACCTGGCCCGAATCGCCCCCACGGCTCTCGAAGACCAACAGGCCCATACCCCCCTGGTGCTGATGGGTAAAAAATCGCGGATTTGGTTTGAACCCCTGGGAACCGTCCTGGTGATCGCCCCCTGGAATTATCCTTTTTACCAGTTGTTGGTACCTGCCTTGAGCGCGTTTTTGGCGGGCAATGCCGTCTTGCTCAAACCCTCTGAACTCACTCCCCTGCAGGGCTTGCTGGAAGATCTGTTCAAAGCAGCAGCGTTTCCTGAACACGCCCTGCAAATAGTCTATGGCGACAAAAGCACAGGCCAGGCCCTGGTAGAGGCTCACCCCGATCTGATCTTCTTCACGGGCAGTGTGGCCAGCGGCCGCAAAATTATGGCCAGCGCAGCGCAGAATCTGACTCCCGTGGTTTTGGAACTGGGCGGCAAAGATCCCATGCTGGTCTTTGAAGATGTCAACCTGGAGCGGACCGTCAATGGCGCCCTGTGGGGGGGCCTGACCACGGCAGGCCAATCCTGCACCTCTGTCGAACGTCTCTATGTGCAGAAAAGTATCTATCCCCGCTTTTTGGCTGTGCTTGAGAGCAAAATGAAAAAACTGCGGGCTGTCAGCCAAACCCAGGAACCCGCCGATATTGGCAATATGACAGCCCCATTTCAAATCGAACGGATTGAAAGCCAATTGCAAGAAGCCGTGGCTGAAGGCGCCAAAATTCTCTCGGGAGGCACACGCGAAAAGGATTCCCGCTATTTCCCCCCCACCCTGGTGACAGACGTTCACCACGGCATGAAACTGATGCACGAGGAAACTTTTGGCCCCATACTGGCAATCATGCCCTTTGAAACTGAAGAAGAGGCCATTGCCCTGGCCAATGACTCCCCCTATGGCCTGAGTGCCAGTGTCTGGTCAGCCGATCTCAGCCGGGCCGAGCGTGTGGCCCGCCAATTAAAGGTTGGCAATGTCTCGATCAACAATGTCATGCTCACCGAGGCCAACCCTGCCTTGCCTTTTGGTGGCGTCAAAGCCAGTGGTTTCGGGCGCTACAAAGGGGTGTGGGGGTTGGAAACCTTCTGCAATCTGAAATCGGTGCTAATGGACAGCCAGAACGGCAAGATTGAAGCCAATTGGTATCCCTATACCCAGCCCCGCTACCAACTCTTTACCCAATTGATAGGCGCGCTGTTTTCACGCCAGAAATCTTTGCTCAAAACCGTTTTGACCGGGCTCAAGCTTGAAAGCCTGGCCCAGAAGGAGAAACTCTGAATGTACGATTTCGCGATCATTGGTTCCGGCGCCGGGGGTGGGGTTTTGGCCCATCAGCTGCACACAGCGGGCGCAAAATGTGTTTTACTCGAAGCTGGTAAATTTTTTCGCAAGGAAACCTTTCCCCGCACAGAACTGGAATACAGTCCCCAACTCTTTTGGGGCGGGGGGCTTGAGTTTGACACCAGCAGCAAAATGGCCTTTTTAAGGGGCCGTTGCGTGGGGGGCACCACCAATCTCAACCAATGCCTGCTCGACCGTTTCGACAGCGTGGCCTTTGACGATTGGAAACGCGAATCAGGCGTGGATTTCTTTTCAGAAACAGGCCTGGATCCCCACTACAGCGAAATTGAAAATCAGCTCCATTTAGAAAAAATTGAGGCCCGCCATTTCAACCGCAATACCCAACTCTTTATCAAAGGCTGTGAAAAACATGGCTTTGGTTGGGCCCCCCTGCGTCGGGGCCAATCAGATTGCGCCCTGGATCAGGGCAATGACTGTATCGGTTGCCTGGGGGGCTGTCACCGCGATTCCAAGCAAAGCACCCTGGTGGGCTTTATTCAGAAAGCCGAAGCCACGGGTCTGGAGATTCGTGCCGAATTTGAAGTTGGCAGAATCGACCCTACGGGTGAAGGAGTACGGATTGAAGGACTTGAAAAAGGCCAAAAAACGACTCTGCAAGCCAAGCAGGTTATTCTGGCAGCCGGCGCCTTTGGCTCCAGCAAGATTCTGCTGCAATCCGGCTTTGGCAACCAACTTCCCACTTTGGGCAAAAATTTCAGCTCTCACCCCCAATTTATGTCCTTTGGCCTGTTTAAAGAAGAAATCAACGCGCACAAGGGGGCTTTTCAAGGGGTGAAATCTCAAGATCAGCATTTTCGCAAAAGTGGTTTTAAACTTGAGAATGTCTTTGGGCCCCCCATTTCAATCGCCATGCTCTACCCCCGCTTGGGAGCTGCCCACCAAAAATTCATGAAAAATTACCGTAAAATGGCTTGTATTGAAGTTGCTGTGCGTGATGAAGCCATTGGTGAAATTCGCCTGGGAGCCAAGGGCAAACTCGCCATTCACAAACCCCTGACCCAACAGGATCTGCTGCGCCGGGATCAGGGCCTGGGCGTGGTTAACCAGATCTTTACCAGCTTGGGCGCAGAAGAAGTCATGCCTTCGCCCTATTATTTTGGCCTGCATTTAATGGGCGGTTGCAAAATGGGGGTGGAAGCCCGCGAATCCGTGGTCGCTCCCGATTTTCGTGTGCATGGCCAGCAAAATATCTTTGTCGCAGATTCCAGCCTGTTTCCCAATGCACCGGGTATCAACCCCGCCCTGACGATCATGGCCCTGGCAGAACGGCTGGCCAGCCAGCTCAAGAAGGGAGTTTAAGCATGTCACAATACCTCAACAAAACCCAACTCAAAGGCCTGGTCAGACTGGGCCGCCTGATGCTGCCCCACTCAGGTGAATTTCCCTCTTTTCAAGAACTGGGCTGTATCGAGCATATCGACGAAATTGCCGCCTATATCCCCGAAACGGATCTGGCCGATCTGAAAATGCTGCTGACCCTGCTGGCACTGATGCCCACTCCCGGCTTGAAAGGCTTGATTCGCATGATGCAAAGCCCGGATGCCTGGCCTGAAAGTGTGGCCAGCACCCTGCGTCAGATGGATACCGGTCTGCGTGGCATTATCATGAGCCTCTATTACTCAGGCCGCAAGGGCAGTCGCTATTCAGGGCAAACCCCACTGGAACTGATGGGGGTGGAGATTGTCAGAGTGCCGCTTTAATGGGGTTTAAATCAGGCAAGCGCTTAAAAAACCGTTCAGCGCTGAATCCGCTGCCGATCGTTCTTGCTCAGCCAAAGTCCCCCCACCAGGGTACCCAAGGAAGCTTTTAAAGCCTGAGAGCCTGGCTTGAGCAGGGGATTCCAAAGCAGGGTCTCTTTTTCAAGCATTTGACGAATCGCAGGATAATGGTTCAATTTGGGCACGCTCTCGATCGCGACAAGCGGCAAACAGAGAATCAGCCAAGAGACCAAAGCCCCCAGCAACATGCCCCCCAAACGGTTGGGCAGTTTAAGCGGCCCACTTTCAATCCCCTGCACAATCACATAGACGCCAATACTAAACGCCAAGTAAAGGATCAGCCAGGTAGCCGTCATGCCCAGGGGAATGGCCAGGGCAGGGCGTAATTGAAACATAATCCCAAAGAGAGAAACCAAAAGTTCTTTGAACAGGGGCGTAAAAATAAAGGCGCCCACAAGCGCCCCCAGGCTGCCTGCGCTTTTGGCAAAGCCATAACTGTAACCTGCCGCCAGATGATACACAATCAAGATAATCGCAATTAAATCAATCCAATTCATGCACTTATGCTAGCACAAATCTCAGCCAAAACGCGATAATCCGGAGAATCCTCTCTGATCCAAGCGCCAAACTGCGCTAGAATAGGGGAAAGTATATTGAATTTGGAAATACCCCATGTCTTCATCCCCCGAAAAACTCCCTGTCCTGGTTGGCATGACCAGTGCCGAAATTACCGAATGGGTCACCGCCCAGGGTGAAAAGCCCTTCAGAGGCCGTCAGATTGCCCAATGGCTGTATCAAAAACATGTTACCAACGCTGAAAATATGAGCGATCTGAGCAAAGCGTTTCGCCAGACCCTGCAAGAAAAAGCCCTGGTCAGCCCAGGTAAAATTGTCGAAACCGTCAAATCTGCCGATGGCACCACCAAGTTTCTGATTGAGCTGCAAGATGGCGAAATCGTCGAATGCGTCACGATTGTGCAGAAGCAACACCTGACCGCCTGCGTTTCTTCTCAGGTCGGCTGCAATGTAGGCTGCCCTTTCTGTGCGACAGGTCTGAGCGGCTTTCGTCGCAATCTGACAGCCGGTGAAATCGTGATTCAATACCTGCTGATGCAGCAGGCTGCTGAAGCGGGTCTTTTGGCAGATCATACCCCCCATACCCGCATTGGCAGCATGGTTTTTATGGGCATGGGAGAACCCCTGCTCAATTACGATGCTGTGCTCAGCAGCATGCAGATCTTCAACAAAGAAATTGGCTTGGGCATGCGCCATATGACCATCTCTACCTCGGGTATTATTCCCGGCATTGAGCGCTTGATGAAAGAACCCGTCGATTATAATCTGGCGATCTCGCTGCACAGTGTCAAAACAGAAGTGCGCAACCGCCTGGTACCCATCAACCGCAAATACGGCGTCAATGAACTGCTGCAGGCTGCCAAGCTCTACGCCAACCGTACCGGCCGCAGAATCACCTTTGAATACACCCTGCTGCAAGGCATCAATGACTCCGCTGAAGATGCAAAAGCTTTGATCAAAGCCTTGCGGGGCATTCACTGCCATATCAACCTGATCGCCTATAACCCCGTCAAAAGTGCCTTTCAGGCACCCCCGCGCAAAGAAATTCTGAGCTTTCAGTTTCTCTTGACGGAAGCGGGTTTCCCCGCCACCATTCGCCACAACCACGGGCAGGCCGATATGGCTGCCTGCGGTCAACTGCGGGTACACCAACGTGAAAAAGATCTTCAGGTTCTGAATTGAGTCCGCAGGATTCTCTCTCTGGGCTGGTGATCAAGGTCGAGGCCAATTTTTATTCGGTGGCCTGGGGTGATCAGGTTTTTCTCTGCACCCTGCGCGCCAATTTAAAAAAAGCGGGTGAAACGATCAAAGTCGGAGACCGCGTTCAACTCGAAAATATCCATGAAGAACGCCCTGTGGTGGTCAGTTTTGAACCCCGGCGCAATGAATTACAACGCCCTGCGATTGCCAATATTGACCAGGTGCTGCTGGTTATGTCCTGCCTGCAACCCGATTTTAACGCCAATTTGATCGATCGCCTGATTCTAGCGGTGAGTTGGGAGCGTTTGAACCCTGTGATTTGTGTCAGCAAAGCCGATTTACTCGACGAAGACTTAGAGGCATGGTTGCGTGAAGAATATGCAGCCTTTCCCCTCTATTTTGTTTCTTCCGCCACGGGCCAGGGCTTGGATCCTCTGCGCAAGGCACTGATGGGAAAGATCTCTGTCCTGGCAGGCCCTTCAGGAGCCGGCAAGTCTTCGTTGATCAACCGCATCAACCCCGAATGCCAATTGGTGACAGGCGAAGTCAATCAAAAACTGGGAACCGGCAAACACACCACGCGCCACGTCTCTTTGCATGCCGTGCATTGGCAAAACGAAACAGGCTGGATCGCGGATAGTCCAGGCTTCAGTGCCTGCGATTTGCCCCCCCTGGAACCTGCTGAACTGGCTTCTTTTTACCCTGAATTCAAAGCCTGGCTGGGCAAATGCGGCTTCAGCGACTGTCTGCACCGTGAGGAATTGGACTGTGCGATCAAAGACCATCTGGACACCGATTCAGAGCGCTACTATAACTACCTGCGTCTGCTGCTGGAGGTTGAAGAGCGCTTCAAAGCCCGCATGGCAACCTCTACAAAAAACGAAAAACTCACCAAAAAAGCCGTGGGCAAAAACAATCAGAACCTGGTGCTTAAATTGGGAACTGTTGGCAGGGCCCGCAGTCGGCGCACCCAGAGACAGGCCTTGGAACAGGTCGGCAATTGGGCGGAGCTGGATCCCCAGGCCGTTGAGGATATCAGCCCGGAAGAATGGCGCCTTTAACGGCTTTCACTTGAGCGTTTGGGCCAAAATGAGCGCAGATCAACCACCCCCCAAAGCATCAGCATCAGCGAAACCATGATCAAGACCTTGGCCTGGGAATATTTCACAAGATAAAGCGCAATTCCCCCCAAAAAGGTGCTGAAACCATAAATCAAAAGCACGGCCCGCCGCTGTGAGAGCCCAAAATTGAGCAGGCGATGGTGTAAATGGCCCTTATCGGCCTGAAAGATCGGTTTGCGGGTCAACAAACGGCGCACAATCGCAAAGGTGGTATCAAAAATGGGGATACCCAGAATCAAAATCGGCAAAAAGACAGCCACTGTAGCCGCCACTTTCATGGCCCCTGTCAGCGAAAGACTGCCCAGCATAAAGCCCAAAAAGAGACTGCCACAATCCCCCATAAAAATCTTGGCGGGGTTGAAATTATAACGCAGAAATCCCATGGTACTGCCCACCAGGGCAATCGCAACCAGAGCACTTAAACCCTGATTGCGCTCCAGGGCCAGCATAAACAGGGTAATGCCTGCAATCGTCGAAACCCCTCCGGCCAGGCCATCGAGCCCATCAATCAGATTGATGGTATTGGTAATGCCCACCAACCAGAAAACCGTCAACACAAAGCTCAACCATTCTGGAAAAAGAAAAAGCCCACCCATGGGATTGGATATAAACGAAAGCTTGACCCCAAACCAAAAGGCCACGCTGGCAGCCGCAATCTGCCCCAATAATTTGACCTTGGCCGGCAGATCGTAAAGATCATCGATCAAGCCCACCACAAAGATCAGGGCGCCCCCCAACATCATGCCCTTCCACTCCGAAGGCAGAAGTGAAAAATAACCTGGGTGAAGGTATTCAATCCCCAAAAGGGAAAGGAAAAAACCCACAGCAATCGCAATACCCCCCATCCGGGGGATCGGTGCGGTGTGGATTTTACGTGTACCCGGCTTATCAACCTTGCCCACTTTATAGGCAAAGCTGCGCACCAGCGGTACGAAAAGGTCGGCACTGAGCCAAGCCATTAAGAATGTTACTACGTAGGGCCAATTTTCACGCATAAGGGTTTATTGCCAAGGTTTTCTTCTGCCATTGTAGCATGGGGCCGATCCGAGGGATTCATATCGGGGTCACAATCTCATAAAAGCTGAGAAGAGAATATGTTAAAATGCCTTAGATCATCTCAGAGCGCTAATAGCTTGAAAGGCTCCTTTCTCAATGAACAATCAACAAGAACAGCTGGCAAAAATTGCCGCTCAGATTCTGGAACAAGCTTCCGTAAAACCCGATTACGGTATTATCCTGGGTTCTGGTCTGGGTATTCTGGCAGAGTCTGCCGAAAACGCCACTGTGATCCCCTATTCTGAAATTCCTCATTTCCCCACCTCCACAGCTCCTGGCCATGCCGGTAATTTGGTCGTTGGCAAACTCGGTGGCAAAAATGTCGTGATGATGCAAGGCCGTTTTCATACCTATGAAGGCTATACCCAGCAGGAAGTCACCCTGCCCATCGCCGTGATGAAAGAAATGGGCGTACACAGCCTGATCGTGACCTGCGCAACCGGGGGTCTGAATTATAATTTTGTGCCCGGCGATATCATGCTGATTCGCGATCATATCAACTTTACAGGCAGCAATCCTTTGATTGGCCCCAATGATGAGGAACTCGGCCCCCGTTTTCCCGTCATGTTTGATGCCTATACCCCCGCTCTGCGTGCGATTGCGCATGAAGCAGCCCTGAAACAGGGCATTCGTCTGCATGAAGGTGTGTATTGCGGAATTACAGGCCCAGCCTTCTTTACCGCTGCCGAATTGCGCATGCTGATGCAATGGGGCTGTGATTCGATTGGCATGTCAACCGTGCCCGAGGTAATCATGGCTGTTCACCGTGGTTTAAAAGTCATGGGCCTGGCCTTGATCAGCGATATGGCGATTCCCGATACCGGCCATCATGCCACTGGCGAAGAAGTTCTGCGTGTCGTCAACGAAAGCAGCCCCAAATTCGCAAAACTCCTGGTATCTATTCTTCAGGATCTCGCATAAGGCATGATCACGGCAGATCTGGTCACACCTCTGGGCGAACAGGCCTCCTGGGTCGTTGTCGGCAAACGCCTGCTGCGCAACAAAGCGTTTCTCTTTGGCGGCAGCGTGGTCTTGGTATTTTTGTTGTTGGCTTTTTTCCCACAACTTTTTACCCACTACAATCCGATTGAAAAAGATCTGGCCAGCCGCCTGCTGCCCCCCTCTGCCGCACATTGGTTCGGCACCGATGATCTGGGCCGCGATGTCTGTGCCCGGATTATCTACGGTGCCCAGGTCTCGCTCAGGGTGGGTCTGCTTTCAGTGGGCATTGCCCTGATCGTGGGCTCCTTGATTGGCGTCGTGGCGGGCTATTTTGGGGGCATGGTCGGTGAAATTCTGATGCGCACCATCGATATTATTCTGGCTTTTCCCAGCATTCTGCTCGCGATTTTAATCGTGGCCATTCTGGGGCCGGGCCTGAACAATGCCATGATCGCGATTGGAATCGTCAATATGCCCCTCTATGCCCGCTTGCTGCGTTCTACCACCTTGCAGGTGCGCAACCAGGAATTTATTGAAGCCTCCCATGCCATGGGAGCCAGCCATACGCGCATTATTGCTTTTCATATTTTGCCCAATTGCCTCTCTCCCCTGATCGTTCAGGCCACGCTGGGCATTGGTGCCGCCATTCTCGAAACCGCAGGCTTGAGCTTTTTGGGCTTGGGTGCGCAGCCCCCCACCCCCGAATGGGGAACCATGTTGAGCAATGCCAAAGACTTTATCCGCATGGCCCCCTGGACCCTGACCTTCCCTGGCTTGGCAATCACCGCCGTGGTCGTGGCCTTCAATCTGATGGGCGATGGCCTGCGCGATCTGTTCGACCCCCGTACCGCAAAGAAGATGTAAGTATAAGGTTTTAAGAAATACACTTGGCCTTATATTGGCATGAAAAGCCTGAAGGAGATTGTTTTCTGAAGCAAATTTCTGAATTATTGACAAACCATGCCTTTAGAAAAGGACATTGTCCTGGTAGTATTTTTCAATTGGGTTCAGAAGCCCTCGAACATGAGCAGCTGTTTTGCTGTCTGACTCCCCCGGCCGATGCCAGAGTTTTTCCGCTGATCGAGGCCTACAGTCAGATCTTTATGGGCCATTCAGAAACAGGTCTTTACTTTTTCTTTTTCTCTCAAGAAAATTTGGATCTATTCGCTTCTTTACTTGAAACAAGCGAACTTGACGTATTGAACCAACCTCAGGCCCCCAGCATTTCACTGATCTTTCTTGAGGATCCTCTCTTATTACACGATTATTTTAAACAACCGAATGGACTGTTTCTCTATGCCGAAACACACCCACCCCTTCCCTCAGAAATAGGTCTCATTTCAAATCAGGTAATTGTTTTGCAAGAATCACCCTCCCCCATTCAAAACGGGCAGACAGAGATCATCCAACTGAAAAATGAAAAAGCTATTCTTTCGGAATATTTTTTAAAGCTCACACCCCAACTCCATTCGCTGCAAAATAAAATTACATGCATGCATCGGCTTGAAAACCAAACCAGTACCACCTATCCCTTCCAAGAATTCAAGCAACACGCCATCATTGGTCTTGGAATCAAAGAAACAAATCTGGCTTCAGAGCAGGCCCTCGTTCAGGTCATGCAAGCATTGGCGCAATTACCCGCAACTCATCGTTTCTGTTTAATCGGCCATCAGGGAAGCGCCCAAGAACTTTATCAGAGAATTCAAAACAGTGAGCTTTCAGAAAATCTTTTGGTGTATTTCGACGAATTTCATCCGAATTACAATGAAAAGCAGCGCATTCCAGCATCTTTACTTTATCACCGTTCACACCTATCACAGGAACCTAAACCAGATTGGCTTCTGTTTTACCTACCCAAAGAAGAAGAAACAGACCATATGCGTTTCTATCTTCGCAATCTGGAAGGCCCTTTTCGTTTTATCTTGCCCTTTTTAAATCAAGGCTATTGGCCCCAGGAAACCGTTGAGAATCCCGCCCCTGTTTTACTCTATTTATTCCCTGGCGCAGGTTCCAGCCGACTGGGAAGCCCGATGACCATTCTATTTAAACATTTTGAATGGACCCAACGCACTTTTCACCCCTTAAATTCCAATCTACTTTTTAACCAATCCATCCCCCAAAACCAAGTTATCAGTCTCGAACAAGCAAATCAGTATGTGAACAACCAAATCGACAGCCTCGATTTCTATCAATATATGATTGTTCACGATCCCTTTGAATTGAAAAGTATTTCACATCATCGCTATCTCAGAAAAATTATCTTGATTCGAGATCCCAGAGATGTACTGACCAGCTTCTATTTTCGAGAATTTGTGCCCCAATTTGGAAATAAAAAACTGAATCTAGCAGAAAAAGAGGCCGACTTTTTAGCGCTAATGGAAACAGGCTATCTCAACCGTAAAAAGAATTACTATTTAACCTGGCCGAACCTTCAAACCATGAGTGATATATTTGTTCAAGCCACAGAAGCTCCCCATACCCTGGTGATCAAGTTTGAAGATCTTCACCATCAAGAAGACGAAACCTATCAAAAAATTCTTGATTGGCTAGGTTTTGCCCAACACCCCCTGATTCAGTTGAGCCCAGAGAAACTAAAACAATACCAATATACAGGCAGCATCGCTTTCCAAACCCAGGGGGCTGAAAAAAAACAAAACGAAGATGAGGTCGTTGAGTTTCAGGGATTTCTAACATCCTGCCGCAAAGGCGGAACAGGGGACTGGAGAAACCACTTTACGCCAGCGCTTCAAAAGCGTTGCCTTGAATTGATTGGCCCTCAACTGGACAGATTGGGCTATTCAAGAACTTAACCGTATTCAGCAACGCAAGCAGGCTCCCAAATCAGCACGCCATTTCAACCAGATCCAACTGGCTTCCTGGGCTTGCAGTTCAAAAGGGGTGTGCTGGGGGCTGCGTACCCAGCTCCAGGGGGTTAAAGCTTGAGACCCACACCCCAGGCGGCCGCTTAAGAGCAAGGCCTCAGCACCTGCCAGAGACAGGCTTTCACCCTGCTGAAGTACACGCACTTCAACCCTTTCTGCCGCACTTGCCCACAGTTTTTGCACAGGCGCATCCGTCAAATGCAAAACGGTACGGGGTTCTGGCTCCTGCATCTGCCAAAGTTTGACCAAAATGACACAGCCTTGACGGCTGAAGGGCGCATGGTGTGAACCAATCGGATTGCGCACATAAGTCCCCACGGGATAGTCTCCGGCCTGATCTGAAAAAACACCCTCCAGCACCAGAAACTCTTCGCCTCCGCCATGGGTATGGGCTGGAAATTCAGAACCACTCGGATAACGTACCAGTGAGGTAACAAGCCCCTGCTCAGCCCCCTCACGCTCCAGCCGCCAGCGCAAAACTTCTCCCCCCGGTGAAGGAACCCATTCTGCCTGTTCAGAGGGCAGACAGACCGGTTCTGAAAAATTGAGCCGGATCTGCATTCCTAACCCTTGTTCAAAAGCAAAGCATAGAGTTCATTGCGGGTCAGACCAAAGCGCTCCTGAAGGCTTTCTTGCACACTGCGCTTGTCCAGCCCCAATTCCTGCAATTCACGCCAGGCAGCCTGAACGGTTTCGGCATCTGCCACTTCAAGCATTTCGGTTTGTTCAGGAGCCGGGGCAATCACCAGGGTCAGTTCCCCCCGAGGCGGATGATGGGCAAAATAGGCCCGCAGCTCGGGCAACGCGAAGCGAATGACCTCTTCGTGCAGTTTGGTCAATTCACGGCAGACCGCCACTTCACGCGTGCCCAGAACGGCCTCGAAATCTTCAAGTGAGGATTGCAGCCGATGGGGAGATTCAAAGCAAATCACAGGGTGCTGAAAAGCTGCGTAAGTGCGCAGTAAATCCTGGCGTTGTTTGCTGGTTCGGGGCAAAAATCCAATAAAGCTGAAGCCCTGTCCACTGGACAAACCGGATAGCAAAAGCGCCGTGGTGACCGCCGATGCCCCTGGCAAAACCGTGACAGGATAGCCCTGCTCCCGTGCTGCTTGAATCAAAAGCGCACCGGGATCTGAAACAGCTGGCAGCCCGGCATCACTGACCAAGGCCAGCGAGGCCCCTCCGGCCAATTCGGCCAGCAGTGCAGGAATCTGCTCGTATTCATTGTGCTCATGCAAAGAGCGCAAAGGGGTATTTATTTCAAAATGATTGAGTAACTTGCGGGTATGGCGGGTATCCTCAGCCAGAATCAGATCGACCTGCTTGAGCACCTCAAGCACACGCAGGGTAATATCCTGCAGATTGCCAATCGGTGTTGCGCAGATATAAAGGCCACCCGCCATATTGCTAATGCGAAAGCGTCAGAATTTCACAACCTGAATCGGTGACGGCCAGGGTATGTTCAAACTGAGCTGAAATTTTGCCATCATTGGTCACCGCCGTCCAACCATCAGACAGCACATGCAGATCGGCACGGCCCAGGTTGATCATGGGTTCAATCGTAAAGGTCATGCCTTTGCGCAGCTTGGGGCCTTTGCCGGGCTGACCATAGTGAGGCACAGAAGGAGCTTCATGAAACTGGCGGCCAATGCCATGGCCTGTAAATTCACGTACCACACCATAGCCTGCAGCTTCGGCACGGGTTTGAATCAAATGGCCGATATCGCCAATCCGAATCCCGGGTTTGACAATCCCAATTGCCTCATGCAGTACCTTTTCAGTGAACTCTACCAGTTTGCGCGCTTCTTCTGAGGGTGTGCCCACATAGTAAGTACGGTTGGTATCGCCATGGAACCCATCCAAGAGAGCCGTGACATCGACATTGACGATATCTCCGTCTTTGAGAATATGCTTTTTGTTTGGAATACCATGACAGACCACCTCATTGACCGAGGTGCAGATACTCTTGGGAAAGCCCTTATAGTTCAGAGGAGCTGGGTATGCGCCATGTTTGACAATAAAATCATGGCAGAGGGTATTCAGTTCTTCAGTTGAAACGCCAGGCTTGATATGGGTGCCTATCATATCGAGGGTTTGAGCTGCCAGAATGCAGCTTTTGCGCATAATTTCTATTTCGCGCTCGCTTTTAATCGTGATCATATGCAGATGATTCCTTGTGGATTTCGCTGGTTTCACTATACCACGGGGCAGGGTTCTGCAAGCGTTCTAGAATCTTTCAGCGAGAAGCGGATAGGCAAGCGCTCCCCTCACGTAGACAGCGAGCCCTTGTAAAGGCTCACTGTCAAAGCATTTAGCGCATGCTCATATCTTGCAACTGCAGGGCCTGCTGCAGGTAGAGGGAGGCCGATTCCAATTCCCCCAGATCGCGCAGAAGCGAGCCCAAGTTATAGCAAATATCTGGGTTGTGGGGTTCAATTTCATAGGCTTTTTTAAAGTGGCCAAGCGCCTCCTGCTTATCGCCTTTTTCAAGGGCCAGCAGGGCCAAGGCATTTTCAGCTTCAGACACCTGGGGATTAACTTCCAGCAAGCGCTCAAAAACGCCCTTTGCGTCTTCATGTTGGCCCTGGTATTGATAAATCCGGGCAATATTCAGATGGGCATCCACCAAACCGGGATCACGTTTCAAAGCCTTTTGATAGAGGTCGATGGCCTCAGCGAAAAAGCCCTGCTCACGCTTGAGATGCGCCAGGTTAAACAGGGCAGGCATAAATTCAGGGTTGATCTCAATCGCCTTTTCATAATGCTGAGCCGCCAATTCGCCCTGTCCCTGGTGGTGGTAGAGACTGCCCAGGTTATTGTGGGCCTGAAGCATATTGGGGTTCAGTTCCAAAGCTTTTTTATAATTCTCTGTGGATTTTTCAAAACGGTTCAGGTCAAAAAACAGATTGCCCAAATTGACATAGGTATCCGGCTGACGGGGATCGGCCCGCAGGGCCTTCTGGTAATTGAAAACGGCTTCTTCAAGTTTGCCCTGCGCCCGACAGAGATTGCCCAAATTGTTATAGCTGCCTGAAAAATTGGGATTGATACGAATCGCACCCTGGTACATTTCACGGGCTTTGTCCAATTGCCCCTGGTCACTGAAAACATTGCCAAGATTATTGTAAAAGTGGGGCTGGGGGCTGAGATCAATCGCTTTGCGAATTTTTTCTTCAGCGGCGCTAAAATCCTGGGTCTGATAAGCGAGCAGCCCCAGCAGATGCCAAGCCTCGGCATTGTCGGGATCGTCTTTTAAAACCGTATCGCAGATACGCTGTGTTTCATCTGCTTTGCCCTGATGCAAAGCCTCCAATGCCTGTTTGAGAGGACCTTCCAATTGAGTCATATCCGTATTCCTTGTTTGTTCAGATAGCCAACGCCTGAGCCACGCCGGCAGGATTCCAAAGGGTGTCAAAACGCTGTGAGAGCGCTTCTTTCAGAATAGCACGCCAGGCCCCGGAACTGGCGGTTTCACTGGCCAGCGGCGCCAATTTCTGCAAGTCAGAAACCACAAATTGCGCCAGCCCCAAATGACGATTCCAGGCAGCCGCCCAACGCCCCCGCATCTGGGGGCCTTCCCAAGTCACCACAGGCACTCCCAAAGCCAAGGCCCACGCCACTGAAGCACGGCCCCCACAATAGGGCGTATCCACCACCAGATCCGCCGCATGCAGAATCTGCAAGAGATCTTCGGGGCCGGCACAGGGTAGAAAGCGGATTTTATCTGCCTTCTCACCCACGGTTTCTTGAAAACGTTGTTGCAGATAGGTATGGGTAACACTGTGGGCCGGATGCAGGAAATAAATCACAGCGCGGCGATCACGGGCCAAAATCTCTTTCAGCACGGCGTCAAAATCGGGGTGAACCTTCGCCAAGTGCATCGGGCAAAGGTAAACATGGCCCAATTCTGCCATACGCAATTCACGGCGGGTTTTCCAAGTTTCGGGCAAGGCCGTCGGCAAAGGAAAAAGCGGCAGCTGGTTCAGGCAAACCAATTTTTCAGAATAGTCTGCTTGGGCCAAGTCAGACTCAAGGGCCTGGGCCGAAAAGAAAAGATCAAGAGAGTTCAAACCACTGGTTTCTGGCTGCAAGGCAAAAACAGCCTGGGTGGGCGCAAAACGTTCAAGCGCCAAACTATAGGCCAAGGGGTCACGCAAATCAGCATAAAAAATCTGAGCCGGTTCAAGGTTCTGCAAAGCCCTGGCAAAGAGTTCCCGACGGGGAGGAATCAATTGAACACTGAGACCCGCCTGAAAAAGCTTTTCGGCCTGGACAGGGTCGGGGGTCAGGATTTCGAGCGGCTTGAGCGCAGAAATTTCTTGGGCCAAGGCCAGCAAAGCCCCCTGCCAAAGCGGGCTGATACCGCTCCAAATCAAAGTCTGAGGCCCCTTTGCATCTGCCCCACTTACCGCAGCGGGTAAAAACTGTTGATAAAAATGACCGCAGCGTTCCAGGAGCTCGCGATCGGCCAGCCCTTGATAGGCCAGGGCATAGGGCGTCTGAGCTGAGTTCTGAAGGGGTGAATCCATTTCTGTGGCAGTGGATTCAAGTGTTTCCAAACCGACCAGGAATTGAGCCCGCCAAGTCGCAAGCGCCTCGTGATCCAGATAGATTTCAGGCAATTGCAAAGCCAGCCCGGTACAGGCCCGACCTTCGGGCCAAAGTTTGAGAGCGGCCTGCCAGGCTTCTGCAGCAGGCCCCAATTGCCCCTGTTCTTGCCAGGTCAGCCCCAAAAGGCTCCAAACACGGGCCAACCAGACTGGCCGCGTTTTTTGGCCAATGGCCAGGCTCAAAGTCACTTCAAGGGTCTGACCAGCTTCGCCCCAGCGCTTTTGCTCACAAAAGAGCAATCCCAATTGAAAAGCGGCCTCCAAATGCATCGGTTCCAATAAAAGCGCCTGACGCAAAGCGGCTTCAGCGTCTTCAAAACGGCCATAGAGTTGAAAAGCAGCCCCCAGCAAATAATAGCCTTCAGGCTCCTGATCATTCTGTTGCAAAATCTCACGCACATAGATCATCAGGTCTTCACGCTGTCCCAAAGCCAGATGGGAACGGGCCAGACTGCGGGTATACCCAAAATTTTCTGGAGCAAAGGCACGGGCTGCTTGAAAATGATTCAGAGCCTGGGCCTCTTGCGCTTGGGCCTGAAGTAAAACCCCCAATTGAAAATGACAAGCCGCATGCTCAGGTTGCAACTCCAAAGCCGATTTCCAAGCGGCTTCAGCCTCGGTCAACTGCCCTTGCTGTTCTGCAATCAAGCCCAAGACATACCAACCCTCTATGCTTTCGGGAGCGGCATCCAGATGAGCCAGACAAGCCTGATGGGCCTCTTCCCATTGGCTTTGCGCTATCAGCGCTTGAATTTCATGCAAACTGTCTGAAGCTAAACTCATTCCTCCCCCCTCAAACTGGGAGGAAGAGGCTTGTCCCACTCCACGGCAACGGGTTTGCGCTCAGCATCGATGGCCACAAAGGTAAAACCGCCACTGATCGCTTTTTCGCGAAAATCCCGATCCATGGCTTCTAAAAAAACATCGACTTGAATTTTCATGCTGGTACGCCCCACATCGACGACTTCAGCCACCAATTCAACAAAGTGTCCTGAAGGAATCGCCTTTTTGAAAGTAATCGCATCCAGGGAAATGGTCACGGTCTGCTGACGGGAAAAGCGAATCGCTGCAATTGAGGCAATTTCATCCATCCATTGCAAAGCCGTTCCGCCAAAAAGAGTATCGTAATGGTTGGTATTTTTGGGAAAGACAATCTTCACCATTCGACTGCGAGAATGCTCAACCCGTGCCAGGAAATGGGGATTGCTGAGATGATCAGACATTTTCAACTTCTACAGTCACCCGTTCTTCCAACTGACGTGGGTTCTGAGCGGCACCCAAGGCCATCATCTGCTGAAGATCCCAGACCGGCCCCGCGATAAAAGACAGGGGATCTTCAGTAAAGGCTGGCGCATTTTTTTCATAGAGCGAATGACCGACAATATTCAAAGCCCAGCCCCCAGCAAAGGCGGTAGCTGAAACAAACCAGGGCAAGCGATAGGGCTTGGCAGCCAGCAAGCCAATCGCGCCGCCCACAATCGCGGGAATCCCCATGCGGTGAAGACTGCGATTGGTTTCATCCTGGTGGGTGGCCTCATAAAACTCAATCGCTTTTTCCCAGCGGGCAGATAGGCCCGGCGCAAGCTCAGGATGGGCCTCTCGATAAGCTTCTTCAAGCGCAGCAAAACCATGGCCAAACATCGCCAGCCCTTTGAGTTTATGGCCCAGCGCCAAAAGGCCCATTCCCCCAATCACCTCTGCGGCTCCCATTGCCTTTTTATCCATGATTGCCATGACTGCGCACCTCGTTATCCTGTTTAGCTTCATTTTAGCTGATTCTGGAGCTGGGCTCCAGGCCTGCCGAAGTCAAGCCTTGTTCTGTTATCATAGAGGCATCTGCGCGTGCAGGAGGAACCATGGAACTCGAAAGCAATGAAAATCTGCTCAGGGTACGATTCATTCCGCAGGTTTTCACCCCTGAAGAATGCCGTAAAATCAGCGCCCTTGAAGGCCATAGTGGCCCCTCCCTGATCTCTGGTTTTGGTTTGGCTGAACAGCGAATTCGCAATTCTGAAAGTACAGTCGTCCCCCCTGACGAAACCACCCAGTGGATTGCCGATCGCTTGATCAGTAAACTGCATGAAATCAACAATCAATACTATCATTTCCGACTCAGCATGCTTTCCCCTGTGCAAATTATTACCTACAACGAAAATGGCTTCTATGATTGGCATATCGACATGGGGGGTGATCAGGACCTCTCAAGCCGCAAACTGAGTGTGGTGACCTTTCTCTCCGATCCCTCAGAATATCAGGGGGGAGCCTTGAAAATTATCGGCGGCACCAATGCCCATGCAGTTCCAAGTCAGGAACAGGGCACCACCGTATTTTTCCCCTCTTACCTTTTGCACAAGGTCGAGCCTGTCCGCCGGGGCAAGCGCCAAACCTTGGTGATGTGGGCCCACGGCCCCTGTTTCAGCTAAGGTTTTTCTTTATGAAAGCAGAGTGGCAGAACAATTACCTCTTCAATACCTGTTTTTATCCCCAGGTCTTTCAAGCTGAAGAATGTACCCAAATCATTGAATTGCAAGGTAAAACCAAAAAGTCAGGGCTGTGTGGAAAAGCTGAACCGCTCGACAGTATCCGCAACTCAATTTCGACTTACTTACCGATCGATGAAACCACCCAATGGATTTATAACCGGCTTTATCCCCTGGTTCAGTATCTGAACGACAATTTTTACCATTTTAAAATTGAAGGACTGGCTTCCGGTCAGGTGATTGAATATGGGCAAGGGGGACACTATGACTGGCATGTGGATATGGGTCTGGGAGAAAGTTCAGCTCGCAAACTCAGCATCGTGGTCTTTCTCAGCGATCGCAGCAGCTACCAGGGCGGTACGCTGAAACTGATCACCGGCCTGCGCATGGAGGAAGACGTGCCCCAGGAACAGGGAACCGTGATCTTTTTCCCTTCCTATATGCTGCACCGGGTGGAGCCCGTTACCCAAGGGGTGCGCCATACCCTGGTGATCTGGGCCTATGGGCCCTGCTTCAGCTGAGCTTTCCTCTCTCATCAGTTTAGCGAAAGAGAGACTCACCCGCCACCATTCTGTCAGTTTATAAACAGCAAGAGCAGGGAATATAGGGATAGCAAATCATTACACCGCTAGAAATAAACAACAAAGGGAACCCTCTCTTAAATGTTACAACTTCGCAAAAAAAACAATTTTCGCAAAACGCTCTTATTCGGACTTTGCTGCTTCGTCAGCAGTTTCACACCTTTTACAGATTTTATGCCCGTACAAATGAGCGAGGTCCAGGCCGCTGTTCCCGATCATCCTCAACTGAACATTAACTGGAACGTCAATATTGAAACCGTTTATATCATCGCCCATCTGTCCCATTTTTACCCCGCCCGCGAAGATGCGCATCCTCTGTTCAAAGAAGTAGAAAAGGATTTTTCTGCCTTTGCTCAACATCCAGCCGTTTTACATGCCGCTCAGCTCATGGAAAGTGGGTTGACCTATGATAGATTTGCTATTTTTCCACTTTACTTTTCACCCTTGCCAGAAGGCAGGCAACTCAATACATTCAAAGAATCGCTCCTCAAGATTGCCCCGCAAGCAGAATTTCTACAATGGTGGCATGAGATCAAAGATTTTCACAGAGAAGCAGGCGTTGATACTTGGTTAAAAAGACATCAAGCCTTTTATCAGCGCTCAAATCAAGAATTGCATCAAGCCCTGCCCAAACAGGATATTATCGCCATGCACGAAAGCTATCATCGCAAGAAGTTTAAAGCTTACCAGCTGTATTTTTCGCCCCTGCTGTTGCCCGTCGGAGGAAATTACGGCCCTTCTATTACAAATTCAAAAGGTGAAAGCACAGTCTATCAATTGCTGGGTCCAAGCTTTGATGAAACAAAAAATCAATGGTTCTTTGGTCACTCAGAAGATATTCTGTATTTGATGTTGCATGAATTTGGCCACAGTTTTTGTAATCCTGTTCTCGATTCGAATGAGAGCACTCTTTATCGTTATTACTACCTTTTTTTACCCCTTCAAGCACAAATGCGCAGACAAGGTTATAGCAATTGGGCATCGGTCAATTATGAACTGCTGAATCGTTCAGTACATGCCCGTTTGCTGCTTAAATACTATGGCAAAGAGGCCTATGAAAAACACCTTCAAGAAGAAGAGAACAACGGTTTTGTCTTTATTCGACATTTTGCCAAACGCTTAGCAGAATTTGAAAAGAATACGCAGAAATATCCCCATTTGGAATCTTTTTATCCTGAACTTATTCAAGAATTTAAACATTTTACGGTGGGTATCACAGAAATACCTCAAGCCTCACTGGGATTGTGGGCCAGAGAAGAGAAAGGACACATTAAAATCGATGGTATGGATAAGATCGGGGCCGGTTTTCTCTCAGGTATACAGGACGGAGATATCCTGCTTTCAATTGATGGCCAAGCTATTCAGAAAACAAAACAGCTCGAAGCCCTAATGGAAGCCTGGTCCACTTATCCTGTGGGGAAGCAATTGCGTTTTAAAATCTTGCGCGAAAATCAGGAAAAAGAAATAATGGTCACTAAAGAGTTAGCCAAAGAGATTGCTGTTTTAGAAATAAAGCAATAGCTTATCAAGTGCGCTTCTGAACCCTTATTTTGCCGTTCTTTATGCACTAAGATGACAAAATAAGGGCTCTTGAATTTCTGAGCAGCCCGATTATAATAAAGGATATGCCAGAAACCAGCCAAGCCCCTGCAGCATCCGCTTCGCGTCGTCGCCATGAAGAGAGCCTCGAGCTCTATGCGCGTGGCATGGAATGCCTCTTACAGGCCGAAGAAGAGGGGTTTAAAAACAAACGCCTGATGCAGGAAGCGGCAGATTGTTTAATTGACTCCATCCGTAAAAATCGCCGCTTTGTTGAACCGCATATCGCCATGGGGTATCTGCTCTGGCTCTACAATGACCCAGCCTATGCCATGCAATATCTTGAAGAAGCCCTGCGCCTGGAACCCACCCATGAAGATATTCATGTCATGATCGCCAAGATCAAAGGCCGCCCTCTCAAAACAGAAGAACTGGAACTGATCGCCTTCGCCGATGCGCCCGAACCCGCCACGGTTGCAGAAAATATTGAAGAAGCCCTGGGAGAACTGGCTGAAGAAAAAACCAGCGCAATTGTCCCCTCTATCAATCCCCATCTCGTAGCCCGCCTTGAAGAAAAACAGGTTTACTGGTTTCACCGTTTTGAAGAACTACAGGTTCAGGCCAACCGCAGCCGCGATCTGGCCACCAAAAACCACCTGCGCGAGCAGATTCAACCGCTGCGGGAACGCACCCAACAATACCGGGATGCCCTGCGCGTTTCCCAAGAAATGATCGCCCTCAGTGATCAGATTTTAGAAAACGACAAAACGGTGCAAACCTATCTTGAGGTTTCCAGCAAACCCATGTCTTCGGCTCAGTGGCAGGAAATGCAGGGCTATATCGATATTCTGCTCGATAATTGCGATCAATTCGCCGATACCCTTGATGAAATGGATGGCCGAGGCATTCCCCTTCGCGCCCTCTCGACCCAGTATGAACAGTTGAGCGAACGGATTGAAGATCTGCAAAGCCAACTGGCACGTCAAACCGGATAAAGGAGCACCCGCATGCCATCCATTCAGGGCGGAGGCCCTCAATTCCACAATCTGCGTCCCACACAGTCGCAACAGGCAGTTCCAGCTCAAAAAGTAGCAACTGAAGCCCAAGGCCCCAAAGATACCGTGCGCATGTCGCAAACCCCAACCCAAACCACACAGAATGTGCAACGTCAGCAGAACCTGACCTCTGAAGCCACCCAAAACCGCATTCAGCAATTGCTGCAAAACTCCATGCCCAATGCGGGTTTGGAACGTCCGCAACTGAGTATTCTGCAAAAAGGCTCCATGGCCTCGGCCCTCGCCAATTTACTGGCAGATCAGCACGTGCCCGAACAGGCCCAGCCTCAGAATCTGCAGGCCCAACTGGCAGCCGGCCAGCAACAAACAGTTTCCACCTTTCGCCCCCAAGGCCCCGGTGAAGGCCAGGATACCGCCTGGCAGCGTTCCGCTCAATCCGGTCGCAAACTCAAAAAAGACGAAGATAAAGACAGCGAATTCTCAATGATGGATGATTCCGCTGGCGAAGGCATGTCACAGCAGGACACCAACGACGATCAGCGTTCCGGCGCCCAAAAACAAAAGCTACTGCTCGAAGAAAAACGTCGCCGGGAAAAAGAAGCGGCAGAACATGCCGCCTTTACCAATAAGCCCAAGCTCAAACTGCCCCCTGTGCCCCAAACCCCGCTCGACAGTGGCTATAAACCCATTCCCCCCAAAGCAGAACTTAAAAAGCCCGAAATCAAAAAGCCGGAGATCAAGCGCATGAACACCTTGCAAGCCAAACCAACTCCGTCGAAAAAAGCCAAAGCAGATGAATGGGATTTTTAAACATGGAACGCCCGCATCTGCGCCCCCGCTTTAAACAAGAATTTCCCTGCCCACCTGAAACCGTGATTGGCCGTCTGCGTAAAAAACTTGAAGAGTCTGATCAGGTAGGTCTCTGGAGTGCACTTCACCCCCATCTGGTACTCTGTATCGCAGAAAAGGATCGCCATTATTGGTCCCCGATTCTGGATCTGCATGTGGATGAAACCCCCGATGCTGGCACTTTGATTTGGGGACATTATGGCCCGCACCCCAATGTCTGGACCATGTTTACCGCCATTTACGCTTCGATTGGATTTTTGGGTTTTTTGGGCTTGATGTATGGGCTTTCGCAATTGATGGTCAAAGAGCCCCCCTATGGTTTGCTGGCGGTTCCCCTCTCAATCGCCCTGATGGGAGGCGTTTATCTTGTCGCTTTCATTGGACAGCGCATGGCCCACGCGCAAATGCACGAACTCAAGCAGTTTTTTGACGAAACCCTGTGTGATATGTAATGACGAGCTTTGTCCTCGTTCCTGGCGCGTGGCACGGGGGTTGGTGCTGGCAAAGAGTCCTGCCCCATTTACACAATGCTGGCCATAAAGCTTTCGCCCTGACCCTGACAGGAACCGGTGAGCGAGCGCATTTGCTTTCTGCACAAATTGATCTCAGCACCCATATTGAAGATCTCTGTGCTTTGATTGAAAACGAAGAATTGCAGGATCTGATCCTGGTCGGTCACAGCTATGCCGGCATGGTGATTACCGGCGCGGCTGCCCGTCTGCAGAAAAAGAAACCGGGATTGCTCAAAGCACTGATTTATCTGGATGCCGTGGTGCCCTATCCAGGCGAAAGCTGGAGCAGTCAACAAAGTCCTGAAGTGATTCAAAAACGGCTTGAAAAAGCACAAACCGAGGGATTGGGATTGGCTATTCCCCCTCCAGATGCCGCAGTATTTGGATTAAAAGGTGCGGATTATGACTGGGCTGAACGCAGACTGACCCCTCAGCCCTTGAACAGCTATTTAGAACCCCTTGTTTTTGACCCCGAATTACTGAAAGAGTTGCCTCGACGTTATATTCTCTGCAAAGCCCCAATTCTGCATACCCTGCACTCCATGCATGAGCGGGTCAGACAGGAGCCTGATTGGGAAATCGAGGAACTGGCCAGTGGTCATGATCCCATGATCAGCGCGCCAGAAGCTTTAACAGCCTTGCTCTTGAAAGGTTTTACAAGCTAAAACCGAAAACCCACCGTCAGATTTTGAGCCTGATAATTGCTTGACCATTCCTGGCCCAGTTCAACTGTCCAGTTTTGATACTGAACCCCCAGCCCAGCTTTGACACCTACACCTGCCGAAAAGCCCCCGTGAAGATAGCCAGCATTGGCCGTGCCTGCCCCACTGAGATAGACGCCCTTATTATAATCGCCATAAACCGCATGTTTATAGCCTACTGAAGTCTGCAAACCCACATCCCAATTATCGCCTGTGCCTGCGGAAACCCCCAGACTCGCGAAAACTGCGCCTTTGCCTTTTTCACCCATCAAACGCTCAGCCTGAACGCCTGCGGTAGCAGCAATGCTATCGCCTTTACCTGTCACCACACGGCGAAACCCTGCCTGATAGCCCACATTGGCAGAGGGGTAAAAATCTTTCCAGCCCAGTTCCTGGTGGTTAAAATTATTCAGATCGCGATAAAAATCCAAGCTTTCAGCGGCATAGCCAAAGAAACCCTTGCCCTCATCCAGGGTCACACGTTTCACATCAAGTTTGCCATCGCTCACGTGAATATCCAGAAACTCTTTGTCAATGCCTGGTTTGGGGCTTAAGCCCCCCGAAGAAGCCACCGTCAGATAACGCACCCCATCTTCCACCACCTCATCGGGATAGTGGGTATGTCCCGCTAAAACAGCAGCGACATCATAGTGATCCATCAGGCGATGAAAACGTTCGACCTGGGCTTTATCACGCATGACTGGCGAAGCGAAATTCAAAGGCAAAACCTTGCCAAGCTTCACCGTCAAAGGCTCTTTGCTCAATTTGGCGGGCACATGCATTGAAATGATTGTCGTCTGGCCCTGGTGGGCTTTGAGATCGGCTTCCAGCTTTTCAAACTGAGCATCGCTTAAGCTTTCATTTTCGTTGTCTAAAAGAACAAAGTGCACGCCTTTGGCATCAAAACTTTGAAAATCGGGGATCTGAGGCGGCGCCTCTTTGAAAGGCCCCCGCAAATGGGCATCGTGATTGCCCGTGACGATATGCACAGGCACAGCAAAGGCTTCACGAGTCTTCAGCGCACGTTGAATTTCTGGCTCGGTGCCATCATGCACCCAATCGCCCCCATCAATCACAAGATCGGGCCGCTGCATCTGGGTTTTCCAACGCAAATCATCAAGCAAATCAGGGCGGGAATGGTTGTCTGAGAAAAAGAAAAAATGCAAATCCTGGGCAGGCACTTCTCCCTTGCGCAATTGGGTCAGGTTCTGATCCTGAGGAGGGACCGCAACAGGGGAAAGAGGAGGGGGTACGAGAACAGAACTGCGTGTCGGAACAGGCTGAACAGGAGGCAGCGTCTGCTGAGAAGCGGTTATTTTAATACCCATTCAAAATCCTCCTGCACCAGATTAAAGTTATTATCTGGTAAAGGTTTAGTAAACTTTCGTGGATTTTGAAATTTTAGTGAAGAATCGTTCCCGCTCACCCTGAAAAGAGCAAAATGGGGCAGGGTTCATCCGCTTAAGGTCTGGCCGCTGTCTCAGGCCTGGAAAGGGTTCCCTTTATAATAGGCAGCCAGGGCTTCGGCTTTTTCTGGGGATAAAACGCCACAGCGCTGCGCCATTCGGGTTGCGAATTCAATCTGGGCCTGGGGTTGTGCCGTCAGGAAAGGCCCATCTTCTACCCAAGGCGCATCCTGCCAGAAGCCGTCGGCAAACCAGGCCCGGATCAAATCGGGTTCAGGAGTGGCATAGCCATGGGTAAAACGGCGTCCCTTCAGCAAGCCCTGCCGCGCCAATAAAAGCGGCCCGGCGCAAATCGCCCCCCACTGTATTTCACTGCGCTCAGCCAAGGCCTGAATCGCCTGCTGTAGGGGAGCATGTTCAATCACCGAGCCAGGATCTCCTCCGGGGATTAAAACCACAGCGATTTCTTGGGGATCAATCTGCTGATAACTGAGTTGGCTTTGAAAAATTAAACCCGTACTGCCAGCGTGGGCATGCCCGCCGGGGGTGGCCACACGCACTGGAAAAACAGGGTGCAGCAATTGAGCTGCCAAAAGCACTTCATATTCAATACAACCAGGGTAAAGGAGAAGAAGGGTATGTTGAGAAGGGGGACGGGTCATCAAAAGAACCCCAAAAAAGAAAAAGTTGCGGAGGCCGGATTTGAACCGACGACCTTCGGGTTATGAGCCCGACGAGCTACCAGGCTGCTCCACTCCGCGGCGAACGTGTTAACGAGTGCTTCGTCTAACGTACCTTCTTTATAACAGACTCCTTAAAACACTGACAAGTAGATAGCCCAAGTTGCTGCACAAAAACAAACAGGGTGGTACAATCATGGCAGAAATGCGAGGCCCCCGTGAACAAGCACTCTTCACCCGAATTCAAAGCCCTGATTCTGCTGCTGCAAAGAGCCCATGCCGGTGAACTGGCAGCAGCCCATGCTTACCGTGGCCATGCAGCTTCCTGGTGGGCCCGCAAAGAAAAGGCCCCGATTCAAGCCATCGAAGCCGACGAATGGAAACACCGGGCCTGTGTGGCCCAGATGCTGCAGAATCTGGGGGCCGAACCCCAAGCCCTGCGGGAAGGGGTGATGTTTCTCATCGGCACAACGATCGGTTCTTTGTGCCATATCGGGGGCTGGCTGATTCCCATGTATGGCGCAGGTCACTTGGAAGCCACCAATGTGGGTGAATACGAACAGGCCGCACGCCTGGCTTTTTTAGCGGGACACACCGAACTGATCTCCGCACTGCTTGAAATGGCAGAAGTTGAGTGGGATCACGAGCAAACTTTCAGGCACTATGTCAAAAGCCATGCCTTGGGACAAAAACTCCCACTTTGGCCCGCCCCTGTGCCCCGCGCCATGATCCGTGAGAATTTTGAATTGTTTAAGCAAACAGCTGCCCCCCTGCGGGCAAATCAATCGGTTTTAAAGACCTGAAAGAGGAATCTATGCCTGATTGGACACGTTCTTCACTTCTGCGTGGTGGGCTTCTGCTGGCCACCCTGCTCTTGTTCCTGTTGGGCTGGGGCTGGATCAAGGGGGAGTCGGCACGCCAACCCATGCCGCCAGTCGAAGCTGCTGTCCCTCCCGGCTTGCAGGCCGCCACTTTTGCAGGCGGCTGTTTCTGGTGTATGGAACCGCCCTTTGATCATCTTGAGGGGGTTATTTCCACCACCTCAGGCTATACCGGAGGAAAAACCAAAAACCCCAGCTACGAAGAGGTGTCTCGGGGTTGGACAGGCCATGCTGAAGCGGTACAAGTGCTCTTTGACCCGAAAAAAGTAAGCTACGAAAAACTACTCTTTGTTTTCTGGCGCCAAATCGACCCCACGGCCATCAATCGTCAGTTTGTCGACAATGGCAGCCAATACCGCACCGCCATTTTTTATCACAGCGAAGCCCAAAAAAAAGCAGCTCTCAAATCCAAGGCTGAGTTAGAAAAGCTGGGAAAATTCAAACAGCCGATCGTGACCGAAATCGTACCCGCAGGAGAATTTTATCCTGCCGAAGACTACCATCAAAATTACTATCAAAAGCACCCCTACAAATACAAATACTACCGCTTCAATTCAGGCCGGGATCAGTTTCTTGAAAATATCTGGGGCAAAGATCGGCCCCATTGAAGCAGACTCAGTTCAAAGGCTAAAATGATTGCTGATTGATTCGCATATTAAAAAGGAAAAAAGCATGTTGAACCCTCTGAGTTCTCCCCTCTGCGTTTTGGATCTTCTCGATCAGGGCACGATCTCCTTTGCTGAGCGCTTTCAAAGCTTTCTCGATGCTGAAGATCTGCAGATTGAATATGAGGTCATCGATGGCATCCGGCACCAGCATGAATTGCCAGAACTGCTCAATCGCCCCTGGTCAGGACTGCTGATCTCCGGGTCTGTCCATGGGGCCTATGAAGCCAGTGATTGGATTCAGGCTGTTGAAGCCTTGATTCGCCAAGCCCATGCCCGAAATTTTCCTGTTTTTGGCATCTGTTTTGGGCACCAGTTGATCGCCACGGCCTTGGGGGGAAAGGTTGAAAAAGCGCCGCGTTGGGAGTTTGGCACCCATCCGGTTTATTTCACAGGGCAACACCCTTTTTTAGCAGGGGTGGAAAGCGGGATTTGGACCTCTCAAACCCACCAGGATCAAGTCACAGAACTGCCTCCTGACGCGCAATGGCTTGGTTTTTCTTACCAGACCGCACATCAGATCATGGCCTGTGGCAGTTGTTTTGGCGTTCAGTTTCATCCTGAATATACACCCGATACCCTGCGTTATCTGGGTGAACAACGGGTTCAACGCTTTCTCGAGGCCCGGGCTTTTCACAGTGCCGAGCATCTTCAGCAGTTTCTGCAGGTGCTGAAACCAATCGCTTCCTCACGCAAGATTTTGCGTAATTTTTTGCTCAGTCTTTAGGTTTTGCTTGTGATTCAGGCCGCCGGGGTTTTTCCAGCCAGGGTTTGAGGCAGTCTAAAAGACGCGGGTATTTATGGGGGGGAATCTTCTGACCCCCCTCCAATTTTTGCACTTCATAGACAAAGAGATGGGCTTGGGCCGCCAGTTCAACGCGGCTCCAACCTGCGGCCTCACGTGCACGCCGGAACTGCGCCCCTGTCCAGGGATAACGGCTCAGACCAATTCCATTTCGATCATTTTTTCAGCAATCTGCACAGCATTCAAGGCCGCACCCTTACGCAGATTATCTGCCACAATCCAAAGATTCAGACCATTGGGATGTGAAACATCGCAGCGAATCCGACCCACATAGACAGGATCGGTTCCTGCGACATCCAACGGATAGGGAAAATGGCGCAATTGGCAATCATCACGTACGGTCACCAGGGGAGCCTCCTGAAGCACCAGACGGGCCTCCTGGGGGGTCACCGGGCGTGCAAACTCCAGATTGACCGACTCACTGTGGCCATTCGCCACTGGCACCCGGATACAGGTCGCGGTGGTGGGAATCGGTGAGCCCATGATTTTCGCAACCTCCTGGGTCATTTTCATCTCTTCATTGGTATAGCCATTGGCCTCAAAATCGCCAATAAAGGGAATCACGTTAAAAGCAATCGGATAAGGCAAAACCTGGGGAACAGCGGGTTGCCCGATCAGAACCTGTTCAGACTGGGTATACAATTCTTCAACGGCCTTATTCCCAGCGCCAGAAACCGCCTGGTAGGTCGAACAGACAATCCGTTTGATCGTAAAGGCGTCGTGCAGTGGCTTCAGCACCACCACCAACTGAGCAGTGGAACAATTGGGATTGGCAATCAGCCCTTTGTGATCGCGTAAAGCTTCAGGATTGACCTCAGGCACCACCAGGGGCACATGGTCCTGCATGCGAAAGGCGCTGGTATTATCAATCACGATACAACCCGCCTCAACAGCCGCTGGCACCAGGGCTTTGCTGACACTGCCACCGGCAGAAGAAAAGAGAAAGTCAATGCCCTTAAAAATCTCAGGCTCGGCAATTTGAACAGGCAAATGCTGAGAGCCCACACTGATCACGGTTCCTGCGGAACGGGCAGAAGCCAAAGGAACCCATTCACCCACTGGGAAATTGCGCTCCAGCAAGGTTTTGATCATTTCACGGCCCACCAGGCCCGTGGCCCCCAAAATGCCAACAGTGTATTGTTTTTTCATGCTTCAAAAACTTTCTCTTTTATCAGACTGTCTTTGTATTGTACAAAATTCAGGGGAAGAGCGGTCATTTTTCAATCCACTTCGCAAAGTGCGCAATGCTCAAGGTCAGTCCAATAAATCTCCGGCAGTAGTCAACATCTTTTCTGCCAACTGCTGTCCCAATTGCTCAGCCTGATCTACTGGGCCCTGCAATTTGTCGCGCCAGAAACTTTGGCCATCTTCACGGGAGACATAGCCATAGATCGTGAGTTGATCGGGCCGCTCAGGCAGCAGATTCGCATAGGCACCCAAAGGGGTCTGGCACCCCCCCCCCAAAGCCCGCAGGAAAGCCCGTTCGGCACCACAACAGCGCCCTGTTTCGGGGTCGTGCAAAGCGGCCAAAACCGCTTGAAGATCCTGACGTTCAGCCGAAATTTCAATGCCAATCGCACCCTGGCCTACCGCTGGCAACATGATTGCCATGGGCAAAACCTGAGAAATGCGATGATGAAGCTGCATGCGATCAAGCGCCGCCTGGGCCATCACAATTGCGGCATAATCCCCCCGATCCAGTTTGCTCAAGCGGGTTTGAATATTGCCACGTAAATCCTGAAAAACCAAATCCGGACGGGCCTGCATCAATTGCGTACGACGCCGCTGACTGCCCGTTCCCACCACAGCTCCAGTGGGCAAATCCTGAAGGGTTATATTTTGGGATGAAACCAACACATCATGGGGATCATGGCGTTCTAGAATAGCTCCCAGGGCCAAACCCTCCGGCAATTCCGTGGGAAGATCCTTGAGACTGTGAACTGCGAGATCAATTTCCCGGTTCAAAAGCGCCTGTTCCAGTTCTTTGGTAAAGAGCCCCTTGTCCCCGATTTGTGCCAGGGGCAGATCGAGAATCTTGTCGCCCTGGGTTTTAATAATGCAGATTTCAGGCTCACAACCAGGCAGTTGAGCACGCAATCTGGCAGCAACCTGTTCAGTTTGCCAAAGTGCGAGCGGGCTACCACGGGTGCCCAATTTCAGACGCAGCGTCTCAGTCATGCGCAAGGCGTGCTTTTTGGGCCTGGGGCTCATTGTGAACGAAACGATCAATCCCATCCTGCGCATCGAGCTTGAAGAGTGCTGTCAGGGCGTCCATATACTGCTGCTTCAACTCTGGGTTGCGCTCCATTTTAAGTTGCACCACGGGGTAGTGCAGAATCTTTTGGGTAATCGCACGGGTGACCCGCTCAAGTAAATCCTGAACTTCATCGGAAACTTCACCCTGGTACTTTTTCAGACCCCGTTCAATTTCATGTTCACGAATCTCATGAAACACCTCATAGAGTGATTGAATCGTGGGCAGAACTTCACGGGTATTGAACCATTCCAAAAAGCGCGACATTTCATCGGCCAGGATGGTTTCTGCAGTGTCCTGCCAAAGCTTGCGGTTTTCATGGGATTGCTCCACTACTTGCTCAAGGCGATCCATATCGTAATAGGTCACTCCCTGCAATTCAGCCAGACGGGGGTTCATATTGCGGGGAACCGAGAGGTCAATCAGCAGAACAGGGCGTTCACGCCCTTCCAAATAGGAAGCATGTTCAAAATCCACAAGAAAATTTTCAGCGGCCGTACAGGTAATAATCACGTCCGATTGGGCAAGAGAGGCCTGCATTTCAGTCAATTCAATCACGCTTCCACGGCCAAACTCAGCGGCCAAAACCTCGGCCTTGGCGCGCGAGCGGTTGGCAAGCAGCAAAGGATAGTTGGTATTTTCAAGATTTTTAAGCGTCACGGCACCAATTTTACCTGTGCCAATCAAAAGAATCTGGGGAATCACCGCCTGTTGCTCGGCATATTCCCGAATCAGACGGGCAGCCAAGGAGCCAACCGAAGCCACGCCTTGATTGATCGCCGTTTCAGAGCGAACCCGTTTACCCGCACGGATTGCGGAAGTAAACAATTGGTTCAGAACAGCCCCAGAGGCCTCATGGACCTGGGCCTCAAACAGCGCTTCTTTAACCTGTTTGAGAATTTCATTTTCACCAAAGACCATTGAATCGAGACCTGCAGCCACGCGAAAGAGATGCTGGGCTGCAAATTTATTATAGGCCGTATAGGCCACCTCTTCGAAATGCTCGCTGTCGAGATCAGCCTGCTGGCAAAAATAATCTTTGAGCAGTTCTCGGGCCGCCTTTAAATCGGCGGTCAGGGCATAGACCTCTGTGCGGTTGCAGGTTGAGAGCAAAACCAGTTCGCTCACCAGTGGAGAAGCAGAAAGTTCGCTTAAAGCCAGAGACAGGGAATCTCCCGCAAAAGAAAAGCGCTCTCTGATATCCAGAGCCGCAGTGCGGTGATTAATGCCTAATAAAATGAATTGCACGCTTGTGTCCTTTAATCAATCGTGCTGAAAAATCATATCAGCAGCTAATTCTAAATCTTAATCTATCATATTTTATACGTTAAAACAGCCCGATACATCTTTGATCCATATCAAATATGAAAAAGGATCTTGATCAAGTTTTAGCAAAAACTGCGCCAGAAGTAGATTTTTTTGAGGTCTTGATCTTAATTTAATAATTTTTTAAGCAAGTTTTATTCACGTGATAACGATAAAGATCAAGACAGACCCATACTGTTATGAAAAGGTAACGCACCATGAGTTTAACAATTAACGGAGTGAACATCGCTGTTCAGGGTGTTCGCGCTCTGAAACCCGGCATCACCATTGAGCAGGCCAGCCAAAAGACCAAGAACAATGGCCTGGATGAAGTCTTTTTTACTTCCAATGGCAAAGCCTATGTCGCCTATGGCGACTCCCTCAATCTCAGCGGTCTTAAAAAGAACAGTATTCCCACCGTTACCTTTGAAGGTCAAAAAGCAGACGTGATCGTCTATGAAGACGAAGCCAACAGCATGTTGGAAGGCGCAAAATTGGGTTCTGTCAAAGCACTGAAAGACACCAGCGACGCTGTTTTCGGCGCTGTTAAAAATATTATCACCACCATTGGCCCCACCGCAGGGATCGCCGGTGGCGTCGGCATTGCCGGATACGGCATTTATCAAATGTTGAAAACCACAGGCCAAGGCGCTGCCACCGGCGCTGTGGGTGCCACACTTGCCGGTGCTACGGCAGGAGGTTTGCCCCCTGGCATGGCTGGTGGCATCTGGGACGCACTGAAATCAGGTGTTGTCGGTGGCTTGAAGCTGATTGCTGTAGCAGGTGCAGTCGGAGCAGGTATTTCAATGGGTTATGGCGCCATCAAGGGAGCCATGGAAGCCAAGAGTACCGTTAAAGACATTTCTTCGATCGCCAGCATCACCGAAGACGGCAGCTCCCCCACCAATGGTGGGCCTGCCATCGCCAATCATACCTTGGGTCTGCCCCTTCCCGGTCAAACCGTCAATGGCCAACCCAGCTATGGAACCAACCAACCCGGCTATGGTATCAATATCCAAATCAATCCCCAAGGTGCCTATGGCTATACGCCCCAGGTCAACTATAACCCAGCCTATGCTGCTCCTCCCGCTCCCATGGGCAGTGTCAGTGGCATGATGAGCCCCCAACAGTTGATGGGCATGCAACGCCACTAAGGCTTTATTTAAGTAAAAATTCATAACAGTTTTTCAGGGCCCCCCGGCCCTGTTTTTGTTTTTTGCAGCGAAAATCGCAAGGTCTTGCTCCGTGGTATAATGCCTGCGCACGCTCCGGCCTGCCTTTTCCTGATCTGCCCCTTCCTGATTCAGGCCGGCGTCGATTATTTTATCTACAGAGGTAAACCTAGCTATGAGCAGTTTTGGCAAAATCCAGGAACTCCTGGGTAAAGACGCCGTATATCTCCTGGACCACGAATGCCGGACCATCTCCAAAGATGTTCTGCACCTGCCCGGCCCCGATTTCGTGGATCGGGTCATGACCCCCACCGACCGCTCCAATTCGGTTCTGCGTAATCTGCAAACCATTTACAATACCGGCCGTTTGGCTGGCAGCGGCTATCTCTCGATTTTGCCTGTAGACCAAGGCATCGAGCATACCGCTGGCGCATCTTTCGCTCCCAACCCGATTTATTTTGATCCCGCCAATATTGTTGAACTGGCGATTGAAGGCGGCTGTAACGCCGTGGCCTCTACCCTGGGGGTTTTGGGCTCTGTTTCACGCAAATACGCCCACCGGATTCCCTTTATCGTCAAACTGAACCACAATGAACTGCTAACCTACCCCAATATCTTTGATCAAACCCTCTTCGCAGACGTCGATCAAGCCTTCAATATGGGTGCCGTCGCCGTAGGCGCTACCATTTACTTCGGTTCAGACGAATCCCGCCGTCAGATCTGGGAAATCAGCCAGGCCTTCAAATATGCACATGAGCTGGGCCTGGTCACCATTCTCTGGTGCTATCTGCGTAACCCGGCCTTCAGCCAGGGCGATACCGATTATCACGTGGCAGCCGATCTCAGCAGTCAGGCCAACCACCTGGGTGTCACCATCGAAGCGGATATTATCAAACAAAAAATGCCTGAAAACAACGGCGGCTTTACCGCTCTGAAATTTGCCAAGACCCATAAAAAAGTCTATGAGCAACTGACCACCGATCATCCCATCGATCTGACCCGCTATCAGGTCGCCAACTGCTATATGGGACGTGCTGGCCTGATCAATTCCGGCGGGGCATCCTCGGGTGAATCCGATCTGGCAGAAGCCGTGCGTACAGCTGTCATCAACAAGCGTGCCGGTGGCATGGGCTTGATTTCTGGCCGCAAAGCTTTCCAACGCGATATGCAGACGGGTGCTGCCCTGCTGCATGCAATTCAGGACGTTTACCTCTGTGATGAAGTAACCATCGCCTAATACAGCCAAGCATTAAAGCCACCTGAGAATAACTCAGGTGGCTTTTTTCATAAGAAAAAGCCCCCCGAAGGGGGCCGACTGGAGGTTTCAAACGCAGTCTAGAATTTGCTCCAGAGGTACTGATTGGTAACCTCATGGTGGAAGATAATCTCAGGCTGTTTGATCAAAGAACCCAAAAGTTTGGGGCAGCGATCCGCTGCAGATTGCTTCAGTTCCAAAAATTTCTGGTGATTCTGTTCGCCCAACATGCTGCGAACAAACTCACTGCCCTTAAAATGCCGCATGGCATCATAGATATTGTCGGGCAGGAAACGGGTACGGGTACGGCGGGTTTCGCTATCGAGCGCTTCGCTCATGGGCCCTTCCAACCCTGTTTTGAGCAAGCTATAGAGCAGGAGATAGGGGCTGGCATCAGGCCCGACGCTGCGCACCTCAATCCGGGCAGAGCGCTCATTGGCCAAGGGAATCCGAATCATCGAGGTGCGATCAATCGCTGAAGATTTGATCTGGTTGGGAGCTTCATAAGCAGGATCCAAACGGCGGTATGAATTCACGCTGGGGTTCAGTACCAAACAGATATCATTGGCATTGTTGAGAATTCGATCCACGAAATTCCAACCGATCTGAGACAGTCCATCCTGGCCTTGGGCATCGTAGAAAACATTCTTGCCCTTTTCAGAGATCGACATATTGGTATGCATGCCATTGCCGTTGATATCCGCTATGGGTTTGGGCAGGAAAGAAGCCGTCATGCCCATGCTATTGGCAATCTGGCGGGCCATCAGCTTATAGAGTTGAATCTGGTCTGCGGCAATCACAGCATCGCTATAGGAAAAATTCAATTCAAACTGAGAAGGCGCCACTTCAGGGTGATCCTTCTCGTTTTCAAAACCCATGGCGCGCTGAGCGCCTGCAAAACGGTCAATGAACTGACGCAGAGGATCTTGTGGCAGAGAGTGGTAATAACCACCCCCAGACACAAATTCAAAACCACGGGAAGCATCAAAATGTTGCTCTGCATCTCTGCCATGGAAAAGAAAACCTTCAAGTTCAACAGCCACATTGGCTACGCCCTGGTTCTTGGCCCAAAGATCTTCGCGCAATTGCAGCAAATGTCCCCGCAGGTCTGAATCATACATACTGCCGTCATTGGCTTTGATCAAACCAAAGACCAACATTTTGCCTGGGCCAAATACATCGACCGGCAACCAGCGGAAAGAACCCCAATCAATATGCAAGCGCAGATCAGATTCACGTACCGCGCTGAAACCCCGTACAGAAGAGCCATCAAAGGTCAGATTTTCATAGGACTTCAGCAAAAACTTCTTGTCATAATCAATCATATGGAAACGGCCTTCGAGATCGGTAAAGGCCACGGTCACCGCTTTGATATCACGACGTTCGCTGAGATAACGCAGATAGTGTTCCTGAAGCTGGTCTTCCTTCACGCGGTTAAGAACTTTTTCTTTGGCTTCGAGATTCAGTTCTTCAAGTTCAGCATAGGAGTATTCAGAGAGATTTTTAAAACTGTCGGACATGGGTCACCTTCAAATTATGAGTGAATTATTAAAGCAAAATATTTATTTATTTAAAATAAAAATTAAAACATTTAGCTTAATTTTTATTATAGCAAATATAATTTTATAAACAAATAATATAAATATCAAAAGAATTATATTTATAAAGAAATAAGCAAGATAAAAACCCTTTAAACAAATCGCCCCTAAAAATCCAGCAGCCCCCCCTTCAAGGCATGTTAAAATAGCTAGAAAAATCAAGAGTTAAATATGCTCAAGCCTCTGTTTCTCCTCCTGTTTAGCTTCTTTCTGTTTATTTTCCCCGCCCATGCAGAAATTAAAACCTTCGTGGTTTCTGCCACCTCCTGGATTGGGGATAATCAAAGCAAAAATGACGCCCGCAATCTGGCAACGCTTGAAGCCAAACGCATGGCTCTTGAGCAGGCAGGCACCTATATTGAATCGGTCACCCTCGTCAAAAACAGCGTGCTGGCAAAGGACGAAATTCTCGCACTCACAGGAGGCATCACCCAAACTCAAATTGTTTCAGAAAAAACCACTTCCAATGGTGAAAGTTTTGGTCTGATCATCACGGCAAAAATTACGCTGGACACTCAAAATGTTGAAGATTCCATTCGCAAAATGCTCAACAACAAAGCTGCTCTAGAAAGAGAAAAAGAGCTGCTCAAACGCAACCAGCAATTGGAAAAAGAACTGATCCGCTATAAAAAAGAGCTGGAAAGTGTCAAGGCACGCCAAGCCATCGAAACCCTTCAAAAAACGGAAGGCAAACGGCTGGCCGACCAACTCAGTGCAAATCAATGGTTTGAAAAAGGGGCTGAGCATTACAGACTCAAAAACTATGCGGAAACGATCCGGGCCTATACCCAGGTACTCAAACTTTCTCCTCACGACGCCAATGCCTATAATAACCGGGGCGTGGCCTATTACGACTTAAAACAGTATCAAAACGCGCTTCAGGATTATAACAAAGCGATCCAGCTGGCTCCCGGTTTTGCGCTGGCCTATATCAACCGGGGCGTGGTCTATTTTGATTTAAACCAATACCAGAAATCGCTTGAGAACTATGCACAAGCCATCAGCCTCGATCCCAAGACCCCCATTGCCTATAACAACCGGGGCAATACCTATCGCCAACTCAAGCAATACTCCCAGGCACAGGCAGACTATAATGCCGCCCTGCGCATCGATCCCTTTTACGCACTGGCCTATAATAACCGGGGACTGAATCATTACTTTTTAAAACAGTATTCCCAGGCACTTCAGGACTATCACCAAGCTCTCACACTCAATCCTGCCTATGCTGAAGCCTATATCAACCGGGGCGTGATCTATTTTGATTTGAATCAATACCAAAACTCTCTCGAAGACTATAACAAGGCTCTCAATCTCGATCCCAATTCCGCCCTGGCCTATAATAACCGCAGCAATACCTACCGCCTGCTGCAAGCCTATCCTCAAGCGCTTAATGATATTCAACAGGCCATTCGTCTCAATCCCCTCAATGCCTTTGCTTATATCAGCCGCGGCATTCTCTATTACGATACCCATGAATTTCAGAATGCCCTCAAAGACTATAACAAGGCGATCAGTCTCGACCCAAACTCTGCCCTGGCCTATAATAACCGGGGCAATACCTATCACAAGCTCAAGCAATACCCCCAAGCAATCGAAGACTATAATACGGCCCTGCGCATCGATCCGAATTATGCACAGGCCTATCTGAACCGAGGCGTGGTCTATTCAGATTTAAACCTGCGCCCGCAAGCGATCGACGACTGGAAAAAGGCCTGTCAGCTGGGTTCAAGATCCACCTGCGACTGGTTGAAAAACAATGGTTATTGAGCGTTGCAGGGCAATCCCTTACTGAGTCACGAAAATTCAGCAACGAAGAGACGCGGCACACAGGCGTACTTCCGGCTTTCGTGGTAAAATCCAGTAATTCTTTCCCCTGGGCAAAGGCATGATTCTCAACCATATCCAACGCGACCCGGTTTTGGCCCGTTTAACCCGCGCGATTGAATCGACCGGCGAATACACCCTGTTTGTGCGCGATGCGCTGGTCTTTCTTTTACGTGGCCGGATTCACTGGGCCAATACCCTTCAACAGATGGCCTTTATTGGAACCGACTCACTGCCGATTGTGCTGATTACCGGACTGGCCGTGGGTATGGTCTTTTGCCTGCAGATTTCAGGGGTCATGATCAAATACGGCAGCTCCGGGGTGATTGGGGGAGTGACAGCCATGTCGTTGGCCCGCGAACTCTCCCCTTCGTTTACCTCTGTCGTCGTGGCTGGGCGTGTGGGTGCGGCAATTGCCGCTGAAATTGGCTCCATGAAGGTCACCGAACAACTCGATGCTCTGACCGCCATGGGCGTACCGCCCATGTATTATTTGCTTTTGCCCCGCATGATCTCAGCAGTGGTCATGCTGCCTCTGCTCACGGTTCTGGCCCTGGGGATTGGTCTGATCGGTGGAACGGTAGTGGGTGTCATGGCCAAGGGCCTGATTCTGACCTCGTATATCGACTCGATCAAAAGCCTGCTGTATATCGATGATGTTGCCAAATCACTGGTAAAATCTGGCTTTTTCGGCATGTTAATCGCCACCATCGCTTCGTTTCAAGGCATTAAAACCGGTCAAGGCGCTCAAGGCGTAGGCGAAGCAACCACCAAAGCCGTGGTCTATTCACTGATTGCCATTTTTATCAGCAATTATTTTCTGACCTTTATTCTCTTTACCGTCATGGCCCGCTGATGATTGAAGTCAAAAACCTGCACAAAAGCTTTGGCCGCAAACAGGTTTTGCGTGGGATTGATTTTGTTTTCAAAGACAACCAGACCACCGTTGTGATTGGCCCCTCGGGCTGTGGCAAAAGCACAATCCTGCGCCTGATTCTGCACCTGCTCAGCCCAGACCAGGGCGAAATCTGGGTCGATGGCACCAATGTCTCTACCCTGCGCCGCCAGGACGACCTCGACCGCTACCGTTCGAAAATCGGCATGGTTTTTCAATCCGCAGCCCTGTTTGACTCTCTCAAGGTCTGGGAAAATGTCGGCTTTATGTTTTTAGAAAATACGCGCATGCCCCGTGACAAGGTCAAAGCCATTGCCGAAGAAAAACTGCGTCTGGTCGGCCTGGAAGGCAGTGGGGATCTCTACCCCGCTGAGCTCAGCGGCGGCATGCAAAAACGGGCTGGGATTGCCCGTGCGATGGCCCAAGATCCCAAGATTATTCTCTATGATGAACCTACCACAGGCTTAGACCCTGTGACCTCAACCGTGATTGAAGACCTGATCTCCGATCTACAGGAGCGCACCCAGGGCATTTCAATTGTGGTCACCCACCAATTGAGCACAATTTTTCGCACAGCAGACCTGATCACCATGTTTTATGAGGGTAAAATACTGGATACCGGCACCGTAGATGAAATGAAAAACTCAGAAAATGAGATCGTAAGAAACTTTTTGGAAGGCAAAGTGGTTGCGCCATGAATTCAGCATTTAAAGTTGGGCTGATTACCATCTTGACAGTGGTCACCCTTTTGGTTGGCGTGATTTATATCTGGCAAATCAACCCCTATGCCTATTACCAAATTACCGGTTACTTTCCCCATGTGGGCGGAATCAAAGTCGGCTCCAAAGTCACGCTGATGGGCGTAGAAATTGGCGAAACCTTTGCAATTGAAGCAGAACCAGCCCAACGACGCGTAAAAATCAGCATGAATATCAAACGGGACATCAAACTCCCGGTCAATTCCAAATTTACAATTATCACCACCGGTCTGGTCGGAGATAAAAATATTGAAGTCTTTCCGCCCGAAAAAGTGAGCAAAAACTATCTGGAAGCAGGCGCAGAAATCACGGGCAACCCGCCGGCCAGCCTGGATACCATTTTTACCGAAGCCCAAGCCATGATGAAATCCGCACGGCAATTGGTAGACAATCCCGAACTGCGTGAAAATATTCTGCAAACTGCCGGCACCATCAACAAAACAGCCTCGCAGCTTTCTGGCCTTTTCAAGGATATCAAAGGGGTGACCTCAGGCTTTGGCAAACTCACCACCCAAACCGAAATTTTACTCAAGCAGATCAACGGAGCCACAACTGCCACTATTCCTGAAGTACAGGCCATTATCGCCAGTACCCGTCGGATTGCAGGCAATGTCGAAGCCCTCAGTGGTCAAGTCAATGAACTCGCCAATGACCCCCAAATGCTGAACAATACCCGCCAGAGCATCAGCAATATCAACGGGCTGACCCGCCAATGGCAGGATTTTACCAAAGACCTGCAAGGCCTGACCCGTAAATTTGAAGGCATTACCGACGATGTCAAAACCATCACAGGCGATGTGCTGGAGATCAGTCATGATCCTGAGATCAAAAAGAATATCCGCACCGTAGCCAAAAATGCGACCCGCCTGACCAATGCCATCTTTGATCTGACCGACCCCCAAACACAAACCAACCAACTGGATCTGAATTTCAGGGCCGAAGCCCTGGGCGCCATGCGTTTAACCCAAGATTTTAAAGCCGTCCCCGGAGCTGTCGGCAACTTCAATGTCTTTGGGGATCTGGGACTGGGGGGACCGGTTTCATACTTCCGTGTCGGTCTGGATGAAATTGGTGATGGCAACCTGATCAACCTGCAGGCCGGGAGCAAAATCGATGACAAAAGCCTGGTCCGCTTTGGTCTGGTGCGTGGCAAAATTGGTGCAGGCGCAGATTTTAATATGAAGCTCCTCGACCAACCCTTAACCCTGAGTGGTGAATTGTATGATATCAACTCACCGCGAATGCGCTTGGGCCTTTTACAGAATATCTGGCAGGATTATGGTCTTTCGCTCTATTGGGATAACCAATTCGTGCGTGGCATCAATGAATTCAATCTGGGCTTCCGCTGGCAACCCCGCACCACCAAACAAGAACCTGCTCATCCCCCCCGTTAGAGGTAAGGCCATGCCCAAGAAAAAGAAAACACATACCCCCTTGGAGGCCCTGCAAGCCCCCTTGAATTTGGTGGGCTTTGAAACTTTTCTTTTGCCCAAAAGCTCTGAAACCCCCTATAGTCAGTTGCTGGTGGCCCTGACCCCTGAACCCAGTGAAACTGAGTCTTCTGCTTGCTCTATTCTGCAAATTTTTTATACCAAAGATGTGATTGAAAGCCAGGAATCTCAAGTTGAAAGCGGGCTTTCGGTTTTGCAGTTCCTCTGTACCCTGCCCGACCCGCTCAGTGAGGCCTTGCTGCCTGAGGCATGGCGACTCTGCACCTTTTTCTCACAGCTGATGCCCATGGGCGGATTTCAGATCACCCCAGAGAACAGAATCTACTATCGCTATTGCCATATGCACACCGATCCTCAACTCAAGCCCGAACTTCTGGTCGAAATTGTTGAGCTGATCAGTCTCTTCCTTACCTGTTTTGAGCACACGCAGCAGCAACTGGGCAAAATCCCTCTTTCGGAGCTTCAGCTGAAGGCCCAGACCGAACTGCTTTCCAGTGCGGTTTAGCCTCGCAAATGCCGCTACAAAGACAGCGGATCGAACTCCGGGGTCTGGTCCAGGGCTTGGGCTTTCGCCCTTTTGTTTACCGTTTGGCGCAAGAGCATGGATTGGCAGGCTGGGTGCTCAACCGCAGCGAAGGCGTTTTGATTGAAGCCGAAGGCCCAAGTTCTGTTTTGGCGAGTTTTATTGAGGCCTTAAACAGCCAGCGCCCTCCGCTGTCTGTCTTGACAGAAATCAGCACAGAGCTTCTGCCCTGTCTGGGCGAAACACATTTTCAGATTTTGCCTAGCCCCACGAACAGCACAGAAACAGAAGCCTGGATTTTGCCTGATCTTGCCACTTGTGCAGCCTGCGTGCAAGATCTCTTTGAAGCTGGCAACCGGCGTTTTCGCTACCCTTTTACCAACTGTACCTATTGTGGCCCACGTTATACGATTATTCAGAGTTTGCCCTATGACCGCCCACGCACCAGCATGCAAAGCTTTGCCATGTGCCCGGACTGCGAAGCCGAATACCGCGATCCCGGCGACCGCCGTTTTCACGCCCAACCCATTGCCTGCCCCAGTTGTGGCCCCCAATTATCCCTCTGGAACCCCCTGGGAGAGGTTATAGCCGAACGGGAAGCTGCTCTGCAGGCCAGTGAAAAAGCTCTGCAGGCAGGACAAATTTTAGCCTTAAAAGGCCTGGGAGGGTTTCAACTGCTGGTAGATGCCCGCAATGCTGAAGCCGTGGCCCGATTGCGTACCGCCAAACAGCGCGAAGCCAAGCCCCTGGCCCTGATGATGCAAGACCTGATTCAGGTCAAAGCCTATTGCCAGGTTTCAGCTGAAGAAGCCGCACTGCTCACCGGCCCCCAAGCCCCAATCGTGCTCCTGGAGCGTCTGAAGAAACAAAACCTGGCCCCCAATCTGACCCAAACCCTCAATCCCCGCTTGGGCATTATGTTGCCCACCACGCCCCTTCACCATTTGCTTTTAAAGGATTTAGGCTTTCCCTTGGTCGCCACCAGTGGCAATCTCAGCGATGAACCCCTGTGCACAGAGGAGCAGGAGGCCCTGGTGCGTTTACAGGCTATTGCCGATCTGTTTCTGGTGCACAACCGCCCGATTTTACGCCCTGTCGATGATTCTGTGGTACACGTGATTGCGGGCCAACCCACCCAATTGCGCCGGGCACGGGGCTATGCTCCCCTGCCCTTGGCTGTTCCCGCCATTCAAGCTCCCCTGCTGGCCCTGGGAGGTCATTTAAAAAATACCCTGGCCCTGAGCCGCAAGGGCCAGGTTTTTCTCAGCCAGCACCTGGGAGATCTCGACAGCCCCTCAAGCCAAAACCAATACAGGCACCACCTGCACACCCTGCCCAAGCTGCTGGGTATTGAGCCTGAAGCCTTGGCCTGTGACACCCATCCTGATTATTTCTCCAGCCAGCAGGCAGAGCGGATCGCTCTGCCCCGAATTCAAGTACAACACCATTTGGCACATGTTCAAGCCGTGATGGCCGAACACGGCTTAAACGCCCCTTTGCTGGGCATGGCTTGGGACGGTTTGGGCCTGGGAACCGATCAGACCCTCTGGGGAGGCGAAGCGCTTGAACTTTTGCCCACGGGCTGGCAACGCAAGGCCTGGTTGCGCCCCTTTGATTTCGCAGGGGGGGAAAAAGCCCTGCGCAAACCCGCTTATATCGCCCTGGGGCTTTTGCACAGCCTGTGGGGAGAAGAGATCTGGGAGAGATCAGAACTGGCCCCGCTTCAGGCCCTGAAGACCTCTGAACGCAAGCTGCTGAAACAGGCCCTGGCCTCGCCAGAGCTCTGCCAAACCACCTCCAGTATCGGACGTCTCTTCGATGCGCTGGCCAGCCTGCTCGATCTCCGCCAAAGCTGTTCTTTTGAGGGAGAGGCTGCGATTGAACTCGAGTTTTTAGCCCAAAGCTGGTCAGGTTCCGCAGAGCCCTGGCCCATCCCCCTACAGTTCAGTAAAGACGGTTGGATCGCAAATCCTGAGCCCCTGCTCATTGCCCTGCTTGCAGATTTGCAGTTAAACCTGCCCAAACCCCTTTTGGCAGCGCGCTTTCACGCCTCTTTGGTTCAGCTTCTGCTCAACCTCGCTCAAAATAGCGGCTTGGAAACGGTCGTACTCAGCGGCGGTTGTTTTCAAAACCGGCTTTTGCTGACCCAAGCGATTCAAATACTTCAAAGAGCAGGATTCAAGGTATACTGGCCCCAACAGGTTCCGGCCAATGATGGCAGTCTGGCGCTGGGACAAATCCTGGCGCTCCATACTAAAAGGAAGGAAACAGCCCATGTGTCTGGCCATTCCCGGTGAGATTCTTGAAATTCTCGATCCAGAGGATCTTTTACGCCCCGCCCGCGTAGCCTTTGGCAGCATGCGCAAACAGGTTTCACTGGCCTATGTGCCCGAAGCCCAAATCGGAGATTTTGTGCTGGTACACGTGGGCTTTGCCCTGACCGTACTCGACGCCGCTGAAGCAGAACGCACCCTGACAGCCCTGACAGAATTGGGCGCGCTGGAGGAAAATGAAATACCAGACTGAATACCGCCAGCCCGAAGCGATCCAAGCGCTGGCAGAAGAGATTCACAAAACAGTGACCCGCCCCTGGACCCTGATGGAAGTCTGTGGAGGACAAACCCATGCCATCGTCAAATATGGGCTGGATCAACTGCTTCCATCGGGCGTTGAACTGCTGCATGGCCCTGGTTGCCCGGTTTGCGTGACCCCCCTGACCATTCTCGATCAAGCCCAGGCCCTGGCACGAAACCCAAAAGTCGTCCTCTGTTCCTATGGGGATATGCTACGCGTTCCTGGCAGCCAGACCGATCTGCTCAGCGTAAGAGCCCAAGGCGGAGACGTGCGCAACGTGTATTCTCCGCTTGAAGCGGTTGAGCTGGCCCAGGCCCACCCTGAACGTGAGGTGGTTTTTTTAGCGGTGGGCTTTGAAACCACCGTGCCGGGCCACGCCCTGGCCCTGGCGCGAGCCGAACAACTGGGTTTGAAGAACTTTTCGCTGCTGGTTTCTCATGTTTGCGTCCCTCCTGCCCTGGAGGCCATTCTTTCTGCCGAGGGCAACCGTGTGCAGGGATTTCTCGCCGCAGGCCATGTCTGCACTATCATGGGCACAGCAGAATATCTGCCGATTGTTGAAAAATACAAGGTTCCGATTGTGATTACAGGTTTTGAACCCGTGGATATTCTCGCAGGTATCCTGGCCTGTCTGCAAGCCTTAGAAAGCGCCCGTCCCCAATTGCTCAATAGCTACAGCCGGGTGGTGCGTGCAGAAGGCAATCCCGTTGCCCAAAAACAGGTAGATCAGTTCTTTGAACGGGTCGATCGGGCCTGGCGGGGCATTGGCGTCTTGCCTGCCAGTGGCCTGGGGCTACGTGAGATCTGGCAGGGTTTCGACGCGCGCCAGCGCTTTGGTTTGGGGCCGGACACCGCCGAAACCCCCGGCGAATGCCGCAGTGGCGAGGTCTTACAAGGGCGGCTCAAGCCCCCGGAATGCCCGGCATTTGGTAAAGCCTGCACACCAGAACGGCCCTTGGGGGCTCCGATGGTCTCCTCAGAAGGAGCATGTGCAGCCTGGTACCGTTACCGAGGCACCTGAAAAACCGTTTCAAACGCGGGTTTTAACTGGCTCCAAAGCGGAAAAGACTTTTGATCCAGCCCCTTTGAAGTCCAAGTGACAAGTAAGGGCACACGCAGTTTTTGCAACTGTGAAGGGTAAAACACCACAGGCTCATCCAAGATAAAGCCATAACAATCGACTTTGGCTTGCCCCTGAGAAAGTGTCAGATCAGCAGGACGCGAGCCTGGATCTGCACCCAATTTCAATAAATCAGGTTTACACAAGATTAAAGCTGTGGGTTGATGAAAGGCTGGCAAAAGGGTATAAGCTCCGCCCGGAGCAAAAATATCAGCAAAATAAGGATTTTGCGGCATGCTGTTTGCCGTGATCTGTTGCCCCTGAACAGCGGGCGTCTGGCGCGCCAAATCAAAACTTAAGGCCTTTTCTAAAACAGGATGAACAGGTGAAAGAACACGCCACCACCCTTGCTTGTTCTGGCTGACGCGCAATCCTGGAACCAATACCCCCAAAGAAAGAACAGACAAGTTTTGATTCAAAAGACTTAAATCGGCTTTTGTTTTTAGATTTGTTATTTCCCGGGCCTGGCTTAAAACCTGTCTGAATTGCTCTTTCCCTGCCGGATAGGCCCCCTGCATTATTTCTCGATAAGGATTATCTGATGCCTGGTGCAAATAAACCGTGTGATACCAAAAATAGTCATAAGGTGCGCCATCAAATCCATAGGCCGAATTATTAAGATAAGAAGCATCCAACGCTCGCCCCTGCTGAGAAATACTGTTCCAAGCTAAAATAAAGGCAAAGACATATCCCAAGACTCTAAATTTTGCGAATTCAAACTTTTCAAGTGCAGAAAATACATAACCCAAACAGGCCATCGCAACCCAAATTCCCCAGAATTCATACCAAACCGTATCTCTTAAAAGAGCGCGATTGCCAAATAAAAGCAAAGGAAAAAGACAAAAGAGCGAAACTCCCATCATGGCAAGAGGAAAATAATCCATCTGCTCACGCTGCTTACTCCACAGCTCCCAGCCCAAGAAAGCAAAGCCAACGCCACAAATTACAAGATAATCTGCACGGGTACTAAAAATAAAGCGCAGCGTATCTACGATACTGCCCGTTCCCGCTGAGCTGATATCCATCCAGATGCTGGCACGCAAAAGCCCCTGTAAGTAATGCCATCCCAGATTAAAATCAGGAAAGAAACAAAACAAGGGAAAAACAAAAGCAAGACTCAATCCCAATAAAAATCCAGGATACGCAGCGACGATGTTTTGCCAGCGATGACTCAAGCGCTGAAAAAGAAAGAGAAAAGGAAGCGGCAAAAACACCAAGCCCAGCCAGATCACTGGCAGTTTTAAACTGCCCGGCTGAGAGAAATTTGCAACCGGCATGGTTCGTCCGGGCAGAGCAGTGCTGAACCAAGCTGGCCAGGCCAAGATAAAAAACAAGAGCAAACCTGGCAGCAGTTGCAAACCAATCGTTTGAGGCTTAGGACTTTTCTCAGGTGTTTCTACTTCCAGCATTTGCCATATTTGAAAAGCCAAAACCACAGGCATTGCAATGATCGCCTGAACTTTGGTCATCACCGCCAAACTGCTAAAAACCCCGCACAAGAGCAGAGCAGAAAGACGAAACCGAGGGGCTTGGCGAATCATCAAGGCCGAAAGTAGAGCCAGGGCCAGCAAAAAAAGGCTGAAGATTTCCGAACGCAGCGTCATAGCCATATGCAAAACGCCACCTTCTAGGCCCAAGGCAAGACTCGCACTCAACCACAGCCAGGGCATATGTGGAAACAAAACAACCAGCAAAACCACAGCCGTTAAAACAAATAGCCAGACAAGCACCGCTTGAATTTTACGCAAAAACAAAGTCAGTTCAGCCAATCCCAGCGCAGGATCTGCTGCATTCTTCAAGTCTTCCAGGCTGGCCACTGAAATCAGTTGATGGGCACGGGCCATGCGGGTCGCCGAGGCCAAAATAGCCACCATCGCAAATTTAGGGTGGTCCAAATGCGCTGGGGTTTTATGACTGTTCAGTAAAAGCGTATCCTGTGCAGTTGAAGCATCCATATCCCAATAATAATCAAAGGGAAAAACCTGTGAAAGATGCAAATAGAAAGGAAGCAAACCAGAGCAGACTAAAAGAGTTAAAATCAGCAAAACATGCCGACTGTTTTTACGCATGTTTTAAAATTTCCCCAAAAATTGATCAAGTGTATCCTGAAAATAAGCAAGCGCTGAATCGGTAAGATCATGGTGAATGCCCACCATAAAGCCCCGATCATGCACATAATCAGCACCCGGCATCGCTGATTGGCCCTGACGAAATGCGAATTTATGCACCACTGGCTGGCGCAAAAAATTACCTGTAATCAAAGGACGGGTAAAAATTTGGGCAGATTGTAAAGCCCTTTGCAAGTCTTTGCGCTCAAAGGGAGCCCCTGGTTTCACCAGAATGGCCAGACCAAAAGCGGAAGAGGCATGCCCTGGCAAGGCCTGCTGAACCGCCAGCCAATCTCCCCAACGGTTTAAGATATGCGCCTGCAAAATTGCTAAAATATTCTGACGCCGAAGAATAAACGCATCCAGCCTTCCCAACTGACTCAAACCTATCGCAGCGTGCATTTCAGTAGGCCGCAGATTATAGCCAGTTTCAACGAAAAGCCAGCCCCCTGTAAGTTCAGGAAAGCGCTCAATCCAGTCCTGCTGATCACTGCGGCCACGAATCCAACCATGTGCCCGCTGACTGATCAACAGATCCTGCCAATCTTGGGGTTTGCGCATACACACCATTCCCCCCTCAATCGTGGTCATATGGTGGGAGAGAAAAAAGCTGAAGCTGGAAAGGTCTCCAAAATTCCCGACCTTCACACCTTCAATCGTGGCACCATGGGCTTCACAGCAATCTTCAAGCACCCATAAATCATGCTTGCGGGCCAAAGCCATCAACTCAGGCATGGGGCAAGGGTTTCCCAAAACATGTACAGCCACCAGGGCACGGGTTTGGGGAGTAATCGCTGCTTCGACCTGCTCAAGACTCAGGTTCAGAGTCACGGGATCACAGTCCACAAAAACGGGAATGGCCCCCATCTGAACCACTGGAAAAACAGATGTTGACCAGCACACAGCGGGAACAATCACTTCATCACCCGGCTTCAAGGCGGGCTGAGTCTGTTGTGAAGCAAAAGCAGACAAAGCCAGAAGATTGGCTGAGGAGCCTGAATTGACCATCAAAGAGCCAGCCGATTGATTCCAATGGCTCCAGGCCTGCTCAAATTCTGCCACACGTTGCCCCATGCTGACCTGACCGCTAAGTAAAACAGCCACAGCGGCCTGCAAGTCTTCTGGCTCAAAAAGGGTACGCATCAGTTCAAAGGGCTGCTGGGGAGGGGCCTGCATCAATTGGCGCTGGTAGTTGCCTACCCACTCCAGAATCTGATCGTGCTGGGTTTCCAGATCACGCATGGGAAGCTCACTCATTGCGGGCCGGCAGGCAGTTTGAGTTCACGAAAATACAACTTCAGAAAGGCAATCCCCGTTTGAATACTGGGAGACCCCTTTTCAGGTCCAATCCGGTTGCCTTCACGGGTTGGAAACTCAGCAATTTTCAAACCGTATTTAAGCGCCCGAATCGTGCTCTGATACTCTATCGTATATCCCGGCCCATCAGGCGCAAGGCGTTCCCAGGCCCGACGCGTAATCGCACGATAGCCATTGATACTGTCTGTCACAAAGGGATGTTGATGACGGTTAAAACTCATATTCGCCATTAAATTAAAGGCGTTATTTGCCCATTTCCGCCATTTGAAAAATTGGTCGTCTTCTTCATTGCGTGCCCCTTCGACCATGCGCGTGCCAATCACAATATCATGACCGGCTTCCAGCAAAGGTCTGAACTTCGTCAAATCTCGCGGGTCTTCGTTGCCATCGGGGCTAAAAAAAATCAAAGCATCGGCATCTGTCGAGTCAAAGGCTATCCGAAAAGCTTCGCCCCGTCCTTTTGAAACCTGCTCACGTACAGGAAAAGCGTGTTGACGATAGAATTCAAGCGTTCCATCTTTGGAACCCCCATCCACGGCAAAATACTCATCGACACTGCCCAAAGGCAAATCCTTGAAAATAGCCTCCAAACCCGGCAATTCATCAAGGGTCAATAAAACCAAAGCCAATTTCATATGCTTTTTCCTTTGTGCTCTCGGTACCACTGTAAGGTTTTCAAGAGCCCCTCGCGCAAAGGAGTTTCTGTCTGAAAACCTAATTTTTCAAGGGCTTTGCGGTTATCACAATGCCGACGGGGTTGCCCATTGGGCTTGCTGGTATCAAAGATCAACTCCAAAGAGCGGCCTGAAAGCTCCACCAAAAGAGAGGCCAGATCACGAATGGTAATTTCTTCGTCTGCTCCCAAATTAAAGGCCTCAGGCCCCTGGGCTTTTTCAGCCACCGTCAAAAGCCCATTGGCAAAATCTTCAACATAGAGAAAAGAACGGGAAGCACTGCCATCTCCCCAGACCACCAGGGGGTTAATTCCCTGCTCAATTTTATGAACCAAACCCGCAATCACATGGCTGCTTTGCGGATCAAAATCATCGCGCGGCCCATAGGCATTGAAGGGGCGGGCCACGACAATATCCATGCCAAACTCTTCGACATAGGCCTGGGCCATATATTCCTGCATACGCTTAGACCACCCATAACCCGCATTGGTGGGTTCAGGTGTTTCTTTAAAGCCTTCCTCTTCTGGGGTGGGGATACTGCTGTTTCGTGGATACACACAAGCTGAACTGGTCACAAGAAAACGTCTGACTTCTTCTTGACGTGCGGCCTCCAGCGTACTGAGAAAAGCACGCATATTGTCGCGAAAAAGCGAGCCAGGATGAAGACGATTGAATTCAATGCCCCCAACGCGGGCTGCCAAATGCAAAACCAGCTCCTGGCCCTGGCAACAGGCACGCGCAAAAGTTTCATCTTCAAGATTGCCCACCCGGGTATCAATCTCGTTTTTCACATTTTCCAGAAAACGGAAGCGATTCTCTTCAAGACTCGAGGTCGTCGTGACATGGGCCCCGGCAGCGACAAGCTTTTCAACTGTAAAGCTGCCAATAAAGCCATTTCCGCCGGTTACCAAGACCTTGCGGTTGTGCCAGAAATCAACGCCGATTGGCATAATCAAAATCCTGATCACGGTAACCCGAAGGAAGAGAGCGAAACGCCTTGTCTTGACTGGGTTCTAAATTATAATCCAAAGGGTTCAGACCTACCGACTCAAGATCGGCCGCCAACATCAGACGCGCCAATTCTTTCATACGGGTTTTGGCCTCCCAGCCCAATTTGGCTTTGGCTTTTGAAGCATCGCCAATCAAGAGGTCAACCTCTTTGGGACGAAAATAACGGGGATCGATACTGATAATTTCTTCCTGATTGAGGTTTACCTGTTCGCAGCAATAGTCCAAAAACTCTTTGACGGAGTGGGTTTCTCCGGTGGCCAAGACAAAATCCTCAGGTTGCTCCTGTTGCATCATCAACCACATGCCTTCTACGTATTCCCGCGCATAGCCCCAATCGCGTTTGGCTTCTAAATTGCCCAAATATATTTTGCTTTGGTGCCCTGCCAGGATAGCCGCCAGACCCATGGTGATTTTTCGCGTCACAAAGGTTTCACCCCGGCGTGGCGATTCATGATTAAACAAAATGCCATTCACCGCAAACAACTGGTGGGATTCACGCGCATTCATGGTCAACCAATAGGCCATCACTTTGGCACAGGCATAAGGTGAGCAGGGATAAAAAGGGGTCGTTTCACTCTGAGGAATAGCCCGCACATGCCCGTACATTTCACTGGAAGAAGCCTGGTAAAAACGGGCATCTGGTTTTTCTGTCAAAACAGCATCCAAAAGACGCTGAGTGCCCTGCCCAACCACATCAACGGTATAAGAAGGCGCATCAAATGAAACCCGCACATGGGATTGGGCTCCCAAATTATAGACTTCATCGGGCTGAATCTGGCGAATAAGCTGGTTTAAACGACTGGCATCACATAAATCGCCATAATGTAAAAAAAGATTATTCTTCTGTTGGTGAGGGTCTGAAAAAATACGCAAGATACGCTGGGTACTGAAGGTGCTTGACCAACGGATCATGCCATGCACAATATATCCCTTGGCCAATAATAATTCAGCGAGATAAGAACCATCTTGACCGGTTATGCCGGTAATAAAAGCCGTTTTCAAGTCTTTTAACCTTATAAAGAAAAATACGGGTTAAGGCCGCATTTTTTCTTTTTACTTTTGATCACAAATAAGCTCTGGTCAGTATAAGCTCCCTCGCAAGTACAGTCAATGAGGGTGGGTCTGGGTTCTGACGATTCAAAACTACAGCCAAAACCCAGACCAGGGGCTGCTGTATAATACAGAAAAAGCAATTTTCTGGCAGGAATATCCATGCGCATCGCCTTTCTTTCCCGCATTTCACGTGCCTTTAATGGGGAGACCGTCTATCATGAGCCCCTCGGAGGCACCCAAAGCGCAATTGTCTATCTGGCGCGGGAACTTCAAGCCCTGGGCCATGAAGTGCATGTTTTTTGCCAATGCAAAGAAAAAGCGGGTGTTTTTGAGGGCGTAACCTATCACAACGTACCCGACTTGGCCCGATTTGCCCGCCAGAACCCGCTTGATTTTTTTATTTCCTGTGCCGATGAAAGCGCCCTGAAACTGGGCATTCCCGCCCGCCACAACCTGTGGTGGTCCCACAATGACTATTGCTTTTTTTGGCATGAAATGCCCGACCTGCGTGCCAAAACAGCTGAAATTCTCGCCACAAAAGCAGATAAACTGGTCGCCGTCAGTGAATGGCATGCCCAGAAATTATCAGAGGTTCTTCAACTCCCACGCGAACATTTTTGGATCGCCCGCAATGCGGTGCATGCCCCCTGGTTTGAGCCGACACCCCAACCGGCCAGCCCTCCCCGCCTGATTTATTCCAGTGTTCCCGACCGGGGCTTGGATCTTCTGCTTGAGTTTTTTCCTGAAATTCAGGCCCAGGTGCCCGAGGTGGAGCTTCACCTTTATTCCAGTTTCACGGTCTGGGGCAAAAGTGTTGAATGGAATCAGGCCAAAGCAGGGGCCCTGTATGCCGAAGCCCAAGCCCTGCCAGGTGTATTTTTGCATGACCCACTGCCCCACCCGCAATTGGCAGCAGCCCTGCTGGAAGGCTCTTTGATGGTCTATCCCAACCATGCTGCCGACCCCATCGACGAAAGTGGTTTTTGGGCTGAAACTTCCTGCATTGCCGCCCTCGAAGCCCAAGCTGCGGGCTTGCCTGTAATCACCAGCGCACGGGGGGCTTTGCTAGAAACGATTCAGGATCAACAGACGGGATTTGTTTTGCCTGGTGACCCCCACAGTGCAGCCTACCGTCAGAGCTTTATTGAAAAAACCGTCGCCTTGTTGCGCGACCCTGAAGCCCGGCAGAAATTGAGTACAGCCGCCCGTGCCCGCATTCAGGCTGAATATACCTGGCAATTGCGGGCCCGTGAATGGGATCAGTTTTTTCAAAGCTTCAGTTCAAGCCGCATGCAAAGCTCTCCCCTGCTCAGCCCTTTTCCTGCGCCTGAAATTTCAGTGATTATTCCGACCTATAACCGGGCCCGCAATCTCAAAAACTGTCTTGAATCTCTCACCTGGCAAACCTTTAAAGCCTTTGAAGTGATCATCTGCGATGATGGTTCCAGTGATAGCACCCGCGAAGTGGCCGAAAGTTTTCAGGAACGTCTCAATCTGGCCTATCGCTGGCAGGAAGATTTGGGTTTTCGTGCGGCTGAAGCCCGCAATCTGGGATTGAAACGTGCCCGCGCCAAACTGCTCGTTTTTCTGGACAGTGATCTGGTCGTGCCCGAAACCTTTCTTGCTGCACATTGGCAAGCCCACCAAAACTATCGCAATGTGGCTGTCAACAGCTACGTCACCCGCATGCTGGAAGCCGTGGATCAAGATCTGGGCCTTCCTCCTCAGGACTATATCCCCAAGCACCAGGAAATTCTCAAACCCGACAGCCGTGATCGCTACGAACTCTTCGAGCGGACAGGGCCCGTCGAAGAAACCTATTTCCTTGACAGCAATGCCCTCTCCATCTGGCGCGAAGATCTGGAAAGAGTCGGCAATTTTGATGGAAATTTTATCGGCTGGGGACACGAAGACACGGAACTGGGTTACCGCATTGCCCAGTACGGGATGAAGCTGCTGCTGATCAAAGAAGGTGCCACCGCCTACCACCAATACCACAGTGTTTCCGAAAGCAAAGACGAAGAACGAGCCGTCAATTGGAAACTACTCACCAGCAAACATGGGATCAACCGCTGGTATCACCCCCTCTGGGAACTGCCGGTTGAAGGGGGGGTGCAACTGGTCATAGAAGGTGAAATTACCGCCCAAGACAAAATTTTTTCAGTTTGGTCAGATGCCGCCTGGACACTCAAAACAGGCCACCCGATTCCCTTGGCTGGCCTGCACTATCTTGTCAAAATTGAAAACGGAATTCTCAAAGCGATCGAACCCTTCAATGGCAGCCCCGCATGAACACTCCCCCCTCTCTTTTGCGCCGGGGACTGAACGCGCTGGCCCACCATGTGCTGAACCATCCCAAGCGCTGGCTGCTGAGTTGGGTTTTGCTCCTGCTGGTGGCTTTGCCCGGATTTTTAACCGTCAACCGTTTTTTGGTGGGAGGCAATGGCGGTGTCACAAGCTCACAGGCCCTGCACACCAAAGATTTGCTCGAAGCGCGTTTTGATTTTCCCTATACCAGCAATTATCTGCTCGTGATTGAGCATCCCCATCTGACCCTGGAAGCGCCGGCCTACCGTCAGGCCGTTGAAAAAATTGAAAAGGTGCTGCGCAGCCAGGAAGATACACGTGCAATTCAAAGCTGGTACCAAAGCCAGGATGAAATGATGCGCAGTGCCGACGGAAAACGCACCTATCTGCTCATCGGGCAGACCGTAGCTGCCAGCCAGAAACTGGAGCTGCGCACCGGCGAAATCCGGGCAGCCCTTGCTCCCCTGCTCAAAGAACTGCATCAAGAGGCTGGTTTTTCAGCCTATATGACCGGCATGAACGCCGTGATCTACGATATCAACAAGGTCACTAGCGCCAGCACTGCTACGGCCGAGAAACAGGTTTTTGGCCTGACCCTCGTGATTCTGCTCTTGGCCTTTGGTTCGCTGACAGGCGCACTTTTGCCACTTTTGATGGCTGTCGTGGCCATGGTGCTGACCCTGGCAATTGTGGCTGTGATTGCCCAACTCACCATGGTGTCCAACTATGCCCAGAGTATCTCCTCAATGATCGGTCTGGCCGTCGGCATTGATTACGCTCTTTTGCTGGTCTGGCGTCTGCGTCAGGAACGGGAAAAGGGTCTGGAACTGAAAGAAGCCCTGCATCAAACCCTGCTGACGGCCGGAAAATCGGTGATCTTTGCAGGGGGCACCTTTCTGATCGGCTTGGGTGGACTCTTTTTCAGCGGCATTACTGCCCTGTTTTCAATTGGCTTGGGCGGTATTCTGATTGTTGTGGTCAGCGTCGCTGCCAGTTTAACCCTTTTGCCTGCACTGCTACTCTTACTCGGCCCTTGGCTCGATTTTCCCAAAACCTGGGCCACACGCCTGCAAAACCTGCGTCCTTCGCGCCTCTGGAAACCTCTGGCCTATCACGTCATGCGCCACCCCTGGGTCTATGGCAGCGCTTCACTGGCAATCGTTCTGGCGATCAGCAGTCCGGCCCTGATGCTACAAATTCGCCAGTTTGACATGCCCAACCTGCCTGATCGGCTGGAATCCAAACAGGGCTTTGACCGTATGATCCAAATGCAGGTTTCAGGCCAAATGATTCCCCTCTTTCTCGTGCTGGAGACACAAAAGCCAAGCCTTCTCAATGCCGAAGACCTGCACCAGCTCAAACGCGTGCATGCCCAGCTCCAGGCCAACCCCTTGATCGAGCGCGTGATCAGCCTGGCCACCCCCCTGCAGGAACACCCCGATCTAGCCAATCAACTGCCTTTGATCCGTCTGCTGACCCCCAATCTTTTCAATCTTTTGCTCAGTCACGATGAAAAATTGACTTTGATTCAGGTGATTCCTAAAAAGCTGGGGGATTTTGACGAAATTGTCAATCTCTGTCGTGATCTGCGCCTGCAACTGGGCCCCGAACTGCTGAAACAGGGCCTGACCCTGCACACGGGAGGCCCCCCCGCTCTGACCCTCGATTATAACGAAGCCACTTTCAGCCACAGCCCCCAAATTCTGATTGGCGTGGTCATCGCCACCTGGCTGGTCTTGCTCTTTTCTCTGCGCTCCTGGCTGATTGCCTTCAAGGCCATTCTGCTCAATCTCTGCTCTGTGGCCGTCAGCTATGGTGTGATCACCCTGATCTTTCAGGAAGGTTTGATTCCAGGGATTCAAACCCAAGCGATTATGGCCTATGTACCCTTGCTGCTATTTTGCCTGATTTTTGGCCTCTCGATCGATTACGAGGTTTTTCTCATGACCCGTATCCGCGAAGCCTATGAAAGCGGTGAAAGCAATGAAGAAGCCACTGCCACCGGCATTCGCGCCACCGGAGATGTGATCACCTATGCAGCCCTGGTCATGGGTCTGGTCTTTGGGGCCTTTACCCAAGTTGAAATCAGCATTATCAAACAATTGGGCTTTGGTCTGGCCACCGCGATTCTGGTCGATGCCACCCTGATTCGCATGGTACTCGTGCCTGCCTTTATGAAAATTGGCGGGCGCTGGAACTGGCGTTAAAAAAAATCCCGCCAGGGCAGGCGGGAGAGCAAGACTCGGGGCATCGAGCACGACTTCATCATCTATGAAGGAAACACCTTTAGTATGTCTGTTTTGATTGAAAAGCCACTGAGCAGCACATGAAGAAAGTCTGAGACTTTCCTGAGAAATTCCTGAGAGCGCTGAAAAATTCAGGCCACAAAGGGCAGCCCCTGCCGACTGACATGCCAAGGGCCAGAAATGGTAAACTGATACCTGAATTTCCAGATTTTTTGCTGAAGGCAGTATTGCATGACCAAATACGTATTTATTACCGGTGGCGTAGTTTCAGGCATTGGCAAAGGCATTGTTGCCTCTTCACTTGGCCGTCTGCTGAAAAGCCATGGCTTTCAAATCAGCCTGCTCAAACTCGACCCGTATATCAACCTCGACCCCGGCACCATGAGCCCCTATCAGCATGGTGAAGTTTTTGTGACTGAAGACGGAGCTGAAACCGACCTCGATCTGGGCCACTATGAGCGTTTTACAGATATCAACCTCAGCCGACGCAGCAATTTGACCACCGGCGCAATTTACCTGCGTGTGATTCAGAAAGAACGCCGGGGTGACTACCTCAGCGGCACCGTTCAGGTCGTGCCGCATATTACCAACGCCATTAAAGAACATATTCTCAGCGCAGCGGCCCCAGATACCGATGTGGTAATCACTGAAATTGGCGGTACGGTCGGCGATATCGAGAGCCTGCCCTTTATTGAAGCCATTCGCCAGGTGCGCAAGGATCTCGGACGCGACAATGTGCTCTATCTGCATGTAACCTGGATTCCATATATCAAGGCCGTGGGCGAACTCAAAACCAAACCCAGCCAACACAGCGTGATGGAATTACGCCGCCACGGGATTCATCCAGACATGCTGGTCTGCCGCACAGAGCGCCAGCTCGATGCCGGGATCCGGGAAAAACTCTCTCAATTCTGCGATATCGACCTCGAAGCCGTGATTCAGTGCAAAGATGTTAAATCAATTTACGAAGTGCCTTTTCTGCTCGAAAAAGATGGGCTCGCCCGCCAGGTGCTGCAACGCCTGAAACTCACCCCTCCCCGCCCAGAACTGGATTGGGAAGGCTGGGATGCCTGGGTCGCCCACCTGAAAAAACCCCGCCATACGCTCAAAATTGGTCTGGTGGGCAAATATGTTCAATTGCCTGACGCCTATCTGAGCGTCACCGAATCGCTGCGCCATGCCGCCGCCCGGCGCGATGCCGAAGTTGAAATCCAATGGATTCACGCCGACGAAGAAATGGAAGGCCCTGAAGTAGAAGCACATCTGGCCGAACTCGATGGCATTCTGGTGCCTGGCGGATTTGGCGTGCGTGGTGTAGAAGGTAAAATCGCAGCCATTCGCTATGCACGGATCCAAAAAGTGCCTTTCTTGGGGCTTTGTCTGGGTCTGCAATGCGTGGTAATCGAATACGCCCGCAATGTCTGTGGCTTAGAGGGCGCGCACAGTGCTGAATTTGCCCCCGAAGCCCCGCATCTGGTGGTGGATATTATGCCCGCCCAACGGGATCTTGAAAACCTGGGGGGAACCATGCGTTTGGGCTCTTATCCCTGCAAACTTCACGAAAACTCAAAGCTGTATCAGCTCTATGGCTCCGAAATGATCCAAGAACGCCACCGCCACCGCTATGAAGTCAACAATGATTACCGTGAAAGCCTTGAGCGGCACGGCCTGATGATTTCAGGCACCTCTCCCGATGGCTATCTGGTTGAAACCGTCGAATTGCCCGAACACCCCTATTTCGTGGCCACCCAGTTTCACCCAGAGTTTAAATCCCGCCCCAACCGCCCCAGCCCCTGTTTTCAGGGCTTTATTGACGCCGCCCTGGCCCATCTCCAAAACACCTCACAGGAAACCTAAAATTCATGACAACGCCCCCCCTTTCCAACGAAACACAGCAAAAACTGATCGAAGCGGCCCGACAGGCCTTTCGCCACTCCTATACCCCCTATTCTCTCTTTCCCGTAGGCGCCAGCCTCTTGGCGGTGAACGAAGATGGCAGCGAAAGCCTGATCAGTGGCTGCAATGTTGAGAACGCCTCCTTTGGTCTGGCAATCTGTGCAGAACGGGTGGCGCTGACCAAAGCCGTATCCGAAGGCCACCGCCATTTCAAAGCCATTGCCATTTCTGCCCAGAAAATGCAGCCCTGCTTCCCCTGCGGCACCTGCCTGCAGTTTATCCGTGAATTTGGCGCAGATATTCAAGTTATTTTGGAACAAGCCGATGGCAGCGCTCAGGTGCTGCCGATCGCTGAAATGCTGCCCTATACCTTTACCGGAGAAGACCTGCGGCGCTCTGACGAAGAAAGCGACTGAAACCAGCCCCCAATCCCCTCCCTGTTTGTGTTAGGATGCCTGCAGATATTTTTTGAGACAGGAGAGAGTGTCATGTCTGAAATCAAAACGGTTGCCGTATTGGGCATGGGAACCATGGGCTCTGGAATAGCCCAGGTCTGCGCCCAGGCCGGCCTGAAAACCCGCTGCTATGAAATCAAGCAGGAATTGGTCGACAAAGGTCTGGCCATGATTCACAAAAATTTGGATTTTGGCCTGAGCAAAGGCAAATTCACAGAAGAAAATGTCAGTACCGCCAAAGCCAATCTGCACCCCAGCACCGATCTGAAGGATCTGAACGATGTGGATCTGGTGATCGAAGCTGTGGTAGAGGATATCGCCATCAAGCAAGAAGTTTTTGCCCAATTGGATAAAATCTGCCCCGAGCACACGCTTCTGGCCAGCAATACCTCCTCCCTTTCGATCACTGAAATTGCTGCGGCCACCCAACGCACCGACCGGGTCCTGGGCTTGCATTTCTTTAATCCTGCCTATCTGATGAAATTGGTAGAAGTGGTCAAAGGGCTCGAAACCAGCGAGGAAAGTGTCAAGCTGGCATACAGCTTTGTGGAAAAGCTGGGGAAAACCGCTGTTTTGGCCAAAGACACCCCCGGTTTTATTGTCAACCTGCTGCTGATTCCCTATCTGCTGGATGCCGCTCGGGTCTATGAAAATGGCCTGGCCACCGCCGTGGATATCGACAATGCCATGAAGCTGGGCGCAGGTTATCCCATGGGCCCCCTGACCCTGATGGATATGATCGGCATTGATGTCTGCGTCAAGGTCGGAGATATTCTCTTTGATGCCTACCACGAGCCCAAATACAATGTGCCCCCCCTGATGCGCCGCATGGTCATGGCTGGGCATCTTGGCCGCAAGTCTGGCCGGGGCTTCTACGCCTATTAAACCAGAAGCAGGCCGGAGCAAATTTTCTGGCCTGCTCTCCGAGAAAGTATAGATACCCCATTGCACGCTTTTGAAAGGATTTTTGAATGCCGTTTTCTTTTAGCCTACGCACGTTGAGCACTCTTTGTGTGTTTTCTCTGCTCTCATTTTCTCTCATCAATCTGACAGCATCAGCCCAGGCACAAACAACAAAGATTCCCGTTGCCGTTCTGGATTTATTGGCAAAAGGCGATGCCATGGCCAGTGAAGCAGGTATATTAACGGATCGGGTGCGCAGTCTGGTGGTGCAAAGCCAGACTTATCAGGTCATGAAACGTGAATCCATGGACAAAATCATGCGTGAACAGGGGTTTCAAAGCACCCAAGACTGTACCGGAGAAGCCTGATCGATTCAAATGGGCCGACTCTTGGCTGTCAAACAAATCATGACAGCCAACACGTTTGAACCAAAATTATGCCCTCACCCTGCGCGTAATCGATGCCGAAAAAGGTTTAATTCTGAGAGAAGAGTTTTTAGATTGCGCTTATAATCTCGAGACCCTGACCCGCGATCGCCTGCCCAATTTGGTGGCTTTGCTGATGGGGGCAAAGCCCACCCCACAGCCCGAAACCAGCCACAAACCCATACGTGTTCTGCGCCCCTGGCTTCTGCTTGGAGAAGGGGGGAATATCAACGTGGGCAAACTGGGCGTTCAGTTCAACTTCAATGAATATTTCGCTTTGCATGGGGGACCGGGTTATGGTTTTGCCAATAATCTTCAGATTAAATATCCTGGCGATTTGGGATACGACTTCGCTCAACCCATGGGTTTTGGCGGGGTTAAAGTCTATTTCAACCCCCATGATCTGGCAGGTTTTCTCGATCTGGATTACGTCAGCACGAATTTTATCAATGGCATGCTCGGGCTTGAATATCGCCACCCTCAAGGCCTGACCTTTTCAGCCTCTGGGGGATTGGGCTATGATATCCGCGTAAACAGTCCCCGGTTGATATTTGGCGGCGGCGTTGGGTTTTCCTTTTAAGATAAGTTGACACGCTGGGCTTCTTCCTGGGTTAAACTGCGTTTACCAAGGAGAACCCCCTGCCATGTCCATCATTGCCCCTCCCATTCGTCAACTTTTCGCCTATCTGCGCCCCGATGCACTGCGCTTTCGCTGGGCCAGTCTCTGCAGTATCCTCAATAAAATCCTAGATCTGATGCCGCCTTTGCTGGTAGGTTGGATCACCGACTCTGTCAGCGGCAAGCCTCCTGGCTGGATCCAAGCTGTCATGGGTCAGGCCAGCCCCTGGAACATGGCTGTTTTTCTTTCGATTCTGGCCGTCTTGATTTTCGCAGGCGAAAGCCTGTTTGAATGGCTCTTTCAACGAGAATTTATGAGCCTGGCCCAAGACGTGCAACACCGTCTGCGGGTTGAAACCTATGCGCGGATTCAATCCCGTGAAATCCGTTTTTTTGAGAACCAGCGCATGGGTGAAACCTTGGCCATACTCAACGACGATGTCAATCAACTCGAACGCTTTCTCAATACCGGCTTCAATGAAATTTTGCAGCTGATTGTGCTCTTTGTTTTTTCAATGGTGGTCATGCTGACTGTTTCCTGGGAGCTTTCGCTGATTGGGTTGATACCCATTCCCTTGATTCTTTTGGGCAGTGCCCTCTACCAGAAAAAAATTGCCCCCCGCTACGATCAGGTGCGTCAGGCTGTAGGAGCTCTGGCCAGCCGGCTTGAAAACAATCTGGGGGGAATTCTTGTAATTCAGAGCTTTACCGCTGAAGCCTTCGAATTGGAAAGGGTTCAAAGCAGCTCTGAAGATTATCGCAAAGCCAATCTCGATGCGATTCGCCTTTCCGCAGCGTATATTCCGATCATTCGCATGGCAATTGCCTTGGGGTTTGGAGGCGTGCTCCTGATCGGGGCCTGGTGGGTTCTACAGGGAACAGGCCGTGTCAGCGTGGGCGAACTTGTGCTTTTTTCAATGTTGGTTCAACGTTTGCTCTGGCCCATTACCCGCCTGGGCCAAACCTTCGACCTCTACGAACGGGCCCGTGCCAGTGCCAAGCGCATTTTTGAACTGCTGAATACTCCCGCTGAAATTCAAAGTCCCCCTCAAGCCAAGCCCCTGCTGCGGGCCGAAGGTTCCGTTCATTTTGAACAGGTCCATTTTGCCTATGACCCGGCCCTGCCTGTTCTGAAAGGCCTGGAATTTGAAATTCCGGCCGGAGAAATGGTTGGCTTTGCGGGTACGACAGGAGCAGGCAAATCAACCTTGATCAAACTGCTTCTGCGACTCTATGACCCCAGCCAGGGAGCCGTCAAACTCGATGGCATTGATCTGCGTGACCTGGATTTGCGCGATCTGCGACGCCAGATTGCCCTGGTCAGCCAGGATGTCTATCTTTTTCATGGCAGCCTGCGTGAAAATATTGCCTATGGCCTCAGCGAGGTTTCAGATGCTGCAATTGAAGAAGCTGCGCGCAAAGCCGAACTGCATGAATTTATTGTCAGCCTGCCCCAGGGCTACGCAACCCTGGTCGGAGAACGGGGAATCAAGCTTTCAGGGGGTCAGCGTCAACGCTTGAGCATTGCCCGCGCCCTGCTCAAAAATGCCCCTGTACTGGTATTGGATGAGGCAACGTCTTCAGTCGATACCGAAACCGAACGCGCCATTCAACGCAACCTGCATACCCTGGTACAAGGACGCACCGCCCTGGTGATCGCCCACCGGCTGTCGACCATTCGCCACGCCCACCGCATTCTTGTTCTGCGGGAAGGCCAAATCGCCGAGCAGGGCACCCACGAAGCCTTACTTGAACAGGCCGGAATCTATGCCGATCTCTGGCACTTACAATTGGGTGACGCCTATGTCAGTTGAGATTGTCTATGCCCGCCCCGAGCTGTTGGAATCCTTTTGGCAAACCCTGGATACGGTGGCGCGGGAGCGCATGTATATCGAAATGACCGAAGCAGCACCGCTGGAGCAGATTACCCGGTTTCAAACCCAGATGATCGCAGCCCAGATGCCTGTTTATTATGCCTTGAAAGATGAAAAAGTGATCGGTTGGGTGGATATCTGCCCCCCGGGCAACCCCCGCTTGGCCCACCGTGGTTTTTTGGGCATGGGGCTTTTGCCCCAAGCCCGTGGGCTGGGCCTGGGCCAAAAATTGCTTGAAACCGCCCTTGAACACGCCCGCAAAAAAACGGCGCTTGAGAAAATCGAACTCTTGGTCTTTACCAGCAATATTGCAGCAATAGGCTTGTACCGCAAACTGGGGTTCAGTGAGATCGGCATTATACGCCACTTTCGAAAATTAGACGGGGTTTATTTTGATTGCCTGGAAATGGAGCTTTTTATAAAATAAATGAACAATCATTTATTAATGAATTGTTATTCAATAACTTTTCAAAACCAAAACTATTTTAAATGATCGTTCAAATTTAGTCTGTGGCAGAGCACACTTTTGCCTCAAACCAGGGCTGAAAAACCAGCAAAAAAGCAAGGGGTTTCAAACGATAAGCTGAAAGCGCCTCGCAGGCGAATATCGGCATCAGTGGCGCCTGCCTGTTTGAGAACCTCCACCAAACGGTTGACTTCTTTGGCCTGGGTCAGGGCAGCACGCCCAAAACAGAGCAGCCCTTCACCACAAGATGAAGGTCGACAGCATGCGCAGCCACCTCCTTGCTCGGCTTCCAGTTCAAGATAGGGTTCAGACTCAGGCAAAAGCTCCTCCAGCACAGTGATACACTTAATCATCGCAGCTATACGCTTGTTTTAGAGCTCGGCAAAGCTTAAACTGCGCTCAGAAAAAACTGAAAAGGAAAAAAACATGCCCTTGCCCCCCTTACGAGACTTGTTGGATGTGGCCATGGAAGCAGCCTGGACAGCTGGACGGCAAACCTTGGGCTGGTTCAATACCCGGCTGGAGATTGAGTGGAAAGCCGATCTCTCCCCTGTGACCCAGGCCGATCGCGAAGCGGAACGCAGCCTGCGCCGGATCATTCACGCCGCATTCCCTGATCACGGAATTCTGGGCGAAGAATATGGTGAACAACCCGGCACAGAGCCTGTGCGCTGGATTTTGGATCCGATTGACGGCACCCGCTCCTTCGCCCGCGGCATTCCCCTCTATGGCGTACAGGTTGGGGTAGAAGTTCAAGGAGAACCTGTGGTCGGCGTGATTTATCTGCCCGTTCTGGATCAAATGCTGGCAGCCCATCAAGGCGGTGGCTGTACTTTGAATGGACGCCCCTGCCATGTCTCTGACGTGTCTGAACCCAGCCAGGCCCTGCTGATCGCCCATGACCTGCATTTGATCGAGGCGCGCTGGGAGGGCCTTCCCCACCTGGCCTCAGAAGTGCAAAATTTTCGCAATTGGGGGGATTGTTATTCTTTTTTTCAAGTGATCACAGGCAAAGCTGAAATGGTAATCGAACCGCGCATGAGCGTCTGGGACAATGCCCCCCTGCTGACTCTGCTCGAAGAAGCCGGAGGCTGTTTTAGCAATTGGCAGGGAAAGCGCACCATTCATGGCGGAGAAGCCTTGGCCAGCAATGGCAGGTTTCACCCCTATTTGCTCGAAAAACTCAGGAACAGCCGGCCTCTGCCTCAGGCTTGAGTGGCGACGTATTCAGCGGCGTAGCGCTTCATATCACGAATCATGGCGACCAGGCCATTGGAACGGGTGCTGGACAGGTGTTGATCCAGACCAATCCGTTGAAAGACATTCAATTCGGCCTGTAGAATTTCAGCGGGCGTATGACCAGAAAGCATACGCACAAGCAGACTGACCAATCCTTTAACAATCATGGCCTCGCTGTCGGCCTGAAACTGAATCACACCCGTTTGGGGATCAAACTCAGCATTGAGCCAGACATTGGATTGACAGCCGAGAATACGCTTTGCTTCAATTTTATGCTCTGGGGCCAAGGGGGGAAGTTCCATTCCCAATTCGATCAAATATTCGTATTTTTCAGACCAATCTGAAAAATCAGAGAAATCCGCAACAATCAGATCCTGGATTTCTGTAATGCTCTGGCTCATATACCGCCCCATGTATTTAGACTTGCTCTATTTTAGCCCCAGATTGGGGCCAGGGGGAAGCAGATCAGCCCATCAGCCCCTTGATCCAGTTCAGGACAAAAACCCCATTGGTCTTAGACACCTTGGGGTCGGCCTTCATTTGCGAAAGGCGTTCCACAAAGACCTGTTTTTCTTCAGGCTTCATATCCCCACGGCCCTGCCATTCAAAGAAGGTGTCCTGGGCCATCTGGGTCACGGTTTCAGGCGTTACTTCTGTCACTGCGTCTATTTCTTCATTTGAGAAATTGCCCTGGATATGGCTCATGGCCGATTCAATATCCTGATCGAGCAGAGGTTTGTCTTTGTCTTTTTCAAGCATTTCAATCTGACGCACCAAGGCCGCCAATTGAATCTTATGAATAATGCCTTTATCTGCCAGCATTTTATCGAAAGGCACCACGGTTCCCGCTTTAACATCGGCCTGCAGGAAAGCAAACCCCACAGGTTTGTCTTCGTGGTTGAGGTTATACGATTTCACCAATTGTTTCTTTTCAATATCTATCTGGGAAATAATCGGCGTAAAAAGCGCGCCCTCGTCGGTATAGGTCATCACCATCAGGCTCTTGCGATCTGGGCTGATGGCAATCAGATCACAGGGGTCATCCACTTCGCTGAAGCGTTTGCCGGGCAGCAGAATCGTGCCCTGGTGGCTGTAATCTTTAATCGAGAAAATCAAGACAGCCGGTTCCTTGCTGGCATCTGCCAGAACAGCAAAAATCAGGCCCAGTTTATCATCCAGGGTTAAATTCCCCAAAATGCCATGCTCGGTATAAATCCGCTCTTTCTGGCGGTTGCTGGGGTTGATCACCAGAATATCCGGGGTATGGTGGTCGGTGATATAAATGGTTTTGGTCTGTTGTGAATAGGCCACATTGATCGCTTTTTTACTGCCGGGATCGCGCACCTGCAATTGGGCACTGGTCTGGCTGAGCGTAAAATCCGACATAAACAACGTGCCTGCGGCACGATCGATCAGAAAAATCCCCGTGTTCTGGTGCGGAGGAATAAAGAAATCATAGGGCCCACGCTTCACATCATTGACAGGCACCATCGTATTGAGCAGCATATTCATCTGGTAAGCCTGGTTTTTCAGCCAGACATAGCCCCCCTTAAAACTGGGGGTGATTTCTGAATGGCCACGATCCTGTACTCCAGTAAAAACACCCTTTTCATTGAAGAGTGCGACTTTATTCGAGGCATAGGGTGCCCATTCTCCCTGAAAAGCTGGGGCGGGCATATCAAAAGAAGCCCATTCATCCATAGCCTCATTGCCAGCGGGTGCGCTGCGATCCCGCAGCAGGAGACGGCCACTGTTGTGCTCAAGCAGGTAATTGCACTGCAGGGCTTCAATTTTCATCAGAATATAGGTCTGAACCGCGATGGCCAGTTGTGAGGCAGAGGCTAAATTCTGCTGAACGGCCAGAGAGCAGAGTTTCTGAACGGATTCGCTTGTTGTAATTGGCATATCTTAATCAAACCAGAGTTCCCAATTTGGCATTCCATCAGTTATACCACGCCCTGTGCGGTTTTCACGAATCTGCGAGACGAAGCGCTGTTTAACTGGTAAATACATTGTACCCCGAATTGACAAAAACCATGTGCGCGAGGGCACATGCACGATCTTTCCTGAAAACTTATTGCAAATAGCTTGCATTTGAATTTTGAGCTGGCTATACTAAAGATATCACCTGCGAATCATAGAAAGATTCACTGCCATGATCCTCTCCGATCGCCCCTTAAAATATCTCGACCAACTGGGTGCCACGCTTTCACTGGCCTGTGCCGTGCATTGCGCCCTGCAACCACTTTTGCTGATAGCACTGCCCTTGATGGGCCTGGGCTTTCTGATGGATGAAACCCTTGAAACCGTTTTTCTGGCAGTGACCTTGAGCATGGCCGGTTGGGCCTTTTTCTCTGGCTTTAACCATCACCGCAAAGGCTCTGTGTTTGTCTTTTGGGGCTTGGCTGCCCTTTTAATCGGTGCCAGCCGTGTGCAGTTTCTTGAAAGCTATGAAATGCTTCTGGCTGTCAGCGGCGCTCTGGCCTTGATGTCTGGGCATCTGCTCAATCAGCATCTTCACCGCCAATACCATCTGCAGATCGCACCGATTCGCGCCACCATCGCAAAGCAGCTCGGCACGGGGCTTTTAAAAACCGAGAAGATCAGCCACTCCTGCCAGCACTGAAGTGCGCAGCCTGCCTTCGCAGACCTGCAACGTGCCTTCCTCTGTTTTATCTCACACAACGTAAAACTTCAGCATTCTGGGCACCCTTGGTGTGCGGGCCAAAGCGTTCTGCCCGTATGACATAGAATATCCCTCAAGGGGAACCCCATCAGGCCCGGCCAGCAAAGCTGGCTAAATTGTTATTTTTAATAGAAATTATCTATCAAAAATTAAAAAATAAACGATTTTACAAATCATAAGATTTCCTGCATACTCACATTAAGCAAACAAACAGGAGATCAAAACCATGAAAAACAGTGAAGGCCAAAAAGTTCCCCAGGTGGTATTCAAAACCCGTACCCCCGAAGGGCAGTGGCAAGACGTTTCAAGCGATGAGATTTTCACGGGCAAAACCGTGGTGCTCTTCGCTCTGCCCGGAGCCTTTACCCCCACCTGCTCAAGCACCCATGTCCCCGGCTATAATGCCCTGGCTCCCGTCTTTCGTGAGAATGGCGTCGATGAAATTGTCTGTCTTTCTGTGAATGACGCCTTTGTCATGGATGCCTGGAAAAAAGATCAGGGGGCCGATCAGATCCGCTTTCTGCCCGATGGCAATGGTGAATTCAGCGAAGCCATGGAGCTGCTGGTCGATAAAAGTGAGATTGGCTTTGGCAAACGCTCCTGGCGCTACTCCATGCTGGTACGCAATGGCAAGATTGAAAAAATGTTCATTGAACCCGAAAAGCCAGGAGACCCCTTTGAGGTCTCTGACGCCGATACCATGCTGGCGTATCTGAATCCTGAAGCCAAAGCACCTGAATATATCAGCCTGATCACCCGTGCGGGCTGTCCGCACTGTACCCGTGCCAAAACCCTGCTCAAAAACCGGGGCCTGGCCTTTGAAGAGATCGAACTGAACGAACAGATCACCACCCGCTCGATTGAAGCCATTACGGGCCGGGCCACCACACCGCAGGTCTTTATCGGCGGTCGGCATATCGGCGGTGCCGATGAATTGGCTGCCTTCCTGGGCGAATAGGATAAAAAGAGAGGATTGAAACCATGCAAGTACGTCATGTTGATGTCGCTGTAATTGGCGGAGGAACCGCCGGACTCGCCGCCTGGCGGGAAGCCACCCAAGCAGGAGCAGAGGCCCTGCTGATCGAGGGGGGCCCCTATGGCACAACCTGCGCACGGGTAGGCTGCATGCCCAGCAAACTGTTGATTGCTGCAGCAGAAGCCGCCCGAGCGGTACGCAAGGCACCGGCTTTTGGCATTCAATCCTCTTTGCCCCAGATTGACGGGAAAGCCGTCATGGCAAGGGTTCGCAGTGAACGCGACCGCTTTGTGGGCTTTGTGCTCGAGGGCGTGGAGGCCATTCCCGCCGAACTGCGGATACAAGGCTACGCCCGCTTTCTCAGCCCTACTCGCCTGCAGGTCGGTGACGATCTACAAATTGAAGCCCAAGCCATTGTGATCGCCACCGGTTCGAGTCCCTGGGTGCCCCCTCTGCTGCAAAATCTGGGCAATCGCCTGATCGACAACGAAGCACTTTTCAATTGGGAAGATTTGCCTGAATCTGTAGCGGTTTTTGGCGCTGGAGTGGTGGGGTTGGAGCTGGGACAGGCCCTTCACCAGCTGGGGGTACGGGTACATCTCTTCGGCGTGCGGGGAGCTGTGGGTGCGCTGACCGATCCTGAGATCAAAGCAGAAGCCCAGGCCCTGTTTGCGGCTGAGTTTCCCTTTCAGACCGATGCTCGGGTAGAACGTGTTGAGCGCAGCGAAACAGGGGTTCGCATCAGCTACCTGAACACCCAGGACGAAACCATCAGCGAAAGCTTTGACTATGTCCTGGCAGCCACCGGCCGCTGGCCCAATCTCAGCCGTTTGGGGATTGAGGTTCTGGGCTTGCCACTGAACCGTTTGGGCTTGCCAGAATTTGACCCCCACACCCTTCAAATCGGGCGTTTGCCGATCTTTCTGGCGGGAGATGTCAACAATGACCGCCCCCTGCTGCACGAGGCTGTGGATGAAGGCCGGATCGCGGGTGCAAATGCTGCGCATTGGCCCCAGCTACAGGCGGGCCAGCGCCGTTCACCGCTTTCGGTAATCTTTACCCACCCCCAGATCGCCATGATCGGTCAAAACTACAGCCAGCTCGATCTGGCCTGTAGCGCGATTGGCGAGGTCTCTTTCAAGCGTCAGGGGCGCAGCCGGGTCATGCTCGAAAATGAAGGGCGTTTGCGCATCTACGCCGATCACCGCAGCCGCCGTCTGCTCGGTGCAGAAATGATCGGCCCCCGTGCCGAGCACCTGGCCCATTTGCTGGCCTGGGCGCACCAGCAGCAGCTGACCATTGATCAGTTGTTGGAAATGCCCTTTTACCACCCCGTGATCGAAGAGGGGGTGCGCACTGCGCTGCAGGAAACTCAGAAGGCCCTCAATCTGGGACCCGCCCGTGGCAAATGCGATTGTGGACTGCCTGAACCCGAGTTGATGCTGGGATAATTTTCTCGACACAAGCAGGGGTTGAAAAGCCCCTGCTTGTGTGTTTTGATATATGATATTTTCATTCATCGATATCAGCAAGCCAGAGTAAACTCAACAAATGCACTTACCATCTTCATTTAAAGCCGTTCTTTTATTTACCCTGATAGGACTTTTTAGATTTATTGTTCCTTTACCCAGCCAAGCTACTCAACCCGAATTAAGTTTTCAGAAATGGGCTTATCCTGAAGCCATGGAAGTAAGCCCAGATGGACGGTTTCTTCTCAGTATCGGCAATGGCTCTCTTCAAGTTTGGGATGCCCGTACAAGCAAACAGTTGTATCAATTAAATGATGTAGTTGCCTATTGTAACCCGCCACTTTGGATCGCTCCAGATTCAAGTAGCTTTGCATCTAATTGCAGTAACGATATCTTGAGCTCAGCACAGAATCTGAGAGTCTGGAAAATGAGCAGTGGACAGAAAATAGAATCCACAGCAGATCTTCAGATCGCTCTGAATACCCCCTTTGACATCAGCCCGGACGGCCAATATCTAGCAATACTCCAAAAAGTTAAAGAGAAAAATAACTTTCGTATCGCAATCATTGATCGAAAAAACAATGAAATTAAACAGGTAATAGATAATCTCGCTGTATTACCTGAAATCATCCGTTTTATAAATCAGGGCCGTTTTCTTGTCTTCAGCATGGGAATTCCCGAAAAAGAGAAAGTTCCCTTTGGCAACTCAGGTAAGGTTGAAAAAGATCCCTATTTGATGATTTGGGATCTTCAAAATAAAAAACCGGCCAAAACCTTGCAAAACAAAGGCTGGACAAGTCAGGCCAGTACGCCTGCAATTACTCAACTAAACCCTTTAATTGATCAAGCGGGAAAAATAATGGTCATCTTTCCTGGAAATACCTTTTCTGGAATTGAAAATCAAAACACCCCTGAAATATGGAGTTTAGAATCTGGAGAGCTTCTCCATACCCTGCCAACCAGAACAAGCACACAGAAAATGCAAACCCTCAGCAAAGACGGAAACCTACTAGCCTATGAAGATAAAAACCAACTCCTCCTTTACCATCTTCCTTCTCAGCGTTATCTCTTCAAAAAAAGCCTTTCTGAAAAACCAAAACCACTGAGTTTTTCTTACGACAATCGCTATCTATACCTGGCAAATCTTAAACAAGGAATTCAAATTCTAGATATAAACGAACAGAAAATAACGCAAAATCTTCAGGGGCATTTTTCTCTCAATCAACGCTCTGAATACAGTCCAGAAGCAGGTATTCTTATCCAAATGGGTTTAGATTGGATCCAAGATATTGACAAACCTTATATACAAATCTGGAATATGCGTCAGGGAACACGCAGTTTTGTTGTTACAAACAAAACAAATCCCAATCCTCCAGATGATTTCAAACTCAGCAAAGATGGTAAAACCTTAGCGGTTCTGAATCGACACAAAATAGCTACTTCTGAAAATGGCTATGAACTCAATCTGTATACCCTTCAAAATGGAATTCCTCAAAAATTACGCACCCTTACGTTTCCTTACCTTGCACAAAGTCGCTTCATTAAAGAACAAGGCTTATCAAAAAAACTTTGGGAATTCAGTTCAAACGGCAAATTCATTTATTTTGCCGAAAATTTATATCCTCCTTCACCCAATCAAAAGGTCATCATCAAACGTTTAGATCTGCAATCGGAAAAAATTGAAACGCTGATACCCCTTTCAGCTTTGGAAAGTTTTCATATTTCGCCCCAAGAAGATCTTCTGATTGCAGAAGAACAACGCAAAACCCAATTTTGGTCACTTCAAAACAAAACACTTTTACATGAAAATCAATTCAATGGCCCAACAAATTCTTACCGTTTTATTTCCCACCAAGCCTTCAGTCCTGATGGAAAATTCTATATCCTCAATTCAATTTCCCATCCGACTGAAATTTGGTCCCTGAAAGATTTAAAAAAAATACAAACCTTAACCCCTGCAATGTTTTTCACGAGCAAAGAACAAGCACAATTGCCTTTAAATCATATATACAAAAGCCTATTTTCACCCGATGGGAAATATTTAGTGACTTTTTATCCCGCCAAACCCGATATGATTACAAATGGCACAACACAACTAGGCATAGCCATTTGGCGAACCTCCGACTGGCATTTAATTGCAAATAAAGAGGTTCCCAGTTTCTGGGGGCTTCCCCCTGGAATCAGCTTTAATAACGAGAATCAAATCTGGGCCTATACCCCTAGCGAAATTCTGGAATGGAATAGTAAAACCGATGCCATCACCCGCTTTTACTTGACTGGATCGGCTCAGGGCTGGGTTCTGGCCACAGATCAGGGATACTACCGAGCCTCTCAAAATGGGGTGGATATGTTTGCCTTTCATGTTGGCGAACACGCTTTTCCCTTTGAACAGTTTGATCTAAATTTCAACCGACCTGATAAAATTCTGGAAGCCTTAAATGCCCCAAAAGACGAGATTCAACTCCACCATCAGGTTTGGCAAAAACGACTGCGGCGCTTGAATATCCGTGAAGAATGGCTGAAACCCAGTTTTCACCTGCCCGAACTTACTTTACTCACCGAGCAGATTCCACCAGCAACTTCAGAACCCCGTCTGAAACTCAAGGTGCTGGCCAAAGACTCAGATTTTACTCTGGACAGGCTGATGGTCTACGATAACGATGTGCCGATTCACGGACGCAAAGGCCTCTCTTTAAACGCCGAAAACCTGCACAGTCTGGAACAAGAAATTGAAATTCCCCTGGTGCCTGGTACCAATAAAATTCAGGTCTCTGTGCTGAATCGAGCAGGAACAGAATCACTGCGTGAAACAGTCAGTATTCATTTCACGGGCCAAACAGCCTCACCGGTTTTACACCTGATCACCGTTGGTGTTTCCGATTACCGCCAGAAAAACTTTAATCTGCGTTATGCAGCCAAAGATGCCCAGGATATTCACAACTATTTCAAAACCAAAACCACTTTAAAATATGAACTCCGACCGACCCAGTTGCTGAACCGCCAAGTCAGCCGGGAAGCGGTTCTCAAACTGCGAAAGCAACTGGAACAGAGCCGGCCTCAGGATCGTGTAATTCTCTTCTTTGCGGGTCATGGCCTGCTTGATCAGGAAAAAAACTATTATTTCGCCCCCCATGAAATTGACTTCGATCACCCTGAAAAACAGGGGCTGCGCTTTGAAGAAATCGAAGATCTGCTCGATGGCATTCCCGCCCGCGAAAAGCTGCTCCTGATTGACACTTGCAATGCCGGTGAATTGGATAAGGAACTCCAGGCTGAACAGATCAGTTTCACTCAACCCCAGGGACAGGTAAAAGCCCGGGCAATTCGCGGTTTCAAGATCACACAACACCTGGGCATGAATAAACTCAATCAACTGCTTGAAGAGAGTTTTCTGGATCTGCGCAGGGATACCGGCGCAACGATCATTACCTCCAGCCAGGGGCTTGAATACGCCCTGGAATCTGCCCAATGGAAAAACGGTGTCTTTACCTTTGCCTTACTCGATGGCCTGAAAAGCAGAAAAGCCGATCTCAACGCCGATGGCGAGGTCAGAGTATCTGAACTCAAGAGCTATATTATCCAAAAGGTTCAGGAGCTGACCCGTTCTGCACAAACCCCCAATTTCAGGCGTGTCAATCTCAACAATGACTTTACGTTTTAACGTTAATTGTGCAGAAAACGAAAGACCCTGACAGCGTTTTGATTGCCTTGCACCCATTCTTCAAGGGCTTGAACAGAAACAGCAGGCGTCACTTGGTAATTCTGAGCTTGTCCAGTACTGATCTGACTGATACCCCGGACTTTTACCATCGCTTCCAGCACTTCAGCAGGCTGAGAAAAATAGCTCTGTTGTAAAAGAATTTGAATATCCGGTTGTGGTGCATGCGCAGCAATCAGATAAAGCTTTTCTTCTCCCCGGTTTTGATCCAATTGATAAAATTTTCCTGGAGCAGGTAAAACATAGGATTTTCCAGCTTTCAGTGCATTATTCAAAAGCCCATCCGGGTGAGGAATTAAAGCAAATACCTGCCCTTGACTGTCAACGCTGGCACCATAGAGATAGCAGTCCTGCTCAGGGCGAAAATGAATCTGAAACTCAGCACCTGAGGACAAACTCTCTCCCTCTTTCAAAATCTTCTGTTGGTATTGCTTGGAACTGTCTGTTTTAATCTGAATCCCGCGCACACCCGCCTGAACAGGCTCCCAGGCAACAAGATTAAAACTGAATTTAAGAGGGGCCAAGGGAGAACTGCCACTTTGTAAACTGTGGTTCAAACTCTGTAAAAGAGCCTGGGCAGCAACCGTTTGAACTTCGGCTTTAATCTTGACCCGAATCAGAAAAGATTTTTGCTCTTCATCAAATTTCGTCTGGGTTTCAAGCACCTCCAAAACCTTGACCAGACCTTGGGCCATGGTTTTAACCTGATCGCGCTGCAAAACATAATTTTCAGTTTCTGTTTGTGAAAAAACCAAGGTGCCAGACTGCTCCAAGGCATTGCGACGGGCTTCAGCAAGTGCTTGGTTTTTGATCTCCTCAAGCGTCGAACCTGTTCCCCCTGAAGCCTCTCCCAAGGCAAAGACAATCTGTTTCTGGGCCTCTGCTTGAGCCGCAGAAGAAGTCTCGGCCTTCAGTTCAAAAGACTGTAAAAGTGAAAAACAAAACAATAAACCTGCCAGCAAAACTCTCATCACTTACCCCACTTTTAAATACCAGCTTATGGGTTCCAGTATCTCAAAGACCCCATCTGAGAATCAAGAGAGCGAGTCGTTTTAATCAAGTATTTGGCCCGTAATATTGCCGGGGCCAAAGCCCAAAACCACCAAATCATCGCGGTGAACCACTTCAGCCCCATGGCTATAACCCAATACAGCCTCAATCTTGTCTGAGCGGCAGCCCTGAATCAGGCTTAAATCAGCCGCATCATAGCGGCTCAGCCCACGGGCAATCTCACGCCCATCCGAGGCAAAGATCCGCACGGTCTGCCCCCGCGAAAAACTGCCAGAAACAGCAGTAACCCCTGCAGCCAAAAGGCTTTTGCCGGATGCTAGCAGGGCTTTGGCTGCCCCCGCATCCACACTGAGATGACTGGCTGTCGCGGTTTCAGATAAAATCCAACGTTTACGTGCTTCCAGGCGTTCAGCATGGGGTTGAAAGAGGGTGCCCACGGCCTCGCCCTGAACAGCCCGCAAGAGAATATCCGGGGCATCCCCCAGCACAATCCTGACCGCCACGCCACTGCGCGTGGCAATCTCTGCGGCCTGAATCTTGGTCTGCATGCCTCCTGTGCCGCGATGACTGCCCACGCCACCTGCCAAAGCCCAAATCTGATCGGTAATCTGGGCCACTTCAGGAATCAGCTCTGCCTCAGCATGGGTGCGCGGGTCTGCCGTGAACAGCCCCTCGCAATCGGTGCAAATCAGCAGCAGATCGGCTTCTACCAGCGAAGCCACCTGGGCAGCCAGATTGTCGTTATCGCCCACTTTGATCTCTTCTATGGCGACCACATCATTTTCATTCACAATCGGCAGCACGCCCTTTTCCAAACAACCCCAAAAGGTCGTGCGGGCATTGAGATAGCGGCGACGGTCACGAAAATCATCACGGGTTAAGAGGGTTTGTGCCACTTTGATGCCATAGATTTCTGCCATCTGGGCATAGAGATGCATCAACTGGCTCTGGCCCACCGCCGCCAGCAATTGTTTTTCAGCCAGGGTACGTTTGCGGGCCGGAAACCCCAATTGCTCCCAACCGGCCAGAACAGCCCCAGAGCTCACCAAAACCACCGCATGTCCCGCCTCGCGCAAGGCGGCGATCTGACGTAGCAGATCCACCATCCGGGGTCGGCAGAGCCGATCCTGTCCGCCGGTTAAAACGCTGGTGCCCAATTTAACAACGATGCGCAGGGGTTTCATACAACCAGGGCCTCGGGTTCTGCCACCAAGCCCTCATAGAGAAAATCCAGGGCCGTGGGCAGGCGGCGGTGCCAGCTCTGCTCATTGTGCAGCCCCTCTGGGTCGGGGTTCCAGAGCAGGTTTTCACCGGGGCGAAAATGCATGACCTCAAGCAGATCAGCCAAAAGCTTGGATTGTTCAAAGCCCAGATTACCATGGCATTCACAGCCTTCTTTGCCCCCATGGTCGATATACACCCGAACCGCTTCATGGGGCTGGGTCAGCATCAGGGCATTGTAGATCGCGAACTGGTTGACCCAGAGCGCAGGCGACATGACCAAACCCCGCCCCAAATGCTGAGGGTAATGAAAGAGTGCATAGAGTGCCAGCAGCCCCCCCAAAGAAGAGCCGCCAATCAGGGTGTCCTGCGGTTTTTTAGAAAGATGCAGCTTGCGGTGCAGGCGCGGCAAAAGCCAGTTCAAGATCCAATCGAGCTTGCGTTCAGCCTTGCCCCGTTTGCCAGGATAGGGGTCCCAGGGGCTCATTTCAGCATCGCGATCGGGGCCATGGTGAATACCCACCACCACCGGCACGGTTTTGCCTTCGCGAGAACGCTGGTCGAGTACCCGGTGCAAATGCCAGCCTCCGGCCATGGTGCCCTCATCCTCATACAGGTTCTGACCATCAAAGAAAAAGGCCAAAGGATAGGTTTTATCTGCCAGAAAATAATCGGGGGGCAGGTAAAGCGAAACCGGGCGTTCGCCATCCAAACCTGGAATTTGAAAGGTCTGGGAGCGGTAGATCAAGCTGGACCAATGCTTAACCCGTTCAAAACGCAAACTCAACTGAGACATGGCACTTCTCTCCACAAAAATCTTTGCCGCTCTTTCTATATACAACATCCCCCGGCTGGTGGGAATCCTTTGCCACGGAGCAGTGAATTTTTTAAGATCCGTTTTCAGCCCCCCTCTGATCGGGTATACTTAGCTGACGGCAGTCTTTGCCCTGCATTGCATCCTATCAATTGAATTCAACAGGGGGGGGGTAAACCGTCTTGGCCAATCGGCGGCTCAAAACCATACTCACGCTTGGCATCTTTTTTCTGGTCTGCTTTTTCCTCTGGAAAGCCAAACCGGATCAGGAATACCTGCGCGTTCAACAGTTTAAGCTGCTGCTGGACAAAGAATTTGCGCATTTGCTGAAAAACACGCCGCAACGAACGCTAACCCTTGAACCCGGCACGGTTTTGCCTGAAACAGAAATGATGGATCAGGCCCGAAAAATGCTCAAGAAACACAATGCCGCCCTCAAACAAGTCAATGGTGCCCCTTTGAGAATCAAGCTCAAGCTGATCGAACAAGGGGGGCAAATGGCCCTTGAAACCACCCCCCAAAAAGGAGCCGCACATCTTGAAACCCGCACAGCCACCACCTGGTTGAGTGTTTTGCCGCCCCTGGTGGCGGTTGTGCTTGCACTTTTACTCCACCGCCTGGTTTTGGCCCTGTTTATCGGGCTCTTGTTGGGCAGCTTTATTTTTCAAGGGTTTCACCCCCTGCCCAGCTTGCTCGAAACCTTTGGCAACTATCTCTGGCATGCCGTCAGCGACTCCTTTCACGTCAAGGTCGTGCTCTTCGCGGCGGTGCTGGTGGGCATGGTCGGGGTCATGAATGCCTGTGGCGGCACCCGTGGAATTGTCGATGTCTTCCGCAAATATACGGGCAATCGCCGTTCAGCCCAGATGATCGCCTCGCTCATGGGTATCTGTATCTTTTTTGATGATTACGCCAATTCGTTCATTATTGGTGGCACGATGCGGCCCGTGACTGACAAGCTCAAAATTTCCCGCGAGAAACTGGCGTATATCGTCGATTCTACCGCAGCACCTGTGGCTGGACTGGCGATTATTTCCACCTGGATCGGCTACGAGGTGGGGCTTTTTCAAGAGGTTTTAACTTCATTGGATCTCAAGATCAGTGGCTATTCAGCATTTCTCAGCGCCCTGCCCTTTCGTTTTTACTGTATTTTCACCCTGGTTCTGGTCTTCATCGTGGTCTGGACCCGCCGTGATTTTGGCCCCATGTACCACGCCGAACGCCGGGCCCTGGAACACGGGCTGGTGATTCGCGACGGCGCAACCCCCATGACCTCTGGCGCGATGGGCAATCTCGAGAGCCGCGAAGACATTCCTGCCCGTTGGGTCAATGCCGTGCTGCCCGTGGTGCTGGTGATTGGCATGACCATTGTCGGGCTCTATGTCAGCGGTGGAGGCTGGGCCAAGTTCCAGGCCAACCCTGCCAATCTCTTCAGTTTTCAGGTGCTCAGCGACAGCTTTTCAGGTGCCGACAGCGCCAGCGTGCTGCTGCTGGCCTCGTTGGCAGGTTCTGCCCTGGCCATTCTGCTCGCCCTCAGTCAACGCCTGCTCAGTTTCAAAGAGACCTTTCTGGCATGGGGCAAGGGGGTTTCCTCGGTTTGGCTGGCCTGTCTGATTCTGGTCGTGGCCTGGGGCTTGAATGGGGTCTCTCAGGATCTGGGCACAGCATCATTTCTGGTTTCGATCTTTAAAGATTCGGTACACCCGATCTGGATTCCCATGCTGATCTTTTTATTGGCCGCCGCGATTGCCTTTTCCACCGGCAGCTCCTGGAGCACCATGGCCATCTTGATTCCCATGGCCGTGCCCCTGGCCTATGAACTGGGCGGGGTGCCCCTGATGCTGATTGCCATGGGGGCCGTTCTGGATGGCTCAATTTTTGGCGATCACTGCTCCCCCCTGGCCGATACCACCATCCTGTCTTCGATGGCCTGCTCCAGTGGTCACCTCGATCACGTACGCACCCAATTGCCCTATGCATTGCTTGGCATGGGCATGGCCACTGCAATGGGCTATCTGCCAGCGGCCCTGGGCCTGATGCCGATCTTCTCAATTGGGGTGGGAACAGGGCTGATGATCCTGATTGTGCGTTTGATTGGCCGCAATCCTGAAGAAGGACTGTTTAGCCCGCCACCGGTCACCGCCCAACCCAATTTGCCCGGCCATGAACCCGTCGTCACCCGACGCTACAGTCTGGAGTAGGCCCATGGAAGATCCACGTTACCACCATACCAGCACCTATCTCACCCGCCTGGCTCTTTACCTGACGGTGATTGCACTTGCTCTGTGGATGCTGAAACCTTTTATCATGCCCTTTATTCTGGCTTCGATTACCGCCAGTATTTTTCTGAAGCTCAAACCCCGTTTGCCGGAAAAGCTAAGAAATAACGCCAATCTTTTTGCCGCGCTGGCAACCTTAACCGCTCTCTTGGTCATGGTTCTGCCGATCTTTTTGCTCTTATTATTGGCGGGGTTTGAAGCCGTGCGCTTTGTGCAGTTTGTACAGGATATGTTCCAAAGTGGCGGTTTCAGTCTGATCGGCAAACGCCTGGCAGGGCTGGAAACCCAAATCAACGCCAAGCTGAAGGTTTTTGGCACCGCCTTTGATTTGCAATCAGTTCAACAAGATGCCCTGGCGCAATTGCAGAATATTGGCTCACTGGTCTATAACAATGCCCTCAATCTGCTTAACAACGCTTTTATGGTGGGTTTGACCACCTTCTACTTCCTGTTTATCTGCTTTTTTCTGATTCGCGATGGAGAAAAGATCATTGAGCTGATCAAACGCCTGCTGCCCTTTGATCGTAAAACCTCACAGGGGCTGGTCGACGCGGTGGAACACGTCGGGCAAACGGTTTTGGTAGGCGGCATGGTCTCCTCCCTGATCTTTGGCACCCTGATGGCCATCGTCTTTGGTTTATTCGGTTTTACCAGCCCCCTGATGTGGGGTATTCTGCTGGGTATTCTGGCCTTGATTCCCCTCGGCACCCTGGCCGTGTATATTCCCAGCGTGCTCTATCTGCTCTTTGTGCAGCCCTGGTGGGTCGCTGTGCTTTTTCTGATCATTGTGGAAGTGATTGAACAAATGCTCTATTACGTGGTCATTCGCCCCAAATTCATTGATGCCCGCACGCGCATGTACCCACTTGCAATCTTTTTGGCAATCGTCAGTGGCATTACCACCTTTGGCCCGATGGGGCTGGTCTATGGCCCTCTGATTATGGCGGCGTTACTGGCCTTAATTGAACAACAGCTGCGCATGGAGGCCCAGACAGATGATTCGTCATCAGACTAGAAAGGCAAAAACGTGAAACGACGCCTGCGTCTCTTTCTCTTGGCAAGTCTTTTGCTGCCAAATCTGCCCGCCTTGGCCCAGCAAACACCGCAAAAGATCTATTCCGTGCAGCGCTTGAAACACAGTGAAGGCCCCTGCGAAAAAAGCTGCGCCCGCTTTCTGCTCGAATTTCCGATCATTGAACGGGCCGCCTCTGCTCAGATCACAGAGAAGCTGAACACCCAGATTCAGAAAGCCGTTGCTCAACAGCTTTCGATGGGCGAAAACCAACCCCAAACGATTGAGCAGGCGGCTCAAAATTTTTTTAGTTGGTACCGTGAAATTCAAGAAGAGGAAGATCTGCCCGATCTGGATTATGAACTGCAACTCCAAGCCCAGGTCGAAACTTTTTCCGAACGCTTTTTATGCCTGCGTCTCAAGAGTTATTTTTATAGTGGGGGTGCACATGGCATGCCCTTTACCAATTTTTTGGTCTTTGATTTAAACACCGGCGAGCCCCTTCAACTTGAAGATCTGCTTCAGCCTTGGAGCCTCGAACCCCTGCGCAGAAAGCTGGAACGCAATTTCCGGGTTCAAAAAGACATTTCCCCTGAAGCCCCCTTAAATCAGGAGGATTTTCTATTTGAGCTTAAAAAACTGCCTTTTTCAGGCGTTTGGGGCCTGGGAGAGCGGGGGCTGATCTTTTACTATAATGTCTACGAAATTGCACCCTATTCCTCAGGCAGCATCGAAGTATTTGTCTCGGTCTACGAGCTTGAGAATATTCTCAAACCGGATCTGCTCAAGCACATACAAGAGGGCTAAACTCCAGGCCTTTTTCAAAGCCAAAACGCTAAACACGATAAAAGGCACAAAAAACATCCAGGCACAGACAGATTTTTCCAGCTTTCCAGTGTCATGCTTTGAAACAGGGCATCAAGGGTTCAATCCTTAGTAATATCGAAACCAGCCAGTATCACCTAAAACAGACTGATTCCAGCTCTTTAGCTGGCTTTCTGGTAAGTTTTCAAGGTCTGCCTGACCCAGCGCATATAGCTCTCATAGGAGCCAGAAACCCGGCTGATCTGATAATCCTCGCGCAGAATCCGACGAATCCCGGCGACCGGACTGGGGCTTTTCGGCGCAGAGCTGAGCACTCTCTGGGTTCGAACGGGCCGTGTCTGCCTCACAGAAACCCGAACCGCTTGCTGGATTCCAGCCCCTGAAAACGAGCCTCTGAGGTTCGCTACGCGCACAGGAGCCTGAACTTTTGGCTTCAGAGCCTGAGTTAGCAATGAACGAGCAGGCTTTGCGGGAGGCTTTACTGTTCCAGGCACCCCGTTCTTCGCTGAAGGCCGTGGCACGGTCTGTTCGGACAAGGCTCTTGCCACAGGCTTGCGTTGAACCGTCTGCTGACTGATACGTATGCTGGAAAGCCCCATCACCTGCCGGAGGGATGGGGCCAGCGAAGCGCTACACATAAAAATAACCAGCAACTGCAGAATAAAACCACTCTCTTGATCCAAGCGGCGCCCCAAAGGGCGCAAAATGTGGAGCCCAAAACGAAATTTTGACGAATTGATTGCAGGTTCTTTTCGATAGGTGGGCGGCTCTGCTTCTGGGTGAAAGCCAGCAGACAAGTCACTATTTTCATCTGAAGATGACATGACTTTTTACCTCCTTATCTGAGTCAAGCTAATCAGTATTATAGCGAAGAGGCCGATCAATTGTAAAGCTTCATTAACTTTTACAAGACTAAATTTACAATTCTGTCGAAGGGAGGCCCTGAGCCCAGTTTTGAATAATGCACGGCCCCTGGTCGCAATTCCAGCACCTCCCCCAGCAACCAGCTTTGATAGACCTCCCAGAGATTCCAACCCAAACGCAACTCCCAAGGCCTTCCTGTGGCCTGGCTGAGAAACAGACGGTGGGCCAAAGTAAGACTGTCTTCGAGCAAGCCTGCAGGCAAACTTTTGCCTGATTCTCGCAAAAGCTGTTTCAGCACCACCAGATTTTGTTGGTAAAAGAGCTCAAGACTCTGACTCTGAAGCATGCCCATCATCACGTAGTCATGCGCTTCCAACCATACCTGCAAAGGAGAGTTGACGGCCAAAGGCCCCAGACAAAAGGGGGTTTCGCCCTGACTGGCGGCTGTCGCTTTGCGCTCAAAAAAGCACCAGATTTCTTCAAGCATCCAGGCCGCCTCTGGCTGGGGGCGCATATACGCTTCAAACAAGGCACGATAAGAAAAGCCTGCCACTTGCTGCAAGAGCATCAAGGGCAATTGCAGCAGCTTGCGATTAAAATACAAAAGCTCGCTAAACCAGGCATAGGTTTTCATTTTGACCCAGTCAGTGCGGGTATAGCTCGAACAGGCCACCACCATCTGCTGCTCTTCACCCAGACCATCACGGGACTCACTGACCGCGTCATTCGAAAAAACATAGGGAATCGTGACGTACTCTACGCCATAGCGCGCCTGGTAATCCGGGTTGCCCAATTCAGCATTGGGCAAAACATAACAATTAAAATAGCGGATATGGTGGTGCTGGCCCTCGGCAATCACCTGGGCAATGCCCTCGGCAAAGGAATCATAACTTTCACCCGGCAGACCAACGATCATATCCGTATAAGTCTGCACGCCATCACGGCGAAAACGGCTCTGCAATTCACGGTAAGAATCCAAGGAAATATTCTCGCGGCGAATCGCCTTTAAAACCTCAGGGTTCATCGATTGCAAAGACAGGGTGGCCGATTGGTTCAAACCCGTTTCGCAAAGCCGCTTCTGAATCTGGTAGGCCCGCTCGGTGACGTTCTTGGTATTCTGAATCACGAAGGTACGTGGATACCCTGTCTGCTGATGGGCTGCAATCATGGACTCTGTCAAAGCCTGATCGCGCTTGAGAATCCCAAAATTAGCGTCACAGCTGAAAATCACCTTGACGCGGTGGCGGCTGAACCAGGCAATTTCAGCTTCCAGACGTGCATCGTCAAAGCCCACGACCTTGCTGCGCGTGGCAGAACCCCAATCGCAAAAACTACACGAAAAAGGGCAACCCCGATTGGTTTCCCAGAGTGCAATCCAGTCTTCGTTGGGATTCGCTTTGAACAAAGCGTCAAAAGCCCCACTCAGGTAAGGCGAAGCAAGGTTCTGTAACGCCTTCAGCCGGGTTGCCTGCGGGTTTCGAAAAAAAACGCCCTGCTGAAGATAGCTCACGGAAGGTATCTGGCTCCAGTCGCGTTCGGGCAGGCTTTCTAGCAGAGCTAAAAATATCTGCTCACCTTCGCCATGCACACAGAGATCCACCGCAGGATGGGCGCGCAGGAAGGCCTCAGCCCGTTCTGGCACCTGGGGCCCCCCGACGACAATCAGGGTTTCGGGTTGACGGACTTTCAGCTCCCGCGCCACGGCCAGTGAAAAATTCACATTCCAGGTATAGAGGCTCAAGCCTGCCACATCCACATGGCGAAAAGCCTGGACTGCCTGTTCCAGACTCTGGCGACGGAACAAAGGGGACAAAAACAAATAACGGGAAGGATTCTGCGCATACTGCCGCACATAGCTCTCAAGCAGCCCGGCAGAATAGGGCAGATAAATTTGGCCCATATGGGGCTGATTGACCTGCATCAGGCGGATAATAAAACCGTTTGTCAGTTGCCCCATGTTTGCCCTCAAATATGCTTTATTGTAGCACAGCCAAATGCTTGGATTTTCAGCGGATCAGCCCTTGAAAAAGCCTTGTAGAATGCGATACTGAGGATATTGGCAAGAAGGAGTGAAGCGGGTGAACAACCAAACCGATTGGGCTTTACAGGTGGCCTATGAAGGCTCTGGCTTTCAAGGTTTTCAGGCTTTGCCCCAGGCCCGCACCGTGCAAGGGGTGCTCGAAAAGACACTGGGTCAAATTCTGAAACAAACCTGCCCAGTAGTAGGTGCCGGACGCACCGATGCGGGGGTACACGCCTATGGACAGGTTGTGGGGTTTCAAGCCCCTTTGCCCTTTGCCCCCGAACGCCTTTTGTCTCTCTTACAGCGACGCTTGCCCGCCGATCTGACAGCAAAAGCTCTTTGGCCTGTTCCAGCGCATTTTCATGCCCGTTTCAGTGCCCGTGCCCGGCATTACCGCTATTTGCTCAGGTTGAACTGTCCGCCCTCTCCTTTCGAGGCCCGTACCACTTGGACGTATCCCTACCCAATTGAGCCCGAAAAACTGGCGCAGGCCTGGGCACAATGCCAGGGCCAGTTTGATTTCAAACCCTTGGCAAGAGCCCAGGCCGGTCAGCACGCCACCCAACTCAATATCTGGTTGAGTCAGATGCGCTCTCAAGGAGACTACCAGATGCTCGAGATCGTGGCGGATCGCTTTCTCACCTCTCTGGTGCGCCGCTTGGTGGGAACAGCCCTGGATATGGCACGGGGCCGCTTGCCCATGGATTATTTGGAACAGGTTTTAAAGGGTCAAATCCAACCTACTGAACCCCAAGGCCGTTTGGCTCCCCCACAGGGGCTGTATCTCTGTCAGGTGTTTTACCCACCTGAATTTGGCATTCAGCCCCCCTATCCCGATCCTCTCAGCCCGGAAAGCTGTGCTCTGATCCCTCAACAGGCCCTGCAGGATCCGGGGCTTTGGTGGGATTGAGCTAATTCAAAGGCAAACTCACGGTAAACGTACTGCCCTGATTCGGGCCGGGGCTGCTGGCCTGAATCCGGCCCTTGAGCTGGCGCAGGGTTTCCTGCACAATAAACAGACCCAGACCGCTGCCTTTTAAGGCTTCATGTCCTGAAAGGCGATAGAAACGGCGAAAGACCTTTTTTAGCTCAGCTTCGGGAATTCCCAAGCCCTGATCCTGAATCTCAACCTGCACCCCCTGACCATTTTCGGGCTGCCAGCGAATCTGAATCTGTGGCAGAGCCTCGCCGGAATACTTGACCGCATTGTCGAGCAAATTCATAAAGACCAGACGCAAGCCACCGGCATTTGAGCGCATCAGCAATTCAGGGCCTGTCAGCTGCAGAGCGTCTTCGGGCAATTGGTAACGCCTGCGCAGGGTTTCGGCGCACTCCTGTAAAAGCGGCTTGAGCGCAACCTCGCTCAGATTTTCACCCTGGCGACCATATTCTACCCGCACAGCTTCCAGCACATGGCTGACCAACTGGTCCAAATGCTCAATATCCTTGAGCATGGTATCGAGCAGCCAGGCTTGTTTTTCAGGGTCTACGCGATGCCTTTGCAAGGTTTCCACATACAGGCGCAAAGAGGTCAGCGGCGTTTTGAGTTCGTGGGTCATGCTGTCGATAAAATTTTTCTGCAATTGATTCACAATAATCTGGCGCGACATAAACACGATAAACAAAATAATCCCGGTAATAATAATCACGAAGAGCGCTGAGCCCACGCCCAGGATCACCCACTGCGACCAGATATTCTTAAGGTGCGGGCCCGCATAGGCCTTCAATTGCAAGGCATTGTAGATCAGCACGATATTCCAGAGCGTGGTCAGTGCCAGACAAAAAACCAAGAGGATTGAACCCAGGGTAATCGTCAGGGGCAAAGCTTTGCTGCGATTTTTCATCAGCGCACCACTTTCCCGGCCTGTTGGGCCTGCCTGAAGCGCAAGCCGGTTTCCCAGATTGCCTTGAAATCTGCCTCAAAAATCTGGGGTTGGGCGTTCCAGAGAGCGGCATGGTAACCCTGCGGGTAGTGCACAAAACGCTTGGGCAGATCTGTCGGCAAAGCCTGATACACTTTTCGCGCCATTTCAGGCGAAACCAGATTGTCCTGACCGGGCATCTGTACCAGCGTGGGGTACCGCCATTGCCCCAATTGATTCACAGGCGCACAGTGCCCAAAGTCAAGGCCGGTTTGCAGCCCCGCCAGAAACGCGGTCAGGTCATAGAGAAAACCCGGAAAGTGGGGCTGGCGAAAGGCCATCAGGTCGCGCACAGAACTGGGTGGGTTTTCCAGCACGGTGGCCACAATCCGAGCGGCATAGGGGCGCTTATTCAAAATTCCTGCAGCATTCGCAATCGCCATGGTGCCCGTTGAGGTGCCTGCCAGAAAAAGATCGGCCTGGGGATAGGCTTGAGCCACTCGATCCAGCAAAGCCACCACGTCTTCTTTTTCACGACAACCGAACCCCAAACCCTTGCCATTATTGCCCGAAATGCCGTGGTTACTCATATCCAAACTGGCCAGATTAAAACCCAAACGACGGGCCATGGGCAGATAGCGAGTCGCATCCAGCCAGGTGCTGGTCGCCCCCGAGATATACACCAACCAGGGGCGTTTCGCATCTGAACCCGTCAGATAGCGCACCGTATGCAAAGGCAAACCAGAGGCATTCTGAACGGTCTCTTCCTGTTTGGGCTCCTGCAGAGCCGCTTCACAGGTCAATTCCAGGGGAACTTCGCCCGCATGTCCTGGGCGCAGATCCCCATAGACCCACTTTTTACGCGCCGGGGTACAAGCCGCCGGGCGTTGCTGCCCCCATTTGGCCTTGCCATATTTAAAATACACCAGCTTTTCAGCCTGCTGATTGAGATAGAGCAGCCCTGCCAAAGGCAGGGCCAGGCACAAGAGCGCCAAAATTTCCCAATAGCGGCGCAGAATACGCTGACGGGGTGAAGAAGGTTCTGCTGACATGCTCCGATTTTAGCATGAGATCAGAGTCTCTCAGCAGGGACTGGCACGACAGAGGCGTACTATCCGTCATGCCAAATACGGACTTCAGTGTGAATGGGGAAAATGCTCACTGACCAGCAGTTTGGTTGCACGCACGTCACGGCCTCTCAGGGTTAAATGGCTGAGATTCTGAATCACCAAGCCACCGGTATCCTTATCCCGCGCCAGATAGGGGTTTTTAGGGGGCAAAGGCCATTGGCTCAAAAGATAGGTATTGGGCTCAAGCACAATCGTGCGGGCGGGCCAATCGCGGCCAAGAATTCCGCTGCATTATGCACATGCACCGTCCGGTGCGCAACAGAACGGGCCGGAACGGGGCTCAGTGCTTCAGAAAAAGCCAAAGGCGCAGCCCAAGCCAAGGCCCCCAAAACACATGCAAACCCAGATTTTTGAAACGGTGTCATGGCGAATCACCTCACGGATTTTGAATGCACAAGTATAGCCCCCCCAAAAAATCTGCTCTTGTTCAAATTTCGTAAAAATGCCAAAATATGAGGGGAATAAGCGTGCAGCCGTTTTGGTATCACCAAATCTGGTTTTGCCCATCGCCCCACAAACAGAATCAAAAGCTGTTCTGAGAACTGGGTTTGAATCCCGTTGTCCGTGCCCCAAGATCCGTCTGACGACAGCCGAAAACAGGGCTTTGCAGGTTCAGACCTCCGCCCTCACTTCGGGATCTTGGGCACGGGCATCTCAAACAAAAGGAGAAATTCATGAATCCCACACTGCTGCTCAGTCTCTTCCTGCTGGCAGGAGGGCTGAGTTTCTTTTACCAAAGGCTTTTCGAAGCCGTCACCGTCTATGAATATGAGGCCGGATTTCTCTACCGTCGCGGCTTGCTCACCACAGAACTGGCCCCTGGCCGTTACCGACTGCGCAAAGGCATTAGCGAAATTCGCAAGCTGGATCGACGCCAACAAAACCTCAGCATTCCAGGGCAAGAAATTCTGACCCAAGATTTAATTCAGCTTAAAATCAGCCTGGTGATCAGCTACCTGATTCAAGACCCACGTAAGGTACTACAGGAAATTGAAAACCTGCGAAACAATCTCTACCTTCATCTGCAGATTCTGCTGCGCAGCGTGGTTCAAGCCGAAAAACTCGAAACCCTACTCGAAAATCCCAGCCCTTGGATCACCCATTTGCAAGAACAGGCCCGTAAAGAACTCGCGGCCTGGGGAGTCGAGCTTTGCAGCCTTTCGCTCAAAGACCTGATGTTGCCTGGAGATCTGAAGCGGGCCTATGCCCAGGTTTTCAAAGTACAAAAAGAAGCCCAGGCCCAGCTTGAAAAGGCACGGGGCGAACAGGCGGCTTTGCGCAGTTTGGCCAATGCCGCGCGCATGCTTGAAAAGAATCCAGAACTGCTCAATCTGCGCCTGATTCACACCCTCGAAAACAGCCAAAACTCACCCACGCTCGTTTTTCAGGTCGGTTCAGGCTTTCTTCGGCCCTACGAACCCCCTGCAGAGAAGGGCTAGCTGCCCGCCACGCAACACAAAAGGGGTGTGGTACAATTTTTTCAGGTGGAAGGGGTTGGCTGAACGCTGATCTCATTCCCCGATTAAAACTCAGGACAGGCATAACACGTGTTTGGTGACAAACTGAAAGAATTATTTCAGCGCTTCTGGCCCGTTTCCCCGCATGAACCCGTAGAACCGCACCGCTTAGGGCAAATTTTACTGCGCATGTCAGCCCTGACTGAAGAAGAACTTCAACGCGCCTTGCTGATTAAAGAGCAGCAATCCCATAAACTGCTGGGGCAAATCCTGATCTCAGAAATGATCTGCAGCCAGGAGCAGATTGCCCGTGCGATTGAACAACAACGTGAAGAAACGCGTTTGGGCCAGGTTTTACAGCGCAGTGGCATTGTCAGCCAGGAACAACTGGCAGAGGCGCTCGCTGAGCAGAAACGCAGCGGCCGTCTGCTCGGCTTTATTTTGGTGGAACGTGGGTTGTGCAGCCCTGAACAACTGAAAGAAGCCCTGCGCCAGCAACGCCATGACAACCGTTTGGGCGCGATTTTACTGCGTGAGCGAAAAATTACCGAAAAGCAATTGGAAAAAGCCCTGAGCCTGCAAGAAGCCTCTCAGGTACTGCTCGGGGAAATTTTAATTCAGTTGGGTTATATCAGCTCCGATGAGCTGGAACAGGTGCTTCAACGCCAGGAAGCCATTCTCTTCAAATTGCCCACCCCCTCCCCTCTGGACTGATTCCAGGCTATAATTAAGTCTGATTATGGGCACTTAGCTCAGTTGGTAGAGCGCTGCCTTCACACGGCAGAGGTTTCGCTGGTTCGAGTCCAGTAGTGCCCACCTTTTATTTTTTGGGCGCCATGATCAAAAACAAACTGTTTTTTTCCAGCTTATTCATCTTCAGTCTGCTTCTGAACGGCTGTGCAAACAAGGTGCGTGATATCGCGAACTTTAATAAACGCGTGGTGTTTCAGTTTTTTGTGCAGGGCAAATTGGCCTTAAACAATGAAAATGTGACCTACTATATCCTCATCAATGCCCCTTCAGGTAAGAAAGACGTGCCCCTCAACCCCTCAACCAACGGGCCCCGCGTCAACGCTCCCTCGCTCAATGACGGCCCTCAATTTCTCGCCGGTCGCCTGCCCTTTATCGGACAACTGCCCGGAGATATCGCATCAGAATGGACTGATTTCTATTATTTGCAGGGCACAGCAGATGGGCAGGGCACCATGGGCCGGGGCCGTTTTAACAATGCCACCAAAGCACCTGAAATTATCCAGCGCAACTACCCGATCAACAATCTCTGGAGCAAAAAAACAGACTCCAGCTTTGAAGTTCAGATTCTGGTCAACGACCTCACCAGTGGCACCGACACGCCAGGCAATCTCGTTTTTAATCTGGCCACCAGCGACAGCATCGACACCGGCCAGGGCTATGTCTACGACTACTGGCGTTCAAATATACCCTTCTCTGTTCAGACCAAAACCATCAACAGCCAGATTCAGGACCAAGATCCCAATGGCCAAATCATCATGCGCCAGATTCCAGGCAAACCCTTGCCTCAGCTCCCAATTGGCGTCAATCAAGCCGATGTGAATATCGTCAGCTATAATTACCGGATCATTCAGTAATGGCGATAGTACCCGCCGACGCGAATGGAGCCCGCGCTCAAGCGCCCGCTCAACGCGTTGTCCAAGCTGAGCCTGTCCAGGAGGATCAGGGCGAGCAAAGTCTGCGCCCGAACACGCTAAATGAATACCTGGGCCAGGAAGAACTGAAACAAAGCCTGGGAGTGACTCTTGCTGCCGCTCGCCAACGTGGCGAACCGATCGACCATCTGCTCTTTTATGGCCCCCCTGGTTTGGGCAAAACCACCATCTCCATGCTGATCGCCGCCGAAATGCAAACCCAAATCCGTATTACCTCGGCTCCCGCCTTAGAACGCCCCCGCGATATTGCAGGACTTTTGCTCTCACTGCAGGCCGGTGATATTCTCTTTATTGATGAGATCCACCGCCTCAACCGGGTTACAGAAGAAATGCTCTATCCTGCCATGGAAGATTTCATGCTGGATATTACCATTGGCAAGGGGCAGGCCGCCCGCATCAAGCGGCTGCCGCTCAAACGCTTTACCTTGATCGGCGCAACCACACGTGCGGGTGCAATATCAGCACCTTTGCGGGCCCGTTTTGGACTGGTACACCGGCTGCGTTTTTATACCGATACCGAAATGCAGAAAATTCTGCTGCAAAGTGCCGGTTTGCTTAAAATTCCTCTGACTGAAGCTGGCGCTTTGGCGATCGGTTCACGTTCACGTGGCACGCCCCGCGTTGGCAACCGCCTGCTCAAACGGGTCAGAGACTTTGCCCAGGTCAAAGGCAAGCTTGAAATTGATGAAAACATTGCCGTGGAAGCCTTGGATTTATTGCAGGTCGATCGTTTTGGCTTGGACCCTACCGACCGGCTGCTGTTAAAAACCATTATCCGCAACTACCAGGGCGGCCCAGTCGGAATTGACACCTTGGCCGCCGCGATCAGCGAAGACGGCAGTACGATTGAGGAAGTCTATGAGCCCTTTCTCATGCAAGCCGGTTTTTTACAGCGCACCCAAAGAGGGCGCATGGTCACCCCACAGGCCTATCAGCATTTGGGCTTTGATTTGCCAGGCGGTCAATTGCCGCTCTTTGAAGCCTGAAGCCTTTGCGTAAGAGCTTCAAGCGCTAAAAAATAGCCTTGAAGCCCCAAACCGCTGATTTGTCCCAAAGCCACAGGCGCAATCCAGGAATGGTGGCGATAGCTCTCTCGCTGATAAATATTGCTGAGATGCACTTCGATCACGCTTAAGCGGGCCGCGCGAATCGCATCGGCCAAGGCCAGGCTGGTATGGGTATAAGCTCCGGGATTAAAAATAACTCCCTGCGCCCAATCACGGGCATCCTGCAAAAGGTCGATCAAAACGCCCTCATGGTTGCTTTGCTTGCAAACCACTTCCAGACCCAATTCAAGCCCTCGATTGCGCAGACTTTCTTCAAGTTCTGGCAAAGTCGTGGCACCATAAATTTCAGGCTCGCGTTCACCCAGCAAATTGAGATTCGGACCATTCAAAACCAAAATTTTCACAATAGGCTTCCCAGAATTTTTTGTGTGTATTGTGCCTCAGTTTCAGTCAGCATTTCCTGATAATTTTCACAGGCACTGGCGATCAAGCGACGCGCCCTTTGGCGATCATGGCCCGCATGCCAGAGCAGCGAATCCTTGGCTTCTTCAGGCTCCTTGTCTGCCACATAGCGCAAAAGCAAAGCTATCGTACGGTTTAAATCCCCAATTTGAATATATTTCAACATGGTCGCCAATTTACGTTTGCTGATCCCCAAGGGAGCCGGAAAATGATTGGCCGCATGAAAGACAAACTCCATATAATCATTCACAGCTTCGTTTCGGCCAGCAGAGTCGACCTCCTGCAGAACCGTTACCAATTTGTATTTTTTTTCTTCACCCACCCATTTAACTGCCGTCTGAGACTCCAAACGCGCTGAATAATCAGCCATCAGATTGCCTTCCAGACGGTTGCCTCGGTAGTCAAAAATCTTATCGCGGAAGGCATACATGCCACAGGCACGCAGAATACTCATTTCAAGTGAGGAAAAAGAAACCTGAACCCCCTGTCGGGGGACTTCACCGCTGACAAAACCCACAACGAAACGTTCCCCTGTCCATTCTACGTAATTGCGAATCGGTTCAATCAGCACCGGCGGTAAGATCGGAGAGCCAGCTTCATCCTTTTCAAAGAGATTGACATGGATGGAGAGAATTTTTTCAAAGGCCGCTGTGGCATTCTGCAAAGTCGCATAACAGTCTGAAAGTGGTTCCGGACAATGTTTGCTATGCACGTCCAAGAGAATGCGAGAGGTGCTTTCAGGAATTTTAAACGGTGATTTACGGGCCCCCGCCACTGCATAATTGCCTGTATTGGCAATATTGTTTTTAATCAGGCGAATGGTTTCTTCATCAAAGATCAAATCATCGCGATCACGTACACTGCCAATATCCTGGGTGCCCGCCTTGATCAGTTTGCCTGTAATTTCTTTGAGTTTTTTACTTTGAATATCTATCTCAAGACTGTTTTCGCGCACCTGATCCATAACCCGCACCACGTGTTCAGCGTAAACTTCAAGATCTTGCCCCAATCGCCTATAGCTTGGATCACGCATAATCTGAGATATTTCATCGCGTTCTTCAAAGGGAATTTCACGCATTGCGATCACATGACTGTAATGCTTGGCCTTGTTCAAAAGTTCATCAATTTGCGCAATCTGACTGGCAGAATATTTAAACTCGGCAACCAAGTTCTCCAACTTACGAAAAAGCTCTTTGTTCTGCCCCACCATCGCATAATAGGTATTGTTTAAAATCGTGGTCTGTTCCCGTGACATGGCAATCTGGGTGTCCAAGCTGCGGGTGGCTCTGAATTTCGCCAAACTTTTTTTGTCCAGACCTTCGGGTTCTAAAACACCCAGCGCAATTGCATTAAACTGGTCTTCACAACGGTAAATGGTGTGGCTCCAGGGGGGCAGGGTATCGCTTTTGAAATCAAGAATAGCAGCACGCAAACTGCGATAAAGTTCGGGGTCCAGTAATTGCAGGCCGAATTGTCTACCCTGTTCATCTTCAAAGGTAATCAAATCAGCAATCGCGCCCGTATTCAAAAAAACCCGCTGGGAGGGATTCAAGTGGTTGAGATTGTGTTCAACCAGATAATTGACAAGCGAGGTATAGGCATAACGAATCGAGTCAATTTTTTCAGCATAGCTAAGATGTGCATTCAAGCCTACGCTTTGTGCCAGTTCATCACTGAGAACCGCCAAGGCATCGATCACGACCGAGGAAATATCCTCGGGAACCCCAGCCAGGGTTTCATTTAAATAATGGTTGATTTCAAGTATTTCTTCTGACATAAGACCGACTCTAAAAATATGCAAACAATTATAGCACCCCCCTCTGAAAACACTTCCGATCGGATTGATTTTCAGACAGAAAAACGGCAGAATCAAATCAGGGGGCGCTTCAAATGTTTTTAAAATCCTTGCTTTTGTCTGTTCTTCTCTTGACAGGCCTGACCTCGTCTGCCTGGGCCACTCCCCCTGTAAAGGCTACCGAAGATTTGTTTTTGCCAAATCTTCCCTTGCGCACCCTGCAGGCAGGCTCCAGACAGCCGGTTTATATTCAGATCAGCCCGCAAAATCACGCCCAGGTTTTAAAGCATTACCTGGCCCTCAGCCAAACCCCCGACTGGCATCTCGATTTCCCCTCAGAAACAGAAGCTCAAATCTGGATTGAAACCTTAAAAAAAACAGGAAAAACGCCCGTCTTTATCTTGAGTTTATCCCATTTAAAATCAAAACTTAATGCACACTTAACCATAGGAGCCCTGCCAGAAACAAGGGAACTCAGGGGGCAGACTATAATTACCATATATACAACGCCTTATCGTTTTGGGCGTTCAGGGAGGTAGAGCGACGTGTCATCAATCGATCATCTGCGCAATAAATTGCGCTCAAATCATCAGGATACTCAGGAACTAACGCCTGAAACCGGGGCCCATGAGGCCCCCAAAAGTTTTCGCCGCCCATCCCCTGTATTTACTGACGAACTGCCAGGCACTGCAGATTTAGATGCTTCCGTGTTTCAAGAACCCGCCTCTCCCTCCACAAACGCAGCTCCGGTCAGCGAAACCCAGCCCAAAAAAGCCAATCCTCTGCTCGAAAAACTGAAACAACTTGAAGTCAACCGCAAAATGCTGATCATCGCGCTCGGTGTGGCGGGTTTAGCTACTCTTCTGTCCATGAGTTATATCAAAGGCATTGCAGAACCTCTGAGAGGGCAATCCAAATTGATCAAGGTCGTGACCCTGGTCAAAGATGTTCCGGCCCGCACCCCCCTCAAAGAAGACATGGTGCAAATCAAAGAAATTCCTGCCGCCTATGTACCTGAAGGAGCGACGCGCGTAGAGCCAGGCAAAACGCCTGTTGTTTTGGGAATGCTCACCGTGACCGCTCTGTATAAGGGTGAAATGCTGATGAAAGAACGCATGTCAGACCCCAATGCCGCTACAGGTCTGGCGACACAAATTCCCGAAGGGCACCGGGCGATTACCGTACGCACCGACAATGCCTATTTAATGAAGCCCGGCGATTATGTTGACGTCATTGCCGCCATCAAAGATCTGAATCCCGTGCGCCGTGGAAAAATCATCTCGATTCCCGTACTCCAACGCGCCAAGATTCTGGCGGTGGGCAATCAATTTACAAGCGAAGCCGGTAATAGCGGCAACAGCAACAGCATGCCGCGTGAAATCACGGTGGCTGTTCCCGATGAGCGAGTCAATCTGATGAGTATTCTCGAGCAAAGCAATGGCAAGTTCAATGTGATTCAGCGCGCAGCGGGTGATCAACATATTCAGACCGAGCTGTATACAATTCAGGAAATTGAAGATGCGCTTCAGGGCAAATTTGAATCGACGCCAACCGCCGATACCACCACCCCAACCAAAGAAGTAAAGCCAGCCGCTAAAACAACCAAAGAAGAAGATCCGACGGAAGAAGATATTTCCAAACTGGTCGATCTCTCTGGAGGAGCACCCGCAGCCCCTGCGGCGCCGGCTTACCGCGCCCCAGCCTACCGTGCGCCCGTTTACAGAGCTCCTGTCCGCCAGGCTCCCCGCCGTCCCGCTGCGGCCCCAGCCCAACGGCCCGCAGCAGCACCGGCACGTGCCCCCGTCCGTCCCTACCGTGCACCCACTGTAATTCAGGGGGGCGTTCAAACCCAGGGTGGAGAATAAATCTTCACAAGGCTCAAAATAAAAAAGCCCCGCTGCATAGCGGGGCTTGAGCTTTTTGGCGGCTCGGTTCAAGGGTTACGCATTTAGTATGCAATAAAATAAATCCAGGTACAGCGACGAAGCCAACACCCAGAGTGAGAGCTTGGTCACATTGCCCCTCTCTGAAAAGGGGTAAAAATAAGGGTGGGAACCTCTATTTAGCAATCTTTAACAAGCAAGAGAAAACGCTCTCACCATCACCGTCTAAGTAGGCTAGAGAAATCCCCAAAAACCTGTGCTAAAATGAAAACTGTCTGTTTTGGGACTGAAAATTCGCCATTGATCAAAAAGGAAACCTTCATGAGCAAACGAGCTGGAAAATCTGGTGCTGTATTATTATTGTCTGGAATCGTCGGATTAATGACCAGTTGTGGACCGGCCCCGGCCCCCACCGTGAATGTCAAACCCATCCCTACTACGGTTCCACCGAGTATTGCCCAGACGCCTTTACCTGGCTCCAGCCTGTTGCCCATTCCCAGTCTTCCAGGTCAGACCCCCACTCCGGGTTCTTCGGGTACCCCAGGAACGCCCATTGCCACTCCCACCCCCATTCCAGGCCCAGGCCAATTGGCGATCAGTTCATCGACCTTGCCCACCGCAGCCTTAAATTTCACCTATAACGCCGCGTTAACAGCCGTAGGCGGCAGCGGTTCCTACCGTTGGAACCTGGCCTCAGGAACCTTGCCCAATGGCCTAATCCTTGATCAGGCAACCGGTCAAATTTTTGGAAAACCCACTCAAACAGGTACCTTCAGCTTCGAAGTTCAGGCAATTGACACCGCAGCCAACGCCGCACGCCGCAGTATGTTTATCCTGGTTTCAGACACCAATAGCGGTGTCAATTCTGTCGGCGTACTGACCACCAGTCTGGTCAGCGGCACGGTCGATCGGCGCTATTCACAAACCTTGAATGTGGGCGGCGGTGTTGCCCCCTATTCCTGGAGTATCAGCAGCGGCGCTCTGCCTGACGGGCTCGAAATCAACCCCACCACTGGTGAAATCAGCGGAACCCCCAAACTGCAGGGCGAAGAAACCTTTACCATCAAAGTCATCGATGCCCGTGGGCAAGCAGCGACCAAAACCCTGAGTATAACCATTAACCGTACCGATTCCAATATCGCCATTCTGACCGATACGCTCCCGATCGGGATCCTCAATAAAGCCTATGTGCGCACAGGTTGTGGCACAGCTTTTTCAGGTCAACTGGCTGCCACAGGTGGTAACAATACCTATACCTGGCAAGTCAGCAGCGGCACCCTGCCCACCGGCTTAACCCTGGCCAGCAATGGAGCCCTGACCGGCACCCCCACAGCCACAGGCGCCTCAACCTTCACCGTACAGGTTTCGGATACCGATAACAACCGCACCAGCAAGGTTTTTACCGTCGAAATCCGAGATATTCTGGTTCACCGCTTCTCTCCCAATGCAGGTGGAGAAGGTTTGCGAATTGTGGTAGAAGGTGAAAACTTTGGCAGCAATGCCGACAATTACAATGTGGAATTTGGAGGCGTCAATCAGGCCACCATTGCAGCCAAAGACACCACCACAGACCCAAATTGTCATAAATTGACACTCGCCATTCCTGCAGGAGCCAAAACCGGTATGTTGCTGGTAAAAAATACCACCACAGGCAAAAACGGCTCAAGCACCATTCCTTTTCTTGCCACAGACGTGGTCATTAACGAAGTCTTCACCAATCCTGACAGCAGCGGCAATCAATTCGTTGAGCTGCTCAACAAAGGCACCAGCTCAGCCAGCATTGCCGGATGGCATCTGCGCTATACCGATAAAAATGGCACGCTTGCAGACTTCACCATTCCCGCAGAAACACCTCCCTTGGCCCCTGATGCTGTGACTGTCATCAATATCAACAAAGCAGGTGGCAGCTCAGCGACCAATCTGTATACAGGCACAGGCCTTGCAGAAATGCGCTTTGACCCCACCAATGCCACGGCAAGCAGTGCACTCACTCAGATTGCCCTCTGTACAGATTCAGCTTGCACAGTCACCGCAACCGATACCAATTACCGTGATTATCTCCAGTTTGGCCCCAACGCAGCCACCGATGGCGGCGCACTTGAAAACAATGCGGTCACCTCAGGTATTTGGACAGATAACGCAACCCTCGATGTCACCACCCTAAAAGGGGTTTTGGATACCGCCAATATCAACAATACCAATGCCCACAACGGTACCAATGATGGCACAACAAACCAAGGCCTGTTGCTTTCTGCAGCAGATGCCGCTAAATTTGCAGTCAATGATGTGATTGTCTTTGACAACGCTGCCACAGGGGGTAAAATCACACGCCAAAAACGTACCGTGCCAGCCAAAAATGGCAATCGCGTGACCCTTGACTCTGCCCTCTTTACCTCTACCATTCAAAGCACCAATACAGGCAACGGCACGACAGGCAATGGTATTTTGGTTGACAAAACCACCGACACCTTCAGTTCCATGAGTGTGTCTGATTTCGTCAATGTCTTGGCCGGTGGCACGATCCGCACTGTAAGTGCACTTCCCGCTGGCCCCAAAATTGAATTGGACAATACCATCAATACCTTTGTCGATGCCAACAATACCAGTGATGGCTTGCTCGCCAATGGCGGTTTATTGGTTAAGGCCGGTACATCAGCCACCTTCCCAGCATCCTCTGTCGTCACCATTACCGTAGGTCAAGGCACTACCGCATTTACGGTAAACCGCAATGTGGTCAGTCTGCCTGATGCCAACCATGTGGTGATTGACCAGGCGCTGGCAACCGCTCCTGTTTCTGCAGCCAATACAGGGGATGGCACCTTTGGAAACGGCATTGATGTCACCTCAGCCACCAATTTCTTAACGGGTCGCAAGGTCTTTATCAATGGTCAAACACGTGTTGTCAGCATCAACTCAACACAATCTACCAATAAGTTTGAGCTCAAAGATACTTTGGGCAATTATCAGCCGATTGCCAGCATGAGCATCGCAACCAATAATACAGGAACAGGTGCTTCTGGCAGTGAAATTTCTGTAGCTGCCACAACAGGCTTCAGCATTGGCAGCAAAGTGCGCATCAATGGCCAGATACGCACGATTGCAGGCATGATTCCTGGCCCCAAACTGCAATTGGATCAACCATTGTCAATGGTCATCAGCAATGCCTTGGGAGATGGAAGCACGGGCAATGGCGTCACGGTATCTTCCACCCAAGGTTTTGCCAGCACCAACAATATCCTGATTGCAGGTCAGACCAAAACGATTACGGTGGTGGGCAGCACCCTCGAGTTCGCCCCGATCAGCTTCACCCCCAATACAGACGTTGACGGAACCAGCTCAGCCCAAATCGTGCTGGATGCCACCGTCGGTGGCATTGCCAAAGTAGGAGACGGCCTGCGTATCCCCGGTAAGAACGTCGTTCGCAATATTGCAACCAAAGCAGGCAATAATGTCACCTTGAATGCGCCTTTCGTAACCACTACTTCAGGAGCAGCTGTTACCGTGGCCACCAACACACTGACTGTGGCAAGCACAACAAACTTTGCTGCGGGTGATAAAATCCGTTTTGCGGGGGGTGGAAATGGCGGTGCGATTGCAACCATTCAAAGCGTAACGCCAACCTCTATTACCTTCACTGGAAACGTCAACAATATTGCCTTGGGAGAAACCCTTAACCTCGATGTCAATGGCGTAGCACTCAACTATGTCCCCATCTCGGGAACGATTGTGATGCAAGGCAATGCCAGCAATACAGATTTCGTAGACACTTTGCATCTGGTGCCCACAAGTGGCTCCTTTACATTGGTGCCCTTTGATACAACGGCCTCAACGCCCAGTACGCAAAGCACCAATAACGACGATACCGATGGCGTACTTTCGCGGGTTCCCACCAGTGGAACCATTCTGGTCGCTCCGAAATCTGGAACCATCAGCAAATACTTCTCAATCAAGTATGACGGTTCAGGCAACGCGACGACCGACTTTACAGCCACTTCGGCCCCCACTGGCGGAACGAAGTAGTTTCAAGAGCTTAAAAAAGGGGGCTTCGGCCCCCTCTTTTTATGGGTTCAGAAAGACTTTTCCCCTGAAAACAGCCGCTTAAGCTTGCTCCAGGCGATCCGCCAAATGGCTGAAGCGCTTGTTCTGGCCCTGGTTTTTCACCGCCAGCGCCAGCGCCTTGCGTTGGCCCACCAGAATCAAAAGACGCCGGGCCCGCGTCATGGCGGTATAAATCAGATTGCGCTGCAGCATCAGATAATGCTGCATACTCACTGGCAAAATCACCACAGGATATTCACTGCCTTGCGATTTATGCACCGAAAGTGCGTAAGCCAAAGCCAGTTCATCGCTGTCAGAGAAATCATACTCTACAACTCCCTCAGGAAAGCGCACACGCAGAAGCTGATCTTCGGGTTCAAAATGCACCAACTCCCCCATATCGCCATTAAACACTTCACGATCATAATTATTGCGCAGTTGAATTACGCGATCTCCCAAACGCAAGGTGCGGCTCCCGCGGGTCAATTCGCTTTTCTGCGGGGTTGCAGGGTTTAAAATGGCCTGTAATTCCTGATTCAAACGATGCGCCCCGATCAGCCCTCGGTTCATCGGACAGAGCAATTGAATCTCTTCAGCACTGAAACCGGCAGCAGGCAAACGGCGCGCAACCAAATCCAAGATTTGTTCCAGCACCTCTTCAGGGGTTTCTGCAGGAATAAAAAAGCAATCTTCAGAGCGATGCGCACCTGTGGGAGGCAAGAGTTCAGGCAAATATCCCTGATTCACGCGGTGCGCGTTGCGAACAATTAAACTGGCCTGGGCCTGACGAAAAATCTGCTGCAGACAAACGGAGGGAATCACCTGAGATTGAAGCAAATGTTGCAGAACAGCTCCCGGCCCCACAGAAGGCAGTTGATCGCTGTCTCCAACCAGAATCAAATGGGCTTCTGCTGGCAAGGCCTTGAGCAGAAAATGAAAAAGAGGCAAATCAATCATACTGACTTCATCAAGAAGCAGAACATCAACCTCCAGCGGAAAATGCTCATCCCGTTTAAAGGCCTGGCGGGAAGGATCAAACTCCAATAAACGGTGAAGCGTTTTTGCGGGCCGCCCCGTCACCTCATTCAAACGCTTGGCTGCCCGCCCTGTGGGAGAAGCCAGCAATAATTTGCGATTTTGAGCCTCAAACCAGCCAATGATCGCCTTACTGACGGTTGTTTTGCCTGTTCCCGGCCCCCCTGTCAAAATAAATACCTTCTGGCTGGCCGCCTGTCGAACCGCTTCACGCTGCTCGGGAGCCAATTCCATGCCCTGCCTCTTTTCAAAGCTTTCCAGCCATTGCAGCAAAACCTGAGGATCGGGGGGTTCACTCTGGGCCAAAAGCCCCTTGAGGCGACGTGCTACACCAGCTTCGGCATGCCAAAGAGAGGCAAGATAAATGGCTGGATTATCGGGCTCACCTTCTAAAATCACCTGATCGGCCTGCCCCAACTCAGTCAAAATTTCTGGCAAAAGCCCAGGTTCAATCGCCAAAAGTTCAGCCGTATTTTCAAAAAGTTGACTGCGGGGCAAATAGAGATGCCCCTCATCTGTGGCGCGCTGCAGCGCATAAATCAGGCCTGCACGCAGTCGAAACGGGCTGTCTGGCGCATGCCCCAGCTCCTGCGCCAGTTTATCCGCAGTTTTAAAACCAATGCCCCAAATTTCTTCCGCCAAACGGTAGGGATTGGCCTGCACAATCGCAATCGCTTCATTGCCATATTTTTTGTAGATTTTCACGGCATAGGTCGTTGAAACCCCGTGCTCCTGCAGAAACACCATCACGTTCTGAATTTCGCGGTGTTCAAACCAACTGCGCACAATCATATCGCGCTTACGCGGCCCAATTAAAGACACTTCCAAAAGACGTTCTGGGGCCGTTTCAATCACGTCAATAATCTCAAGTCCGAACGCTTTCACCAGACGTTTTGCCGTAACAGGCCCCACGCCTTTGATCAAACCTGAGGCTAAATACTTTTCAAGCCCAACAGCGGTAGCCGGCATCAGTTTTTCAATTTGAAAAGCTTTAAATTGCGCCCCATGCTTGGGGTGAAGCCCCCAAATACCAAACAGGCGAACAGATTCTCCAGCATACAAAGGGGGCATATTGCCTACCACAGTGGCCAAATCCTGACTGCGCGGAACTTTCAGTTTAAAAACAGCATAGCCAGTTTCTTCAGCCTGAAAAGTGACGCGCTCAATAATGCCTTCAAGGGTTTCTTGTTTTTCCATAGTAATGCCAATGTCCCTATTTTAACCCATCTGGTGCGCTGAGAAATCCAGCCCAAGCAGCTTGTGCTAGAATGAGGCCTGTCAGTGTTTTATTTCGTTGAGGAGATCTTGTATGTCAGCCAAAACTTTACCCGAAAAAGAGCAAACCCTGCAAACGCTTTTTTCGCGTTTAAAAATTATCCGCAATCTTTCTTTGGGTGTCAGTACACTGGGAACAGGCCTGATGGTCGGCGCTATCAAAAAACCTTTGGGTGCCCCCACGATTGTTGCTGCAGCCACCCTGACAGCACTGGCACTAACTTCTGCGGCAACCGCTCAGGTTCTGCTGAGTTTGAACGAACAGCTTGAATCCATGCTGAATCAACCCAACGCACAGTAAGCAAACGCTTTAGGGCAAGCCCAAAACACTTTCCTGCACCAACCCCAAGGCAGCCAGATACTCTGCCCAGGCCTTAAACCAGGATTCCAGGGCCTCTATCTGCTCATTCACAGCATCGCCCCGGCTTTGCTCGCGTAAATTAAGCACCAAAAGCGTCGTGGCTCCCAAAGCAAAGCGTTCCTGCTCCGCAAGCTCCAGTTCCTGAGCGACCTGGACCTGCTGACGCGCCAGATTCACCCGCTGCTGGGCTGCTACAAGCGCAGTCACCACACTTTGTAACTCAACCGCAATCTTTTCATGCCAAAACCCATACTCTAATTCAAGTTGTTTCTGTTTGGCAACCAGCTCCTGCAAAAGCCCTGTGGCCTTGCGGTTTTGCACAGGCCATTCCAGCCCCAAACCAGCCTCAAGCTCCAAAGGATCACGGGTCTTGTCACTTCCGCCTAAATCCTTCGAAATCGCGAAATTCAGATCCAATTGGGGTTGCTTTTGATTCTCAGCCCAGACACGGCTCAAACGGTTTTGCTCTAGCTGCACAAGATAGCCCAAAGGTTCAGGTCGGCGCGCAAGCGCCTGGGTAAGCGGCTTCAAAAGTTGATCTGCCGCTCGGTTCTGAACCGGCGGAAAATCGGCAAAGGCTTGTGCCCCGGTAAAAACCGATGCGGTTTGCTTGCGCAAATACAAAGACAGTTCCCAGGCCATGGTTTGCTGTTTTTGGCGGGTTTCAATCAGCTTGGCCTGGCGCTTAAAAATTGAAGTTTGATTTTCTATTTGGGCAATGCGGGGCAATTGCCCCAATTGGATACTTTTGAGAATATCCTGATTGCGCTTCTCAGCCAGGTGCAACAAATCTTCTGCCAATCGGGTTTTATGAGCTGCGGCGACCCAAGACCAATAATATTTACTGGCTTCTTTGACAAATTTTAATTGTTTTTCAAAAACGTCCAAGCGTGCCAATTCCAATTCCAAATCAGCCTGCGCAATCTCCAAACGCACCTGATCAATCACCCCATCCCGCAACAAAGGCAGGCGAAACCCGGTTCGAATCTCGCCCAACCCATCGGTCTGTTTTTTTCCATCGTAGGGCGCAATATTACCGGCTCCCAAACGGTAACCGCCAAAGAGGCTCAAGCCCCAGAGAGGCAAGGCCTGCTCGACTTGACTATCGAGCACGATTTGCTCGTAATAGCCCAAAGGAATCGCACTGCCTTTGGCCTTGAGCTTAGTATCAAAGGCCCCTTGTTTTTGTAAACGTTTGCCCTTTGCCATTTCCAATTTCTGCCGCGCCGCTTGCAAAGGCGGGTAATGCTGATCCAAGGATTGCAATACGCTTTCCAGACTCAAATTTTGGGCAAAAATGGGCTCTGCCCCCATCAAAAGCCAGGCAACCAGCATGAAAAAAAACCATTTGCTTTGTTTCATTTTTTGGCCTTGCGTTTCACAACTTCTGAACTGACTTTCTTTTCTTGACCCGGCTCATCCAAAACGCTGGGTGGAAACCCATTAAACTGACGCCAGAGTTCATACCCCAAAGGCACTTGGTTCAAAAGCACCCATCCATTGGCACGTACCCCCTGACGTAAAAAACGGGCCTGAGGCCATTCAGACTGTTTTTCGGGTATGACCACGATTCTGAACTTTCCTTTGCCGTTATCAGTGGCATCAATAAAAGCCACTTTCCCAGCAAAAGTGCCGACCGCGACAGAAGGCCAACCCGCAAACTGTAAAGCTGGCCACCCTTCAAACTGCAGACGCACATGCCGGCCGGGCGTAATCAAAGGAACATCGTTGCCATTCATATACAACTCAACCGCGCGTTGCTGGGTATCAGGCACCAGGTAAGCCAGCACATCTCCTTCTTTCACAAAGACACTTTCAGCAAAGGTATTTAACTTTAAAACCGTCCCATTGCGGGGCGCACGTATTTCCTGGGTAGACTGACGCGCCAATTGCACATCCAATTTAATCAATTCAGCTTTGTTTTTTTCAAGGCTGGCACGTGCCTCCTGCAAAGTCGCTCGGGTACTGTTCAAAGAGGCTTTGGCCCCGGCATCTGCTTTGGTAATTTCAGCCCGTGCCGCAGCCAAATCACTCTGAAGTTCCTGAAGCTTGGCCCGTGATTTTAAGACATCTGCCTGGGATTTCTGAAAACTCAGTTGGGTCAATTCTTTGTCCCGCTGAGAGGCCAAACCTTTCTGCTCAAGTGCATTGACCCGTTCCTGATTCAAACGGGCAGTTTCCAAAGTCGCCAAATCAGCCTCCAATTCACGTTGGGCTGCCTCCTGCTTGGCTTTTATGGCCTCGGATTTGGCCCGTGCAGAATCAACTGAAGCAGAACGTGAAAGCCCCAAATCTTCCAGCCTCAATTCATAGGCCAAAATCTTGGTACGGTTTAATTCCTGCTGATTCAACAGGGTCTGACGCTCTTGGCGTAGACGTTCCATATATTGAGGATCTGTGTCGATAATATCGGCAATGCGATCCCCTTTTTTAACCACCGTTCCTTCCTGCACATACCAACGCAAAACCCGCCCTTTAATCGGTGTTTCAATGGGCTGTTCCCGTTCCAAAGGCGAAAAGGCGATCACACTTCCCGTTCCCCTCAAATTTTGTTGCCAGGGAGTAAAAACAAGACTCAAGCAAAACAACAACAATAAAATTAAACTGACCCAAGCCAAAACCTGTAGAGAACGGGGGGATTGAACCTTGTGCAAAACAGGCAATTCTTCAGGAACCTGCTCAAAGATAAAAGGTGAAAGCATCTCAGTTCCCCCCCTGTGGTGAAATTTCCTGCTGAAACCTTAACGATTCAAGTTTTCCCTGGGCATTCAAGGCATAGGCTTGATCACAGAAACTCAGAAATTCCTGTTTATTGGTTAAAACCAACACCGTCATGCTGGTTTCTTCAAACAGATATTTCGCCAGGGGGCCCTTTTCACGCCAATCCAACTGGTCCAAAACCCCATCCAGAATCAGCAGGCGGGGACGCAAAAGTAGAGCTCTCGCCACCATCAAGCGGTGCAACTCTTCAGGCGCCAAGGGAAAGCCACTTAAACTGAGAGGGGTCGCCAAACCCTCTTTTAACTGCTGAACACGCTCGAAAAGCCCAACCGCCCTTAAGGCGGTCTGTAAATCCTGAGCACTCAGGTCGATTTGCCCGAGTCGTAAATTGTCCTCAATACTGCCCGAAAGTATATCCAAGCCACGTACCAAAGCCACCTGCGAACGCAAATCTATCGGCAAGAGCTGGCGCAAATCCCGCCCATCCATCTCTATTCTGCCCTGATCCGGTATTTTACTGGCATAGAGCGCATCAGCCAAAGCCTTGGCGGCCCAACTGTTCGCCCCCAGAATCCCCACTCTTTCTCCCGCTTTCAACTCAAGGCTCAAACCACTCAAAAGCGTGCCTCCCGCAGGCGAGTTCAAGGTAATCTCAGACAGGCTCACCTGAATGCCTTGGGCCTTTGGCACCAATAAACCGGGTGAGACCTGCTCTACAGGCATTTCAAATAAATGGCCCAACTTATCAAGGGCAGCCAGCAAATCATAATAACTTTCCAATTGTTTCCCAAATTTCGCAAATCCATCAAGCAAGGTAGCCACCACCAATTCAGCAGCCACCAATTGACCAATACTCAGCTGTCGTTCAATCACCAGCCAGCCTCCCAAGCCCAGAAGCGAAGCACTGGCAAAAGCCTGTAATAAATAAGCACCAATATGCTGACGCTGTACCACGCGAAAATGCAGCTGACGGGCCTTCAGATAATGACGCAGCAATTGATCTGTACGCCGCCTGGCAAATTGGTGACCCGAATGCGAACGAAAGGGCGTGAGGTGACTCGACATTTCTTCCAGCCAGGCGGCCACATCATATTTCATTTTTGACTCTTTAATCGCCGTGGGTTCAGCTTTCCAGCCCAAGACAAAAAGAATCACGCAAATAAATACCATCAGCATCAAATCAAAGCCCAGGAGAAAAGGATGATAAAAGGCCAGTAAAAGCATGCCCGTAAGGGTTTGTAGAATAATCGCAAGCCCATCAACCAAAAGCAAAGCCGTACTTTTCTGAACCGTTAAAACATCAAAAAAGCGATTGACCAATTCCGGGCCGTGACGGGAATCAAAGAAAGGCAATTTTACCTGCAGCAGTCGTTCCGAAAGATCCGCTGCTACCCTTACAAAAATCCTACGCTGAATAATTTCAACCAAATTCAAGCGCAGCGTACGCAGCAAGGCCAAAAAAGAAAGGGCGCCAAAAACCAGCAGCGTCAAAATAACGATTGGTTGCAAAAGAGCCCCAAACGCCACATTGTTCACCAGAGCCTGAATGGCAACAGGCACGACCAAAGAGAGCAAGCCCGTTAAAAGCGAATAAATGACAACAACAAACAGATCTCTTCTTTCCAAACGCATTAGACGTATCAGATGCTCTTTGGGAGACAGATGGCGCGCGACAGTTTCCTTTTCTCCCCAAAAAACCTGTGCTTGGGGCATGAGACAGTCTAAGCGCTCTTCAGCTAATTGAAGGCCCAAATAATGCTTCAGTTGATGCCAAGGCAACCAACGGGTCAGCGTGCCCTGCTCAGAAAAAATAACCACCTGATAATGAAAAGCACGGTAAGCCGTTAAGGCCATCAAGATATTCTGTCCGGAAACAGGCTTGCAGAGCAAAATCATTGGTTTTTGAAGTTTTGCATGCATCAGAAGCTCTTTTAAAGTCAGGGAAAGCGCATTCAAACAGCCCCCCGTTACCCCCGCCACATACCGCAAAGATTCCAAAGGCTGCCGAGACATCCCCGGATGATGTAAAGCCTCGCTTAATGCCAAATCCAATTGAGCAGAATCACAAGACATTAAACCAGCGTCAGAGAGCCAAAGCAAAGCTTCGCGCAATGAATCCGCAGAAAATGAAGATTCTGAATCTTGCCGCTGCATAGTGTGATGCCCCATTTATTTTTTATCATTCTAAAATCAGATCAAGCCTGATGTTCAGGCTAACAGAAATATCGCTCACAAAACAATTAATTAGTATTAATATATTAATCAATTTTTCTTGGTAGACACAAGTAAATAACGAAGTCTTGACTTCTATTTTAGAGCTCTGTTTTCGGTCTAAAAAACTTGAAAAAGCAAGTGATTGAATCAAATCCTGCAACTTCTAAAAATTGCGAAATGATCGCAGGTACTTGATCTTCTGACCAATTTTAAGAATAATAGGAGAGTAGATTCAATCTTTCCCGATCAGGGTTTAAGTTGTGAATTACATCACATTCTGACGGGTCGAATGAGGATAAACAGCAAAGAATGAAGCGCTTACAATACAGCCTCGTAGCAAGTACAGCCTTGGGCCTGATCTTTTCACTGGGTGCTCCAGCACAGGCAGAAGAAGATATTCCCATTCGCGTAGGCCTCGCAGATAGCGTAAGACAAGTCAGTCTGCGTGTTTCTACCAGCACCCCTGTAGAGGTCTTGGGCAATATCGGTTGGCAACGTCTGGGTCACCTTTCTGCCAATACAGCTCTGCAAGTCGATTTCAATCAAGGTCAAATCAAAGTCAATATCCAAAGCAATAACCAAACCTTCAAAGCCTTGAGAATCGGCAGCACCCAACAGGACGGCGCACTGGTTGCCCTCAATAATGCCTGGTATCGTGGAAATCTCACCCTGATGCCCTCTTCAACGCGCAAAGGCATTACCGTCGTCAACGAAGTGCCTCTTGAGCACTATCTTTACAGTGTCGTACCGTCTGAAATGCCCTCCTCCTGGCCACTTGAAGCACTGAAATCTCAGGCAGTAGCGGCACGCACCTATGCCATCAGCAGTTTGGGAAGCTATAAAAACAAAGGTTATGACGTGGTGGCCACCACCGCCAGCCAGGTCTATCAGGGAGTGAAAGCCGAAAGCTCTCTCAGTACCCAAGCAGTGGCGCAAACCGATGGTGAAATCATGAAACATGGCGGAAAACCCATTCACGCCTATTTCCACTCCTGTTCAGGTGGTCAAACCGAAAGCGGCGTAGATCTTTGGGCCCCCTTTGCCTACCTAAAGTCTGTGCCGGATTATGATCAAGCATCTCCCAAACATATCTGGAATACAGAACTCAGTCAGTCCGAAGTCAAAGCCAAATTAAGCAATTTGGGTATCCGGGTCGGCAATATTCTGTCCTTAGACCCCCTCAAACGCACCAACAGCGGCAGAGTCAAAACCATGCGGGTTTTAGGCAGTCAGGGCCAAAAAAGCGTCGATGGCGCAAAACTGCGCATGGCACTGGGATTAAACAGCACGTTTTTTAATGTGGGTGCAATTAACGCCAATGGAGAGCTGCAAAAACAGCCTGACGCCAATGCAACCCCTGTCTCCTTTCAATTCGCAGGTCGCGGTTGGGGCCACGGCATGGGCATGTCACAATGGGGGGCCCGCCAACTGGCTCTAAATGGGCACGCTTACCGCAATATTCTTCAGCACTATTATCAAGGCGTTCAAATCGAACGCCTGAACAAAACCCAATTCAGAATGGCCTATAACCCTTAAATTGGAAATGCACGCCACTGAAACAGCAGAAGACCTGCTTCTGTCTTCCTATGACTATCCTTTACCAGAGGAGCTGATCGCACAAACACCTGCCGATCAGCGCGATGCTTCGCGCCTTTTGGTCTATGAACGCCGTACGGGTCAATACCAGCACCGGATGTTTTCAGATCTGCCTGAACTTCTGCAGCCAGGCGATCTTCTGGTTGTCAATAATACACGGGTTTTCCCGGCACGCATCTTTGGCACCAAAGCCCATACCGGCACCCGCTTTGAATTTTTACTCACCCGCCAAATCGAGGCCTTGGAGTGGCAGGCCATCGGTAAACACAGCCGCCGTATCAAACCGGGCTACAGTTTTGAATTTGCAGAGGGCATCCAAGCTGAAATTTTGGCAAGCCATCCAGGGGGACAGTTGGATCTGCGTTTTTCAGGACTGAAGCCCTCTGAATTTATGGCCTGGCTTGAGCGTCATGGCGAAATACCCTACCCCCCTTATATTACCGCGCGAGAAAGTGAAAAAGAACGCTACCAGACCGTCTTCAGCCAAACCCATGGTTCAGTAGCCGCCCCCACAGCAGGCCTACACTTTACCCCTGAGCTCTTTGAAAGTCTGGCTCAAAAAGGCATTGAAAAACTCGAGCTTACCCTGCATATCGGCATTGGCACCTTCTCACCTGTACGCACACAAAATATTCAGGAACATACCATGCACCAGGAATGGTATACCCTGCCCGCAGAAACAGCAGAGCGCCTGAATCAGCAACGACAGTCCGGAAAAAGAATTATTGCGGTGGGAACCACCTCTTTACGCACCCTTGAAACGGTCTGGCGTAAATTTGGTTCCTTTCAGGCCGACAGTGACGAAACCCGTATTTTTATTTACCCTGGCCAGTCGATTGAGGCCATTGATGGCTTGATCACCAATTTTCACTTGCCCCATTCCAGTTTACTGATGTTGGTCGCAGCCTGGATTGGACGCGAACGGATGATGAAACTCTATGCCGAAGCCATTCAGGAAAAATACCGTTTCTTCAGTTTCGGCGACGCCTCACTTCTGCTTTAAAACCGCAGGGCCGTGAAATAAGCTACAATATGGGCATCCTCATCAACAAAGGTTAACCATGCAAGAAGCCCTGGCAGCCATTCCTTTGGACTTTTTCCGCAATTTACGACAAAAAAACTACGATAAAGCTTGGAAATTACTGAGTACTTACAGCCAACGTCTGTTTGTGGAGACGCTGTATAAATCGCTAAAACCTGGGGCCTGCAGTTTAGAACGCCTGCAAACCGATTTTGAATCCGGCAAGGGCTGGGCTGAAAGCTATTGGAGCCAATTTACCCAGCATTTACAATTGGATCATTGGCTAAGTCAAAATTACAAAGAATATGGCGTCTCCCATCAACAGGCTTTGGTACGTGCAACTCCCTCGAATGCCCTTTTACTGGTTATTCAGGAAGAAAAAGGCTGGCGCTTTGGCTATTTTGAAACCTTTTTAGATAATTATTAATTTACAGAGAGATGATTCTATGCCTATTTCCCAGAAGTTACTCATCACAGCCTTGCTCATCGGCAGCTTAAGTGCCTGTCAGGCTGTTGACAATCTTCTCGTGGGCATTGGCGGCCCCCCTAAAAACCAAACTCCTTCCAGAAGCACCTCCACTTCAGCCAGCGAAAAATTTTCTTATCCTGATCTCTATCCTGTTCCCTACAGCGCCAAAGATCGTCAGTTTTTAGCGCGCTGGAATGGGCAAAGTTATGAAAATTTTTATATCAAAGGCATCAATTTAGGCATCGGACTGCCCGGAACCCAAGCAGGAGATCTGGCCGCAACCCGCGAACAATTTGCACGCTGGTTCAAACGCATGGGAGAGTTGGGCTTCAATAGCCTGCGTGTATATACTCTGCATTTTCCGATCTTTTATGAAGAGCTGGCCCGTTATAATGCGGCCCATGCCGATCACCCGATTTACCTGTTTCACGGGGTATGGCTCGATGAAGTAGAACAGGCCCATGATCTCTATGCCACGACCTCTCAGTTTGATGCAGGCATGCAGGAAGTGGTCAATGCCGTGCATGGCCAAGGCACCATTGCCACCCGCCAAGGGCGGGCCTTTGGTACCTATACCGCTGATATCTCCCGTTGGATAATGGGTTGGATTATCGGGCGCGAAGTGTCTCCGGATGAAATTCTCATGACCGATCAGAAACATGCAGATAAAACCAGCTACAGTGGTAAAAATGTCAAAATCAAAGGAACCGCAAGTGAGGTCTGGTGGACGGAACGGATCGACAGATTGATGGAGTTTGAACGCAATACCTACCACGTGGATCGCCCCATCAGTGTTTCCAGTTGGCCGACCCTGGATCCCTTGAAACACCCCACTGAAAATTCACAATATAGCCAAGAAGATATTGCCCAGATTGATTTGGGAAAAATTGAATTGCTCAATGCGCCGGCTGGCTATTTTGCAAGCTATCACGCCTATCCCTATTATCCCGACTTCATGAATGACAGCCCTGAATATCTCAAATACAGCGACAGTGAGGGCGTCAATAACTATATTGGCTATCTCAAAGCACTTAAGGCCCATTACCCTAAAATGCCCTTGGTCATCGCAGAATATGGTGTGCCTTCGAGCTGGGGCAATGCCCACTACAGCCCCAGTGGCATGCACCATGGGGGCCACGATGAAGAAGCCCAGGGGCGCTACAATGCCCGTTTAAGCAAAGATATTCATGAAAACGGCCTGGCCGGTGGCATGGTCTTTGCCTGGATCGATGAATGGTGGAAACGCACCTGGATTGTGGACGAACGCTCCATGCCGCGGGATCACTACCGTTTCTGGCATAACCTGACCTCCCCTGAAGAAAATTTTGGTATGATCGCATTTGATGTAGAAACACCCCCCACACAAGCCTTGGCAGAGGGCAAGGGCCGTATCCAGTCTGTCAAAACCTCAGCCGACGCCACCTTCTTTCATATCCGGCTGGAACTGAACAGCCCGCTGACCCCCCAGGAAGAACTCGTGATTGGGGTGGATACCTACCGCGATGATTTGGGAGAAGTGATCTTGCCCAATGGGGTTCGCACCGTGCGCCGCAATGAATTTGCGCTGCGTATTCAGGGCAACGAACGGGCCCACTGGCTGGTCACCCAACCCTATGATTTGGTCGGAATCTGGCATAACTCCTCAGGCCCACAACAGATGTATCAGTCCCGCCCCACTGAAGGCGCTCCCTGGATGCCTGTGCGCTGGAAAAATGGTCAGGAACACGTCAGTACAGATGGCAGCCTGACCTTCCCCAATACCTTTTTCCCGATTGGCGAACTGCAGCTGCGCTTGCCTGGCAAACCGCAAAGCTCCAAAGATGCGGTTTTTCTCAATGGAAACAGTGTAGAGATCCGCCTGCCCTGGACCCTGCTACAGTTTACCGATCCCACCACCCTGACGGTTACCCACGATGATCGCGCTACCAAAGGCGTAAGAGAAACAGCGCCCTCTGAGGGCATTGGTCTCAGTGTCTCTTTGGGCAGTGAACTGCTTGAAACAGCACGCTATCGCTGGGCTCCTTGGAGCACTGCACCCGCAGTACAGGAACGGGAAAAAACGGGAGTCCATTTTCTGGCAGAAACACTCAAGAGCATTCCTGATCAACCTTAGTCTGTGGTTATCTCCTGGAGACCCTCTCCCACTTTAACCACCGCCAGGTTTTGCTGCTGAATATAGTCGAGAATATCTTTGTACTGCTGAAGCGAAGTGGTATACTCAAAATCGCCTTCGCCGTCTTTCAGATCGTGAAAGAGCAGAATCAACCAGGAATTGCTTTCCTTGGCCGCATCTACCCAGCTCTTCAGTTCAGCTGTCGTCGTACTCTTTGTAATCGGAAAAATACGCAAGCGGTAGCGATTGGCTGAACGGTCATTCAAACCTGCCAAACTGGTTCGCGCATAGCTCAAAAAGCGTTGGGTTTCTGTTTCTACTTTTTCATTGAAATCGCCATAGGGATAGCCTATCCCCTGGGGCTCCATCCCCTTTTTACGCAACCAATCGGTTGAGTAACGCAATTCATTGATAATATCATTCTCTTTCAAAGACGTCATCAAAACATGGCTGAAAGAGTGGGTTCCAATTTCATGACCTGCGGTATAAAGGCTTTTAATCGCTGCGGTATCGGCATAAACCCCTTTTGTGTTTTCTGCAAAACGGGGCACCACATAATAGGAACCTTTCATGCCCCGTTTTTCCAATTCGGCCTTCCCCTCCTGAGCAGAGGTGGCCCAGATATCATCAAAACTGATGCTGATTAAAGGGCGTTTTAAAGGCTGAGCTGACACTTCCACCCATTGATGGTGATCCGTATGTAGCCAACCATTGCGATCAAGCACATGCATCACCGTCGGATCACAGGTTTGACCGCTGGGCACATAAAAGCGAAAACTGTTGCGCTGCCAAACAGGAGAGGCATGGGATTGCCAAGCCGTTCGGTAACTGTTTTCACCTGTCAGGGTATCTTTACAGGCAATAATCAAGCGGTTGCGTCCATCTGAACGATAGAAGTCACTGTACTCATACCACTTTCCACCCAGCAAATGCCGGGCTGGAGCCACCCATTTACCATCTCCTTCTCCTGAATAGGCTTCAATGCGTGCCGAAAGATATTTCTGTCCCGAATAAGCCCCCGTACTTTCCCAGCTTAAATAAACCTTCGAAGCACCCCAAAAATCAGGGGCCCAATCAGCGGGCTCAGAATCCGTTCCGGCTTCAGCGCCGGGATTGGCAATCAAATTGCCTTGAGCCGGGCTCAAAAGCGCAGAACTTCGCGCCGCAATGGCAGAGGCAGGCAGCGCAGTCGGCACAGGCGCAAGCGAAGGAGAGGGAGAAGAAATATTTGCAGTGGGAACAGACGCCGGCTGGCAGGCTGCTCCACTCAAAACAAGAGCAAAAACAAGCAGATGAAATCGGTGCATCAAGAATACCTTTTGAAGTGAAAACTATTTTCTGATATTACCAGAAAATAACTTGAGCAGCGCTGAATTTATTCCTCTTCGGGCACTGTTTGGCGGTACAATTCGCGCAATAACTCTTCTTTTTCTTCCAGCATAGCTTTAAAAATATCTCTGAATTTGGAATAAAAATCGTAGACATTGTGTTTGAATTTGTCTTCGCGCTGCTGAAAATCCTGTACCAATTGCTCGTATAAAGCACGCGCGTGCTCTACTTCTTGCGCACGGGCCTTGCGCTCCCGCAAAAGCCCTTGTAATAATTCATTTTTTTCACGCCGCTCCCGCAAGAGCATCTGTTCCTTGTCTTGAAGGGCTTCACTGTATTTATCCATTTGCTCACGCAGCAAAGCATTGGCATGTTCAATATTTTCCATCAAACTTTCATAACTGCTGCGTTGCTTGTCCTGTGCACGCACAGCCGTACGCAATTGCTGCAGTTCTTCACGCAGACCGTGCAAGAGTTCATCTTTATGGCCCAACTCTTCACTGAGCTGTTCCAAGCTGGATTTCACATTTTTGATCTTGTAAAAAATACTGGCCGGCATGCCAAAGGCCATTTGCCGACAGTAAAGATCTTCGCTGTCTAAGGCTGTTTCGAGAATCTCAATGGCTGGAGAATCCGTGAGATCAATCGCTTCATAATTGGCAAATAAAACCAAAAGCCGGGCTGCTTTGACCCGCACCCGCTCACTGCTGTCTCGCAACAAACGCTTAAGCGGAATTTCAATGCCCTGATCAAGATAGGCAATATTACAATCCAGTACATCCAAAGCCAAAAGACGCAATTGCGGATCCTCCTGAACCAGAGAATCCAAAGAAAAGCGAATGGCCTGCTCAGGATCTTTTTCCGAAAAACGATGAATCACGCGAATTCGCGCCAAACTGTCAGGATTCATCAACTCCTGATAGGCCAAAGGATTGCGAAAAACGGCATCCAGTGAATAACGGGCCTGCTCAGGTTCTTTTTCGCCCATCGCATCCAGCAGCGCCAAAATACTTTTTTTATCTCCGGTCCGGGCTAAAAAATCCCAACCGCGCAAGCGCACCAAAGACGCATCAGCCTGCTCTGAATTCAACGTGTAAGTTCCTCTACCAGCGGATCGACCAGGCTTTCATAGCCCGCGTTGCGAATACGCAGCAAACGCTCAAAGGCATACTCGACCACATCCTGTTCGGTGTCGCGAATAAAATCAACCAGCAAAGGCACCACGTGCCCATAGAGCAGGTAGGTTTGCCCCATGTAACACAGCACATCAATCAGGTATTTGCGCAAAAGACGATTGCTTTCGCGGTGCGTTTCCAATAAGTCCAGCCAGGCCAAGGCATCGTCAGGCCCTTTGATAATATCACAGAGATCGCGGATCAGAAGAGCGCGAATACTGATCTCCTCATGATTTAAGACCGCCTTGAACAAGGGTTTGCACAATTTCACTTCCGGTGCGCCCGGCAAATGCATCAAACTCAGCATTTCTCTTACAGCCGCCAATTGCTGACTGCGGGAGCCCTGTTCCAAGACATCCTGCAAATGCCGCGCAGGAAAGGCCTGTGGCACCACGGGTTCTGAAACAGACCTGCGCACAGGATGAGAACGTCGCATTGATTTACTCACAAAAGCAATCACTCCTTCTTTCCAGGAAGACTTGGGCACCGAGCTTGGTTCAGAGGTCTTCCAATGCAAGGGTGGGCCAGGAAACCAAGGCAAAGTGTTCAGCCGTTTATGCCACTGCGCTTCAGGGGGAATGAGCTGACACACTCGCCAATTGCCTGTATCCGTTATAAAAATTCTGCCCAAGGCATCAATCGCAATGCCTTGGGGTCGGCAAAACTGATCCTGCTCATTCCAGGGAGTTTCAGCATTGCGGTAACCCGCCACCGTCGAAACCCAACCTTCAGGAGAAACACGCCGAATACAGTGGTTCTGACTGTCCACCCAATAGAGGTGCCCTTGATCGTCCAAGGCCAAACCTGCTGGTTTTTCAGTAGAAAAAGCAGCAGCCTCCTCTGGCTTATATCGCAAGGAGATCAGACTCAGCTCCCCTGAGGGAGAAAACTTAATCAATTGACGCTGTTCCAATAAATAGAGGCAGCCTTGACGGTCCAAAGCCAAATCCAGCCAACCATCTCCACGCGAGCGAACACCCGACAGCAAAGAAAAAGGCTTGAGAGCATTCTCCCGCTCACAGAACCAAGGGTTAAACGGCTTGTATTCATCGCCCTTGCGATAGGGTTTCCAACTGAACTGTCCTGCTTCTTCCACCAAAATTTCACTGTCTCCAGCAAGAGAAAGACGGCAGACCGCCAGATAATGCTGATGGTTTAAATTCAATTCAGTCGTAAAATAAACAAAATCATCCGGCCCGCAGCCAATGCCACCCAAGGGACGGCCTGGAATATTCAGGGTTTCGGTTTCCCCCTCTGGACTGACTTTTCGCAAACAGGCGTTTTGACTGTCCACCACATAGAGATCTCCCTGGGCATTCAAAGCCAAACCCGTGGGGTGGTTAAAACGCGCCTGTAAACCTTTGCCATCGCACAGTCCGCGCTCTCCATTGCCTGCAAGCGTGGAGACTTTTCCCTGACGAGAAAGTTTGCGAATACAATGGTTCAAACTGTCCGCGATATAGAGAACGCCTTGGGAATCCACCACCAGACCCGTGGGTTTATTAAACAAAGCTTGACGTGCCTTGCCATTGCGAAAACCACTGCGCCAGACAGGCACACGTTGTGGAAAGGCACGCAGACCTTGGCGCGCGATCACTTGATCCTGACGCCCTGCAACCGTTAAAACTTCAAAGGCAGAACGCTGAACCACTTGGGGCAGGGGGGCTCCAGGCCAAGGAATAGGCGCATAAGGCCCCTCCTGAACCGGCAAGGTGATCCGGAAAGCAGCAGGAACCCCTAATTTTGCATAGATAGGCAGATTTTTTGAGCGCATACTTTTATTATAATGAAAGAATCGTTTTTTTCATCCGCTCATTAACCAAGATTTTACCCTGAAATGCAGATTTTTCAAAATCTGGTTGAGAAACCTAGTTTTCTATCGCTTTCATCACTTCGAAAACAGGCTCTAAACGCCCAAAAGGTGCGCTGATCTGAATTCCCTGAATATGGGGGCGCAAAAACCTGACCATTTCCTGTGCAATGCGAACCCCTTCCTCCCGACCTTCACCGCGCTCTTCAGCCTCATACATGCGCTGCATAATGACCTCAGGAATCACCACACCCGGCACCTCGTTGTTCATAAACTCGGCATTGCGATAGCTGGCCAAAGGCCAGATTCCCGCTAAAACAGGGATACGGTGCGAGGCTGTTTTGCTCAAAAATTCTAAAAGCGCTTCCACATCAAAAACCGGCTGGGTAATCGCATATTCAGCCCCCGCTTCCACCTTGTAAAAATAGCGGCGAATCTCACGTTCCAGATCCACAGCACAGGGGTTAACACCCACGCCAATGAAATAGCCTGTGGGCTTGCCGATAGGGTTTTGCCCCAAATCATAGCCGTGATTCAACCCCTTCACAATATTGGTCAAACCAATGGCATCCACATCAAAAACAGCGGTTGCATCTGGATAATCCCCCAATTTAGGTGGATCTCCTGTAATCAGGAGAATATTGTGAATTCCGGCACTGTACAAGCCCAGCAAGTCAGACTGCATGCCCAATAAATTGCGATCCCGACAGCAATAGTGAGGAATAGGTTCGATACCGATCTGCTGATGCATCAGGATCGAAAGAATCTGGTTGCTCATGCGGGCCGAAGCCCGTGGCCCATCAGGCAGATTAATCGCATCTACCCCATGCGCATAGAGCTCACGGGCTTTTTCAAGAATGGCCGAAGGCTCACAGCCCTTGGGAGGGGTCAACTCTACACTGACCACAAAACGCCCAGACGCTATTGCTGCGGCTAGGCGTGATTTTTCAGCAAGCGGCACAGGAACAATATCCAAATCAGGAGCAACGGTGCGTTTTTGCTCCTGTTGCATCAGCGCGCGCATGGGTTGCAGTGCTTTCACCGAACGGGCAATTTCACGGATATGTTCTGGCGTCGTGCCACAACAACCCCCTAAAACTTGAACCCCCGCTTTGATCAGCTTACGGGCATACGAAGCCATGTATTCAGGCGAACAAAGATAGATCGTGCGATCCTGAAAGATCCGGGGATGCCCAGCATTGGGTTGAGCCGCCAAAGGTTTGTCTGTCCACTGTGACATGTTTTGAATGGCTTCCAGCATCGGCTTGGGGCCCACGCTGCAATTCAAGCCCAAAATATCCACATCGAGGGCATCCAAACGGGGGGTAAAGCGCTCTGGGGGTGTGCCATAAATTGTATTGCCGTCATCATCCACCGTGACAGAAGCCAAAATGGGCAAATCACTGTGCTTGCGAATCGCCGCTACCGCCTGTGTCAATTCATCGAGATTGGTAAAGGTTTCTACCACAAACAGGTCTACCCCGCCCTCTAGAAGAGGCAAAACCTGGGCTTCAAAGGCTTCTTGAGCTTCAGCAAAAGACGTCGGCCCCAAGGGTTCTATCCGCACCCCCAAAGGGCCGATCGAACCAGCAACATAGGCCAGTTCGCCTGCCGCTTTACGGGCAATGCGCGCACCAGCCAAGTTAATCGCATGCACCTGATCCACCAGACCATGGGCTTTGAGTTTATAGGGGTTGGCACCAAAGGTATTGGTTTCAATCACCTCAGAGCCAGCTGCCAGATACAATTCATGCACCTCTTGAACCAAGCCTGGGTTCTGTAAATTGACCAGGTCAAAGCTGGTGTTCAGAAAAATTCCTTTGCTGTACAGCATCGTTCCCAACCCCCCATCAAAGAGGATCAGACGGCCACTGGCCAAAAGCTCACGAAAAGGAACTGGCATGAATATAAATCTCCTTACTGATACACCGCATCAAGTCTGGGTGTATTGTAACAGAGGCGGCAAACTCAAGCCTTCCCGATAAAAAAGATTATAGGTATCAAAGGGAATGATGCGCCTCGCATCAGGCGTGACCATATGCACACAGCTCTTTTTGACACTGCGGATATCCAAATCCCAGGCATCCATAAAGCGCATGATGATGATGCGAAACAGGTTTTGATAACCCATGCCTTCAGGCACAGGAATCTGAGGCAGACAACAGAGCAATTGGGCTGCAGCCTCAGGCGAATGGGCTGTTGAAAAGAGTTTTAAAAACTCCTCATAGCGAATCGTATTGCCCTGTGCTTCGGGGTCCACCAAACGGGTCATCGGAATCACGCGATCCGGTAATTTCAAGGCATAGGCCATGGCAATACAATCCGGGTGACAGGGAACCGGTAAAATATCTTCAGCAGAAAAAAGCGTATGCTGCTGCAAAATTTTTGAGCGCACTTCACTCAAGGTCAGACGATCACGGGCAGGGTCATAGTTTTCCAGCCTTCCGGCTTCTTGAACCGGCTGAAAAGTCACCCCCCGCACACAGGGTTGTTTGAGGGCAAAATCAATCATTTCACCCATTTCATGATCATTCAGCCCTTTTTTAAGCGTCACCACAAGGGTGGTTGAAATGTCCAGTTCATTCAAATGCGCCAAAGCCTTGCGCCGAATCTCACGCAGGTCTTCTCCGCGCAAAGCTTGAAGGGGCTCGGCCTGTAGAGAATCAAACTGCAAATAGAGTTCAAAGCCTGGCATATAGTCTGCCAAACGCTCAGCGAAAGCACGATCACGGGCAATCCTCACCCCATTGGTATTGACCATCAAATGGCGAATCGGACGGGCCTTGGCCTGATCCAGAATTTCAAAAAAATCGGGGTGCAAGGTAGGTTCTCCCCCGCTGATCTGAACCACATCGGGTTGGCCTTCGTTGGCCACCACCCGATCCAGCATGGCAATCACCTGCTCCAGAGAACGGTGCTTGCGGCCCGGTGCTGAGGCCGCATAACAAATCGGACAGGTCAAATTGCAGGCATCGCTGATTTCAATCAGGGTCAGGCACGAATGTTGCTCATGATCTGGACACAAGCCACAATCATAAGGGCACCCCCGACTCATCGGGGTATTGAAAGCCTGTGGCATCTGTCCGGGTTTGAGAATATTCCGCGTTTGCAGATAATAATCAACGTCTGTTCCAATCAAAACTTTTTGCACCCCGTGTTGCGGGCAAAACTTTTGCAGAAACACCTGCTGACCCTGAAACAATACTTTGGCTTCTACTTTTTGAAAACAGGTGGTGCAAATCCCATTGGTAAGCTCATGAAAAATATAGGGGCGATCCATGCAAGGGCCTTTCAATTTCGGGTAAAATCAACCGGAAAAAAATTAATCGGCAAACAGTGGTTCAATCAAGGAGAGGTAAGCCGAATTGAGGGGGAGGGAATCGCTGAGCAAGGAACCACTTGTCCATTGCGATCCCGGCAAACAGGCCTTGGGGGCACCACCGGCTGGGGATAGAGAGAAGAACAGGCCTCTGAAGCAAACCAGGCCACAAAAACCAATAATCCCAATCCCAAGAGTACCTGCTTGGGTTGCTTGATTCGAATCGCCATTTCTTGACTCCGCTGTTTTGATATTTTTTTTATTATACCCGTTGAGTCAAGTGTCTCCAGGACAATCTGTGCTTTCAGAATGTCTGCTCAACGTCGGGGAGGCTGAACATAGACTGGGCGCGGCCCTTCCTCAAAGGCGTAGAGTTTGCCATCTGAAGTTCCCACAAATAAATAAGGCCCTACAATCATCGGGCTGCCCAAAATCTCCCCCTTGGTCACGGCATAGCCCTGCACATTGCCCGTCAGCCGATCCAGAATATAGACCAGTTTATTTTCACTGCCCACATAGACATGTTTTTGAGTCGCGACCGGAGCTGTCAACGCCTGGGTAGAGCGAAAACGCCATTGCAGCGCCAACTCCCGCGTATCAAAGGCATACAAATATTTCTCACCCGTAATTAGAAGCTGATGCTCTGCCAGCGCCAAATCTTTACGGATCCGATCATTGGGAATTTGAAAACGCCAGTCAATTTTACCCGTCATGGGAATCAAACTGTAAAGATAACCCGCTTCTGTTCCCACATACACACGTCCCTCTCCCCAAAGTGGCGTGGTCATCGGTTTACTGTCCAACTCAAAGGACCAACGCAGCTCCCCGGTCTTGCGATCCAGAGCCTGAAGCGAAGGCGGCTCTGAAAGCGCAATAAAAAGCAGATCATGTTCCAGCGCAAGGGTCGGCATGGTTTGGACAGCCCCCTTGAGAGGTCGCTCCCAAAGAGGTTTGAAATCAGGCAAAGAAAGGGCTGTCATCACGCTTAAAACATCAGCAGGTGCAGACAAGGGCGGATCGGCATTAAAATAAACGGTTTCCTGAGCCGCTAAGACAAAGGGCGCACGGTTCAGAATTTCGCCGGTCTGTCTTTCCCAAATTCTTTTACCGCCAGCACGCTCCCAGGCATAGACAAAATAGTAGGGTGTCCATGTTCCCCCCAAAAGATGCTCTCCATAAAATACAGGGCTACTGCCCAAGCCACCCTGGCCAATCTCCTCTTTCCAAAGCATTTGCCCCGTTTCAGGATCGACCAGATACACCCAACCATCACGCGAAGTCAACGCCAACTGCCCTCCGGCAAGAACAGGTGCTTCCACAATCCGTCCTTTGGTTTCAAAGGTCCACTTTTCTTTTAATGGGGGTTCAGGCCCCGCAGGCACATACCCTTGATGGCCTTGATTCGCCTGATAGACAGGCCATTCTTCAGCATAGGGTGGACGCTGTGGCGCACAAGAAATCAAACTGAATAAAACAAAAACCGTCAGGCAAAACTGCGTGAAATAAGACATGGGATTCCTTTCAGACTTTGCTTTGCAAAGCCTCCTGCAGAGCTTTCACCATTATATCTGGCCCGCTCTTTCTCACCGAGACCGTCAAACACAATTGGTTCTGCAAATACGCTGCCAAACCGGGCAAATCAGCCTGTTCCCCAAAAAGTAAAACCTCTGTCACCTTCTGTTTGGGTTCTGAAAACTGCTGTTCAAGCTGTAAGCGGCAGAGATTGACCAAAGGCTGAAAAGCAGCCTCGGCCAAGGGAGCAAGTTCTTCTGCAGTGATCATCTGGTACTGTATTTTGCCTTCGCGATCCACACCCTTCAAGGTCAATTGATCCTGAACCTGTGCCAACCCCCCCAGACGCTGCCAGGCGGAACCTGCTGCCAGTGAATCAATTTTCAAACCGTACTGCTGAAATACATATTGCATCAGACGACGCGATAAATAACGACCGTACCCCACTGCCAGAGGAGGATGAAGGGGGGCTCCCAAACTGCACTCTGCCAAACCCTCCTCAATAAACAAAATCAGGTCTGTGGAGCGAATCCCTGTCAAATGCGCAAGGCAACTCAAAGGAGAACACAGACTGAGCGAAGCCAGATTCAAACGCTCCCGCAATAGGTGCCAAAAAGCGCTGTAATAGGCATCGCCTAAATTCAAAACCGGCAAAAGCAATTGACAACGAGAAAGCGGAATGATCGTTGCAATAAAACTTTGAAGAAAAGATTTGATCTCCTGGGGTTGCCAACCCATCTGCCAGAGTGGAGAGCCCTTGCCACTCAAAAGGGCCGAATTTCCCCAAATCAGGGGTTTATTGTTGGCCACAGGTCGCACCAAACAAGCCGCTTCCCTGGCGATCAAACCATGTTCCCGATCCACCAGCAAAGCTTCCTCGGGGCTGAACCACAAGCCCAAGCAACGCTGCTCACGCCGAAATGAAAAACCAACCATTTCAAACTCGAATCAGGCGAGAACCACGCTGCGCCCAGGCAATACTCTCAACCAGGCCCAGCAGACTCATATGCATCAGAATAGCCGTTCCACCATAACTGAAAAAAGGCAAGGGCACCCCCGTTACAGGCATCATATCCATATTCATGCCCATATTGATTAAGAGATGCATCAGTTCAAGAGCAGCTACACCACTGCAGACATAAAGTTCGGCAGACTCAGAGCAATGGTAGCCCACCCAAAGGATTCGGGCCAATAAAAGCATAAAGAGAAAAATCACCAAGCCAGCAACCACAAAGCCCCCTTCTTCTGCCAAAGCAGAAAAAATAAAATCAGTATGCTGCTCGGGCACATAGCGCAACTGAGTTTGGCTCCCCTTCATAAAACCTTGTCCCCAAAAGCCTCCTGAACCCACTGCAATTTTCGATTGCGCCACTTGGTACCCTGAACTCATCACATCGGGTTCGGGCGCCACAAAAGTTAAAATACGTTGTTTTTGATAGGGCTGCAAATGCTCCCAACCCCATTGGGCCAAACCAGGAATGCCAATATTCAAAGCCAGCAAAAGACTGCCGATCAAAATCCCCAGGGTGGCAGAAATCCGATGCCAGCGCGCCCAGATAAACCAAGCAAACCAAAGGGTGATCCCCCCCAGCACATAGGCCAGCCAAAACCAACTGTGGCTAAAATACAAACTCAAACTGACAACAGGCGTAAACAGCGTCATCAAAACCAAAGAAGACAACCTAGAAACCATCAACATGCTAATAAAAATGCCAATTAAAATCAGGGAAGTGCCCAGATCCGGTTCTTTATATATCAAAAGAAAAGGCAAGCCGATATGTGCAAGCAAAAGCAGAAGTTGCTTGAAATCAAAGCGTTGAATCAGACTGAGATGGTGGGAGAGGGAAATGATCAAAACCAATTTTGCCAGTTCAGAAGGCTGAAAAGACAGGGGACCCAAATAAAGCCAACGCTGAGAGCCAGCGATCACCGGGCCAATCACCAGCACCAAAGCAAGAAAAATAATCACAATTGCATAAAGTGGGATCACCAAAGAGCGCAGAACATGGTAGCCCACAAAGGCAACGCCAAAGAAAACCAAATAGCCCAAACCCAAAGAAATCAGATGCCGGATAAAAATCCCCATATTGCCTTCGGCGTGCACTTGAACACTCCAAACACATAAACTGCTCAAGCTGAAAAACACAGCCACCAGCAAAAGTACGGGTAAGCTCTGAAACCAAACAGGCCGTGCACGCCTCATGGTTGCTTCTCCTTTTCAACCTTGGCCAAGGGTCGCTCCAAAAGATAATTCAAGATCTGCTTGGCCAAAGGAGCGGCCTTGCCGCCTCCGCTACCCCCATGCTCCAAAAAGACAGTCATCGCATAGCGGGGATGATCCGTGGGGGCATAAGCGACAATCCAGGCGTGGGTGGGCTTACCAGGAATCGTCTCAGCTGTTCCTGTTTTTCCTGCCACCCCAAAATGCTTCAATTTCATGGCCTTTGCCGTTCCATATGAAACGGCCCCTTCCATGCCTCTGCGCACCACCTCCCAATGACGGGGTTCAATCCCCGAAATCCAACGCTGGTGTTTTTCTGGTTCGGCAGTATAGATAGACTTACCCGTATTGTCCAAAATTTCCTGCAAAAGATAAGGGCGAGGCATTTTTCCCCCATTGGCAATCGTGGCCACCATCCGTGTCGCCTGTAAAGGAGTCATTTGAACAAAACCCTGTCCAATAGAAGCATTGACAGAGTCTCCGGGTAACCAATCACTGTGATAAACCTTTTTTTTCCATGCCTTGTCAGGGATCAAGCCTGGATGCTCGCCTTGTAATTCAATGCCTGTGGGTTGATCCAATTCAAAAAGACGGGCATGGTCCCGGATCGGCTCAATCCCCATTTTCAGAGCCAATTCATAAAATACAGTATCGATCGAATGCGCCAATGCTTTGTAAATATTGACAATACCAAAGCCTGTCCGATTCCAGTCATAGAAAATATGGCCCCCCACATTCAAAGAACCCCGACTGTAAAAGGTCTGCTCAGGGGTAAGATAACCTTCCTGCAAAGCAGCCAAAGTCGTAATCATCTTAAAAATTGAACCCGGAGGATAGGGATTCAGCGTGCGATCTAAAAACGGAAAATAACGGGTATTCTGTAAGGTCTTCCACTCTTCCTGGGTTAAGCCTTCTGTAAATAAATTCAAATTATAAGAAGGATTGCTGACCATCGCCAAAACAGCCCCGGTATCAGGCTCCATCACCACAATTGCGCCGGGTGCCTTACGGGCCTGCAGTAATTGCATACAATATTGCTGTAAAGACTTATCCAAAGTCAGTTTCAGGCTATGCCCAGCTTGCGGAGGAATCGTTTCAGTCTGTTTGTTTTGATTTTTATTGATGTTTAAGGAATACAGCGATTGGCCATCTTTGCCCTTTAAATAGCGCTCATAGAGACGCTCAAAGCCACTTTTCCCCACCAAAGCACCCGGTCGATAATCTTTATAACGGGGCAATTTTAATTCCTCAGCCGTAATCTGTCCCATATACCCCAGAATATGAGAGGCCAATTCATTTTCAGGATAAAACCGTTCAAGCTCTGTCACCACCTCAACCCCAGGCAGACGGCTTTGATTCTCAGAAATCATCGCCAAAGCTTTACTGTTCAGATTATGCGCAAGGTAAATCTGCTCTTCGCTGTCAAAACGCACTCTGGCAAGCAATTCCGAATAGGGCAATTCCAAATAATGGGAAAGTCGCTGCAAGGTTTGGTAAGCCTGCTGGGTGGATAAGCGCCCAGGATGAAACAAGAGCGAGTGTGAAAGTTTATTGGTTGCTAAAATCTTACTTTGCCGATCATAGACCATGCCCCGAGGTGCAAGTAAGGGCATGGAACGCATTCTGTTTTTTTCGGCTCGCGCACTGAGTTCTTCGTGTTGAACAATTTGCAAGGAAAACAGACGAAATAAAAGCAAAAAACCAATCAGAATAACAGCTGCAAAAATCCAGAGAATGCGCCGGTGCGTGCGGGCTTTATAATAATCAAAATCGTAGAGAGAAGCGCCTGAGTCGAAATTGCTCATGCCCCGGTCATCTCCGACCGGAAACTCAAAATGATTGAAGCAGACGGGGCAGGTCTGTCTTCAGCAGACGTTCGAGTTCATCAGAACGGGTACTGTCATAATAACCCCTGATCTGCAATTGAGAATCTACCAGCACAAACTTCTGGCTGTGCAAAAAGGGTTGTGCCTCGTCTTGCTTGGTTTGAGCACTGGCAGACTCATGATGTGCATGCGCGGCAGGAACAGGCTCGAGCGCCTGAACAGGCAAATGAAACTCTTTTTGCGCCAGTCGATAAAGGGCTTCACGGGGCCCTGTCAAAAACTTCCAGATTTTAGCATCAGCCTGAAACCGGGCAGCATATTCTGTCAGTTTTTGAGGGGTATCTCTTTCAGGGTCTACACTAAAAGAAACCAAATGCACATGCTCTTTACCCGAGAGCGCCTGTTGAAGGCGGGCCATTTCAGCGGTCATGAGCGGACACTCTGTCGTACAACTGGTATAAATAAAATCGGCAATCCAAACCCGACCTTTTAAGGCCTCAGATCCCCAAGCTTGTCCATTGCGTTCCATAAATGAAAAGGAGTTCAGACTGCCATAGACAGGCAATTGTCCCGAAACACGCTGAGCCTCAACTCGAACAGCAGGCGGTTCTGCACTTTCAGCCAAATTTTGGGAGGGCTGACGAATCGCATAACAAGCAGAAGATACCAGAAAAGCAAGCAGAGCAAGCGCTATAAACTGAGAAAAAAAGGGGACTTCTTGATCCTTCTCCATGATAGGTTATCCTTTTTAGGCTGGCAAACAATTCACAAACATCATAACAAAGAGCAGGCACAGGTAGAAAATTGAAAAGAAGAAAAGTTGGTAAGCCCGTTTGGAAGTGACGGGTTGAAAAATAAATTTGATTGTCAAACCCAAATAGGTAATTCCCAACAAAGCCGCAACCCCCATATAAATAGGCCCGGTCACGCCCAACCAAAACAGTGAAAGACTGGCAGGCAAAAGCAAAACCGTATAGATCAGCATTTGTCGTTTGGTTACGGCTTCACCTTTGACCACAGGCAACATGGGAATATTCACACGGCGGTATTCTTCACTGCGAATCAGGGCAATCGCCCAAAAATGAGGCGGTTGCCAAAGATACATAATAATAAACAAAGCAAGGGCTGTGGTATCAATGCGACCCGTTACGGCGGTTACCCCTAAAACCGTAGGCAGCGCCCCTGAAATCCCTCCAATAGAGGTACAAAGCGGGCTCCAACGCTTAAGCCAAATGGTATAAATCACGACATAAAAGAAATTGGTAAACAAGGCCAATGCGGCCGTCAACATATTCACAGTCAGACTTAAAAAGACAAATGAACTGAGCCCCAAAAAAGTCCCCAACCAGAGAGCCACCTGAGGAGACAGCCGTCCTGTGGGCAAAGGTCGGTTGCGCGTACGCTGCATATGTTGATCAATTTCACGGTCAATAAAATTATTAAAAGCACTGCTGGAGCCCGATGCCATCCCAACCCCCAAAAGGGTTGAAATGACCAGTAAAAGTGGAGGAACACCTCTGACTGCCAGCCACATTCCAGTAAAAGTAGTAATCAAAACTAAAAAAGTAATCCGTGGTTTGGTTAAATCATAGGCATCGCGCAGCCATTGACGGATTTGAGTTTGCGGTGGAGCCAAAGATGCTGGCTCTGACGATAAGGTCATATTTCCCTGTTCAAGCATTTCACTTATGATTCCCGGTTCATGATACTGAGTTGGGCAGTCAGAGCAAAGACTTCTCTTTGAGCAAGATATTTCAAATTATATCTTCAGTTTGCACTTTCTAATGAAATATTTAAATTTAATCAATAAAAAGCATCAATGTGCACTGCCAATCCCAAGAGAATTCTGTCTGGAAAGTCCATACTGCTTCTAAAAGTCAGTTTACCACGGACCTAGCTTGATTTTGTCTGAATCCCCCTGCTTTTTAATCACAAACCAGGGAAGGAATTCAGAGACTCCAAAACAGCCAGTTCAGTCTTCTCGAGCATTCGCTTCTTGATTTGTCAATATGAAATGGGGGAGCCAAAATGCTGATACATATCAAAATAATTTTTGACCTGTATCAAAGGGTGTTTTTCAAGCTTATTTATACAATAAAGGGTGTTTATATTTTAAGGGAATTCTTAGTATCCAAAGGCGTACAGACATAATTCCCTCCGCCCAGGAATAATTACCTCATTTTTAATGGGCGAATCGATCTTTCCAAATCTTGTTTTCTAAATGTTTTTGAAAAGGAACTGACAGGGATGAATTTCTTACCTTTGCCAGAAAATATCTCCACATTTGGAGTGGAGTTAGACTCGCTTGCCCACCTGATCACGATTATTACGATGACAGCTTTTGTAATAGCAGAAGGTATTTTGTTCTATTTCATTCTGCGTTTCCGTAAGAAAGCCAATCAGAAAGCCAGCTATATTCCAGGAAATAACTGGAAACAATTGCGTTGGATCTTTATCCCCTTGCTCGTTGTCGTAGGTTTCGATTTTCTTATTGATGAAAAGAATACCCATGCCTGGACCATGATTAAACAGGAAATCCCTGAAAAAAAACACTATGAACTGGTTGAAATTACAGGTCAACAGTTTTCATGGCTTTTCCGTTATCCCGGCAAAGACGGTTTACTGGGTACCGTTGATGATTTCACCAGTACCAATGAATTGCATATCCCGGTCAATGAGACGATTGTCTTCTATCTAAAAGCCAAAGATGTTTTACACAGCTTCTACGTTCCCAATATGCGTTTTAAACAGGATGCTGTTCCAGGCCGAACCATCAAGGGTTGGTTTGATTCAACAAAAACAGGCACCTTTGATATTGCCTGCGCTGAAATCTGCGGCGGAGGTCATAGCATCATGAAAGCCAGCCTGATCGTTCAAAACAAACAAGACTATCAAAATTGGATCGAACAAGAATCGGCAAAAATCAAATTACCTGCCCCTGGAGATCTGAAAGCCCCCGTTGCTTCGCCGAGCCCGACAGCGGCCGAACATGGAACAGCCAGCTCCCATTCCACGGAAGCGGCCCAACCAGCAGCAAAAACGATCAGTGGAGAACAACTGCTCAAGGATAAAGGCTGCCTCGGCTGCCACACCTTAGACGGCTCTAAACTGGTAGGCCCAACCTATAAAGGTTTAGTCGGTCGAAAAGAAACAATCCTGACACAGGATAAGGAACATGAAATTACCGTCGATGAAGCCTATCTTCGCCGTTCTATTCAAGAACCCAATGCTGATATCGTCAAAGGCTATTCAGCTCTGATGCCTCAAACCCCACTGAGTGAAGAAGAGCTGAATACGATTATAAACTACCTGAAAGAATTAAAATAAGGAGCAGCTGGTGAACTATGGCCACTGAAGTAATCCAACACTCAGTATCTCCACATGAACATCATGAACTGAGTTTCTGGCGCAAATATATTTTTTCAACTGATCATAAAGTCATCGGCATGCAATACCTGCTCACAGGACTGCTGATGGTATTCTTGGGCGGATTTTTCGCCTATGTCTTTCGCATGCAATTGGCCTTTCCTGGTCAAGCCATTCCTGGCTTTGGAAAGTTAGACGCCAATACCTACAATATGCTGATTACCATGCACGGCACCATTATGATCTTTTGGGTTGCCATGCCTGTTCTTGTTGCAGCTTTCGGAAACCTGCTGATTCCAACGATGATCGGCGCAGATGATATGGCGTTTCCAACCCTCAACATGATTTCCTACTGGGTTTTCTTCATCAGTACAGTCGTGCTGATTCTATCGATGGTTTTACCTGGTCCCATGGCCACGGGGTGGACAGCCTATCCACCGCTTTCAGCCAATGCCTACCCCGCCAAAGTAGATTTTTGGGGAGGCATTGGTGGCAGTCTCTGGATTTTGGCTGTTGCGCTTGAGTTCATTGCCTTCCTGATTGGGGGGATTAATTTCCTGGTAACAACCTTCAATATGCGGGCTCCAGGCATGAAACTAATGGATATGCCCATTACCGTCTGGATGATGGATATTGCAGTTCTGGTCTTCATGTTTTCAGTGGGCCCTCTGGTAGCGGGTGCTGTCATGTTGCTCTTTGACCGTGCTTTTGGAACAGGCTTCTATAACCCAGCGGCAGGGGGAGATCCGATTCTCTTCCAACACTTTTTCTGGTTCTTTGGGCATCCAGAAGTCTATGTCATTCTCTTACCAGGTTTGGGAATGGTGGCTGAGATACTGGCAACCATGTCGCGTAAACCTCTATTCGGCTATAAAGCCATTATCTATGCCTCAATCATTTCTGGCTTCCTTTCATTTATTGTTTGGGCTCACCACCAGTTCATTGCTGGTATCGATCCCCGCATGGCTGTCTTTTTCAGTATTACCACTATCATGATCTCAGTTCCCTTCGCTGTTTGGATGTTTGCCGCTATTGCAACCCTTTGGAAAGGATCGATCACCTTAAATACTCCCATGCTTTTCGCTTTGGGTTTTATTGGTGAGTTTTTGTTGGGCGGTGTAACAGGTATTTATCTGGGAGCCAGCGCCTTTGACATCTATGCACATGATAACTATTTTGTAGTTGCACATTTCCACTATGCCTTGATTCCCGATGTTTTCTTTGGTGGACTGGCTGCAATTTATTTCTGGTATCCCAAATTCATCGGACGCATGTATAACGAAACGCTCGGTAAGATTCACTTTTGGCTTACAACGATTGGTTTCAATATGATCTTTCTGCCCTTATTTTACAATGGTTTCAAAGGTCAACACCGGCGTATTTTCGACTATTCAGCCTGGCCCAACCTCATGGCTCCAGACTTGGTTCAAAACCGTGTCATTGCAACCATTGGGGTCATTATTTTAATTGCTGCTCAAATTCCATTTCTCATCAATATGATTCATAGTTTTCGTAAAGGCCCCAAAGCTGAACGAAATCCATGGAAAGCCAACTCATTGGAATGGGCGACAGCATCCCCCCCTCCTCACGGTAATTTTGACACCTACCCCAATGTTTACCGTGGACCTTATGAATACAGCGTGCCTGGCCGTGAAGAAGATTTTTGGCCTCAGCACATTGCGAACGAAACATAGAGGAGATCAACTATATGTCAAGCACAGCTATTGCTCAGGAAGAGCACGCTCAAGACACTTCTCCCCAAGCCAGAAGACGTGTTTTGATGGCAGATATGCCCAAAGGGCGATTGGCCATGTGGTGGCTCATCGCCTCTGAAGTCGTTATCTTTGGAGGCTTAATTGCCACCTATATCATGTTCCGTTTACGCCATCCCGAATGGGGACACGCAGCCGCCCATACTTCCACACCCATGGGAGCATTGAATACATTTTTTCTCCTGACCAGTAGTTTGACCATTGTATTGGCCCATGATGCCGCCAATCGCAAAGACCTCAAAGGAGCCGTGCGTAATATGCTGATTACGCTTGGTTTTGGTTTGGGATTTTTGGTGGTCAAGTCTATTGAATACAGTACCGAAATCAGTCATGGCTTTACTCTCACGGCAGAACTTTTTTGGAGCTTTTATTTCCTAATGACAGGTTTACACGCACTCCACGTGATAGCAGGCATGACCACCATCTTCATTGTTATGCTGGGTGTGCGCAAAGGAAAAAACCTACAGAGAGTCGAGTTTGCTGGGCTCTATTGGCACTTGGTTGACTTGGTCTGGATTTTGCTTTTCCCTTTACTCTATATCGCGCATTAAGGAGGCTTCAAAATGGCAATACACAACCCAACGGCCCATCATCCAGAAGAGGATTATCACGGCCATCCCAATTATTTTAAAACCTACTTTATCTTATTGACTATTTTTGGCCTCAGTTTGGCAGCAGGCTTTCTAGACAATATGCTCATGGCCATTCTGCTTATTTTTGGCATGGCCATAATAAAAATGATGTATGTTGCCAATAATTTCATGCATCTGCGTTTTGAGCCTGTTTCCGTTTGGTTTGCTGTTATTTTTGGTCTTGTTTGCTGTTTTATTTTCTATTTTGGTATTTACCCCGATATTATGATGGTACCTTTGGAAGTTGCTCGCTAAATGCTCATCAATGAAAACATCCCCACTGCCCGAGCAATGCCGCGTCGTCCTTTGATCGCCAATAGCATTTTGGGTATGATCTTTTTTCTAGCCACAGAATTGATGTTGTTTGCTGCTTTTATCAGTGCCTATCTGGTGAATCGAACCAATGCCGGTTTTGCTTGGCCTCCTCCCGGTCAGCCCAGACTGCCCATCGAAGCCACCGCTTTGAACACTGCTTTTTTAATCGTAAGTGGAGTAAGCTTGCTCTGGGCTTGGTTCAGTTTAAGACAAAAAAAATCAGTCCAAAAATGGCTCTGGACAACCCTTTTAACAGGAAGTATTTTTGTCCTGCTTCAAGGCTTTGAATGGTTGCAATTGCTTCGTTTCGGACTCACAGTATCTTCCAGTCTCTACGGTGCTTTTTTCTATCTGATCATTGGAGCACATGCACTCCATGCGATTGCAGGCTTGCTCTTTCTGTGGGCCAGTCTCAAGCAATTTCAAAAAAAACCAGAATTGGTTAATCTGCCAAGACCCTTGCAATCTGCTCAATCACTTTTTCCTTCCGCAGCGCTTTTCTGGGGTTTTGTTGTTACTATCTGGCCCGTAATTTATGGGTTTGTCTACCTGCTATGAACACAAAAACTGCATTCTTCTGGATTTGCGCGATGCAATGGATTTTTCCCTGCTTTAGTTGGGGCTGTAATTGTATCTCTGACGGAGGAAGCAGTAAAAGTGCAGCCATGTATCAAGGCATTACCCTTTTACTGGCTGGGCTCCCGCTTTTATTTTGTTTGAGTTTATTCGGCCTTTATTACTGGCTCAAACGACAGGAACAATCCCCCGCATTGGAAACCCTGTGAAACAGCCTCGTTCATTCATTCCATGGTTGCTGGGATTCAGTCTCTTTCTCATTGGATTTCTTTTGACTTTTCTTTTCCAAAAACAATCCCCACAACTGGCCAGTCTACCTGTTTTAGGTCAGGTACATGATTTTCATTTGCTGAACGAACAAGGGAAACCAATGACAGAGCAGGACCTCAAAGGTAAGGTTTGGGTTGCAGATTTCATTTTTTCAAGTTGCACTGAAGAATGCCCCCTCATGAATATCGAGATGTCTAAACTTCAAGAGGCTTTTAAGCAAAATGAGCAGGTCAAGCTACTCTCCTTCAGCGTTGATCCTGAAACAGATTCCCCACAACGCCTGTTTGAATATGCCCAAAAATTTAAAGCAATACCCCAAAAATGGTCTTTCCTCACCGGAGATCGCGAGAGCTTAAGCCATTTGGCCCTTGAGGATTTTCATATTTTGGGAGAGGCCTCAGTCAGCCATGCTCATTCTGAACATTCCCACAATAGGGAAGAACAATCCAATTCCCAAAACACCCATTCAGCATTGAGAAATCCAAGTATTTCCCAACCCTTTCTGCACAGCCAGCAATTTGTTCTTGTCGATCAAAAACTCCAGATTCGCGGGTATTACGACAGCAGAATGCCCAATGATATCAACCGTCTGATTCAGACAGATCTGCCCTCCTTATTCTAAGCCTCCCCTCCTCAGCCAAATCTGTAAAAGCCTGATTCGTTTTCAGGCTTCAATTTTTGTTAAAAATCGCAACACTGCATCCCATATTCCCTGGAATAGCTTCAAGTACAAATACAGTGCCATTTTAGTGCCAAAATTATTGATCTTTATCAAAACTAGTTTTGACTTCTGTCATTGTGAATAAACCACTTAATATTCTTACGAACAGGGTTATTATGTTAGAGTGATATAAAAATTTCGTCTGAGTGCTGGTTCTGTTCATAGGGTTTCAGTCAGGGGTATTTCCTGCAAAATGAACAAACACTAAGCACCAACTTTTAAAAGACCGAGGATAAACCGTGAAAGCACAATCGACAAGCATTTTACGCCTCATCTTGATGATGGGGAGTTTCTTGCTGATGTATCCTTTGAATGCACTGGCGCTGATGGATGCCCAGTCAACTTTTGATGTCAAAGGAACCATTGGCCAGGAGCAACTGACTGTTTTCTGGTTCACGGTAGGAGTGTCTGCCTTCCTGCTGCTGACCGTAGGTGGCGTCTTTTTCTACGCCCTTTTCCGTTTTCGTGCCAAACCGGGCCAGGACTTTGCTGTCCCTGAACAAACCCATGGAAGCGCAAAAGTAGAAATTGCACTGATTATTGCCTCCTGTTTATTACTGCTGGTAATTGCAGTGCCCAACGCCAAAGCGTTGTTTGTGATGGACAAGCCCCCCGAAGATAAACCGGCCATGAAGGTCATCGCGATCGGGCACCAATGGTGGTGGGAATTCCAATACCCTGACCTGGGGATTACAACAGCCAACGAATTGCATATTCCAACCAATACAGCTGTTAAAGTTGATATTAAAGCCGTAGATGTTATTCACAGCTTTTGGGTTCCACGTCTGGCGGGCAAAATGGATGCCGTTCCGGGTCAAATCAACCAGATGTGGTTAGATGCCAAAGAGCCCGGAAAATACAACGGACAATGTACTGAGTTTTGTGGAGACTCCCACGCTCAAATGCGTTTTTTGGTATTTGCACATGACAAGGCCGATTTTGACAAGTGGACAAAATCAGAAAAAGCCGATGCAGCAAAGCCTGATACCGTTGCACAGGTCAATGGCGAAAAAGTCTTTATGCAAGGCTGTAATTCCTGCCATGCCATTAAGGGAACCAACGCCATGGGCATTATCGGCCCCAACCTGACCCATTTTGGCAGTCGTACAAGCCTGGGTGCTGTTATGTATGAGAACAATACAGATAACCTGAAAAATTGGATCAAATTCCCTCAGCAAATGAAGCCTGGTAACCTAATGAAACTGGAACAGGCCAATATTGTACTGAGTGACAGAGATCTTGCAGATCTTGTAGCCTATCTGCAAAATCTGAAATAGCCCATCGTGATTGAATATAGACAAGAGAGGAAAATATGGCAACAAGTACGGAAGTAATCAGTACAGGAGGTCATGCGCATACCCATTCCGATGCTCCGGAGATGGGCATGTTGGGGCCTCGCCCTTCTGCAAAGACGGGCGTCTGGAGCTGGTTAACGACGACCGACCATAAACGCATTGGCGTCATGTATGGCATCAGCGCCCTGTTGTTTTTGGTTCTGGGTGGTCTTGAAGCTCTGATGGTCCGCATTCAGTTGGCCGTCCCCAATAATGACATGTTGGTTGGCGATATGTTCAACCAAATGTTCACCATGCATGGCACAACCATGATCTTTTTGGCGGTCATGCCTTTGATCGCCGCCTTTTTTAATTTCGTAGTCCCCCTTCAAATTGGCGCACGTGACGTAGCCTTTCCCCGACTGAATGCTTTCAGTCTCTGGGTTTTTGTGGCTGGGGCGGTTTTAATCAATGTCAGTTGGTTTGCCGGTGGCGCTCCCAATGGTGCTTGGGTAGGTTATCCTCCCATTACAGGCCCTCAATACAATCCTGGCCATAACTCAGATTTCTGGGTCATGGGCTTGATGCTTTTAGGGGTAGCCTCTGTAGCCGCATCGCTTAACTTTTTCACCACGATTATCAATATGCGGGCTCCAGGCCTGACGCTGATGCGCATGCCTGTTTTTGTCTGGATGACCTTGGTGACCAATGTTTTGATCCTGCTGGCATTCCCTCCCATTACCATTGCCTTGGCGCAGTTGATGATGGATCGTATGTTTGGCGCCAATTTCTTCAATGTCGCCAAAGGTGGCATGCCCATTATGTGGCAACACTGGTTCTGGGTCTTTGGACACCCTGAAGTCTATATTCTGATTCTGCCTGGTATGGGAATTGTGTCTGAAATTCTTCCGACCTTTTCGCGCAAACCTTTGTTTGGTTATCCCCTGATTGTTTTCTCTGGTGCCTTTATCGGCTTTATGGGATTTACAGTCTGGAGCCACCATATGTTTACCTCTGGTATGGGCGTGATTGCCGTTTTGGCCTTCTCTGTCACTACCTCTATTATCGCGGTGCCAACCGGTGTCAAAATCTTTAACTGGATTGGTACCATGTGGGGCGGAAATCTACGCATGACCACCCCCATGCTCTATGCGCTTTCATTTATTGCCATGTTCACCGTGGGCGGCTTCAGCGGCATTATGCACTCCGCCGCCGCCGCAGATATGCAACAACACGATACCTATTTCATCGTTGCACATTTCCACTATGTCTTAATCGGTGGCGCCATTTCAGCTTTGTTTGGCGGTATCGCTTACTGGTTCCCCAAAATTACAGGCCGATTGATGGATGAGAAACTGGGTAAATTTGCCTTTTGGGTCTTCCTGATCGGTTTTAATATGACCTTTTTCCCAATGCATATCCTGGGCTTGAATGGAATGCCACGTCGTATTTACACCTACCATGCAGATATGGGCTGGAATTTCTGGAACCTGTTCTGTACTGTGGGAGCCTTCGTACTGGCTTTCGGCATTCTCTTTTTCTTCATCAATATGGTTCACTCTTTCCGCAATGGAGAAATTGCAGGCGACGATCCCTGGGATGGCCGTACACTGGAATGGAGCATTCCGTCTCCCCCTCCCGTTTACAATTTTGCCGTAATTCCTGAAGTCACCCATTTGGATGATTTTTGGCATAAAAAACAAACAGGCAAAGCCAATATTCCTTGGGATGGCAAGTTGATTCACATGCCCCTGTCTTCTTACTACCCTCTGATTGTGGGAGTTGGAATGTTCATCTTTGGCATGGGCATGATTTATATCAAAGACTCTGTCATGTTTGCTCTTCCCGTGGCATTAGGTGGTTTCGGTCTGATGACCTTTGCCATCTTCGGATGGGCACTTGAAGGACCCGGCGGTGAAATGCTGGACCCAACAAAAGAAAGTGGGGCACATAACTAATGAGCCACGCAGCAACTGTGGATCAACAGCACCCCCATGCAGAACATCATCATGAGGAGCATTCCTATACGGGAATCCCCAATAAAAAAGTGATGATGTGGGCCTTTCTGGCCTCTGATTGCATGTTTTTCGGTACGCTGATTTCTACCTATATCATTTACCATGGAAAGAGTCTCGCAGGTCCTTATCCTGCAGAGGTTCTGAATATCCCGGTGACGACAGCCAGTTCATTTGTGCTGCTGATGAGCAGTTTGCTCATGGCACTCAGTGTGGCAGCTATCAATCGCCAGGATATCACCAAATTCCGGCTGTGGATTTTCCTGACCGGTGTGTTTGGCGCGATCTTTCTTGGTTTCCAGTCCTATGAATTCACTGAATTCGTATCCAGAGGCGTCACACTACAGAACAATTTGTTTGGTTCAACCTTCTATACCATGACTGGAACCCACGGTTTACACGTTGCCATTGGTGTTTTCTGGCTATTTAGCTGGTTCATCTACTCTTTCTTTGGCAATATGAAAGACAAAGCCACCGATATTGAGGTTGCAGGCCTGTATTGGCACTTCGTTGATATTGTCTGGATTGTCATCTTTACCGTGATTTACCTTGTGGAATTTGTAGGAGTGACGAGCTAATGAGCAACGCACATGCAGAACACCCCGATCATGTCCCTGTCTATGTCAAACTGGCAGCCGCCTTGGGGATTGTAACCGCAGCAGAGGTTGGAATTCTCTACGTGGCTCTGCCTCACGCATTGATGTATGTGGGTCTTTATTTACTCGCTGCACTTAAATTCGGATTTGTTGTCGCAGTTTTTATGCACCTCAAATACGATAATAAGTTGTTGACAGGTATTTTCTTCAGTGGATTCACTATCGCACTGGCAACCATGGTCGCGATGATTTCGCTGATCAACTACCAACCCAGCAAAACTTCTATACATGTCAAAAATTCAAAAGAATTAGCGGCATTGAGTGCGTCTGGCAATGCAGAAAACGGGCCTGCTGTTTTTAAGGCAAAAGGCTGTACCGCTTGTCATTCCATCAGCAGTGTAGATGGTGCGATAGGTCAGGCCGGCCCCAAATTGGATGGCTTGGGCGAACGTGCAAAAACACGTGTCGCAGGTAAGGATGCAGTGGCTTATATTAAAGAATCCATTGAAAATCCCGCTGCCTTTGTTGTTGAAGGATTTCCGGCAGGTTTAATGCCAGCAAATCTGAAGCAAACAATGAGTGATCAGGAGTACAGCGATTTGGTCGCCTTCTTGGCCAAGTTATAAACAATGCTGAACTTTTTGTGTCCCCCGGCTCTGGCCCATGAATTTGAAGCCATACCTTCTGTAGATATTCCTGCAAACGTATGGTGGACATGGCGACTGGAGTGGGGGGCACTTCTCATTTTGGCTTTGGCCGGTTGGGGCTATTATCAGCTCTGGCAATACGCCAAAAACCAGTTAAAACTGGAAACGGCCCAAAAACTCGATAAGAAAAAAGCTGCTTATTTTTTCTCAGGTCTGGCCTTGATCTATATAGCCATCGCCTCTCCAATCGACAGTGTCGGCGAGCAATATTTATTCAGTGTACATATGTTTCAACACAATCTCTTTATGTACCCTGTGGCCACACTGCTTTTGATAGGCATTCCCGAGTGGATGCTTCAAATTGTGTTTAGATATTGGCCTTGGTCAGAAACAGTCCTTAAAAAATTAGCTCACCCCATACCCGCTTGTCTGCTTTTCAACCTGATTTTCGGGGTCTGGCATGTCCCCTATCTGTATGATTGGGCACTCAAAGACCGTATGGTGCATAACCTGGAGCATCTGACTTTTGTTCTCAGTGCGCTCCTGATGTGGATGCCTGTGCGCAGTCCCCTTCTAAACTTGCGGCTAAGTCATGGGTTTCAAATGCTTTATATCGGTGCGCTTACTATCGCTCAAATTCCTGTTTTTGCCTTTGTCACTTTCTCACGAACCGTTCTTTACCAAACCTATGAGCTCGCCCCCCGCTTAACCACATTGACGGCACGTGGAGACCAACAATTAGGGGGCGTACTCATGAAACTGACAGGAATGTTGGTTTTCAGCATTGCATTTATTCTGATCTTTATGGCCTGGTACCGCGCCGATAAAGATCAGGAAAACAATCCACAACTCAAGACCCGACCGCATTTCAATTGATTCAGGTACAATGAAAGCAAACAAATGATAAAACAAGATTTATCAAAATACGAGAAAGGTAACTCACTATGAAACCCGCAGATCAAATGAAAGTTGTCGCTCTTTCATTTTTTTCATTGGCCATTTTGATCGCCATGATTACCACTGTTTCCATCATTACAAACCAGGCTGTTTCCGGCCACGGTGGAGAACATGGTACAGAAGCTCATCAAAGCAGCAACAATGAAAGCACAGCCGAACAAGCCGCCCCCAAAACTGAAGAACATGCAGCGCCTAAAACTGAAGAACATGCAACAGCCACAAAGGAACAAGCTGCCCCAAAGACTGAAGAGCACGCAGCGCCTAAAACTGAAGAACACAAAGAAACAAAACTTGCTGTTGCAGGAGATGCAAAAGCAGGGGCTGAAGTTTTCAAAGCTAAAACCTGCTCAACTTGCCACACGATCAGCTCATTGGCTGGTGCCACGGGAGCTGTAGGGCCTAAACTGGATGGTTTGGGCAAAACAGCTGCCACCCGTGTCACAGGCAAAGATGCTGTAACCTATATTAAAGAATCCATTGAAAACCCAACTACTTTTGTCGTAGAAGGATTCCCTCCTGCCATGCCGGCTTTGAAAGCAACCATGAATGAGAAAGAATTTGAAGATCTGGTTGCTTACCTCGTAAGCCTTTAATGCGGTAAAAATTCACGCAATTTTTGTTGCGCCACACATTGATGAGCCACAACTTGAAGTTGTGGCTTATTTGTTTTGCCTTCAAAGTCAGCGATACATTTAAGCAGCGCAACAGACCAGGGAGAAAATTCCTTGGGGCTCCGAATCCGCTCAAGAAAAACACCCTGTTGGCGCATAGTGACCAAATACTCTTGGGTCACACTCTGACGCAACTGATAAGGGCTCTGTTGCCATCCCAACCAATCCATGTTTGCAAAGGAAACAGGCGCCTTGCTTACTTCAGGTACAGAAGGCTCCTCTGAGCGCCGCTCAGACACCTGAAGCGGAAAGATCCACTGGATCGAAACAGCCTGAAACCCCAAAACCAAGGAAAAGAAAAGGCCCTGAAGTCGTTTTTCAAAGGATTGGATTTGAAAGATACTCCACAAAAAAAGAAAAACTGCCAAACCACTTAAAAGGGCCGGCAGAAATTCAGACATGCTTTTTATCTAAAAACGCTGTTTAAATCATCCCAGGCAGACAAAAATGCTTTCATGGCTGCTGTTGTGGAGGTAAAGGTACGCTGTAACATCCCCAAAAGCCCCATGCTGCTGGGTAACTCAGTATTGGATTGCTCCAATGTTTGGCTTTCAATCGACCCCAAGCCCAACTGCTTATCACCAGGTGCACCCACACCAGGAATACCACCAGGTGCAGCAGCGTCTGTTGCTTTATAAACAATGCCACCAAAACGAGAATTGGATAAGCCCTGAAGATTGGGAAATATTGCCAGAGCCAATTGATTGCCTTTACGCAAACCACGGGTTTCATTGATCAAAAACCCATCACGATCAAAATCTATCTGATCCCCATTGATTCCCAAATTATGTTGAAAAAACGTATTTCCACCCTGGGTATACTCTGTCGTATAATCGGAAACACGCAGAGAAGCCAATTCAGCAGTCACATTTGCCAAAGGTTCAGACAAAGCAGTAGAAATTTGGGCAGCTGTTTGGGCCCCTCCAGATTTTAATTGATCCAGGATTTTTTGCCCCAAAGCTGAAACCACAGGATTGATTTCAACTGTCGTTTTTTCCAAGGCTCCTGTTTGTGGATCAAAACTGGCAACACTTAAACCATCACTGTTGACCAGTGTTCCTGTATTATCAAAGTGAAACTCACCATTGCGGGTATAATAAAACTCACCCTTCGCGTCAAAAAGGATAAAAAAACCACGACCATTGATCGCGAGATCAGTCGTAAAACCTGTTCTTTGAAGTGCACCCTGACCAAAATCAGATGTTGTGGCCCCCAAAGCAGTTCCTGCTCCTGAAGCCTGCCTTCCATTGCCAAAATCAATCACATCCAGTCCAGTTAAAGTACCACGAACTTCTTTCGCGCCGGGAATCTGGCTACGGGTCAAATTAGACGCTTCAATATTCATTAGCTGATTTGTGGCCCGTAAGGCTTCACGAATCCCTGTCATCCCACCACTACTCGTCATAACTGGACCTCCAGATTTTGGTACACGCTACCGTATGTTTCCTTATCGGCTTTGAAGATCAAAATCCACTCAAAAAAAACAGGATCTTTATGGTTATTTAATACAAAAATACAGTTTTAAAATCTTAATTGAGAAAGTATTTAATACCTATTAAAAAATCCCTCCGCCAGGGGAGGGATACTTCAAGAATGGAAACCTTTTATTTTGAGAAAAGCCAATCCCAAAAATTTTGTTTCTTTTGCTTTTCTTTTTCTTTTTTCTTTTTCTTTTTTTCTTTTTTAAGCTGTTGTCGAGACTTTTCAAGTTCTGCATTTGGCAGAATGGTCGTCAAGGCATTGTATTGATCTTTCGCTGACAAGAGCATGCCATCTTTGCCATAAGGGGTTTGGTGAATAACCTGTTCCAGCGCTGGGGTCACTTTCAGATTGGTACTGTCTTTGGATACGGTCTGCCCCAGTTGCTTGGCAACTTCTGATTTCATGGGCCCAGAATCTGAAATTGGGATGATTGACATGTCTAAGTTTACCCCTCGCTACAGGTTAGATAATACCGGCTTGATTACCGACTGTGCGTCTGAATCGCATCAAGCAATTTAATAATATTCGTAGACCAATAAGGATCTCGTTTCAGATCCTGCATCACATGATTGACCAGACGCTGATTTGAGGCTATTTTCTCAGGAAGTTCTTTGCGGAGAATTTCCTTAACCACAACAGGGAAAACGACATCTCTTTCAGAATTGTCATAACCATCCCTGGTAAAATTATAATTGAATTCGCGATCTTTTTCACCCGATTTTCTCAAAATAAAAGAGAGAGAAATATCTCCCTCTTTTAGATATACTGAATATCTCTTTAAAATTTCGGTGACTTGCTGTACAACAGCAGATTTGCCTGCGTCAAGGTCAATAACGATTGGATTCTCTTTTGCACTCACCCCAGGCAACCCTCTAGGCGGCAAACATTTCATCGACCAACTGACGGGCCATTTCAGACAGCGTCATCGCATCACGCTGTTCTTTTGTCATTTGAGCGGCGGCTCCTTTAAGTGCACTGACGGCAACAGTGGCAGGCAATGAGGCGCTTCCACCCAAACTAACTTGTGTAGCTGCACCACCGGCAGCGCCTACGACAGAACTGATACTGAGGGAATCTTCATTTTTAGCTGTTGAAGGCTTGGCTGATGCCCCTTGAACACCACTGCTGGGAGCAGCGCTGGCACCGGCACTGGCTTTCTGGGTACGGCCAGACTTAACGGAAAAATCGAATCCGCTATTGCCATTTAATCTATTGATGCTGCTCATATTTTCCTCCACACGATATGTCTAAACTTGTATTTATCTAACTTAGCTTTTGAAATTTTATGTAGTTAATTTCAGGTTAAGATTGTTAATCTTTACATAATATCTATAGCCTGCCCGCCAAAAAACTTGCTGAGCAAAACGATCTTTTAATCTTGTTTTTGAAGAAATCCTTTATTTTAATCTACATATAATATTTTTAACAATAGCTCAAAGTGAGTCGAGACAAGCGATTGAGCACGATTCAGGAAGACTTCAGCTCTCAAAAGTATAATTTTCAAATTCTTGCATAAAGATCCCCAATTTTGGGTACAAGATCACAAACAGGATCATAAAGGATCAAGAGCCATGAAAATTGAGTCATCTGTACAAAAATCACATTATTCAGGCCAGCCTCTTTCAAGTTCTGTTGGCAGCTCCTCCCCCGATCTTTCAAATACAAAAACCCAAGCGGAAACCTCCTCAAACACCCCCTCCGATGCCGCAGAAACACTGGGCAACGACAGTACGGAAATCAACCATCAAACGGCAGCCCACCAAAGCCCTCCCAATCAGGTCTCTTTTGATACACAGCCCTCAGATCCCCCTGCACCGCAGGAGCCCCATGAGACACAAAACCAAGGAGCTGACTGGGAATCTACTATCTCTGGAAATACCCAGGACATTGAAAAAATTCAAGAGTTCATTCACGAAATAGAAAATAAGAATATCCAAAGCCTCTTAGACGGTCTTCAGGAATCTCTGGATCGTGCCAGAAAGCAGATGGAAGACAGTATGCGTCACTATTATGAGAAAGAAAGACCGCGCTTGGACAGCATGAAAGAAAAACTCAACGAGGCCAAGGCTACCGAAGCAGCAAACAAAACCAGTGATACGCTTAAGAATATTTCTCAAGTAGCAGGTATGATTGCAGATATGCAACGTGATCTTTCAAGCTCAGGCCTTCCACCTGAGCAACGGAATGCGATTCAGGCCAGTTTAGTTCAGGCCCAAAAACTTACTGAAATGCGCGCTCACTAAAACGAATCCACGCCAAGCCATCTACATTCTGGCCATTTAAATAAAAACCCCAATGTAAATGTGGACCTGTTGATCGCCCTGTACTGCCAATATAGCCAATGGTCTGTCCCTTGCTGACCCTATCCCCCTCTTTGACGGCCAGTTTGCTGAAGTGAATATAAACAGAAGTAATCCCCTGTCCATGATCTAAAAAGACAAGATTGCCATTGGAATTGTATTTTGAAAAATAGCGGGCCAAAGCCACACGCGCTCCCCCCGGAGCTTTGACGGGATAGCCCATGGGTGAGGCAAAATCAACACCTGAATGATAGCCATTGTATTTACCGTTTAAATAACGACGGGTACCAAAGGCAGCACTGACACGGTGGGGCACAGGCAAAACAAAAGGCCCATTCCAAAAAGCCTGCTCTGTTCGCAAATCCTTAACAGCATCCACCCATTTGTCTTCTTCAGCCACTTGTTTTTGTTGCTCAGGTTTCAGCGGAGGGCTTACAAAGCGAATATATTGCGAATAAAAACTACCAGGCTTGACTTCAAGATGCTCTTTCAACGCCCTATGACCTTCTTCATCTTTGACAGACAAAGTGTATCCCCCAGGTTTCAAATCTGCTTTTACAGACAAAAATGTCCGAAAACGATGATGGGACTTATTCGGAATGGGTCCTTGATCATAAAAAGGAATTTTTTGCCCCAGACCTTCAAGCGTATACTGCACGCCTTCGCGCCAAGGGGCTTCAAGCTCAAGCGCGCACAGTTGTCCTTGAACAACTTGATCCGAGCTCAGTTTCAAAACGGGTGCATCAAAAACTTCCTCTAAAGGCTTATCTGTAGGGCTGGCTGAAACAGGTGCGTTGCTCTGCGCAAAACCAGCGCTCTGAAACCAGAAAGCCAAGCCGAGAAAAATGAAGATAGAGCGCATCATACTTACATCCTGAAGACGCTGAAATGAGTTTCCTGGGGCGGCGCGTTCAGTGAAGCGGCGATCGCCAGCCCCAAAACAGTACGGGTATCGGCAGGATCGATAATGCCATCATCCCATAAACGTGCAGAACCATAGACAGCATCACTTTCCCGAGCATATTTCTCAAGAATAGGCGCTTTAAAATCGGCTTGTTCCTGCTCTGTCAAATCTTTTCCTTTGGCCTGTAACTGATCTCGTTTTACTGTCAAAAGTACATTGGCGGCTTGTTCACCTCCCATAACAGAGATGCGGGCACGGGGCCACATCCAGAGAAAACGTGGGCTATAGGCACGGCCACACATGCCATAATTCCCTGCGCCATAAGAGCCACCAATAATCACTGTAAATTTCGGCACAGAAGTGGTAGCAACAGCTTGAACGAGCTTAGCTCCATCCTTGGCGATTCCGCCCCGCTCATAGTCTTTGCCCACCATAAAGCCAACGATATTCTGCAAAAATACCAAAGGAATGCCACGTTGGCTACAGAGTTCAATAAAGTGAGCCCCTTTTAAAGCACTTTCAGAAAACAAAATGCCGTTATTGGCAATGATACCTACGGGATAGCCCATGATCCTACCAAAACCACAGACCAGTGTGGTGCCATAGAGCGCTTTAAATTCATGAAACTCACTGCCATCCAATAAACGCGCCAAAACCTCATGCACATCATAGGTCTGACGATCATCATGGGGAATCACACGATACAGTTCATCAGGAGAATACAAAGGTTCACGCGGAGGATGTACATCCAAACTGACACGTTTCACTCGGTTCAGATTCGCAACAATATGACGCGCAATCTCAAGCGCCTCTTCATCATCGTGCGCCAGATGATCTGCAACGCCCGACAAGCGGCAATGAACATCAGCGCCACCCAGTTCTTCTGCGGTAACCACCTCACCGGTCGCCGCTTTGACAAGGGGGGGGCCGCCCAGAAAAATGGTTCCCTGATTGCGCACAATAATCGTTTCATCCGACATAGCAGGAACATAAGCGCCCCCAGCTGTACAGGAGCCCATCACAACTGCAATCTGAGGAATATTTCGGGCTGACATCTGGGCCTGCATATAAAAAATACGCCCAAAATGCTCTTTATCAGGAAAAACCTCTGATTGCATCGGCAGAAAAGCGCCACCCGAATCCACAAGGTAAATACAGGGCAAGTGATTTTCAAGGGCTATTTCCTGAGCGCGCAAATGCTTTTTTACCGTCAGTGGAAAATAGGTTCCCCCTTTCACAGTCGCGTCATTGGCAACAATCATGACTTCCTGGCCTTCAACAAGGCCAATGCCCGTTACAATCCCTGCGGCTGGAACCTCCGTATCATAAACCCCCTCAGCAGCCAGCGGGCTGAGTTCAAGAAAAGGAGAACCTGGATCACACAGGCGTGAAATTCGATCGCGAACCAACAGTTTGCCGCGTTCTTCGTGCTTACTTCGGGCTTCGGCAGAACCTCCCAAACGCACTTTCTGTAAATGCTGTTTTAGGTCTGCCAGTGCATTCTGATAAACTTCAGCATTGTGCTGAGCTTCTGCCGTGTTTAAATTAAGTTTTGATTCAATTGGATACATGGATACAAGTATAACAAAACTGATCCTGAATAAAAGAGCCTTGAACAGGCGGGAGACTTTCCCCTGAAAAAGGGGGCTCCATGTTAAAATAGACCCAAATACAGGCTGAATTTAGGCCAAAGATCCAAGCTGCAAGATCCCTTCCTCAAGACATTTTTTCATTTTTTATGTCAGGGAGCTGAATCATAAGGAGAACATAAAGAGAATGCGCATTGCTGTAGGTATGAGTGGTGGAGTAGACAGTTCCGTTGCTGCTGCATTGCTGAAAAAAGCAGGACATGAAGTGATCGGTGTAACCATGTTGATTTGGGACGGGAGTAAGTGCTGTTCTGGTGACGCAATTGAAGACGCCGAGTGGGTCACCAAACAATTGGGAATTGAACACCATGTATATAACTTAATCCCCGAATTCACCCAAGAAGTGGTCACACCTTTCGTCAATGAATATTTGAATGGTCGCACCCCAAACCCTTGTCCCACCTGTAATTTTCGCATGAAGTTTCACCATCTCTGGCAAGCAGTACAAAAAAATCTTGAAGTGGATAAAATGGCCACTGGTCACTACGTACGTTTAGAGCAAGATCCAGACAATTTACGTTATCAACTCTACCGAGGGCTCGATCATCACAAAGATCAAACCTATATGTTTTATCGTTTAAGCCAGGAACAACTCTCCCGACTGCATTTTCCACTGGGACACTTCAGCAAAGCCGAAACCAGAAAAATGGCTGGAGAACTGGGATTAGAACCGATTATGAACAAGCCAGACAGCCAAGATCTTTGCTTCGTTGGAGACAGTCTCAATGATTTTTGGAAAAACCATTACCAAAAATCAATTCGACACGGAAATATTGTCGATTTAAACGGAAACATCCTGGGTTCACATGAGGGAATTGTGCATTATACAATTGGCCAACGCAAAGGTTTGGGTATCGCCCATGAAGAACCACTTTACGTCCTCAAAATCAATGCGGGAAAAAATGAAGTGGTTGTCGGCCCTCGAGATCAAACCTTTTCAGACGGGCTTGAAGCCTCAGGACTGAATTGGTCTGCGATAGATCCCCCCACAAAACCATTGAAAGCCCATATTCGTATTCGCTACCGATCAGAGTTGGTACCCGCTACCATTGAAGTCACAGCACCAGATACTGTACGCGTTAGATTTGATGACCCCCAAAGCGCCATTTCGCCAGGTCAAATCACGGTTTTTTATGATTCAAACGATATGTTGCTGGGCGGGGGCGTGATTGAAAAAGCCTTGGTTCTTACAGAACCCGTATCGGTTTAAGCGCAATGGCCGAAGATACAGCACAACTTTTAGCAAAGGGTCTGCAAGCTTTGGCTCAACGCGATCATCTTAACGCTTTTCATTATCTACAAGCCGCTGATTGGCAACGGTTTGGAAAACCATGGAATGCCTGTAACTCAGAAGAACGGGTTGCTTTTTTTGAAAGTCCACAATTTCCTCCCGAGGCAGTACCCCTGCACAAACTTCAACATGATCTTGAGCAAATCAAATATCTGCGCAAGAATCAAAAACTACCCGATGAATTTCAATCCGTCGAAAACGCCTTGGAGCAGGTATACGCCTCTCTCCTGCAGCGCTTTCAAAATGTCTCTGAAACAGAACTTTTATGGTTAAGCCCTCAAGAGCAGGAATTACTCGCCCCTTTCTGGAACAGAAATCTCTATACAGAACCCTTGCCTGAATCTCCTGAGCCACTCATCAACCCAGCACTCGATACCGACAGAGTTTGCTGGAACTATCACCACAATCAACCCGGTTTGGCTTACTGTGATCAGATTTTGGCTGCTCCAGCGCTCACTCAAATCCGGGAATTTGTCTTGGCATCCACGCTCTGGCGGGATTACCAGCGAGGAGGTTATGTCGGGTCTTATCTTCCCAATGGCTTCTGTGCCCCCTTACTCCTACAACTGGCAGATCAGGTTCGCGCCGCTTTCTCACCGATTCTTCAAGACTTGCCCCTCAGTTTAATGTGGTCCTATAAATACAGTCAAAACTCGCCAGGTGTAGGCATTCACGCTGATTCCGGCGGGCGCGTCAATGTCAATTTCTGGCTGACCCCTGACCATGCCAATTTGGAACCCGAAAAAGGGGGCTTGATTGTCTATGATGTGATGGCACCTTCAGACTGGGATCCGCGCAGATATCAGTTAGAAACCTTACTCAAGGGAAAACCCTGCAAAGCTTATCCTATTCCCTACCGTTTCAATCGTGCGCTTTTTTTTCACTCGGGCCTTTTTCATGCTTCGGATCAATTGCAATTCAAACCAGGTTACGAAAACCGTCGCATTAACCTGACTTTGCTTTTTGGCATTCGCGATGCAGATTTAGAATCTCAATCCCAGTACAGTTGGAGACCCCTGATTTAATTCAGCAAGCGATTAATCAGGCAAATAAAAGCGTTTCAAATCTTCTTCAGACTTTATCCACTGCGTTTCGCCTGCTCGCATCAACATCAGACGTTCGCTGATCGTGAGTATCTGACGATAATCATGATCGGTGAGAATAATTCCTGAATATTCTGAGGCGGATTGAATCAATTCCTGAGCTCTCTTTTTGTATAAGGGTTCCAGTTCACTGAAGGGTTCATCCAAAAGTACAAAGGGCCTTTGCAAAGCCAGAATCAAGCACAACTCAAAAAAACGACGTTCTCCGCCTGAAAGCTCTGAAACACGCTGTGCCAAGAGCTTCAATAAACGTGGTTCCTGCTCAATAAAAGCCCGCTGTGAATCCTCAAGAAAAAGCTGTACCACACGTTTAAGTTTCATCTGACGGGGCAAAAAACTAGATTGGGGGAGATAGGCAATACAATCTTTTTTGAGATACAAAGATTTCAAAAAGTGCTCATTGACCAAAATGACACCGGAATCCGGTTTGCAAACCCCCAAAATAATCTTCAAAAGCGTACTTTTACCACACCCATTCCTGCCCAAAAGGCCCAGTATTTCGCCCGTCTGAACCTTCAACCAAGCGCCTTTGAGTACCGTTCTACGGCCAAAATGATGATAAACACTGTCCACTTGGAGTTTTAAAGATTGCTTTTCGTTCGCTTCCTCAGGCTTTTCAAGCGGAGCAGACAGGACCGAAATACCCATCAGAACACACACCACCAACCCCAGGAAGCCTAGGCTCCAGAACAGAAGAGGCTGGGCCACAAGTGATACGGTTTGAAGAAACAGATAGTGCAGCCACGACTGAATATAATCGAGCTGATGGGGATATATCAAAAAAAGGGCACAGACCGCCAGGCTGAGATTCAACAGACTTGAAGCGCCGCATAAAAAAAGCTTGGAATAGCCACGGTTTGCATAAAAAAACAATTCTTCTGGATGCATAAAATAATAAAGTGCGAGCGCTCCCCAACAGCCCAAAGTTCCCAAGAGACAAAAATAAAGTGGAAGCAATCCTGAAGTTGGAAAAACCCTTCCTGAGAGCATTTGATAAGAAAGCACGGAAAAAAATAAGAGTACCAATGAAATCAAAAAATCGTAAATAAAGACCAGTCGACAGAAACAAAAAAACAAGCTAACCAACACCAGACAAATGAATTTTATCTAGGGGACAAAAACAGAAAAACATGATTAAGGCTTTGTTTTAAGCGTTTCGCTTCCACCAGACAATTGAACACCTTGCTCAGTGGTCACTAATTTTGCAATCGGTAAATTCATCGGAACTTTCATTTTGCCGAAGTCCAACATGATTTGATTGGGCCCCACCCGTTTCATGGCATCAGCAAAAGAAAAAGCATCCAAAGGCGAAAGGGGAGGAGGTCCTGCAGGAGAGGTATTCCCATGATCCTCAATAAAAAGACCCAAAAGCGTATCCCGTAATTTTGAAGGCACGCTAAAACCTGTTTTAAAATCATCAATGGTCATCAAAATCTGGTTGAGAGGTGTAACGGTCAGGCTCACTTCAGCAGTAAAAGGCAGCGGAATACCCAAGAGCGGATACTTGCCAGAAAGCGAAACCTTACCATTGGGATGAAAATCCACTTTGGCATCTTGAATACCTTTTTCCTGCAAAGACCAGTTCAGATAATTTGAAAGTTCTGTTTCATCTGCATTCACTTGCAGATCAGAAACATTGTATTGATAATAATTCCAAATCATCATATCGGGTTTGACACCATCAAAGCCTGTGCGACTGGTGATATTCAGTTTGAGTTGATCAATATTGAAGGCATTGTATTTGAAATCACTCATGGTAATTTCAGTGGGTTTGCTTTGTTTCTGCAGTTTAGGCGCAGGGGGATATTGTGGACGAACCGTAGCCTGTATCGGGTTTTGAGGATTTTGAGGCAGAGGAGGTGCCGTATAGGCAGGATCAGGTCGGGTAAAAAATTGAGTGGTGACCTCTTTTAAATTCGGCATCATCAGTCTCTCCTCACACGCTTCGATACGCTAAGTATCGTGCCGAGCAAAGAGAGACTGACCTTAACAAGGTTAAACCCTGTTTATTTCCTGTTGAAAGTTTGTTTTCCCCAGAACATGGCATTCGCACCCAAATCCTCTTCAATCCGCAAAAGCTGATTGTATTTCGCAATGCGATCCGTACGAGAGGCGGAGCCTGTCTTAATCTGGCCTGAATTGGTGGCTACGGCAATATCGGCAATGGTGGTGTCTTCAGTTTCACCTGAACGGTGTGAAATCATATAGGTATAACCTGAGCGTTTCGCCAATTCAATCGCCTGGAAGGTTTCTGTCAGCGTTCCCACTTGATTCACCTTGATCAGAATCGAATTGCCAACCTCTTGCTGAATACCCTGTTTCAGACGATCGACATTGGTCACGAAAAGATCGTCACCCACCAGCTGAATTTTCTGCCCCAAACTCTGGGTCAGTGTTTTCCAGCCCGCCCAATCATCTTCAGCCATTCCGTCTTCAATCGAAACAATCGGATAATCCTGGGCCAATTGACTGAGATAAGTCACCATTTCATCTGAATTGAGGGTCTTTCCTTCACCCTTCAATTGGTATTTGCCCTCTTTATAAAATTCACTGGCCGCCACATCCAAAGCCAAAAACACATCTTCTCCAGGGCGATAGCCAGCAGACTCAATTGCTTTCAAAATATATTCCAGGGCCTGGCGGTGAGAAGAAAAATTAGGCGCAAAGCCCCCTTCATCACCAACAGCCGTAATATGTCCATCTTGCTTGAGGAGTTTTTTCAAGGCATGAAAAGTTTCCACCCCCATACGCAAAACATCTGAAAAACGTTGTGCACCAACAGGCGCGATCATAAACTCCTGAATATCCAGATTATTATCCGCATGTGCGCCACCGTTGATCACGTTCATAAAAGGAACGGGTAAAACACAGCTGGTAAAACCACCCAAATACCGGTAAAGGGGTAAATTCAAAACCTGAGCTGCAGCTTTGGCCGTCGCCATTGAGACACCCAAAATAGCGTTTGCACCCAGTTTTGATTTGTTTTCAGTACCATCAAGATCTAACATCCGCTGATCAACCTTGAGCTGGTCCATGGGATCCATACCCAATAACTGAGGAGCGATTAACTCATGCACATTGCGAACAGCCTGATGGACCCCTTTTCCCAAATAGGCCTTGTCTTCAGTATCACGGAGTTCCAAAGCTTCATGCACACCAGTAGAAGCACCAGAGGGGACAATCGCACGGCCCACCGCACCGCCGGAAACAATGACATCAACCTCAAGCGTAGGATTTCCTCTTGAATCCAAAACCTGACGGGACTGAATTCTTTCAATTTTAATCATCTTCACTCACTCCTTAAAATTTAGACATTTCACTTTTTATTCCAGGACTTTGAATCTCCGCGAGGTATTATACCGCTCTCAGAAGCACTTACCCTCATCGCAGCACAAGGTTTTAAGACTGAAAGGGTAATAAAGCACCGGGTTGAGCCCAACCCTCCAACTCATGCCGATAGATCACGCTACGATCCAACATAATCTCTCCTTGAGGCCCCCAAAACAAGCGGTGTCTTTCAAGAGCACGCAAGGCAGGTCCTCTTTGTCGCAATCCACGCAAATCAAAAACACTGTGATGACAGGGGCAGTGAAACTCTTGAGCCTGAGGTTTCCAATCCGGCAAACAGCCCATATGCGTGCAAATAGAACGCAAAGCATAAAAACCCTCAGGTGAGCGCACCAGCCAAATCTGATAGGCCGGAAAAGCTTGAACCGTATTCAATTCCATCGCAGCAGGGAAAAGCAAAGAAACAGGTTTTATTTCTGAATGCCGTGAAGGTATCTGCAAATACCGCAAAACAGAAAGCAAAGAAGCCCATAAACCAGCCCAAAACAATCCTTGCCAGAGAAAATCACGTCGCGTCAGCGTTTTTTTTTCTGGCTCAGGCACTAACGCAACCCTCCTCCCAAACTGTTGACCTGCTGATTAAGCGAGCCCAAGTTGCCTGTGATATCGCTGGTACTGAATGGAAAGGCCAAGAGCGAAAGGTTCAGATTGAACTGTTGATAAAAGGAATCCCAGGAGGCTGTCAAAATAAAATCATGTAAATCTTTGCGCAAAACCACTCGAAAAGGAACCACCAAAGCAAAAAGCTCTTCCAAATTCCCTGGAATCGTAGTGGGCTGCACAGAAAAAACCAAGTCCAGCTCAGTATGCCAAAGCCAGCTGTCGCCAAAAGAAAAGCGCATCGATCCATTTAAGCCATTGATCCGTCCCAAATGAAAATCATAGGCAATATCGCCTCCCAATTCGACTCCCTGGGGGATTCCACTTTCCAGACCAAAAGTACTGAGAGCACCCGTTGCAAAAATTTCTTGACTGCTTCGCCAACGCATACCCAAGGTTGTATTGTCCCAACGTCCACCAAAAAGAGAAAAGCTGCCCACATCTTCCTGGTGAATGGGAATCATCGCACCATTGACAGGATCTCCATGTCGATAGACATAACCATCTGAATCCTTAAGAAAGCCCCCCACTTCAGAATCTTTGATCGCAACGGGGGTATAGGCCGTATGGGCTCTTAAAATAAACTGGTTCCCAATCTGAGAAGTAATATTGCTCTGAATTTGCTGGTATTGACGGTTGATATAATCGTAACCGCCATTAAAAGTCCAGGTAAACTCTGGCAAATTCACCAATGAGAGGGTGGCATTTAAATTGTTGATCGTACGTAATTGCAAGGGCTCAAAATTAGCAAAAGGCGAATTATTCTTGACCTGATCCTGTACGGCCCTTTCATAGGTCAGGCTGGGTATAAAGTAAGGAGAAAGTTCATTTCTGAGATTGGCACGGGCTGTGAAAATATATTCTGCGTCCTGGGTTTGATAAAGCCTTTGCTCAAAATTGGTTCCACCAAAATTCGCTTTCATGCCCATGCCCAGATCAAAATCCTTTGAAACCAAAGACAAGCGCAAAAGCGTTCGGCCAATTTCTGTCAAATTATACTGAGTTAAAGCCTGAACTGGAATTGAGGGATCAAAATAACGCCCCATTCGGGTTTCCAATTGAATTGGAAAGGTATCCTGAAAAAAGGGATTTAGCTGCAAATTTAACTCGGGCAATTTTTTTATTTGACCCGATGACTGATTTTTGGCTGCTTGTAAATCTGAAGAAAGTGTAAAGAAATCTTCATAATTCAGGCTGAAGGTTCCCCAGTCCAGACTTTGGGTTAAATTCACCCTGGGTTGCAAGGTTTGTATCAAGGTTCCCACAGAGGTTGAACTGATCCCCGAAGTATTGCTGTTATAAATCAGATTGGTGCTGAGCTTTGCCTTATCATTGAAAGGCAAGTTCAAATCGAGGGTCGTATTCCAAAGTTCATTTCCTTGTGAAGGCGCAGAAGCAGATTGGTCAGTCTTCAATTCATTATTTTCAAAGATTTGGGTTCGGCTGGAGTTATTATTTTCACTCCAATTGGTTCGCAAATTTAAATTGCTGTTTCCCAAGACCGCACTCACACTGGCGGTCCGGTTTTGTGTTCCTGAAATACCTTTTGTTACAGTACGTGTAATATTTTGGCCATTCACCTGATAACGAATATCCAAGGGACCATTGACTGATTGATTGAGACTTAAATTGCTGTTGACCTTCAGTTCACTGCTCGGATCCAGTAAAAACAGCTGATTATCCGTCAGGCGAAACTCAAAGCTTTGACTTGGATTTCTGGTAGCCTGATAAGCTGAAGTATTGTAAAAATCCTTATCTTTAAAACTCAGTTCAAGTTCGGTATAGGGCAATAATTTCTGCTTGTGGCGAAACTCCAGATCATGGTCCTGAAATTTATTTCTACCCCAATTGGCGACTTGATCCAACCAAGTAACACTGCTCGTCTGTTGGGTTGTCAATTGAGTACTGGCCTGGTCATTGACCTCAGCATTGGGCCCAGAAATCAGAGCACCCGCCACATCTTGAATATTGGCGGTAACTGGCAGGCCATAAAAATAGAAGCGTGTGATTGAATTGGGAAAAGCAACCCAATCATGTTGAAAGCCCAGCCCCACCCCTTTATTTTGCATCAGGGTGGCATACCAATAACCATCATGAAAATCATTCCAATGGTAATAGCCCTTAAACTTTGTAAAAATACCCTCTACCGCATTTTGTCCGACATCAATATCCGGCTTTTTGATACCCTCAGGGCTTTGGAGGGGAATCAACCAAAAAGGAAACCAAAACGTCTGTTTTTCAAAAGCCAGGATCTGAGCATTCCATGCCAAAACACGATCGCCTTCCAAATAATCCAAAACATCGGCTTCAATTGCATAGTGGGTCCATTGGCGTCGCATATTCTGAAGGGAATGAATGTCTTCTACCTGTTGGCTACTTGACTGATGTTCCTTGTCATAATGGTTGCAAGTGGTATAGAAGCCTTTTAAAAAGACGACCCGCTTGCCATCCTCATAGGCGACCATGCTTTCCCCCTGGACATAAACTTCTTGTCCAGGAGACTGAGCAGGAATAATAAGATAGACATTTTTGGCTTCTGCTCTTTTTAAGCGGATATCATAGAGCAATTCTGTCCCCTTGATTGTCCGCTTCTTACCCTCAGATGTCGTCTGAACAATTTCAAAGGGAACCTGACTGGCCAGGGTTTTGTTTTCCGTATCGTAATCCAGTTTTTCACTGGTAATCACCAGATCTCGAACCTGCATTTCAACATGTCCTAAAAGCCGAAAGACTTTCTCGGCTTTGATATATTCAATCCGATCAGCCTTATACTTGACCTTTAATTCTTCAGCTTGAACAGGCAGCAAAAAAACGCAGCCCCCCAAAAAGCCTGCGAGAAGAATAAAAAATACATGCGGTTTAAAGATTGAGTTCACAACACTATCAGTCTACTTGTATCAGAAAGATTAAGCCAACTACCCCAAAAATAATATTGGGTAGCCAGGCGGCAAGCGTAACAGGAATAACACCTAAATTCCCAAAACCTGTGCCCATGGTTTCTGCCACGAAATAGAAAAAGGTCAAAATGATACTGATAGCAAAACCAATATATCCTCCTCTGGCAAATTTCAGCCCAATTGGAGCAGCAATAATGGCAGCAAAAAAAGTGGCAAAGGGACGTGCAAATTTTGCCTGGTACTCAATTTCATAAGCACGCGTTTCCTGCCCCCCTTCACGGGTCGCCAGGATCAGCTCTTGTAAAGATTGAGAACTCATCTGTTTGGGTTCAATTTCACCTGCAAGGTAATTCTCTACCTTGATTTTGGTTTCGACTTCCAATTCAGAGAAGGTGTATTCCTTTTCAACGAAGGCATTGCTTTGCCCCGAAGCATAGGTTTGGATCACTCCATTCTGTAGGAGCCAACGCGTACCATTCCAATGTGCTGTACGTGCAGAAATCAAACGGTGTTGATTTTCAATATTACTGTCAAAAATTAAAACGCCTTCCATTTTCTTTTCAGCTTTGTTTAAGTTTTGAATGGTATAAAATCGAGAGTCCACACCTTTAAACTGAATATTGCCCGTTTGTTGAGACTTATCGCCCTTGATAGAAATTTCAGCTTGTTCGCGGGTCGCACTGCTTCTTAAATTCGCCTCAGGCACCAGTTTCTCATTCATATAAAACGCAATTACACTGACCAGCATGGAAATAAAAAGCACGGGACGCATAATGCGGCGGCTTCCTGTGCCTGTCGCCCGAATAGCAATCAGCTCAAAATCCTTTGACATACGGGCCAAACCGAGGAGTGTTGCAATCATAAACGCAATCGGCAAGCTCAGAACAATAAATTCTGGCATCTTGTAAAGAATCATCTTAAGCACAAGTTGCCAAGGCACTTTTTTCACAATAATCAGTTGCATATCTTCATTCAGACGCACAGACAACATAATCACAATCACGCCAATAACAACCATCAGGAAAGGGCGTATGACTTCTGAACTCAGATAACGGTCAATAATTTTCAATGATTTATCCTACTTGTAACCGCTTTAAATAAAAGTTCAGGTTACTAAACCTCAATTGTAATGAAGAATTTATCCCAGAGGCAACTTAACGGTAAAAGAATACACTTCCAAGTGTGAGAACAAGCCAATGATATACTGAGTCTAGCAATCTTCAGAGGTATTCTGCATGCAACAGAGACAGGTTCCCTTTCATAAATACAGTTTTAACCATCTCGAAGAATCAGCCATGATCGAGACTCTCCGTTCAGGATGGATCACCCGTGGCCCCAAAGTTGCAGAGTTTGAAACCGCTTTTGCTGATTACACTTCAGCGAAACACGCTCTGGCCTTAAACTCCTGTACTGCAGGCCTGCATTTGGCCTTGATTGCACTCAATCTTCAACCTGGCGACGAAGTCATCACCACCCCCTTGACCTTTGTTGCAACGGTCAATATGATTGTGCGCAGTGGAGCCACTCCCGTTCTGGCTGATATTGATCCCGCCACACTGAATATCTCTGTAAAAGAAATTGAAAAGAAAATATCAGCAAAGACAAAAGCAATTATTCCAGTCCATTTGGCAGGTCAACCCTGTGATATGCAACCCATCCTGGAATTAGCACGCAGCAAAGAGATCATCGTCATTGAAGATGCCGCTCATGCCACAGGCACAGAATACCACGGTCAACGTATCGGTGCGATCTCTGACATGAGCGTCTTTAGCTTCTATGCCAACAAAAATATCACAACAGGCGAAGGAGGCATGCTCACAACCAATCATCCTGAATGGGACGAACGTTTGCGCCCACTTTCTCTGCACGGTCTGAGCAAAGATGCCTGGAAGCGTTTTTCTGAAGGCGGGTTTAAAACCTATTTGGTGGAAGAACCTGGTTTCAAATACAATATGACGGATATTCAAGCAGCCTTGGGTTTGGTCCAATTGGGAAAAAGTGAAGACTTTTTAGAGAAAAGAGCACAGTGTGCCCACTTCTATCGCAAGGAACTTCAAGAACTTCCTGTCCATATTCCTACAGAGATTCCAAATATCCGTCACTCTCACCATCTGTTTATGCTGCAATTAAATGAACAAAAACTTTCAATCTCACGCGATCAACTGATAGACCAGCTGCATCAACGGGGTATTGGCTCTGCGGTCCACTATTTCCCGATTCATTTTCACCCCTTTTATCAGCGTCTCATGCCCCAAGCAATGCAAGAACTACCCTATGCCACCCGAGCAGGGCAGAATTTAATCTCACTTCCCATTTACCCTGATTTAAGCCAAGAAGATCAGAACTATGTTATTCAGTGTGTAAAAGAAATACTCAACAAATAAAGTTTAATGTTCAAATATACTCTATTATTTTTTGTTTTATTCTCATTTAACCCTTCTTTCGCACAAATAAATATCGCAACCAAAAACGCAGGAGAAAAAACAGGCGCTTTTCTCGGCCAGCAGGCTTCTCTTTTAAAATCGCCAAAGCGACAGCTCTTCCCGCTTCGTATCGGCATTTTGCCCTGGTATTTTGAAACACCCGTTCCGCTTTCGCAAGCACTTGAAAGCACATGGGCCCAGCGGCTCTCTGAAACTCAAAGTGCGCGGTTTCAGTTCAAAAGATTAAGCCCTGAAATTTTAAAAGCAGCAAGTCCTGAACCCCTCTCTTACCCCTATCCGCGCAATCTTTGGTCAGAACTTTGCCATAGACATAAAATTGATCTATTTTTACAAACTCATATCGAGAAAACATCCCAGGGATTTTGGTTTAATATTCAGTTTATTGATGGCATCAGTGGAAAAATTATTAAATCAAATCAAAAATTATTAAAATCAATCGAAATCAATGAGCTTACTGAATTCATTCAAAAGACTTTTAACGCCCTTCCAGCTTCAGCCAGTGAAAATATCGCCGATTTTGCTGCCCTATCAGATCTCGGTGAGCTGCATATAGAAACTACTCCTGAAGGCATGGCGGTTTATATTGACGGCCAGATCATGGGGGTTTCTCCCTTGCTTATCAGACATCTTCCTACTGGCGACCACCAAATCAGCGTACGCGAATCAAAAACCTTTGAATATCAGATTCTTCGTCTGACCAGCAATCCGTCTGGGGTCACTGTATTTATTAACCAACAGAATGAAGGTCAAACCCCTCTCTCATTGCCTTTTGAGCTACTCAAAACGCCAGGAAGCTATCTGATTGAATTTCAAAGCAATACAAATTTTAAAGCTGATCTTGAAATTTTAACCCAACCCGATGGGGTACCATTTCAACTGGACCAAAACACTCTTCGCCGCAGTCCTGTGACCTTTCAACAATTAAGTAATAAAACCTATAGGCTTCAGGTTCTGGGAAACCATCCTGTTGAAGTGAATTCCTCAGTGACGATAGAAAAAGACAAACAAGAAGCCCAGCAACTCAAAATCACCCCATATAAATTTGCAAAGGTGGTCATCGATGCATCTGAGGAAAGTACTGAAATCATCTTGAACCAGGAAAGCAAAGGTGAAAGTCCGCTCTCTCTCAATCTCAGTGAAGGTTTTCATGATCTGCTCTTAAACAAACCCCGTTTTAAACGAATTTCTCAAAAATTGCAGCTAGAAGCCGGAAAAACCTATGACTACCATTTTCAATTAGAGACCAAGAGTATTGATACTTCGATCTTTTTAACCCCAACAGGTGAAATCAGTCCACATTTCAATATCTCAAGCAAATTATTCGGTTTAGCAAACTACAAAGCCAACGCCACCAGCAATGCGATGGGAGCTGGTCTTGCGAGTCTTGAGGTAGACTATGGCTGGCCTGCCCTGGGAAAATTTTACAATTTTCTGGATCTGGGCCTGAGTTTAGGCGGCTATGCTGCCGTTTTACAAAAGGGTGATCAGTTCAGTACCCTGCAAGGGTTTGGTGGAAAACTTCAACTCTTTAAAGAAAACAATGCCGTTCCTGTCTCTGTTGCTGTAGGGGGCTATTTAAATCTCGACACGCAATCGATTAAACCTGTTGGTTTTATCAGTCTATCGCGTAATTTTTTTGATTTTGCCTTGCACTTAGGCCTGCAAACCCATGGAATGAATTTGAATATCGGATACAACGGATTTGATAATTTAAAATTGGGGTTCGTGGTTTTTGCCAATTCTCTATTTGGCCTGCTGACAGAGTCTGGAGAGGAAATCTCAACCTTGTACGGGATTCAAGCGGGCTATCGCTTCTAAACAAGCTATTTAAAAAGTGCACCCAGACGTTGCCAGAAATTCTTATTTTTTTCCTGTTCCAAGGCATTTTCCAAACTTGATTTGACTTCTTTTTCCTGTTTCAATTCTTGCTCTAAAAGATTGACCCGTGTTTGGTAAGAAATCTCTTTTTGCACCAGATCTTCGCGTAAAGTACCCATTTCTTTTTGGGTATTTGTCCACTGTTCAGGCATGGGCAAGAGCTGTAATTTCTGTTCGTGACGGTGATTGACTTCTTCAAGTTGACGATTGCGTTCTTCCAATTGTCCTATTTTATAGGTTGCACGCGCATACTTTTCTGCCAACTCATTTTGTTCACGAATGATCTTTTCAAGTTCAGTCTGATGTTTTTGCAACATTAAGCTGAGATTTTCAAGATTTTTTCCGGGAGTGTCTACTTGTCCACCGGTGATCAATCCTGCCACTTTTTCAACATCTATCAGTCCACTTATGTCGACTCCCCTGGAAACAGGAGCAGCCGAAGCGGTTGTGACTTCTGAGGAAGCAGAAACCAAAAGCCTTTTTTGAATAAAATCATGGCGACTGATAGATGCATCTAAGCGAAGAGGAATATCTATCTCGTTGATTAAGTAGCCTGTACCATGGCGAACAGCAGGCAATTTGCCGGATTTGATCCAGCGAGAAATTGTCTTTTCACTTTTGCCTGTAATTTTGGCTACGTCTGCCAGGGAATATTGAACATCTACCATTGTCACATCGTCCTTGTGTTAGTCAATCATACCCTAGCAAAGGAAAAAAGTCTAGTAGACGTTCTGAATAAAAGGGAAAAAGGCGGAACAAAATGTCCAGAGTAAAAAATAAAAAGCTCCGGCAGTAGGACTCGAACCTACAACCGATCGGTTAACAGCCGATTGCTCTACCATTGAGCTATGCCGGAATGAACAAACTGTATATTAAGGGATCCCAGAGACAACGTCAAGATATTAGCGAAAGGTTCTCACTAAGATTGCTACAAATTCCTAATGAAAAAATAAACAAAGATTAAACCCTTAAGGAAAGAAGGACTTGTCTGGTAATTTTGAGGGGGTATCAAAGCCGCGCATGGTATCCCCCATACTGGCCGCCAAAAGCTGCTGCATGAGCAAACTGGCAGAGACAAAGGCCAAAACAACAGCAACGGCAATCACAGCGTATTCAACTAACGCTTGACCCCGTTGCCGTTTGAGCGAAAAGGGCATTCAATTAACGGGCCAAAGCACTCGACAAGAAGTTAATCGGCACATAGACATCCAGGCTGGCAGGCCAACCGGCATCATCGGTACCCTCAAGCGTCACCTTGGCCGAAATCTGACTGTTGATACGCCCTTGAGACAGGGGATTTCCCAATTCAACCACATGTGAGCTGATAATAGGCAATTCAACCTCACCTTTGGCAGGAATCGGTTTCCCATCTTTGTCAAACTGATGAGAAGAACCTACTCTTACGGATCCGGTGATACGAACCACCCGAGGATTCAGAGTTAAAGATTGAGGCAAATATTCAATATTGATCGTATCGTAGGTTACCCCAATACTGCCAGGCTCACCTTCGAGAACCAAAGTGGGATTTTTAACTTCAGCGGAAATACGACTTTGATCAACCGTATAAGTCACGGAAGCACGCAATCCTCCATTTGTTCCAGGAGAAATTTTAACTTGTGCAGGAATATTCGTGTAAAGGCCGCAACCAGCAACCACCGAAGCGAGAAGTAATCCAGCCAATTTTTCTTTGAGTTTCATGACTTATACGCCGTTTCCATTCAATATGCTCTAGACCGCATTATAGCATAAGGTAAGAAATTGTTTTTCAGGGCTTGGGAGAGGGTGTCACAACGACAATATTGCTTTGATTGAGAAAATCAGCAGCGCGTAACCCACGTGAGTCTTGAACCAGTTGATTCTTTAGGGTGCCACTTTCAATTTGTAAGGAACGATAATGATCTCCATCTTCACGTACGACCATCACCACCCGATTGGGATTTGACTGGTTGGGAGTGACTTCCTCTTTGCGATAGGCAACCTGCTCTTCGCCATAGGCGCGAATCGCAAGATTTGAAAACTGTGTTAAAAGCGCAGGGTTGACAATACTCTTTGCGACCATTTGATACGCATTTTTGATCGTTTGCGTATCTTGGGTTTTAGCTGAGAAGTTAAAGATACCATTCATGACAACGGTTTGCTGATTACGCAGTCCATCAAGAGCCTGTTTAGGCTGCTGTTGCGTAAAGAGCGTATCAAAGGCAGCCAACTCGGTTAAATAACGCTCTGTCGCCTCTGTAATCTGAAAAATACTCGACAAGCTCTTCAAGGCATCTTCAGCTGAAACCAATGTTGCCCCTGAACTTAAAGATTGCGGTGTTTCATACTGATTCTGATAGATCTGAAGATTGAGATTGATTCCATTTAGCATTTGGTTCAAGGCATCGGAATAGAGCTGCTGAAACTCTTCTTTTAAAGCTGCCATATCCGTTGTATTATCGGTAGTGCTGGCGGTAGCGGTGGTTAAGGTATTGGCGGCCCCCACCATCGCAGGTAAAACTTTATCCACCGCATTTTGATAGGCTTCGAGATCTGGAGAAACAAATTGCAAACGACCTGAAATTTGCAAAAAAGCATTGCGGGCCTGGTTCAGAGCATTACGCACGGAAAGGGCGGTGGAACCTGCTGAAACATCAATTTGATCTTGAAAAGCTGCTGAAGCTGAAGGCGTGGCAACTGACTCAGCAGGAATATCTCCACAGGCGACCAAAAGAGAGCAAAGCATAAAACTCCCCAGCAACCGATGGATGGAACGATTCAAAATCAGTTCATTTACAGTTTCGTTCTTCATTTTATTTCTGCTCCCTGCTTTTGAAACTTATTATAAGCTGCTTAGCGTATCCCATTCCATCCTTTAGCGTAATAATTCAAAAGAACGGGATGCATCAGCGTATTGATCTGCAATTGTTCCAAAGGAAAATAAAGATCTTCAGGAAAAGTAAACAATACGTGCAAAGTATTTGAATTCAAGTATTTTAGATCCTTCAATTGAATCTTCAATGTATCGGGAAGTACAGGGTAATGTGTTGCCAATTGAAAGCCCCAATTTCCAAATGAAGGAACTTCGACTTGGTAAGGTAAAACAAATAAACCGGTATCTTTCAAAGTCTTGTGAATACACCAAAAAGCTTCCCGGGCAAAAAACGGAGAAGTACTTTGCGTTACCAAGGCCCCATTCGCACTCAATCTTCTCCCCAGCAAATGATAAAACTCACGGGAATACAATTTAGCCAGGGCCGTATGGCTGGGATCTGGTAGGTCAACCAGAATAACGTCATAAAACGCTTCACTTTGCTCAATAAACTTATAGGCATCTTGATTGACAATTTTCACTTTGGGATTTGTAAGACTCTTCTGATTCAAAGCAAGTAAAATGGGTTCGGTTTTAAATATCCGCGTCATTTCGGGATCTAAATCAACCAGTGTCACATTTTTTACCTGGGCATATTTCAAAATTTCTCTCAGGGCCAGGCCATCTCCCCCTCCCAAAACCAAAAGATTTTTGGCCTGAGGAACCACCGCAAAGGGAAGATGAACCAAAGACTCATGGTAGCGATATTCATCAAGAGAGCTAAACTGTAAGCCCCCATTAATGAACAAACGAATATCCTTGTGCCAGCGCGTAAGTGTAATTTGCTGATAGGGTGTCTGGCGAGAAAAAATAACTTGATCCCGATACAGTCGCTGTTCTAACAATTCTTCCTGGGTTTGGCTTGTGAAAAGAAAATACCCCAATCCCATGCTCACAGACAGAGAGAAGAGAAAGAGCGGCAAACCAAAACGCAATAAAAAACGGTGCCTCACAAAATTAGACAAGGCAACCAAAACATTTAAAACACCCAAAACCAGTGCTGTTTTAATTAAACCCAAAACAGGCAAAAAAAACAGCGGAAACAAAAGCGCCCCAAATAACCCGCCAATATAGTCATAGGTTAAAACATGTGCTAAATTTCTGCGCAGGTTTTCCTGCTGCTCCATAATGCGAATCAAAAGGGGAATTTCGATACCCACCAGGGCGCCTATCAGCAGCGTAACGGCCACCATTGAGACCTCATACCAGTCGCCAACGGTATGCGTCCAGAAGAGAAACAATGCAGAACACCCGCCCACCCCACCGATCAGAATCTCGGAGAAAACAAAAACATCAAAAAGTGATTTTTTGATGAACTTCGAAACAAAGGCTCCCAAGCCCATGGCACTCATATAGAGACCAATCGTCACTGAAAAATAAAACACGGAATCCCCCCATAAATAGGAAGAGACCGCGCCAATAATCAATTCATAGACAATGCCACAAACGGCAATGATCAAAATACTTAAATAGAGCAGAGACGTGGACAGGGGGCTTAAACCCACGAAGGGAACCAACGCAGCAGATTATAGTACCACCAGGGAATGGGGAAGGCTGAGTAAATCGGATAAAAGAACAGAAAAAGACCACAGGCCAAAGCCATATAGCCAGCAGCCATCCATTGACCCGCTTTATTCCAGCGTTCTACGACAAACCCTAAAACAGCCACAATACATAAGCATGCATAGGGAACGGCTTCAAAGAAGTAATGGGCAAAATTCAAGGTTCTGGGAGAAAGCCCCCAAGGCAGGTACATCAGCATACAAGCAAACGAAAGATACCAAAGATTGATATTTTTACGCAGCAAGCCCTGCCAAGTCACAATAACAACAGACAGCATCGATAACCACCAAATCGCAGGGTTCCCCAAAGCAAGAATTCCACCAATGGTATTGTTGCCATTGTTGTGAAAATAATACCAAGTCGGGCGGATCAACCAAGGCCAGGTATACCAAGCAGAATAATAGGGATGGGGATCCGTTAACTGCGAGTGGTAACGCCAAATCCCTTTCTGCATTTCAATCACTTCATGAATATTATGTCCCAGACTCATATACTGGGAATAGGAGAGAAGATATAGCAAAGCGGGAATCAAAACCACCATGAATGGAATCAATAAAATGGGTGAAAAAACAAAGACACTGGTCTGAAGCGAAGTTTTTGTCTGCCTAAAATAGCGGTAAAAAAACAAAGAGGGAATAATCACCCCAATCGTTAAAACACCCAACATAAAACCATAGGACCACAGGGAGGTCCAACGTGTTGAAAGCGCCAAGCCGATGAAAATAACTGCGCCAGCAAAATAAAGATAGCTTGAAAAATAGCTGCGCAGCGTATTGATACGGTGCCAATAAATTTGAAAAAAGCGCCAGGTAAAGGTCAGAGCGGTGACCTGAAACAAAGTGGCAAAGATATTGGTCATCGCCGTTCGCGACTGTACAAAATAAACGCCATCACAGGCCAAGAGTAAGGCGGCACACACTGCTTGCCAACGATGCGGCAAAGTATATCTGGCTAAAATATAAATCGAAACCAGAAGTAAAGAACCCGCAATAACGGGCATAATACGCCAGCCAACAGAATTGAGGTCATAAAAAGCCACACCCATTGCAATCAACAACTTGGCCAAGGGGGGATGCACCCATTCAAAAGGATGCAATCCAATCACATATTCTCCCCCTGCTCTGGCGTGATAGACCTCATCAAAAACCATTTCAGGTGGGAAACCCAAACGCCAAAGCTTAAAAAGTGCAGAGAAAAAAACAAAACCAAAGATATTTCGAATATCAATCCAATCAAGCGGCTGTGGAGCAGGTATCAAATCTTGAAGATCGAAAGCGATAATTCGCTGCCACTGATTTAGCATATATTTTTTAAGATTCAAGGAAATATCCACCAAGGGTCCTTTGAATAAAACAAAACAAATCCAAGCAAAAAGGAGCAGATTGAGAATAGCAAGCACCTTATAATGGCCATCACTTGCTAAAAAGTTATTCAGCTTATACAAGGGCTCAGGAAAATGTAGGTCTTGTTTTTGACCTGGCAATTCATACAGCAAATTCAGCATAAAGATAACAGACATGCTCGCAAACGAAACCCAAAGCCGTTTATTCAGTATCACTGAACCCAGAAGAAAAAATAAACCACTGAATAAATAACGTTCGTGCATGCGTGTGGGCAGAAGGAAAAAAGCAATCATAATTAAAGTAGAAGCATGCCAGATGGCAATTCCATCATCTTCATTCTCAGTTGTTTTTCGACTGTTCTTCCAGAAAAAGAAAAGAAAAGCGGCATAGGCAATTGAAAAAAGAATCAAACCCCAGGTTTTATGTTGTAAAAATACACTCGGATTTCCTGAACCCAGGTCAAAAATCCCACGGGAAACATCACTTTTCCACATATCTGTCAACGACCACAGGTTAAAAGCCTGAATCGAACTATAAGGGTAGAGATTGGCCTGGCTGACATATTGGTTGATAAACCAAGGAACCATTTGATTGACAGGAACAAATAAAAGCGTCAGAAAAAATGTCACCAGGGCAGAAGAAAAAATCCCTCCCAAACCTTGCAACCAACGGCGACGCCAAAGTGTAATAAAGAGTACCAAAGGCATGAGTATCAAGCCCTGCGGTTTGACCAAGATATTCAGGGTTGTGACGAGAATCGCCCCACCTTCTTGTTTTTTCAATAAAAGCCACAAAGCTAAAAATTGTAAAAACAGCGTGATGGAGTCAACCTGCCCCCACATGGCTGACTCATAAATGACTGCAGGATGCAAAGCAAAAACAAGGGCTCCTGCCAAAGCCAGAGCAACAGGAACATAGCGCCTCAAAACCTGTACAAACAAAACCATACAACCTAGGTCAGCAATAATCGACGGCAGTTTAACCAATAAGGTAAAGAAACTTTTATTCCAATGCATAAAGCTGGGATCAAAAATCGCATAAAACTTGGCGACAAACCACAAAACCAAAATATACAGTGGGGGATAATCACACCAAACGCCATTGACAGGATCAACGCTTTTATAAAAGGATCTGAAATCATGCTTGGCAACATGCATGGCCCAGGCCTTAAAATTATTGATATCTGTGGGATGTCCATGCATGGTATTCGATAGAAATAATCGCACAACAAATGCAATTAATAAAATGGCGACAAATGCCCAGAATACCTGTTTAGACCAGGGCCATTTTTCTTCTTTAACGGTGAGCTCTTGTTCGTTGTTTACTGTATCTGTCATTCTTCTATTGTTCCGTATCCATTGCAAGTAAAGCCGCCCCTATAACACCAGCGGATGGGCCCAAATGAGCAAGAGTCACCATATCTGGAAAACGAAAAGGCATACTCATTATAGCGCCAATCTGCTGACGGACAGGAAATAAAAGATTCTTTTCACCTTGAGCAGAAATACCGCCTCCCAAAACCAGGTATTCAGGTGCGAGCGTATTTAGAATATTGGCAATACCAATCGCCAAATAATAAATAAATTCTGTATAAGTCTCATAGGCCACAGCATCCCCCTCCAATGCACGACGAAAGATTTCAGGGCCACGCACAGACAGATCGCCTCCGCGCAAGCGATACCCTTTCAGCATGCCGTTGCCAGAAACATAGGCTTCCAAACAGCCTCTTTGTCCGCAATTGCACATACGCCCTGCGGGCTCGACAATCATGTGCCCAAATCCAATTCCCAAACCATGGTGTCCACGCATCATTTCCCCATGCATCACCACACCACTGCCAAGTCCAGTTCCCAAGGTAAGTAAAACCATATTCCGGTGCGGATCTCTTTGCCCCAAACGGAATTCTCCCCAGGTCGCCACGTTGGCATCATTATCCACAACAACAGCAAGACCCAATCTTTCTTCCAATGTATACTTGAGCGAGCGCTTCTCCCATTCGGGCAAATTAGGTGTGCAGCCCAAAATCACGCCATCAGGAAAAGAAACCAAGCCTGGTGTCCCCACCCCCACAGGCATGACACCAAATTTATCAACGATGTCTTGAATTTCAGTTGATAAGGCCTTTAAAATCGCGTCTCCGCCACTGTCCACAGGGGTAGGAATTTTTTTTTCGTATTGAATCTGGCCATTTTCCGCCACAACTGCAAAATGAAGCTTTGTTCCACCTAAATCAACGCCAATTGCTTCTCTCAAGGCAATACCCTTTCCTCTCATGCTTCAGCCAAAGCAGAGACAACGCCATATTTTCCTGCTTTATATACAATAGGTTTATTTACATTTTTCTCAACATAATATTCAAATTCACCCATAAATAATTCTGTTCCGGAATGAATTCTTTTCAATGACTTGATCTCAGAGAGGGCCTGTTCTGTTTGGAATTTTTTTAAGGTTTCAAGCCGAGCTTGCAAACTGAGCAATTGAAACTCAAACCTTGGAATTCTGCCTCTTAAATGTCTGAGCATAATATCATCGGGGCCCTTTTTTTCTTTTAAAACCAATTCAGAAATTTGATTGCGTATTTCGGCTAAATGTTGATCTATTGCTTTGATTTGACGCAAAATTAAATTTATTTTGTCTTCCAGATAGGGATTCAAACCCACTGCCAATTGAGTGTTTAAACCTGCAGACCCAATCCACGACGCCTGGACAACACCTGTCGCCCTTGTGATCCCACCAATAATATTTTCGGCATGAACAGCATCCAATGCAACAGAATAGGATTGAATTAAATCATGCGCATAAATCGAATAATCAGCCTCTAAGGTACAATGCTCAGCAAAACCAGTTCTAATACTTTTAGAAGCTTTTAATATAGCAGTGTCTTTTCCTTTTATTCCTTGTCCAATCAATATATGTCCGCCGGAAATGAGAACAGCAGCATCCACCGTGCCTTTGACAATAATATCCCCTTCAGCCCCTAAACGAATCAAATCCTTTACCGACCCATTCACAGCCACAATTCCCTGATAATAATGGGATTCCGTGATATCCCGCTCTAAAACAAAAATTGGCTGCATCACAATCGAATGTGGCAAATTGAAAACAGGATAGCCTTCCACGGTAGAAACCAATAGGTTTTTGTCTTCTTCAGAGACTTTTACATTTTTTAATTTGGGAAAAGATTTATCATACCCGCTCAAACCAGAAACCAGCTCCCCCCGAATGCTCATACCTGGTGAACCCAAGGTGGGTGGATATTTTCTTAAAAGAGGGGTATTTGCGGAAATGAGAATCTTTTTAAATTCGGGCCAAAACCAAGTTTCTTTATGCCCATCATAGACTTCAAGTAGTTTTTCAAAATTATTTTCTGATGCATCAAGCAGTTTTTCAAAATAGACATCCTGCCCTCTCTCTGGGTAAACCCCCAAAGCGATCAACTCCTGCTTGGCCGTTTTTTCTTGAATAATTTTTGCTATCGTTTTCTCCTGAATTCCATAGACAATTCCGTTTTGCTTTAAAAAACTGATAATCGATTTATGACTCAGTTCATATCCTTCTTCTCCAAAGCCCTGTAAAGGCTGAATCGAAAAAAAAGCTTCCATCAAATAACGCCCAGAACTTCGGGGAAAGGTGAGATGAAACTGATACTTCATGAAGCTTGTTCTGAAGGGCAATACTGCCTGAGACAGCACTGTTTGCACAGCGGCTTTCTCGCCTTACAAACGGCACGGCCATGGGAAATCATTAAGTGGGGAAAAAGAACCCAGTCCTGCTCAGGAACCTGTGCCATTAAATCTTTTTCAATTTTTTCTGGCTGTGTCTGCTGAGTAAGTCCTAAACGTTGAGATAACCGCGAAACATGGGTATCCACAACCACGCCCTCAGCATATCCAAAGGCATTTCCCATTATTACATTGGCTGTTTTTCGACCCACTCCACTCAAAGCAGTCAAAGCTTTCATCTGGTTAGGCACAAGACCTTGATGCAGTTCAAGCAACTGCTGTGCTGAGTGCTTAATCGAAGCTGCTTTGTTACGAAAAAAGCCTGTAGAGCGCACATCCTGTTCCAACTCGGCCAGATCTGCATCTGCAAAGGCTTGAGGTGATCTGTACTTTTTAAATAAGCTCTGGGTCACTTGATTGACCCGTTCATCCGTACATTGAGCCGACAGAATCGTAGCCACCATCAATTCATGGGGACTTGAAAAAAACAAAGCACAATGGGCATCCGGATAAGCCTGTTTTAATTGCTCAAGAATAAGCTCAATCGGCTGCATCAGTAATAATTCCTCAAAGCAAAACAGGTGGGATCTTGAATAAAGACCTCACCTGTTTAACAAAATTTATTTACTTCTTCTGAGTCGCATTCCCAGCATAAGGATTCAGCATTTTTTCTACTTCTTCCTCTTTCACCTGGCGGGTGCGCTCAAGCAGTTCAAGTTGTGTAAGGGCCTTTGTATCGGCTTTCTTACTGCGTGTTTCAGCATTCACCAAAATAATATTGATACGTCGATTGCGTGCTCTGTTTTCATCATTGATATTCGGCATCAAAGGACGTGTATCGCCGTAAGCTGAAGCCGAAATTTTAGTTGGATTAAAACCGACTTCGCTCAAGAAAAACCGAACAACTTCGGTGGCGCGCAAAGCAGAGAGTTCCCAATTTGAGGGAATTTCAGGCGTATGAATTTGCTGATCATCGGTATGACCTTCAACGATCACCTGGGCGTCGGTATCCTTACAAAACTGTGCAACTTCTTTTAAAAGTCTGACGACACGCGGTTTAATCACCGTTTCACCAGGATCAAAGAATACACTGTCGACAATTGAAATAATCGTGCCACGCTCATCTGTAGAAAAACTGACTGATTTATCAATTCCGAAGGCTTTTGCTGCTTCTTCAATGGCTTCACTGGCTGCAGTAATCACTGAACGCGTAGGTGAAGAAAGAATTGAAATACCCACAGCACTGGCCTGAACAGATTCTTTATTCAATGCACGGCGCAAGGATTCTGAAATTGCTAAGAGTTTATCTTTAGAAACTTCAGAGGAAGCAAACATTACCACGAAGAAAATCATCAAAAGAGAGATCAAATCGGCGTAAGTCGTCAACCATCGTTCTGTATTGACAGGGGCTTCTTCTTTTTTTCTACGAGCCATGCTTCTTTACCTGCCTGTTAATCATCAGCGATCCGACGTTTTTTACCGCCAGCGCCGCCTTTTTTACGCTTCTTGCCCTTCATCTTGGAGCCCTTGGGCAATTTTTTGACAGGTTTGTATTTCATGTATTCATTGGCGAAGTCTTTGGTCAATGTCTTATCATCAGCTTCATTGATCAACTCAGCCAACATCAACTTCACATCTTCAATCCCAATTTCTTTGGCTTCAGTATGTTTTTTCACTTCTGCCATCAAGGCCAAAGCACGTTCCTGATCTTGGGGATTCATATAAGTGGTGTACTCAATATGCTTATCGGTCTTCTTCTTACCGATTTTTCCACCCTCAATTTTGGCACGCATTTTCTCATCGACATAGGATTTCATAACTTTGTCGATCGTATCGGCAGTGCTGCCTGCCTGAATGGCTAACATACCATCGATATACATACCCTTGACCAGAGCTTCAACGGTATTTTTGGATTTCAATTTACCACTGACGGGCAAAACAAACACGTTCGCAAAGAATACACCATAAAGTGTAGTCAACAGAGCAAGCGCCAAGGCATTGCCCAGCGCGGCCATATCATCCAAATTGCCCATGGCCTGTACAATCCCCAAAACGGTTCCTAACATCCCGAAGGTAGGAAAATATCCTGCCAAGGCATCCAGAAAGCCAACATTGTTTCCATGCCGGGTTTCTGCGCTGGTCAATTCAGCTTCCATAATGGTTCTTACAATTTCTGAATCGGTACCAGCCACCAGCAATTTAATACCACGACGGACGAACTCATTAGGAGCAGTAGGGATTTCAGAGGTTAACGCAGGCAAACCGCCACTTCTCGCTTTATCGGCCATACGTTTCATGTCAACAACAACCAGTTCCTGACGGGTCGGATAAGGCATAATTGCTTGCCAATAAAGCACAGGCAATTTAAACAGCATGCCAAAACCAGAACCTACGGCAGCAGAGCCGAGAGAGCCACCCAATACGACGATCAACGAGGCAGGATCATAATAATCTGTCAGACGTTGATTGTTCATCATCATCGTAATATAAATGGCTGCAAGAACCAAAGGTATACCTAAAACAACCCCCATGGTGTTATCCCCTTAAAAATTCAGACTTCATCATGTATTTCCTCATTCAGGTGCGGATACTCAGAAACTGCTTCCGGATCGGCTTCATCCACAGGCAAAAGGCCATCAGCTTCAATCCAGTGGTAAGAGCGTTCTGAGTCTGGTATACGCACATGCTTCTTTACAGGCCAGTCACTGAATACAATTCGCTTGTAATCGATCACCTTACGCCAGACTTCATCAACACTTTCCCGGACAACCATTCGTTTTTTGTCAATGGTAAGAGTTACAACCGTTTCGGGTGTTGCCTCAAACATTTCTATCAATTCGGCATTGACAATAAACTTACGACCGTCCAAACGGGTTAATTTTATCATATAATTAACCAGATTTCCGCTCCGATGTAAAATACATCGGTCACAGTTTTTGGATTTGCCTATATCATTCAGTTCAATTTTTTTTTCATTGTACAATAAAAGTATGAATGATCCAAACGCGCCAGAAGACCAACAACCAAATCGTAGATTGTCCTCAAGGGCAACTAATTTTTTAATGAGTTCAATGGGCTCCTCTGTAGGCCAAGTCAGCCAAACAGGTCCCATTCATGAGGAGCAACCGCCTTCTGTCGAAACATCGGAAGCTCAAGGTCAAGCCCCTCTTGCTCATGACAATACCGAAAGCAAACGAAAAACGGGCGTGATCAGTTCAACCATTTACCCGGCACAACGTCAAGGTAACCAAGAACAGGCCCCGGAAAATCAGACGGCTAGTAAAACCAATCAATTAAACCAGACTAAAACAGCTGGGCCGAAACAAAGTAAAAAACTGACACCGCTAGACAAAGCGAAACGTCAAGAAGAAAAAATTGACAATCTGGCGGAGCGCATTACCAATGTTCTCAAACAAATTTCCGAATTTAAAACAGGCATGTTAGATTCAAATTTAGCACCCAGCCAAAGATTACAATGGGTTACTGAAAAATACCCGGGTTTTTCAAAAATATTTGGCGTATTATTAACACAATTAGAACCTGTTATTTTACTCATGCAGCGCATCAATCAAAAACTCCTTGAAAAAAACCTGATCCAAGGAAAGAGAAGACTCAGCCATAACGCGCACGATCGGGTCGAACAGGATTCTGCAGATCATCCTCCTCCTCCCCCTCCCAAGGTCTCGTTCCTCGAACTTGCAGAGAAAAACATTGTTTTTTGTGATAACCGCAAGCGTCCACTCTATTCTATTGAAACCATGCGGGGAAAACATGGCTATACAGCCAGCGAGGAAGTACTCGTACCTATGATTATGGAAAATATTATCCAGGCCTTTCAGGAAGTTGCGCCTAAGGCCAAAGCAATACCTACCCCACAAAGCGGCTTTTATGCGGGAAAGGCAATGGATCAAGTTATGTACAATATTTCAGAAGAAGAAATTATGTTGTTTTTAAATTACGTACAAAAATTCCCGCGTGGTTATGTGGGTAAAAATTTTCGAATCACTGAGTCTTTTGCAGGCTGGGTGGTAAGTGGCACGCCGGATGATTAAATGAAACGCATACTTGTGATTGAAGACTCTGCTTTTATTAGATATCTGCTTCAAGAAAATCTGCTCGAGCTTCAAATGGAAATTATCGGCGAAAGCAGTACCTCTGAAGAGGGTTTTGAACTTTTTCAAAAATACAAACCCGATGTCACCTTAATAGACTACAGTCTTTCCACTGGTTCGGGTCTGGAATTAGCTGAGAAAATTTTAAAAGAAAATATGTATGCCCGCCTTATTTTAATGCTTCCATACCGCATGTTTTATCAGGCACAAGAATTAATTGCCATGGGGATTCGGGCGGTTGTCAGCAAACCTTTTTATCCTGAAAAACTCCAAAGCACTTTAATCGAAGCCATAGAAGACTTTTGAGCAAAAAAAAGCTGTCGATAAAGTTTATCAACAGCTTTTTAACGGATGGAGGTAAGCGGATTCGAACCGCTGACCCCTTGCATGCCATGCAAGTGCTCTACCAGCTGAGCTATACCCCCGCAACGAAATTTAATGTACCATGAATCACTTAGAAGTGTCGATTCGATTGGGCAAAAAATTTTTGAATTATACGATGTTGAAATTTGTTTTAAAACCCACCATGAGATTTACAGTGTGCTTGACAGGACTCTTATCATGCCTTTGTTTAATCAGTTGTATCTTTTCCGAGGCGCAGTTCAATACGGTTTCAGAAACAGCCCCCCCCCGGAGTTTACATGATTTAAAAAACACAGAATCTAAGTATATCCTGGTGCCACAAGAAGAAATTCATTCTGTCGATCAATATGGAAACAGACGATTACAGATTCATTTTGAACTGCAGACACCTGAAAGCACAGTCAAAGATCTAAAATTTGCTTTGGTGCGAAGCCTCAAAACTTACCAACAACAATACCAAATCATTTGGGTCAGTGTCTCAAGCAAAACGCATCAACCCTTGCTTCAGGCAGAATGGTTTTCGGCTCAAATGCCCAAATTTCAAAAACGCTCTCAACTTAAACCAGAGGAAGAATTTAGATCGATTTTTATCGACTATCTCAAAACGCCATGAGGAATACGGGATATTTGTTCTTTTGGCTATTGTTTTTTTTTATCAGTTGTCAACAACAAGAGCATAAACAGCAAACGACTCAAGACAATTCAAGCATTGAAGATTTTCAAATCTCTGAAACCATAAATGGACAAACAAAATGGGTGGCGAGTGCCCAGAAAGCCCAAAAAACCCCCCACAAAGAGCGGACATTTCATGTTTTTCGGCTAAATGTCGAGTGGAAGGAACCCTTGATGACCCTTGAGGCGGATCAGGCAGAATTAAAACCAGGTCAGATTCTTTTTCAAGAAGGAAAGGGTTATTTTCAAGATATAAAATTTGAGATGAAGAACTTTGAGCTTAAAACAAAAGAGAATATGTTTTATTCCGATACCTTATCATTAAAAAGCAAAAATTTTTCACAAACTGGTATTGATTTAATTGCTGATTTAAACCTGAAGAAACTCAAGTACAAAAAAGCCAAGGGTCTTTATCTATACTAAGTAACTGATTCGATTTATTATGACTCAAAACAAAATCGAAGCCGAATAAACGTCTCATCTAACGGTTTTGAATAAACTTACCAATTCCCTCATTGCTGCCAATGATCACAAGCAAATCATTCTTCTGAATCACATGATCAGGACCGGGAATCACGGCAAGCTCTGCACCCATATGCTTAATCGCAACGACTGAGATGGAGTATTTAACTCTTAAATTGAGCTCTGCCAAATTTTTATTAATACAGGCAGAAGGCGCCATGATCTCCATGACACTGAAGCGTGGATCCAACTGAAAGCTCTCTAAAATGCTGGATTGCATCAGCATATGAGCCACACGGTTTCCCATATCGCGCTCAGGATACACAACCTTGGGAACATTCATTCTTTCAAGAATTTTTCCATGATTGGCATTGCTGGCTTTTGCAATTAAGCGCTTCACCCCCATTTCCATCAAATTCAAGGCCGTTAGAATGCTGGCTTGTAAGTCTTCACCAATCGCCAGAACAACACCATCAAAGCCTTGTAATCCTAGCTCTTCTAGGGCATGAATATTGGTAGAATCAAGACAAACTGCCTGGGTAACCAGATTTTCGGTCTGCACTATTTGAACATTGTCCTCATCATTATCAATCGCAAGCACCTCATGACCTTGTGAGCGCAAAGTAGCGGCAACACTAACGCCAAACCGTCCCAATCCGATAACAGCAAATTGTTTCATCATTCTAATCAACTCACCAATAAGTTTTCTTCAGGATATTTTACCAAGGCATGCCGATGCTTCCACCAGATGGCTGTTCCGATGGTAATAACGCCCACCCGTCCAGCATACATCGTTGCAATAATCAAAATTTGACCAAAGGGAGAAAGCAAAGGCGTTAAACTCGCAGAAAGCCCTACTGTCGCAAAAGCAGAGACCACTTCAAACAGCATTTTTAGCAGATCCTGTTTTTCACTGATCGTCATCAAAATCGTCACACAATTTATCCAAAGTATAGAAAACAGAACTGTCGCCATGGCTTTTGAAAGTGTGGACTCACTGATACGTCTCTGAAAAAGAGTTACTTGTTGACGTCCCTTCAGTACATAAAAAGCCTGAAGCAAGATGACGACAATCGTCGTGGTTTTAACACCACCACCTGTACTTCCAGGATTCGCTCCCACCAACATCAAAGACATCATAAAGAACAAACTGGTCTGGGTTAAATGCGATGTATCCAATGCATTAAAACCAGCAGTTCGAGGCATGACAGACTGAAAGAATGCATTTAATAATTTTTCGGCGGGTGAAAGATTTGCCAAGGTTTGCGGATTATGCAATTCAAGGTACAAAAAGGCATAGGTTCCCAGAACAAGTAAAACAGTTGTCGAAAGCAGACAAACCCGGGTATGCAAAGATAAATATTTCCAACGAAATGGCTCTTTGCGATTGGATAAACGATGCCAAAGCTCAGACAAAACAGGATAGCCCATACTGCCCATAATCACCAGTAGTGCAATCGTCAAAAGTATCAAAGGCTGACTTTTAAACCCCATTAAACTGTCACTGAAAAGTGAAAAACCTGCGTTATTGAAAGCAGAAACACTGTGAAAAAGCGCAAAATACAATCCCTTAGAAATCCCCATTTGAGGTATCCACGTGAACGCCAAAATCAAAAATCCAAGACCTTCAAAAAAAAATGTGAAAAGTGCGATTCTGAAAATGAAACGAACCACACCCCCTGGCCCAGGCAAATCCAAGACCTGCTGCATGGCAATCCGATCACGCAACGACATTCGCTTGCCTACAGCCAATAGCATCAAACTATAAAGTGTCATATAGCCAAGCCCACCCAATTGAATCAAAACCAAAAGAATGATTTGACCAGGAATTGTATAGTAAGTGCCTGGATCCACCACACTAAGACCTGTTACACAAACAGCAGAAGTGGAAGTAAATAAGGCAGTTAAAAATTGATCTGAGCGAAACTCTCGAACAGAGAAAGGCAGCCACAATAAAAGTGACCCAATTAAGATCAAGAAAGCAAAACCTAAAAGAGTAAGCTGTGATGGGGTAAATTGAAATTGTACTTTCGATGGCTTTTCAAAGGAGGAAAAAAGCTCTGGATTAAATTGGTTGCTCAAACGACGAATAAACCTTTATTGACATCTCATCTGGTCTCGATTCCGTATCCACCCTCGGGAAAGTATGCTACCATGCACAGCATTAAGGAGGCAATTCAAAAAGATTAAGAAAAGAATCAATAGAGTCTAAAGAAATGATTAAACTTAGTTTATTCCCAAAAGACAAAAAATTCTTCGTTTTATTCAACAATCTATCTCAATGTCTTGTTGAAATAACGACTGAATTCCAGAATTTTTTGCAGGATTATGAAGATAAACCCATTGTAACAGGTCAACAGACCAGAGACTTAGTAGAAAGCTCTGTCTCGCTTAGAAAGATTATCGATCTGGATTCCAAAGGTGATGGGTTGTCAGAAGATCTTTTAAAAACTCTCTTCTCAACTTTTGTTACCCCAATGGATCGTGAAGATATTCACGCCTTAACAAAGACACTTACCAGCATCATTGAGCATATCAATGGTGCAGCCAGACGCTTTGATATGTACCAGATCAAAACAGTAGAACCAGCAGCCCTGGAACTGTCTCAAATTCTGATTGAAAGTACTTCTGAACTTAAATTTCTGATCGAGCGTCTCGACAATTTAAGCTCACTTGAAAGATTTACCCCACATATTGAAAAATTAAGCCAACTTGAAAAAGCTGGCGATAAAATCTATCGCACCACGATCAAAAAACTATTTTGTTCGGCAGGCGAGTCTCAATGCTCCACAGAAGATACACTCCATATTATTAAGTGGCAGGATATCTTTGAATGCCTTGAAAACGCAATTGATAAATGCAACAGTGCCGGCACGATTTTAATGGGGATTATCTTAAAATATGCTTGATCCCTTTATTCTTTTGGTCTGTGTCGTTATTGTTGCGCTTATTTTTGACTATATAAACGGCTTTCACGACACGGCCAATTCAATAGCAACCGTTGTCTCCACACGTGTTTTAAGACCCTCTCAAGCAGTTATGATGGCCGCAGGTCTGAACCTATTGGGCGCATTTTTGGGCGTCGAGGTTGCAAAGACCATCGGAAAAGGTATGGTTGCCGGTGAATCAGTTACCCAGATTACAGTTTTGGCTGCTCTAATTGGCGCAATCATCTGGAACTTGCTGACTTGGTATTTTGGCATCCCCTCAAGTTCCTCTCACGCCCTGATCGGCGCGCTCTGTGGTTCTGCTGCCGCCTTTAGTGGTTTGGGCTCTTTAAACACACATGGTCTGATCGAAAAAGTTTTTTTACCCATGGTCATATCCCCCACCTTGGGTTTAATTTTTGGTTTTCTTGTCATGACTCTTTTGTATTGGATGCTTATCAAAGCAAAACCAGGTTTTGTAAACCGTTGGTTTTCAAAATTACAATTGGCTTCTGCAGGTTTTATGGCCCTGAGCCACGGCTCAAATGACGCTCAAAAAACCATGGGGATTATTACCATGGCTTTGCTGAGTTACTATGGTCCTCAAGCGGGTGGGGAGTTTCATGTTCCCTTTTGGGTGATCCTCTCATGCGCCATGGCCATGGGCATGGGCACTCTGGCAGGTGGTTGGAAAATTATCCACACCATGGGCAGCAAAATGATCAAACTGCAGCCCATTCATGGCTTCGCTGCAGAAACGTCAGCTGCCATTATGATACTGACAGCCTCACATATGGGCATGCCCGTAAGTACAACCCATGTCATTTCCAGTTCAATTATGGGAGTGGGGGCTTCTAAACGATTTTCCGCTGTTCGCTGGGGAATTGTGGGCAGTATTGTCTGGGCTTGGGTATTGACTTTTCCTCTTTCTTTTCTACTCGGAGGCAGTGCTTTTTATATCCTCAATTTCTTTTTCCATAAAGGCTAATTTTTATCGGCAGGGAAACACTATCAACCCCATTTATTGCGAAACCAAACCAGATAAACCGTGATTATGAGCAAGAGGCCATTTGCTCCCCAGGCACCTAAACAAGCCGAAATCTGACCTGAATCCCCCAGGGCAGTTCCTGCTGAAAAGAAAAGATAATAAACAAAGATAATCAGTAGACTTAAACCAAACCCCTGCATTTTACTGCTGAGGGTTCTTGCGCCTAAAGCGGCACCAAGCAGTAAAAACAAAAGAGACGTCACTGGCAATGCGATTTTCTGATGCCACCTTACAGCCAAAGGCAGAGAGTTTTGTCCAGCAGTTTTCATATTCTGAATGGTTTCAGACAACTCATTCAGGTTCATCTCCATAGGCTGTCTGCTATGCTCCAAGACACTTTTTAATGAAGGTTGAAAGGTATAGGACATTTGTTTAAACTTTAAGCTGCGGTAAACACCTGAACTCGGCCATTCTTTCATTTCGCCCACTAAAAATGTCCAGTCTCCACTCTGGCTATTAAAAGAAGCCTCTTCGGCTTCAAGCAAAGCTTGGGCTTTATCCTTTTCAAAAATAAGCAATGCCACCCGAAACAAATGATTTTTTTCAGCTTGTGCAGCATAGAGCAAATAGTGAAGTTGATGATCTTTTAATTCACGATAGACCAGATGGGCTTGTTGAGAAGAAATTTCTAAACGATGCGTTTGTGCAAAATTCAATAATTGCCGAGCCTGATAAATCGAGGAAGGCATAAAAGTTTCACCCATCAGCAGGGTGGCTATCGCCAAAACAAGTCCAGACAAAGCCAAGGGAGAAAGAATTTGATAGAAACTCAATCCCAGCATTCTCAAAGAAAGCAGTTCGCCATCTCCCGATAGTCTCGAAAATGCCAGCATACTGCCCAATAATGAAGCCATTGGCAAAGTATAATAAAGCATTTCAGGAATACGATTTATGAATATTTTCAAAGCAAGTTCAAAAGGAATCTGGTACTGAACGCTTTGTTCCATCAGATTGAACAGAACAAAGCCTGTAATCATAATGGAGGACATCAAGAGCAATGAAAAGAAAAAGGGCGCTAAAAACTCAAGAATAAGATACCGAGACAAAAGCCTGGTTCTTGAACCCATCAAAAATATCTGTTCTTTCAAGAATATAAAACGTGAGATCTTATACCGTCGGAGACTCGTAAAGATCCGCATCCAGATCGTCGAAATTCACTTGGCTGAGATCTGCAATACTTTCTTCTTTACGCTTTAAAATTTCCTCATCCGAAAAGGGAAGCTTAATTTTTGAACGGTAGCGCTGAAACTTAAACTCATTTCCCAAATAATATCTTCGGGCCAAAGGATTGAGGGCTACTTCGTCCGAAGGACCACTGACGATCACATTTCCACGCGTTAAAATATAAGACCAGTCCGTAATACCCAGTGTCTCCTGGACATTGTGATCGGTAATCAAAATGCCGATGGTGCGCTTTTGTAAATGCACAATCATCTCTTTAATGCCCGCTACAGCAATCGGATCAATGCCGCTGAAGGGTTCATCCAATAATAAAAAAGACGGATTGGTGGCAACAGCACGCGCAATTTCTACACGTCTGCGTTCTCCTCCCGACAATTGATGTCCTTTTGACTTACGAACATGTTGAAGATTAAACTCTTCTAATAATTCATCCAAACGGGGTTTCTGTTCTGCGGCAGGAACATGCAATAACTGCCAAACCGCTTTTATATTTTCTTCAACTGTTAGCTTACGAAAAACAGAAGCCTCTTGAGGAAGATAGCTGATTCCCAAACGGGCACGCTTATGCATCGGCAATTTAGAGATCCGTTTGCCATCAAAATAGACATGTCCTTTGTCAGGGGAAACCAAGCCAACCACCATATAAAATGTGGTGGTCTTACCCGCTCCATTGGGCCCCAAGAGGCCAACCACCTCGCCTCGCCCAACACGGACATTGACATTATTGACCACTCGACGTCCGCGGTAGGTCTTCATCAACCCCCGAGTTTCAATCATATAGGCTGTGCCGTGCTCATGATTCTTTTTTCTGTTTCAGGATCAAAAAGATGAATACGTCGAGTATCCAACCAAACAGGCAATTCACTGCCTGAGGAAAGATGCAGAACTTTAATCGTGTCTACTTCTGCTACCAGCTTATGTTTGTCACCTACAGAGAGATGAACAAAGGTGCGGGAACCTGAGGGCTCAACCACATCAATCCAGGCCTGAACAGACTGCCATTCAGGATTGGATTCATCGATATCCGTGAGAGCCAAAAACTCAGGGCGAATGCCCATAATGACTTCTTTTCCTTTGAAGCTCTCCAAATCACCCGCCACCACATCAGTCTTTTTGAGACTGAGTTGGATACCGGGTGCTTCAACCTTGACCGTTGTACTGTCCATATCAGTCAGGCGTACCTGAATAAAATTCATAGAGGGGCTGCCGATAAAACCAGCCACAAATAAATTAGACGGAAATTCATAGGCGACAGCAGGAGAGGCCAATTGTTGAATAATTCCTCCCTTCATGACGGCAATGCGATCCCCCATGGTCATGGCTTCAATCTGATCATGGGTCACATAAACGGTGGTAATGCCGAGCTTTTGCTGCAGCCGTTTAATCTCAGTGCGTGTTTGCATACGCAATTTTGCGTCCAGATTTGAGAGGGGTTCATCCATTAAAAAGACTTGCGCATCTCTCACCAAGGCGCGCCCCAAGGCGACACGCTGCCGTTGTCCACCAGACAGTTCTTTGGGCTTGCGGTGCAGGTAAGGCTTGATATCTAACATATCCGCAGCTTCCTGTACCTTCTTATCAATTTCAGATTTTGAATATTTGCGTAATTTTAATCCGAAGGCGATATTGTCATAGACCGTCATATGGGGATAAAGCGCATAATTTTGAAAAACCATGGCAATATCGCGATCTTTCGGAGGCACATGTGTAACCTCACGATCTCCAATCACGATCGAACCTTCATTTGCAGTTTCTAAGCCTGCAATCAGGCGCAAAGTAGTTGATTTACCACAACCACTTCCCCCCACCAAAACAAGAAACTCTCCATCTTTAATATGTAAAGAAAGTGATTTAATAATTTCAACCGATCCATAACGTTTTACAATATTCGTTAGTTTGACTTCACCCACAACCGCTCCCGCCCTTCGTTATAGTTTTCCGGAATAAATCCGGCGTATTGCAGATAAGTGCTCTGGATAGCTTTTAGAAAAAGCATGAGAGCCATCTCCACGGGCAACAAAATACAAATATGGTGTTTTTTCAGGAAATAACACCGCTTTTATTGCCGCAAGTCCGGGATTCCCAATTGGACCCGGTGTTAGTCCCTTATAACGATAGGTATTATAAGGGGAGTCGACTTGAATGTCTTTAAGAGAAAGTCCTTTGGGCCCCTGATGCCAGCCCAGAGCATATTCTGTAGTTGGATCAGACTCCAACTTCATCCCAATTGAAAGTCGCTTTAAGAAAACCCCCGCAATGATGGGCAATTCGCGATCCAAAAGCCCTTCAAGTTCAACAATAGAAGCGAGGGTTACCGTTTGGTACAAATTTAGCGTATGTCCAGCAGGACGCTTTTTCCAAAGCGGTAGAATGACCTCTTCAAAACGTTTGAGCTGCGCCTGTATCAACTGTTTTTCTTCGCCATCTAAATAATAGGTATCTGGAAAAAGAAAGCCCTCAAGACCATTCTTTAAAGTTTCTTGAGATAAAAAAGGAAAACGGCGAAGCAGCTCCTGCTCAGGTTTCTTGGCAATTTCAAGATAACGCTCTGGAGAAAGCAGGTATTCAGACAAACGTCGCGAAGCCTGCTCAGCACGGTAGCCTTCGGGAATCGTATAGGGAATTTTTTCGGTTTTCCCCAGTACCATGGTCTCCAAAATTTCAGACGAAGACTGGCGGGCTGAGAAACGGTAATAACCAGACTGTAAACGGTTTTGCCAGCCCTTGATCCGAGCATAGAGTTTAAAGGCCCGCATATCACGAATCAAGTGTTCTTGATTTAAAGTCTCGGTGACTTGATAAAGCGAAGCACCATTTTGAATACGTAAAAGTTTATCCTGGGAGGCTGGGTCAAGGGGACTTAAATAATGAAAGAAAACAGCAGCAGAAATAACTCCTGCAAGCACGATTGCTAAAATGAAAAAGACCAAGCCACGTAAAAAGGACATGCGCTAATCCAAATAGAAAGCCGTAACTATTTTATGCTGCTCATGTGCGAATTGAATCGTCTGTTTCAGCGTCATACTGGTGTGATAGAGAAAAATAACCAATTGCTGGCACTTCCCTATAATCTCGGAATAACATAATTCACTGGCTTGGGCCAAAGTCATATTGTTACGTTCAGGATATTCAATGACGGTTTTCAACGTACTTAATTGTTCACGGCTTTCATCGGGCTGTTGCTCAATGGTCTGAGGTAAAATCACGGTTAAATTATCCGGATTGGCTCTTTGCACCCCTTTAATCACAGCAAAATTCGTACCTGGAGCTCCACTGGTGATAATGTGGTTATCATCAAGCGAAAGAGCATAGGCCAAGGTTTCTATCAATTGTTGGTGCGCAAAAGAAATATGCCGACTGCCAATAAAAGCAATTTTTTTCGAACCTTTGGACTGAAGGAGTTGCAACTCCTCCAAAAATGTATCCAATTTGTTGTCTGTCAAGGTATCTGCGTTTCCGGATTGTTGTGCCATAAATGGATCAGACTTTCACCCTTCCAAAGAATATGCTAGGCCGTGTCAGACACGGATGGACACAGCCATTGTAGCATAACCCATGAATCCAAAGCGTTAAGCCCAGGTAAGCCAAACGCTGAGAAAAAACAGAATTGAAACCCTTGTTATAATGAAGAGCAAAATTGAAAGCAGAAAACGATCATGCCAACAGAGCTAAATGCTGATACAATGGCACCTTTACGGGCTGATATTCGTAAATTGGGTGAAATATTGGGGGCTGTGATTCAAGAACAGGTCAGTCAAGAATTTTTTGAACTCGAAGAACAAATTCGTGAACTCTGCAAACAGGCCCGCGCAAAAAAAGAAGAAGACCTCAATCTTCAAATTGAAACCTTAATTTCAGCGCAAACACCTGAAACACTTGTTTACTTAGCCAAGACTTTCGGTCTTTATTTTCAGTTGGTCAACTTGGCCGAACAACGCCATCGCATTCGGCGAAAAAAAGAATATGAACGGCAAGGGAATCTGATCAAGTATTCTCTGGAATATGCAAGCTCCAAACTCAAGCATTTTAAAGCAGAGCCTGAGTTACTCAGAAAACAACTCGCTCAGTTTCAAATTGTGCCTGTGATGACAGCGCATCCCACCCATATTATGCGAAAAACCACAGTGAACAAGCACCGACGCATCACTGAAATACTTTTTCAACGTGACCTGCCACAATCTCCCAAAGAAGCAGCCCAGTTAGACATGGAACTCAAACATGAAATTACATTGCTTTGGCAGAGCAATCCCTTTCATATCAAAAAAGTATCCGTGACAGACGAAGCTGAAAACCTGTTTTTATATTTTGAAAACGCACTTTGGGAAATACTGCCCAAACTCTATAACGATCTTGAGTATTTCTTAAAGCAGGAAGATATCCAGATCCAACTACCCAGTATGCTCCGTTTCGGCTCCTGGATTGGCGGCGATCGGGATGGACACCCCTTTGTAACAGCCACAGTCACACAAACCGTATTACAAGAGCAAAAAAACTTTGTGCTAAGAAAATATGAAAAAACCCTGGCAATGCTTGAAGATCATCTCAGTTCTTCTCTCATGAACCAAACCGTCAGCGCAAATTTTTTAGACAGTCTGCTTCAAGACAAAATCAAGCATCCAGAAATAGCGCAATTGTTGATCCAAAAATACCCTCAAGAGCTTTACCGTCAAAAATTGGGCTTCATCAAATACAAACTGGCCAATACTTCACATATGAACTATCATCCAGAACAAAACCAGCTCACAAATTACTACCACGATGCACAAGCGTTAAAACAAGAGCTTGAACTGCTTTTGCAAAGTTTGGAGCAAAATAAAGCACAAAGTGCCGGACAGCCTTTAAAGGATTTTATTCGACAAGTAGAAACCTTTGATTTTTGTCTGGCGACGCTTGATATACGCCAGCACGCCGCTGTACATGCACAAGCCATTCAGGAAATCTTTGAACAGACCCAAGTCTGCTCAGATTATCTTCAGCTCTCTGAGTCAGAAAAACAAAAACTTCTGCTTCAAGAGCTCAGAAATCCACGTCCGCTTCTCTCCCCCTTTCAAGTTTTATCTGAACCCAGCCAAGAACTGTTAAACACATTGCATCAAATTCGCAAGTCTCGAGAAACGATCAGCAAAAAAGCAATCGAAAACTATATCATCAGCACCTGCGCCAAAGCTTCGGATATTTTGCACCTCTTACTCCTGTTTAAAGAAACAGGTTTGGCAAGTTTTCAAGCTGAAAACAGATTCTGTGAACTCAATTTGATTCCTCTTTTTGAAACGGTTGCAGATCTCAAAGACGCTCCCCAAATTATGGAATCTTTGTATCAATTAGAGGAATACAGAGATCTCATTCGCCACAAAAAAAACACCCAGGAAATTATGTTGGGCTATTCTGACAGCGCCAAAGAAGCAGGAATATTAGCCGCCAGTTGGCACCTGTATCAAACTCAACAGAACCTGATGAAAGTAAGTCAAAAGTATCAGATCAATCTTCGCTTCTTTCATGGGCGTGGAGGCACCATCAGCCGAGGGGGGGGGCCCTCCCACCATGCTATTCTGGCGCAACCCCCAGAAACCGTCCAAGGCGATATTCGTATCACAGAACAAGGAGAGGTTTTATCCTGGAAATATATGTTCCCAGAAATGGCACATCGGAATTTATCTGTTTTGTTTTCTGCGCTTACAGAAGTCTGTCTCCTGGCCCAGAACACACCCAAAACCCATGAAGAGAAAAGCTGGGCCCTACTTGAATCTCTGGCTCAAAAGAGCTATCACAAGTACAGACAACTGGTAGAATCCCCTGATTTTATTGTGTTTTTTAAATCAGCCACGCCTTTGGAATCGATCAGCCACCTGAATATTGGCTCCAGACCTTCCAGCCGTAAAAAATCTGACAGGATCGAAGATTTGCGGGCGATTCCATGGGTTTTTTCCTGGATGCAATCACGATGTGTGATGCCTGCTTGGTATGGCGTAGGCAGTGCTTTTGAAGACAGCATGAACAATTCAGAACAAAAAAAGCTGATTCAGAAAATGTACCAGGAATGGCCTTTCTTTCAGGTTTTGATTGATAATTTGCAAATGACCCTGTCCAAAGCAGATATGAATATTGCCTCGGGCTATGCCAACCTGGCCCCCCTTTCAACTCAGAAAAGTATCTGGTTAGAGATTCGAGCTGAATACCTTAAAACCTGTCAGGTGGTTTTAGAAATCACTGGCCAAATCCAGATTTTGGAAAAAAGCCCCGTATTACAAAAATCAATCGCCTTAAGAAATCCCTATGTAGATCCTCTCAATTATATCCAGTTGGATCTTTTGAAAAGACTGCGTGAAAAAACCCATGAAAACACAGAACAAACACAACTTAAGCAAGCACTCAACCTGAGTATCATGGGCATTTCAGAAGGTTTGCGCAATACAGGCTAAATTTCATCAGAGAAGAATAAATTGAAGGTGTTATAATACAGCACATTCAAAGCTAGGCAAAAGGAGACTTCCCTGATGAAACGCAGTTCTTTATATACCATGTTGGCCCTTAGCTGCTCCTTACTATTTTCAGCTACAGCCCAAGCAGAAACAGGCAAAACCGAAAAAAAACCAGTTCAAACTGAATCCACTTTTCGCTTTATTGATCCCAATCCCGCAGCTACGGCTAATTTTGGCTGGGGTCGTTTTCGTCTGCCCTCGGTACGCGTTGATATAGGCAGCAGTGTGCCTGTCGACAAATCGATTCAAGATTTCACCAGCTTGGGGAAATCGATCGCAACCCTCACCAACGGTCTACTCCAAGGTCAAACCATTGACAGCACCACCGCAACCAATACCAAAAACCAAATCAATACAGCACTGGCCCCCTTCCAATCAGGTGTGCGTATGGATTATGAGACCGAAATTGCCTTGTTCAGTTTCGCAGGTGCCCCCGTACAGGGTTTGCAGATCGCCAATCGCCCGATCACTCTGGGATTCAATATTGGCGCAGAAACAAGAGGCTATGTGAACGCCAAGTTTTCACAAAGCTTCAGTGAGGGTCTGACAACACTGACAGATTCTATTCCCACCCTTTTATCCACCGGCTCAAGCCTCACCAGCATTGTAAGCGACGCTCAAAGCCTGACGGGCAAAGTCACACAACTCACCAGTGATATTACCCAACTGACAGCGCAGGGAACGCAATTGGTTTCCAACCCCCTCTCTGCAACTCCGCAGCAAATTGCAGATATACAAACCCTGACCAAACAGGTCTCCACCAACGTCGATCAACTGATTACACCAGCGCGTCAGCTCACCAAAACAGTGACCGACGCGACCAGCACCACACGTGGTCTTCTGAACACCATTCAAGGAGCGGCATCAGGAGGCGTCAGTGTCGACAGTGCCAATGATCTGCACATGACGCTGGCCCTTTCCGGAGCTTACCCAGTCTATGAAACCGAAGACGTCAAAATCTCTGTAGGCACCAATCTGAAACTCTTTTTAATGCCCTTTAATGTTCCCTTTCGCAGCTTGGGCTTAAACAGCGATTCTTCGATCATGGGACAAATTAAAGTCACTGATTTCAGTGGTCTGCAAAATATTGATTCAGTCAAAACAACATTGGACAGTTTGGACAAAGCTGCCACAGATACCAATACCCTGATTACCCAGGCAGAATCTGTAAAGAGCCAATTGGACACAGCTATTCAAGGCATTTCCACAGGCAATCTTGCCGCTGTGGCGACTGAAGCTCAAAAAACACTGACAGCGGTCAATCAAACCAGCCAAAGTTTGCAAACCACCCAATCGAGTATCAATGCTGCTCTGCAAAATGTAAACAATATTCAGCAAACCCTGCTCAGTGAACTGCAGAACACTTCACTCAAAGGCAGTATCGTCACCCCAGGTGGAGCAGGTTTTGGTATGGATTTAGGAGTGAGCGCAACACTTTATCGCAATTTAAAGCTCAATCTGCTGCTGCAAAACCCGGTTGTGGTCTGGCAAGGAACCGAAAGACCTTTTGAAGCCCGGTTTGCGAACGCCCAGGGACAAATGCAGCCCAGCCTCAACTTTCTGGATGATCAGGCAAAATCTGTCAACTATAACGCCACGGTCCCCATGGCTTTGCTTATGAATGGACAATACAGTTTTGACGAACTTTTGCCTCATTTTTCAGGCCTAATTGGCAAAGGTCAGTTTGAGTTTGTCAACAATGGCCGTACTCCCGCCCTGACTTTGGGTGTGCAAAAACAATTCGGCCCTGCCTACGCAGGCTTGGGAGGACGGATTGGCGGCATTACCTCCATGCTCTACGGCGAAGCAGGTCTTCGTCTGGCCGGAAATTTTGGGCTTGACTTCCAATTGGGTGTCTCTCCTACAGGAACCGGAATTCCCGCTCCTGGCATGAGCTGGCTGAATAGCGCACTTTTAGGCCTGTACTTGCAGTTCTAGTGCACCCTCTGATTTCATTTCATCAGCTGCGGGATTGGCGATGCTGCTCGCAGCTGTATGCCTATCGTTATCTGTTCAAAATTCCAGATTTTCAAGGCAGCCAGGAAAAAGAGCGGGGAAAAAAACTTCACGAACTGATTGAACAGGACTTGAACGGATTCAAGATCAGCATTCCTGATGTCTTTGCCCAAGTCTGGCAAAATTATCAAAACTATATTGCCCCGCTCAAAAAAAATTTTCAGTTGCATGCTGAATGGGACTATTTTTTTTCAGTTCAATGCTCAGCTCAAACCTGGGGCATCACGGGAAGAATTGATCTCTGGGCAGCTCTTGAAAACACCCTGCTGATTGTCGACTGGAAAAGTGGAAAGGGCCCCCTGTCTGAAACGGATCTGTGGCAAATGCAATGGTATGCCTGGAGTTTAGACCAAATGCGCCTCAGTTTGGGTTTGAACAAAGAACAGCCCATACAAACAGAATGGCTTTATCTTGAAACGGGTCAAAAAGAATCTCGAATCTTTTCAAGAGAAGAACTCAATCGTCTTCAGCTTGAATTTTGCAATCACATTGCCCAGACCGACCCAAAAGAGTATGATTTTATACCAAACCCTCATCCCTGGCAACAGGGAAACTGGTGTCAACGCTGCACTTATCAAAAATTATGTCCAGAAGGAAAGTATCACGATCATGAAAGAGCTGATTTCACTGTGTAAACGCCGGGGCTTTATTTTTCAAGGCTCAGAAATCTACGGTGGACTGGCAAATACCTGGGATTACGGTCCTGTAGGTGTTGAACTGAAAAACCGCATCAAACAGCACTGGTGGAAAAGCTTCGTGCAAGATCGGGAGGATATCTTTGGCTTGGATTCTGCCATTCTCCTCAACCCCAGGGTATGGGAAGCCTCGGGGCATATTGGTAATTTCAATGACTATCTGATGGATTGCAGAAGCTGTAAATCACGCTTTCGGGCAGATAAATTGATCGAAGAGTTTTTATTCGCTCAAGGGGATCACGAAACCCTGGTCGGGGGCTGGGATAAAGAGACCATGGAAAACTATATCGCCGAGCATAAAATTCCTTGCCCAGAATGCGGTGGCCATGATTTCACTGAAATGCGCCAGTTCAATCTGATGTTTGAAACCCATCAAGGTGTGGTGGCAGACTCCTCGGCCCGCATTTTCATGCGCCCAGAAACAGCCCAGGGCATTTTTATTAATTTTCGCAATATCATGAACACGATGCGCCCCAAACTGCCCTTTGGTGTCGGTCAAATCGGAAAATCTTTCCGGAATGAAATTACGCCCGGAAACTTTATTTTTCGTACCCGCGAATTCGAACAAATGGAAATGGAATATTTTTGCCGTCCAGAAAATGCACTTACACAGTATGAATACTGGTGCCAATTTTGCATGGACTGGTTGCAGGCTTTGGGCATTCGCTCAGAGAATCTGCGCTTGCGTGCCCATGATCCTGAAGAGCTCTCTCATTATTCACAAGCCACTTCAGATATTGAGTATAAATTTCCCTTTGGCTGGGGTGAGCTTTGGGGAGTGGCCCATCGCGGTGATTTTGACTTAAGCAGACATGAAGAATTTTCAGGTCAGGATCTGCATTATCAGGATCTGAGTAGCAACGAAAAATTTATTCCCCATGTCATTGAGCCCGCCTTGGGTGTGGATCGTCTCTTATTGGCCATTTTAGCCGATGCCTATCAGGAGGAAGAAGTGAATGGGGAAACGCGGGCCGTCTTGCGTTTGCACCCCAGCATCGCACCGATTCAGGTAGCAATCCTGCCTCTGTCAAAAAAGCTGAATGACGATGCCTATAAACTGTACAAGCAATTACAAACCCAATTTGTATGCGATTTCGATACCACCCAGAGCATCGGCAAACGTTACCGCCGCCAGGATGAAATTGGAACGCCCTATTGTGTAACTTTGGATTTTGACAGTCTTGAAGATCAAGCGGTCACCATACGTGAACGGGATACCATGTCCCAAGAGCGCATTCCGATTGCTGAACTGAGCCTGCGACTCGCAGAAAAACTCAAACGCTAAGCGTTTACTCTACCAGGCTGAAAAGACTTTTCAGCCTGGTATTTCAGCCCTTTGCTCTGAAAGATGCAATTGATTTTCAATCTGTTGGCGAACGGCTTCAATCAAAAGCTCGCGCTGCTCTACAGAATAAGAACCGGGATCCACAGAGGGTAAAAAAACCACTTCAATCAAGCCCGGTCTGACCACCCGAACACCCGGCGGTAGAGCCTGATAGCTTCCCCTTATCATAAAAGGGGTCAAGGGCAGACCCGATTCCTGCGCAAAGACAAAAGCCCCTTTTTTAAAGGGCAGCATTTGTCCATCCCGCGTACGTGTTCCCTCAGGAAAAAACACAACTTTCTGTTCATTTTTATTCAGCTTCTGAGTGCCTTTTTGAATACTGGCAATAGCCTTTTCCCGATCTTTGCGATCAACCGGAATATGTCCGAGTGCCAACATGGCCTGGCCAAACAGTGGAATTTTGAAAAGCTCCTGCTTGGCCACAAAAACCGGGGGACGTGATAAATAGCCTAGCAAAACCAGAATATCAAACATGCCCTGGTGATTTCCCACCATCACAGCAGCTGACTCCGACAAATGCTCAAGCCCCCTAAGTTGAACCCGTATACCAGAAGCCCCTAAAATACAACGGGCCCAGAATCTTGAAAATTTTTCAAGCACCGGCAAGGGCAAGCGTATCAGCATTCCCAGAAGTGCAAGAGAGCCAAAGAGAAGAGTTGCAAATAAAGTAACAAAGGCTGCGAATAAAAAACGAAAATTAAGTTTCGGAAAATCCGCTGCTTCAGGGCGGCTTTCTTTCATAGCATGCGCTCAGCCGCGCGCGGCAAAGCCGTCAGCCGTTGCTAAAGCCTGTCGTGAACGAATACCAATATGGCTGGGGGTCAGTACAAAAATACCCTCTCCTACACGTTCCTGAAAACCATCCAAGGCATAGGCTGCCCCAGAGATAAAATCTACAAAACGCTGTGATTCAGCTTCATTCATGCCCGTTACGTTGATAACAACGGTACAACGCTGTTTTAAATAACTTACAGCCGTTAAGGTCTCACTGAAAGAAGTTGGGCAAATCACAACCACCTCGTGACTAACTTCCTGATTGGGCCGCAAAGACACAATATTATGACTGCCGTCTTCCCCCCGAATCGGAACGTCAAACGCCTCGACATACTCATCCTCAACAGGGATGGTAAATAAGGATTTGATTTTGTCCCACATAATACAGTGACACCTTCAGTTTGCTTCAATTTTAATCATAACAAAGTCATGGTAACAGGAGAGATCTCAGAAGGATGTGACAAAACATACCTGACTTCTCGCAGCCGAAGAAAACCCCTCATAAAACAGGCATCCCACGCTCATGCTCTTGTATCCTGGTAAACTGAAAGTGTTTAATAATTAAAGAATTTGCATCTCTCAAGGAGAAGCCCAGTATGAGAAACAATCGTTACGCGCCCGCTTACCTGGATACGACTTGGCAAGCCGGTATGAGTCAAAGGGTTTTTGATACCCGTGTCTTGCCTTTGTTTGGTTTTGGTTTGCTAATGACAGCCACTGCTGCCTACTTGGGCTGGAATTTACCGCGTGGGCTACTCATGGCTGCACTTTTAGGCGAGTTTATTCTGGTGCTTACAGCAGGGATTTGGCAACGAAAAGAACTGGGCAGCCTGAATATCGGTCTGTATTTCCTTTTAACCGCCCTGAGTGGTTTAGCGCTCGTACCCCTGCTTCAATGGGCCAGTTGGCGTGGCGGACCGGTCTTGATTGTGCAGGCCTTAGGAGTCACAGGCCTGACCTTTGGCGGACTGATGGTTTACTCCCTGACCACGAAAAAAGATTTCAGTGGCATGGGAGGATTTCTGGCCGCCGCAGGTATCGGTTTACTGATTGCCATGCTTGTTAATATTTTTGTTGGCGGCTCAACATTTGCGCTGATCATTTCAAGCATTGCCGTACTCTTTTTTGCTGGCTTCGTGCTCTATCTTGACTTCATTGGAATGTTCACACATATTCTGCGCATCATGGGCCTGATGGGCAGTCGAGACGACTAATCACAAAACCAGACTCAAAGAGCCAGCAAAAGCTGGCTCTTTATCCTATATCAAGCATGATAGGCAGCAAACGATGATTGCATCCAATACTTCACCCGCTCAACTTTTAATCGACAGTATTTCTCAATCTGTTATTGGCAAACCGGACGCCGTAAAACTCACGGTTGTGGCCTTTATTGCGGGAGGCCATATTTTACTGGAGGATATGCCCGGTATGGGCAAAACCTTATTGGCCAAATCGCTGGCCCAATCTTTTAAGGGCAATTTTAAACGGGTTCAATTTACCTCTGATATGATGCCTGCAGATATTACAGGCAGCTCTGTTTTCAATATGAAAACCCATGAATTTGAGTTTATTCCAGGGCCCATTTTTGCCAATATCGTGCTGGCAGATGAAATCAACCGAGCCACCCCCCGCAGTCAATCCAGTCTTTTAGAAGTCATGGAAGAACGCCAGGTAACGGTGGATGGCAAAACACATCTGCTCGGAAAACCCTTTTTTGTAATAGCCACGCAAAATCCTTTGGAATCCTATGGCACCTTTCCTTTGCCTGAATCTCAATTGGATCGTTTTATGCTTTCATTGTCTATTGGCTACCCCAATTTTGAGCAAGAACGCACGATCCTGCAACTTCACAGGGAAAACACACAAAAGACCCAGGAAACATCACTTCATAAGCGTTTAGAAGCTGTCTTGGATATAGAAACCGCCATTGAAATGCAAAAACAAGCCAGTCAGGTTGAGGTCAGTGATGAAATGGAAATCCTGATCTTAAAAATCATTCAAAAAACCCGTGAAACCAGTTTATTCTCAATGGGAGCAAGCACCCGTGCCGCCGTTGCTTTTTTACGCGCAGCTCAAGCGCTGGCCTATATTGAGGGGCGGACATATGTCATTCCCGATGATCTGAAACTATTGGCAGCCCATGTCCTGACTCACCGTGTCGTAACCCGCCAAACTCAAAAAAGACACGAAAAAGAACTTTTGCTCAAAGAATTGGTAAATGATTGTTTTAGACAAAAATAGCCATTAAAAAAGAGCCCGGCAAAAATGCTGGGCTCTCTTTCCAGACAAATGAAATTTATTCTTCGTCTTCGCTCTTTTTGCGTGCTGCGTATTTCTTACGAAAACGTTCGACACGGCCTTCGGTATCCACAATTTTTTGAGTACCTGTAAAAAAGGGATGCGAAGCACTGGAAATTTCCACCTTCACGAGGGGATATTCATTGCCATCTTCCCATACCGTGGTTTCGTTTGTCTTCACCGCAGAACGGGTCAGAATTGCAAAATCCACGGAAATATCCTTAAAGACCACAGGTCTGTAATTAGGATGGATTTCTTTTTTCATAGTGCGATTCCCATATCAATAACAAAGATCATAATCTTGATCAGTTTAGCATACTCAATTCAAAGCTTAAGATGATATCGCGTTTTTTTTTAATTTTATTTTAAGATCCGAGAGGGAATCGGCTCCCTCTTACCCAGGCGAGAACAGAAGACGCATCCAGATTGTTTTGAATCCATTGGTTTAAAATCACTTGAAAGCGCTGAAAACGAAACTCCAACGTCTTTGGATGCAGCGAGAGTTCCCAAGCTGACTCACGGTAAAGGCCTGTCGTATCTGCCAAAATATAGTTAAAGCGCCCCTGCTGCAAACAGGCAAAATTGAATTCCAAACCCGGAATCCAATCTTGTCCTCCAGACAGATCCAGTGGATCCTGACAAAGCTTAGCTGAAAAAAGACAAAAGCCCAAATGGTTATAAGGTGTGGGTTGAGGCTTTATATAATGACGATAAGCCGAATGAATACCATGAAATAGGCAGTGGATCTGTCCAGAAAGATCCACTTGCATGTCCAGCCCCGAAAAATAGACTGACAGATCAGAATAATGTAATCGAATGCCCAATGTGCCCAAAGGTAAATGATAATCTTTAAAAAATCCCAAAAGTCGATCAAAAGCAGCAGACTCAGGAATGATTCGACTGTCCCATACCAAAACGGCATCAAAGGCTTCAAGCTGAATTTGGGGAAGCACTTCAGCCAAAGCCTGATGCAAATCAAAACAGGTATTTTTCAAAGACACTTGCTCTAAGGGCCAGGAGCACTCTTGAGCGCTTAGACTTTGTTTGAAAAAACTCACCAAAAACAATTGAGCCCCAGAAGCATGAACGTGAGGAAGAACTTCCAGACAAGGTTCTAATGAAAGATCTGGAAAAAGAGAAAACAAAAGAATTGCAACTTTCAAAGGAGAGGAAGGGGATTTTTTAGCTGTTTGAAACAGTGAAACCGTTTGATTTAAGGGCAGTTTATCCAGGTATTTGGTTCTAAACTGTCGTCTATACTTTTCAAACTCAAGGTTGACAGATCCAGTTGACAGATGCAGAAGCCCCAAATTGGTCAAGACCCCATTCCTGAATGAGTTTAGCTGATTTTTACGCAAAAGCCACTGATCCAAAGTCAACTGAACATCGTAGTAATGATACCCAGACAATTCCTCATCAAAGCCGACACCAAGACGGGCACGGTGAATAGCCAAAAACAGCCCGTCTAAGGTCAAAGCCTCAAGCACCAGACCTTCAAAGTTTTCAGAAAAATTACTGAGATATCTTTTGCCTGTTTCAGGGTGCAAATGCCATAAACGGCCCACACGTTTGTGTTCAGGTTTCCAGGCAATACCATGGGGTTCTAAAACCAAGGAGCCAGCTGCACCTAAAATAGCGAAATCAGGATAACGTTGAAAGGCTTTGAGAAGATATTTTCCCCATTGACGGTTTCTTGGAAAAATCAGATCATCGTGAATCAGGCAGACAATTGAAAATTTAGACTTTTGCAAGAATTGGTTGTAAACAGAGGCCAGAGAGTACAGGCCTGGATTGTATTGAAACAGGATTTCAACCTGAGAAAGTCCCACCGTTCGCAAAAGGTGCTGTTTATAGCGACGCATAAAATCAGGGGACTTGGCCGTGCTGCAGGCAATCGTAATTCCCCTGGAAGATGGCATTAGCAGAACAAAATCATGGCATTGAATCTTGAGCCATTTTTTTCAGGTAATCTTTTAAGATCTTGGTTCCTGTCTCATGGCCCAAAGCAATATAATCTTTTAAAATGCGAATCCGATCCTGACGGTAAAGGCCGGCAAAAGGATCCCCCTCCAAATTGACAGGCGGTTCAATGATAATAATCTCAACTTCACGCTTGTCCAGAAAACTTTCAAGACTCTGAAAACCTGCGACCTGTACCAAAGTCTGGTTAAACTCATCATTTAAGAGATAATTGCCCGCTTCATCTTTATGCAAAATATCTCTTAATTTTTTAATTTTATTATTTATTTGCTGAATTTTACGGTAATCATTGGCCAAATCTTTATTCAAAATAATTTTGTAAACTTGATCTGCCACAGTCAATAAATTATCCAAACGCCCTGAAGTCGGTTGCGTCACGGGCATAGAAGAGACCAGAAAAATCGTTCTGACCTTGGGGTCCAACTTAATCGCTCGGCCAAAGGGCGCATTTTTGGTTAAGCCCCCATCTGTATAGAAATCCGTTTTCCCATTGACCATGAGCGGAACAGGAGGGAAAACGCCCGGAAAACTGCCTGAAGCTTGTACCACTTTGCGTAAGGATTCAAAACTCTGTTGAATCTGCTCAGTGCTTTGCTCGGGGTGAAAGCGAAAAGACAAATACCCCCCATAACTGACCAAAGGTTGCTCAGCAAAGGTTTCAATTGAACCTGTCAGACTGGTAACGGCTGCAGAAAAATGAATTTCACGTTTGATCTGGGCGGGTGGCTGGAGCGTATGATCTAATTGAGCCTTTAAATGTTTATCACTGAGCACAGACGTAAATTTAAGTTTGAAAAATTCTCGCATCCAGCCAATATTGGTGGGGGTCAGCCACATCAACATTTTACGCAGCATGAATACACTTAAGCGCACATCTCCAACCAGGCTGCGTAGCGAGTTGTCCTGAATATCCCCATAGGCCCATAATTTTTGAATGCTGGCTTGATAAAGCCACATATTGATCAGCGTCTGCTCAACATGGCTGGGAGTAAACTTATCCTCCATAATCAAACGCGCAGCAAAAGCACCATTCAGAGCCCCCGCGGAAGCGCCTACAATCACAGAGGGAACAATACCCTGTTCCGCAAAGCTTTTCAAAACCCCCGCATGGAAGGCTCCTTTGGCGACACCACCTGTTAAAGCGACGGCACAGGGTATTTCATTCATTTTCTGATGTCCTGGATCCAATTCAGAACTTTCACAGGCTCCTTTAAGTCAGGACAGCGTTCAGAAGCGTCTTTTAAATTATCAATCACTTCCTGAAGTTCTTCTTCAGTCCGACATTTATCCAAAGCTTTCAAAAACTCAGGACGCACGCCACTGATCCCATTCACAAGCATGGCCAAAACCAAATTGAAATGTGCTTGATAATTACCGGGTTCAAGTTTAATGGCTTTTTGTGCGTATTTTAAAGCCTTATCATGATCTGCCTCTTGATTTTGCAGCAAATGCAACCAAGACAAACAGGTATAACCTGTCCCATCTTTCGGAGAAAGTAAAACTCCCTGCTCAAACAAAGGAATCACTTCTTCTAAAGGCGCTTTCTGCTCATAAAGTTCAAGCCCACGCTCAAAAGGGTGTTTTGGCGTTTCTTCAGCAGAAGTGATTACTGACTCTTGTGTTGAAGTCATCGGACATATACCTCAAATTACTCATGGATTTTATATTATCTTCAAGCTCTCTATCAAAAATGTCCGGGGTGCTCTTCAGCACTCCGGACATATTCTTTGAGAGAAAAAAATCTCTGACCATTGCCTTAAAAGCAATGGGATAGGGTCCCACTGGCAGAAATCTAGTTATCCGAAGCAGCAGGGGGAAATACTTCACGGCCCTTATAATGTCCGCAACTGGGGCAGACAACATGGCTCGGTTTTTTATCTCCACACTGGTTACAAATCACCAACATAGGCAAAACAGCTTTCCAGTGCTGACTACGACTATTGCGCTTAGAGCGGGAAGTTTTCTTTTTTGGTTGTGGCATAAACTCAGCCTTGGCGGTTAGGAGAACCACCAACCTCCTTTTTATGGTATTGGATTGTATTATTCATTGTTTGGAAGAGTCAACTTCCCAGGATTGAACAGCCTGGCGAATGGATTCCCATGCCGGATCTGGCGAAGAGAAATCAAAGCTTTGGTTGACACGTGCCAAATCTTCATTATAGCAGCTTTCTGAACTCAATTTCTGAGCAGGCAGATTCAAAATGATATATTGTCGAATCAATTCAGCGATATCGAGTTCTTCTTCTGGCAAAATTTGTTCACCCGCCTCTTCAGGCGTTAACTCCAGATTTTCTTCGAAAGAATATTCAGAAACAACTTCTACCGCCTCTTCAAAATTAAAATTTTGCTCAAAGAGATAGGGATTCAAGGTGCGATCACAAATCAACTCAAGACAGGCTTGAACCTCAGCCCAAATACGAATAATATTCGTTTGCAGTTCAAGGCGAATCTGCCCCTTGAGAGATTTCACTTTCATCTCTGGGTCATCAAAATGACCCGGTGGAAAATCCAGCTCAAAGACAGCCGTTTTCTGGGGCAAACGAGATAACTCAGCAGGTGTGATATAAAACTTTTGATAAAATTGTGTCATATTCAAAATCTAGGAAAATCGGGATAAACACTAAGTTAATGTAACATTCATCTTCAGGATCTTCAAGGTAATACAATGAGGATCACGGGATCTCTTGCTTAAAGAACCTCATCAAAGAAAGAAAAGACTTTTGCTTTTACACGCTGCCAGGTGGTGAAGGATTGGCTGTCAAAGGGAGCCAAAGCGTGGCTATTGTGTTCAAAGAGACGGGACTCAACCGTTTTAGCAAAACTTGCATCTGTCACTGAAAGATTCAATTCCTGGTTATTTTCAAGCGCTCGGGTATCAAAATTTGTAGAACCAATCGTCGTCCAAATGCCATCAATGGTCATCAGTTTGGCATGGGTCATGACATTGTTTTCTTTACCGGGATCCACCTTGAACACTTTGGCGCCGACTTTCATCAGTTTTTCACCATTTTGTTGATTGATCATATTCAACACCGGGTTATCACTCAAGCCTGGAAGCAAAACACGCACTTCAACACCACGACGGGCCGCTTGAATTAGGGCATCAACAATATCTGGATCTGAGAAATAAGGTTGAACCAGATAAATATGGTGCAATGCAGTTTGTATTGCGCTGATAAATGCATTTTTACTGTCTTTTTCTTTTCCCGCTTCTTGGGGGCTGGTCACCGTTACACGGGTAGCACTGCTGCCAAAACGAACACCAGCAGGTAAACGGGGAATCACGGCCGGCATTTTCCCGCCCGCATGGGTCCAGTTTACAAAAAACTCACCCTGCATCTCCTGAACAGATTCCCCTTCAGCGTAGGCCATAATATCGTGCCATTCAAACTGGTATTCATCTCCAACGTTCATCCCACCGGTCATGCCACGGGTACCGTCTGCCAAAACAAGTTTGCGATGGGTGATATTTACATTTTCCCAGTCAAACAGCTTTTTATTGTAAAGTTTGGTATCGACACCATTCTGTTGCAGAAATTTGATAATTTCACCCGACTCATTTACTTGGCCCATGGCATCTAACAGAACTTTGACATCTACGCCCTGTTTCTTTTTGGCGACAAGTTCCTGGGCAATTTCCCAACCTGTTTTGTCATCGTGAAATAAAAACATTTCAAGATAAAGACTTTGATGTGCTGAACGAATCACATCTTTCATTTTGGCAAAAGATTCTTTGCCATCAACTAAGAGTTCAACATGGTTATTAAAGGTGTTTTTGGTGCCTGTAGCCTGATCTATGGCACGGTTAATGCTGCTGGCAGAAGACTGCAATTGCAGCAATTGAATAGGAGCAACACGGTTTTGACTGGTGGGAATATTCAACTCGAGGCGATCCCGATTGAAAACTTGCCCCGGAGGAAGCAAAGGGGAAGGTTGAGCCGGTTGCGCAGGGGAAAAAGGGCGCTGAAGCTTCAAATGAGCGGGTGAATTATAGGTATCCCAATAATTCATCAGCTTTGATACATTTTGATTTTGTAATGCGTTTGGCATAGAAACCAAAAACTCCCTCACTTCTCTGTAAGGGAGTTATAGACTAACGTGAAATAAAACTGACGCTAAGAATTGGTTAACTTTTACTCAACCCGATAGCGACCTATTTTTAAGTATTGACCTATATTGGCATTCGGATAAATCAAAGGCTGGATTTCTCCTTGGGTAGAGGTCAAAAGCGTGGTGACACCGGGTCCATGACCTGCCGTATATGAGTCAGTATGACAGACAATCCCAATCGTTACCGCCCCTTTTTGGAAGGACCAGCCATAATAAGACTTATAATCCATCAAGGCCACAAAGTCTCCAAGTTTCAGCTTATCCAACCCCAATTGACGGATATAGGCCTGATCTGAGGTTTGAATATCAATATCCGCCTTATAGCCATCGGTACGCCCCAAACCAGAGCCCAAAAGTTCGGCAGGAACTGTTGCCACCACAGGCACACGCAGCAGCTTCTCACCAGGATCTTCTTCTATTCCCATTTTATGCAGAAGCGAAGGGGCCAAGCTCCAAATCAAAACCTCAGGATAATCACTCAATGCTAAACCCTGCCCAAAAGCACGTATTTGGATCCGATCTTCATAGCTCAGGAGATCAAGTACCTCCTCTGAAAAATCGATCATCACGTGTTCGCACCCCCCATGCGTTCCCGTCACAATGCCTTTGGCCCCTTTGGCTTCGCCAGAAATAATCCGGGCTTCGTTGCCAATACAGGCAAAATAATTATAGGAAAGGTTGACTCCTTGCTCTCTTTTCTCAAGCGAAGCTGTGCTGGAAACCGCTGGTTCAGCATGATCGGCGACCCAGCCAAAAGCACTGTCTCCAACCTTCAAATTATAGTTAATCCCACCGACACCTGGCAGCATCAAGCCTTTGCCATCATGGGATACCCGCCATCCCGAAGCTCCCGGATAAATGGGACTTCCCTGAACAGCATTCATGATCAATGAGGATTCATTTGTTTTTAACATCAGGCTTGCCCCATAATCTGAGGAACTTTAAAGTAGGCATCTTCTGTTTCAGGCGCATTTTGAAAGACCTGTTCAGAACTCAAACTGTGACGAACCTTGTCGTTTCGATAGACATTCTTGATCGACAGAGAATGACAGGCTGGCTCAACACCTTCGGTATCGACTTCAGCTAACTGATCTACATAATCTAAGACAGTCGCAAGGTCGTGTTTTAATCTTTCAATTTCTGGTTCTGAAAAACTTAAACGAGAAAGCTTGGCGATATGCCGGATGGTTTCAGATGTAATCATATGAAATCCTTTTTATTGAGAGTGAAAGTATTTTACCAATTCTCTGATCTATGCGCAGAAATGAAGCTTTTTTAGCATCCCCTTAAAATCTGTGGATAACCTGTGGATAACTCTATCCAATTTGTGGATAATTTGTGGATAATCCGTTCAAACAAGGACCTAAGAATTTAGTCTAAGGCGCATGAATACTCTATTTTATACCTGTGCAAAAATCACAATAAAACGCTCTGAATAATTCTGTATGAATGGATCTCTGTGGAAAACTTGTGGAAAACCTGCTCTTTTTTTGGGGATATGTTGTGAATAAACCCCATGGTAGCCGACGAAAGGATCTTGGGCTCTGAACGATCTGTCATCTCCTTTTACTCCCGACACCGATCAAAAGATCCGGGGAGATCCCGCCAATCAAAACCGACAGATCATGCTACCCTTTCTCCGGACAAAAACCGGTCATTTATTTCAAAAAATTTGGATCCATATTTTCAAAAAAGGATCGAAATGGCCAGCGGATCGATCTTCTGGACATTTTCAAGCAGTAAAAGTATGAATGCTTATTTCATAAGCATTTGTGCGCATTATCACAAAAGAGAAGATCCAGTGGATCCTCGTAAAGATCGGACCGCTCTCCGCAATATTGCTTTCGAATTGAATTTCAAAAATGGGAACTGTCAAGTCTCCCAAATGTGTTTGATCGGTGAGTGGATCCTGTCTATAGAAGATCCGCTTTGAAGTCGGCTCACAAAAAATAAAGTGTCGGTGTGATCGGAACTGGATCTATATTAGTAGACAATTGTTTGAATTCTTTATATACTAGTAGACAATAAAAGACATCATTAAAAAGACATCTGAATAAACAAGAAAATGTTTAGTTTTTTATATTTTTGTTTATTTTTATGAATGTGTTTGTGGATAAGTTGTGGATAACCCTCCCCCTTGTCTGTGGAAACTTCTGTGGAAAAAAGAGGGCCTGTTGAGAAGCCCAACTTTTTCCACAACTTATCCACAAGTTAAAATTTAGCTTAAAGAACGATTACTCTTGAGTTCAAGCTCAGATATCCACATTTCCACAGGCCCTACTACTTCTGATCATATAATTTGATCTGATCTTGAAAGATCTGATCTTTAAGCTATAGATCTGTTGGGTTTTCAATTGCCTGGGGGTATGTTAGTTTGGTACATATCCATATGATCGATTTTAAAGAGACAGACCATCATGAAAATTACCTGTTCAACAGAACAATTGAAAAAAACGCTCCAAGCAGTGCAACGGGCAGTCGCCAGTAAAGGAATTCTTCCTGTACTCAGCAATGTATTGCTGACCTCTGATGAAGAAAATGAGAGTTATCTCAAGGTTGTAGGCACTGATTTAGAAATTGGGGTTGAAAGCAAGCTTGAAATTCAGAACCCACAAAAATTAAACATCACCATTCCTGCGAAAAAATTGTTTGAAATTGTCAACAAGTTTCCTGATGAAACGATTCATTTTGATTTTCATGAATCAGGCTCTGTGGATTTGCTTGGGGAAAAACTAAAATTTAATCTGAATACCTTGCCCGCTGATGATTTTCCCAGACTTCCCCATGTCGATAGAGAAAGCCAATTTTCGCTGTCCCTCAATGATTTTTGTCAGGCCATCAGACAGACAACTTTTGCTACAGCCACAGATTCAGCCAAAAGTATTTTAACCGGTGTGAATGTTCAGTTGGGCAATGGTCAATTGCGCTTGGCTGCGACCGATGGCTACCGTCTTGCCGTCAGACAGGTAGTTTTACAAGAGGAATCTCAGGCCAGTCTGAATGTGATTATTCCCAAACGAACCTTGGTTGAATTGGAACGCCTGGTAAAACAGGATGAACGGGAACTGATCGGAATGTCAGTGACTGACAGTCATGTTTTGTTTGAATCCGAAGGGAAAGTGCTGACCTCCCGACTGATCGAGGGCAAGTATCCTGATTATAATAAGATTTTGCCCAAAACCTTCGGACGTAAAATTTGGCTGGAAACACGCCCATTTCTCAATGCTGTTGAACGTGTTTCGATTATGGCTTCAGAGCAAACCCATGTGATCAGCTTTGATATTCAAGCCTCAGAATTGATCATTACAGCCGGAGCTGAGCAGGGGAAAGCAAGAGAGTCGGTAGAAGTCAAAACCGAGGGTGAACCTTTAAATATTAGCTTTAATGCCAATTATTTATTGGATGTGCTCAAGATTTTTGCTGAAGACGCAAGCCATATCCTTTTGCAGCTGAACAGTGAAATTCAACCTGCGGTTGTGCAATCGGTAGACAATGATGATTATGTCTGTATGTTGATGCCGATCAAACCTTAATGTGTGGATTCAAGCTCTTGAACTCAATCATTTCAGGAACTACCAAAAACTCCAATTAGATTTGGATCCGTTTCGGCAGATTGCTTTGGTGGGACTGAATGCTCAAGGTAAAAGCAATTTACTTGAGAGTTTGTTTTTACTTGCCTTTGCATCCTCGTTTAGAACCTCGTCCTTAACAGAGTTAATCTATTGGGGTGAAAACATGGCCCGAATAGAAGGTACTTTTGGATATCAAAACAATGTGCCCGTTCATCTGAAGTTTTATGTTCAACGCAATGGGAAACGTGTTGCTGCAGTAAACCATGTTGGACAAAAGCGTCTCGCCAATTATATTGGCTATATTCGCCTGGTTTGTTTTACCTCTAAAGATTTATTAATGTTGACGGGTCAACCCTCTGATCGCAGACAGTTTATCGATTTGCTCCTTATTCAGAGCTATCCTCGCTATTATTCGCTTTTACAAAACTATAACCGTCTTTTGAAACAGCGCAACAGTCTTTTGAAAAGCTTGAAAAAATCAGATTCACGCCTGCCCAACAGTGATTTGGAACAATCGTTGGAATCTTGGGATTTACAATTGGCGGAAACAGGTGCTCAGATCATTCAAAAACGGGTAGAGGCTTTGAAAGTTTTTTCTGAATATATGAATGAATCCCATGCGCAAATGTCGTCACAGACTGAAAGCGTTAAGTTAGGATATCGCTCAAGTTTAGGAGAGGTAGCAGAGGGTTCAAGAGCTGAGATGACAGAACAATTTTGCCGACTTCTCAAGCAGAAAAGGATAGCTGATATTTTACATGGCTACAGTTCTGTAGGACCGCATCGTGATGATCTCTATTTCTTACTGGGGGGCAGAGAACTTCGACATTTTGGATCTCAAGGTCAAATCCGAACGACCGCTTTGGCTTTGAAAATGGCTGAAGTTAAATTTTTGACAGAATTGTTTCACGAGCCGCCCATTTTACTCTTGGATGATGTATTCTCAGAATTGGATATCCAACGTCAGCAAGCTTTGCTTGAACATATTCAGCAACCTGGCATTCAAACTTTTTTAACGACCACCCATTTGGATGGACCTGTACAACGCATTTTGGGAGAACAGGCCAAAGTTTTTCATGTTTCAAAGGGAGAAATCTTTGAATGAAGCAGAAAAAAAACACACGTCGCTCAGGGCTTCAGCCCATGAGTTATCTGCTTTCAAGCTATATGCACCAGTTGAAAGATTTAAAACAGGATCGTCTGGGGTTGATTTTAGAAAGGTGGGTGGATATTGTCGGACCCTTTATTTCTGAGCGAATGGAACCGATTCGAATTGAAGAAGATCGCTTAATTTGTTATGTGGTTTCCTCGAGTCTATTACACGAGTTTTCGTTTCTGGAAACAGATATTCTTAGAAAATTGGTAAATTATCCTTGTGGAGAAGGAATCAAAGGGATTCGTCTCACCACTGTAAAACCTCCCTCGAAACACAAGCCACCCGAAAAAAGACAAAAAACACAGCCGATTCAGCTTCCGCCTGAAAAATTAAATTTGAGAGAAATTCATGCCTTGGAAGAAAGTGTCCAGATTATTAAGGATCAGGATACACAAGCGCGTGTACTGCGCCTACTGAAAGCCATGGAAACCAGAAAGAAAACATTGGCATTTCACCATTGGAAGTATTGTGCCCATTGCCAAAATTACTGTGAGCCGCGCTATAAAGTCTGCCCGATTTGTAATCAATCCCTTCGGAGTGGCTCTTAAATGGACTCTCTTAAAGGGTCTTGTTATACTTTGGAGATGTATGCAGAGCATGGATTTAAAAGTATGAAATTACGACGCTACCAAAGGACAAGTCAGGCATGAGTTTATCGTTAGATTTTGAGTCGTTGCCGACTTTGCCGATTATTGTGCAACAGGTCATGCTTGAGATCAATAATCCCGATTCATCTATGAAGGACATCGCTGCTCTTATTGAGCGGGATCAATCGATGTCTGCTAAGATTTTAAAATTGGTAAACTCAGCTTTTTATGGTTTTTCCAAACGCATTGGCACGATCGGCCATGCGATTAGTATTCTGGGTTTTGAAACTGTCAAAAGTTTGGTATTGGGGGTCTCTGTATTAGATACCTTTAAAATTCGTGAGTTTAATATGTACGAATTTTGGCAACACTCGATTTCAACGGCTTCAATGGCTGCTTTTCTTGCGGGCAAACTGGGGTATCCTCGTAAGGACGAAGCGTTTACTGTGGGTTTGCTGCATGATGTGGGTAAATTGGTTTTTATGTTGAAAGCTCCCCAGATTTATCGCCAGATTCTTAGCGAAGTTGAAAGTTCTTCGGTGCCTTCTCTTCAGTTAGAACGTCGTTATCTGAAGATGGATCATGCTTTTGCGGGAGCACAGGTGGCCCGTTTGTGGAATTTTCCACCGGCCTATATTCAGGCCCTCGACGTACATCATTCCCGCTCCTGTTTAAATGATCAACCCGTTTCTTTACGGCAGGTGCTTTATCTCGGCAATTTAATCTGTCACCTGATTGAGGGAGATACTGAAGAAGCGATTGATATTAAGGTATTTAGCCGCCTGAATATTGATTTTGAAGAGTGTCAAAATTATCTTCAGTCGATACATGCTGAAATTGCAGATTTTCTCCAAACAGTCTCCCCAGAATGAATTATTGCTCCATTTTGCCTGAACTCACTGAGATTTGGCCTGAGTCTTATGTCGTGGGCGGATTTCTGCGGGAGCGTTGGTTTGGTAAAATCTCTTCGGATTTAGATCTTGTCGTTCCCTCTGGTGCTATTCAGGGGGTTGAAAAATTGGCTAAAAAATTGCGTCGCCCTTGGTTTGTCTTGGATCAAGACCGAGATATTGCCCGTTTGGTTTTGGCTTCAGGTGATACCTTGGATATTGCCCGTTTTGCCGGAAACAATTTGAACAGCGATTTGTGGCAAAGAGACTTATCTTTTAACGCAATGGCTTGTCCGCTGATCCCTGAAGTATTCGATCTGCAAATTTCTCTGTCTGAATTGCCTTTGATTGATCCTGGCTTGGGATTGGCTGATCTTCAAAAGGCCAGGATTAAGGGGCTTTCTGCAGATAATTTTGTGGCGGATCCTTTGCGGCTTCTGCGGGCTTTCAGGTTTGCTGCGCAATATGGTTTTGAACTCGAATCAGAGACCCAAGCATGGATTCGTCTCCATGGATCTCTCCTGAAATTGTCGGCTTCAGAACGTATTCTTCAGGAACTGGACAAGTTTTTGATTGGTGGACATTCCGAATTTGCCTTAAACCAAATGATAGAAACAGAATTTATTCGGTATTTATTTATTGAATTAAATAATTACTCAGATGAACAGTGGAAAAAAAGAGTTGTCCACTGGAAAACAATCCGAAATGTCCTGTCTGATATTCAGACTCATTTTGAACCCTCTCAACCTTTAAGAGATTATTTTGAGACGGTTTTAAGTGCTGAGCGAACCCGGCAACAGGTTCTGCTTTTATCCAGTTTATTTTGGGATGAACCTTTAGAACGATGGGAAAATTTTTCAAATAGAATTCGTTTGGGTACCAAGGACAGTGAATATGGTAAAAAACTGGTGCTCAATTGGACCGGCTTTTGTACGCAACTTTCCTATTTAGAAAACCCACTCAAACGTTTCAGGTTTTACCAAGAGCATGGGGTGCTTCTGCCTGCTCTGGTTTTTAGAGCTTTTGTAGCAAAGCGGCTGTCTCAAGAGCAGGCTCAGTTTCTTCTCTGCGAATATTTCCAGGAGAATCATCCGATTGCACATCCCGTGCCTTTTATAAATGGCAATGATGTGTGCAAAGAGCTGGCACTGAAACCAGGACCTCAAATTGGCCGCCTGTTAAGTTTGGCATTGGAAGCCCAGGTCGAAAAAAAAATCCAGAGCAAACAGGATGCTCTGGATTTTATAGCGTCTCAATTATTGGCGAATGATAGCCAATAGTTCGTCACGAAGTGTTTCCATATTGACCTGACTGTCTGCTTCACAGTTCAGACGCAGAAGCGGTTCTGTGTTGCTCTTACGCAAATTGAACCACCAGGTGTCTCCAATAATGGACATGCCATCGATTTCAACCACTTCACCTTTTGAACGGTAGAGATTTTTAATATTTTCCACAACAGCATCGGCATCTGCAACCGTTGAATTGATTTCGCCACTGATGAAGTAGTTATTGCGTTCTGACAAAATCTCTGACAAAGGTTGGTTGGCTGTTGAAATAATTTCTGCAGTTAAAAAGACGGGCAAAGAAGAGTTATCGGCATACATTTCATCGCTGAACTTGAAGTAAAAATGTCCACTGACTTCTCCCCCCATAATCGAGCCGGGCACTTCTTTCATTTTGGATTTCATGAAAGCATGGCCTACTTTCCACATATAGGCTTTTCCACCTGCAGATTCGATTGCTTTTTTGACATAACGGCTGCAACGTACATCATAAAAAACAGTAGCACCTGGATTTGTCTTTAAGAGGTGTTGCCCTAAAAGACCGGTCATAAAATCGTTATCAATAAACTTGCCGTGATTGTCAACAAAGAAAGCACGGTCAGAGTCACCGTCAAAGCCAACGCCAAAATCTGCTCCTGTTTCTTTGACTTTGGCGATCAGGTCCTGTCTGTTTTCTTCTAAAAGTGGGTTGGCTTCGTGGTTGGGAAAATTACCATCGGGCTCAAAAAACATGGGAATGACTTCAATGGGGGTATTGGCGAACATTTTGGGGGCGACAATACCTGCCATGCCATTGCCTGCATCCATGACTACGCGCAGCGGTTTGATTTTGTCTAGATGAACTTTTCCATGAATGAACTGGACATATTCATCGAGAATGCCTTCTTTTTTGAGAACGACACCTGCTTTTTCAGCTGCTTGAAAGTTGCCAGCATGATAAAGGGCTTCAATGTCCTTGATACCACTTTCTCCACCGATGGGAACAGCATGCTTACGCACCATTTTCAAACCATTGTATTTGCCAGGATTGTGCGAGGCCGTGATCATGATACCGGCTGATGCTTCAAGATGTTCCACCGCGAAATAAAACATATCAGTAGTGGACATTCCGATATCGTAGACACTTGCTCCCTGCTCGGTCAAGCCACGGGTTAAAGCCTCGAAAATACTGGGACTGGAGGTGCGCATGTCCTGACCTACGACCACATTGTCTACTTTTAAGTAGTCGACAAAAGCCCGACCAACTTGGTAGGCGATCTCTTCATTAATTTCAGAGGGATAAACGCCGCGGATATCATATGCTTTAAAAATACTACCCATGTTTTTCTCCTTTGGATATGTGTCAACTCATTATAGCCTGCTGTTGAAAGCTCTTCTCTTAAACTGAGGGCCAGTTTTCCACAATTTTTACACAGCGGTTGCATAAACTGGGATGTTCGGTCGTCTGGCCAATATCCTGACTTTCAAAAACACCCCAACAGCGTTCACATTTGCTTCCTTCAATCACTGCGATCTCAGGTATACGCTCTGTAGCTGAGGTTTGAAAGTTTAAATAGGAGACCATCATGACCTGCCGTAACAATTCATGATGTGTTTGGAGATAATCGAGCAGCTCTGTTTCTTCAGCAGGCAGATACAGAGTGGCCTTGGCTTCCATGGAACGGCCGATTTTTTTTGCCTTTCGTGCTTCTTCCAAAACCAAATTCAATTGATCGCGTGCACTGAGAATTTTTTCCCATTTCTCAGCCAGTTCAGGCGCTGACCAATGGGTATTGGCTTGAGGATAATCTGCCAAAAGCACACTTTCAGGCCAAGCCTGTTTCAGTGCCTCAGGCAAATTTTCACGTGCATCTTCAGCCAAATGGGTAAGCACAGGAGTAACCATTCCCATCAAGGCTTTTAAGACTTCCCAAAGGACTGTCTGAACGGACAGTCTGAGTTTGGAGTCGGGATGTTCGATATAGAGAATATCTTTGACGATTGCAAAGTAAATATTGCTTAAATCGATCACACAGAAATTCTGCATGATTTGGTAGAACCGATAAAACGCATAATTTTCAAAACTGCTGCGCACTTGGGTGATTACATTTTGAAGTTTATGCAGCAAATGACGATCCAGTTCACTGAGTTCTGCATAGGGCAGGGCTTTTTCAGGGCTGAAATCATACAGATTACTGAGCATAAAACGCATGGTATTGCGAATCTTTTTATAGATCTCTGCCAATTGACCGAGGATATCATAGGAGACCCGTACATCACTGGAATAATCTACAGAAGCGACCCAGAGTCTGAGAACATCAGCACCGTATTGCTCAATTACTTTTTGAGGCTCCACGGTATTGCCCAAAGATTTGCTCATTTTGCGCCCTTGTCCATCCAAGACGAAGCCATGGGTTAAAACGGTACGGTAAGGAGGGGTTCCATGGGCTGCGATGGCTGTTAAGAGTGAAGACTGAAACCAACCACGGTGCTGGTCGGAACCTTCTAAATACAAATCGGCGGGATATTGCAGTTCAGGTTCTACTTTTAAAACGCTGGTATGGCTTGAGCCGGAATCAAACCAGACATCCATAATATCTGTTTCTTTGCGGAATTCCTGTTGCGCAAAGTCCTTATAGCGATAACCTGAAGGAAGGAGTTCATGGGCCTCTTTTTTCCACCAGATATCGCTGCCTTCTGTTTCTACCAGATCGGCCACATGCAGGATCAGTTCTTTTTCAAGAATGGCTTCTCCACTTTCAAGATGGTAAAAGGCAGGGATCGGAACTCCCCAGGAGCGTTGGCGGCTGATGCACCAATCTGAACGTTCAGCAATCATATTGCTGATACGTTCCTGACCACTGGCAGGAACCCATGTGACGCCGCGAACAGCTTCTAAGGCCTCTTGTCTGAAGCCATCTACGGAAGCAAACCACTGTTCTGTGGCCCGGTAAATCAATGGGGTTTTGGTTCGCCAACAATGTGGAAAACTATGAACGAAAGTGGTATGAAAAAGCAATTTTTGCTTTTCTTTCAGCAATTCGATGATGACAGGATTTGCTTTTTCATAATAAAGACCTTCAAAGCCGGGAGCTTGCTCGGTGAAAATTCCTTTTTCATTGACTGGAGAGAGCACGCCCAATTTGTATTTTTCTCCAGCGATAAAATCCTCCATGCCATGACCTGGAGCGGTATGAACACAGCCGGTACCGGCTTCTGAGGTGACATGGTTGCCCAAGATGACCAAAGAAGTCCGTTCATAAAAAGGGTGTTGGCAAAGCATGTTTTCAAGATTTTTGCCTTCGGTTTGCCAGAGAATTTCTTCGCTTTGTAGATCGAGGGTTTTCAGGACGTCTTCACGCAGTTTCTCTGCCATGACCAGAACCTCTCCTGAGGAAACGCGCACAAAGGAATATTCAAAATCTGGATTGAGAGCGATGCCGAGATTGGCTGGTAAGGTCCAAGGCGTGGTGGTCCAGATGACAAATGAAACAGCACTATTTTGAAGATTGGCCGGCAGTTTGCTTTTTTCAGATTCAAGCAAAGACATTTTGACATAGATACTGTGTGAAGTGTGGTCCATATATTCCACTTCAGCCTCTGCCAGGGCGGTGCGTGCTGCAATGCTCCAATATACGGGTTTCAGGCCTTTATAAATAAAGCCTTTATCTACCATTTCGGCAAAGACACGTAGCTGAGCAGCCTCATAGCGGGGATTCATGGTGAGATAAGGTTTTTCCCAATCTCCCAGCAGGCCCAATCGATAGAAATTATTGCGCTGTCCTTCTAAATTTTCAAGCGCAAATGCCTGGCAGGCCTGGCGGGTTGTTAGGGGATCTTCTTCTGCTGACTTTTTGTTTTTTGTGACTTCATGTTCAATCGGTAGACCGTGACAATCGTAGCCAAAGACCATTGGAGCAGGGTGATTGTTTAAGGTTTGGTATTTAACGACCAAATCTTTGAGAATACGGTTCAGCGCATGACCAATATGAATTTTTCCAGAACTTAAATAGGGAGGGCCATCATGGAGGATATATTTGGAGCCTGTGCGGAAGCTTAAATTTTTTTGATAAACATTCGTGTTTTTCCAGAACTCCTGCAGTTGGGGTTCTCTTTGGCCTGAGTTGGCTCGCATGGAAAAAGAAGTTTGAGGTAGATTTAGCGTTTGTTTGTAGTCCATGGCTGGGGTTCCTTATTAAAGTTGGCTCTTTTTAAATTCAATCTTAACACCAAACGCTTTTTCCAAGCAGGTGATTTCAAGGGCAGGATAAAGACTTCAGTGCATAAATTTAGAACGAAGTGTGAATCTTTTGATTCTGATTTAAGGTTTTTTTGCTTCTTTTTGAACTTTTTTAGTGTGTATGTTCTTCTGCTGGTAATGAATTAATTTTTTGTTGCTATCATTGTGTTTTATGTGTATGCTTTGTGTATTTTTAATCTTAAAATGTTGCCACAAGCTTGTTTGAAGGGTTCTTTCAGAAAAAAAAAAACTAAAATTTGTTGTTTTTTTTTGATTTCAAGACTAGGCAATCGCTGAAATATGGCCTAAACTATGAACGTGAACCAATTGTACTGTAAGGAGAGCCCTAATGAACAAAGAAGTACTGGTTAAAGAAATCGCTGAAAAAGCAGGTCAATCTCAGAAAGATGCAAAGACTTTCTTAGATGCTGCTATTGATGTCATTACTGACGCTCTGAAAAAGGGTGACAAAGTGACTCTGGTTGGTTTTGGTACCTTCCAGGTAAAAGAGCGCGCTGCTCGTGAGGGTCGCAACCCCCGCACTGGCAAGCCCCTCAAGATTCCTGCCAAGAAAGCTCCCGTATTTGCTGCTGGTAAGGGTCTGAAAGATGCTGTAGCCGCTCCCCCGCCCAAAAAAGGCAAGAAGTAAACAGCTCTAAACAGATAGGGAGTCAGCAATGACTCCCTATTTTTTATGTCTATTTTTGTAGTTTTCAAGCAATCATTTAGCCCATAAATTAACGACAAGGAGACTGCCTGCTTGAGCTGGCGGAGTCGTCACTGGAATTAAAAGTCCATTCTTTGAACTTTTAAAGCCATCCGTTTTGCTCGCCGAAGATTTAGCTCTCTAATAATTTCCCAGTTGAAAAAGCTTTGAATTCCGCATCAGGAGCTTGCCTTCGTAACTGTGACCATAAATTGTATAGTGGGTTGCTTGGGGAAAATAGCCCGTTTTTCCAGCATAAAGGGGTGAGCTAAAGGATGGATTGATGTTGATAATTTCTTCAGGTGTGTACTGTTTAACAATTTGCAGATTGGTCATATCCCCAGAATGCTTGAGGATGGGGTTAAAAAATGTTTTATTATAATTGTTTTTCTTGGCATCATCATAAAGTTCTTTGATAGATTGAGGGATTTTATGATTTAAGCTGATATACTTATCTACCATTTCTTTAAAAAAGACCATGTTTTGTTCCACGGCTTGTTCTGTAGCGGGTACTTTTTGTTGTGTGACCCACGGCAAAAAGAATATCAGTACGGATACCCCCAAAAGCATGGGGGGTATAAAAAAGGCTGCGGGTAACTGTTTTTTCGGCTGGTTCATGATTAATCCCAATCTTCAATCAATTCCATGGTTAAATTATCGTCTTTGGCTGGATTTTCGGAGGCCGTTTCAGCGTTTTGTTCTGGCATGACCTGTTCAAACGAGGGGGGGATCGGAGCTGCTTTGTGTACATAGGGAGAGGATACAGGCAATAATTCTGCTTTGTCCTGGCTGTCTCCCTGTTCGATCAGTTGAATGATTTCTTCAACCTCATTGGAAAAAGAAAGTTCAACATTATCGGATTGTACTTTTTCGAAGAGTGCCCCTGCTGTTGCTTCGTTTGAAGTGGTATTGAGGGAGACATCTTCAATATCTGGTTTCAACCAGATCATCTGTTTTATTTTCTTACAATTGCTACGTGGACGTTTATAGACAATATTAATGGCTTTGCTAACTGCATCAATAATCTGTTGGGTGTATTTGGTCCAGATTAAACTTTTTGCAGTGAGTGTACCACGTGTTCCTGTTACATAATAGGCGGGCAGTTGGTGGAGGGCAATTGCTACTATATCTGCTCTGCACTGGCTGCAGCGACAGAGATCGATATACCGGGAGAGCATGATATTGAGTTCTGTTTCAACAAATTCTTCAAAAATATTATAGGGCGGCAGATACGTATCCGCAACGATAGGCGGTTCTTCTTCTGTTTCAGGGGTCTGAATCGTTTCCAATGGAATGGGTGTATAGAGATCATCGGCTTCCAAATAGGTAATTTCAGGTTCTGACTGAGGAAGCGGCTCTTCTGAATCGGTTTGAGGCTGATTGGATTCAGACTCTTCTGTGTTTTCAGGTGAATGTTTGAGGGGCATTGAAATCTCATCAGCAGTTTCAGAAGATATAGGCTCAAACTGTTCTTCCTGCTGATCTGGCAAAGGAATTTTTTTGACCTTACTCAATACATTTTGTATGGCCTGTTCAATATGTTTGTGATAATTAATATTTGGTTCAGTCATAAATTCAAACAGAGACACCGCTCTCTCGGGAAGCTAGTCTGTATTGTAACAGGCTCCTGGGAAAGCGGTGAAAAAAGCTGCTAACTTGCTAAACTTAACTTTCTTCTGTGGCGTGTGTAGGCACAATCATTACAGGGCATTTTGCGTGATTGACGACATAATTGCTGACGCTTCCCAATAAAAACCGTTGGATGGGCCCCAAGCCACGGCTGCCCATTACGACTAAATCACAGTGATGCTCATCGACTGCATTCACAATGCTATAGCCCGGATCCCCTTTGATCACGGCAGTATGGGTGGTCACACCTGCTTCAGAGAGACGTTCATGGATCCGGCTGGCAATTTCTTTGCTTTGCCCTTCCAGATAGGTTTCCAATTCATCCAGATAGGCATAGGTGGTTTCATAGACGGGAATCACTTCTAAAAATTCATAGGCATGCAGAACCGTCACTTCTGCACCAAATTTTTGTGCAAGATCGACAACATGCGTTAATACTTGATCTGAAGCTTGAGAACCATCGGTGGGATAAAGAATATGTTTAAACACGGAAGATTGTCCTTTCCTTGAGCAGGTCTATTTTTAGTGTAAAAGGCATGGTCGAAAGTTGCATTGATATAAATCAGTTTGCAGTTTGACCTGATTCAGGTACGGGCACAAGATAGACGGGAATATCTTTGCTGTGGTTGGCCACATAGTGGCTGGTACTGCCCAGAAAAACGCTGCGAAAGCCTCCCAACCCGCGTGTTCCCATTAGAATCAGATCACATCCTTCTTCATGTGCGGTTTTTAGGATTAAGGGGCCGGCTGAACCCTTCATGACCAGTTCTTTCTCAATTTGAAAGCCAGAATCTCTGAGTTCATTGGCCAAGGCGTGCAAGGTTTCATGACCGTAGTTTTCAAATCGTTTTTCAACTTCCTGAACATAAGCACTGTCGGTTCCATAGCGATAGAGTACGTGGCCCATTGTAAATTCATAACAATGAAGCAAGGTGATTTTTGCTTGAAAGGATTGAGCTATGGCCTGTAAGTCTTTTAAGGCGGCCTGTGAAGCCTCTGAACCATCTGTGGGATAGAGAATATGTTTAATCATTCACCGTAACCTTTCTTTATAAACCTGGGGTTCGATCGCTTATTTCCATAAGCCCATGCCAATCCCAATTTCGTACAAAAGGCTGCCAGCATTGGATTTGGGTTTGCTTCCGGAAATTTCTTTGTAATATTTGCGGAAGAAGGGATAGGCTTCTGCTACAAATTCAAATTCTGGATTCAGCCCCATGATAATGCCTTCGGCTGTCAACATGGCACGAATTAGGAGAATAAAGGCCGTTGAAAAATAAATTCGGTAGCGCGAACACAGCGTGGTGATATGGTTGAGCGTGCTGCCAAAACTGTATTCAGAAATGGAGGAGCCTTGGACATGCTCACAGAAATCAATATATTCCTTCTTGAATCCTGCCAGATCAGTACAGGCTGAGGTATCTGCCCCTTTTAAAAGTGCGTCAACAGCCTCTTCAAATTTGCCCAGGGCCAGATTGGTCCAGTATTGGAAATAGGCAAGACGAAAATCCATCTGCAATTCTCCGACCAAACCGAAATCCAGAAGCATCAGTTTGCCATCTTTGGCAATCAGCATATTGCCGGGGTGTAAGTCGCCGTGAAAAAAACCATCGATTAGGGTTTGCTTCAAGAGCATATAGTAAACGTCACCGGCAATTTTTTCCAGATTGTGGCCTTCTGCTTTCAGCCGTGTGATTTCATCGACGGTGATACCTTCCATAAAATCCATGGTCAAAACACGTTTGCTGGTATAGCGCCAATAGACTTTGGGAATGCGGATAAAATGCATGCGTTCAGTATTTTCTGAGAACTGCTCAATATGGCGGCCCTCAATGAAAAAATTGAGTTCGCGTAAACTCCATTCCTTGAATTCCTGGATGGTTTCCAGAATTCGAAAGGGCTGGAGGGTGGGAAAAAGTTTGACAACGGTCTCACCCAGACGCTCCAACCACTTCAAATCAATCGCAACATTTTCGTCAACCAAGGGTCTTTGGATTTTTACGGCCACCACGGTTCCATCGTGCAGGCGTGCTTTGTGAACCTGTGCCAAAGAGGCTGCAGCGACCGGCTCTGGGGAAAAATACTCGAAAAGCTCTTCTGGCGGCGCGCCCAATTCGTCAATGAAGGCATTGCGTATGGCATCAAAATCACAGAAAGGCATACGCGATCGCAAAGAGGAAAGGGCTTCAATGTATTCAGGCGGCAAAAGATCGCGTCGGGTGCTCAGCACCTGTCCAAATTTAGCGAAAATCCCCCCCAACTTTTCCATTACATTGCGCAATTTATAGGGAGTGGAGAGGGGGCCGGTGCCTTTGGACAGCTCGATTGCGTCGTCATAGGTTTTGCGCCATTTGGAGGGGCTGGGAACCCATTTTCGCTTAATGCCCTGTTCAACGACTTCACGAAAGCCGTATTGAATCAGAACAGCAGTGATTTCTTGCAAGCGACGGAGTTCTTTGGTTGTTTCAGCCATGGATAATGCCGCCAGTCTTAGATTCTATTTCAGGGATCAGAACTATATCAAATTTTAGCACAAAGGTTTCATGCCGGATGTGTTGATTTTGCTTGAAAGGCAGCAATGATTATGTGATGATAAGGGTGGGCAAAATCTTCTCCGTGATTGGTTTTTAATGGAATAACTTATGAAATATACTTCTCGTATTGTGATGGGCGCTTTGGTCTCTTTGCTGAGTTTCAACTGTTTTTCAGGCGCACAAGCCTTGGCGCAACCACCTGTTTTCCGTGATTTTCATGGTGAGGCAGGTTTGCTTGGCAAGTTGACTTCTGCTCAGCCTTCAGAGCAGGAACTTTCACATTTAACCCAGACTCTTCTGCATCTGTATCTTTGGACAAAAGACAGTTTTGCTATTCAACAGGAACCGGAGCAGGAAAAGTTCATTAAACAGCTTTCGGGGTATATTCAAAGACTTGAACGTGCGCCGAAGTCTTTGCCAGAAGTGAGAATCAAGGCGCTCAAAGCAGCATATTTGCTTTTATTGCATGAGTATGAACAAGCGATGAGCCTGGCGAAAGATGCTTCAGACTTTGAGTTGCGTCTGGTGCTTACGCTTGTGGGGGAACCGCGGCCGGATAACGACCAGGTCTGGCGTATTCCGCTGGCGGGGGCACGTCAATTGGTCAAAGACTCTTCTGCCTCTGTTTTGGCGGGCAATGTTTTGGTGGAAGCTATTCTTGAAGCGGTGGGAGAATCAGAGCATAAACAGAAGCTTTTACAGGAAGCCGAGCAAGTGTTGAAAGCCAAACAGCGCTTGGCGCCTGAAAACTTGTATCTTCAGTATCAATTGGCGCAGACCTATTATCTACAGGAGCGTCAATCCGAAGCTTTTGCGCTTTTTGGGCATTTGCTAAAACAAGCCCCTCAGAGTTATGTCTTGGCTGAATCTTCAGGAAATTTTTATTTTTGGATGAAAGAATACCAACGCTCTGCTGAAGCCTATGGGCTTGCTTTACGCGTCAACCCTCTGCAAACCAGATTGTATCGTAAATTAGAGCAAGTTTATTTGCGGCTGGAGGCGCCAGACCAGGCGCTGAAGCTTTATCTGAATGGACTTTTGAAAATGCCTTCTGAAGGGGCCTTTTATCAGGCCTCAAAGGATCTGTTGATGCAGTCTGAACCTGAAAAGACTTTAATTGCTGTCGAGCAGGGATTGAAACAAGCGCCTGGAAATCTTTATTTGCAGTTATTTAAAGGGGATGTCTTGTCTCTGCTTGAAAGACCCAAAGAAGCTGAAAGCGCTTATCAGAGAGCCATTCAGTTGAACTCTGTGATTCCGATTGCCTATGAAAATCTGTTTCAATTGCTGTGGAAACAGAAAGATTTTGAGGCGATGCATGCTTTGATTGAGAGGGCCCGTCAAAAGCCTGGGGTTTTAAATGCTACCCGTTATTGGGCTGGCTTGGTGTATTTGCAAGAGCATCAACCAGAATTGGCTGTAGAAGAATTGGAAAAAGCCTCTTTGAAAGATCAGGGGGTACGCTATGCTTTGGTGATGGCCTATCGACAGAACAAGCAGTTCGATAAGGCCAAAAATCTTTTACAAGAACTTTTAAAAGAATCGCCACGGGATTTAAACCTGCTTTTAAGCATGGGGGATGTTTATTTCGAAGAAAAGAACATGACCAAAGCTGAAGATTATTATCTTTGGGCCAATAAGATTGAACCTTATCATCCCAGTGTTTATTTCAGTTTGGGCAATCTCTATTCTGATTCCGGGCGACCACACCTTGCGCGCCAGGCTTTTGAGCGCCTGATTCTGATGGCTCCTGAAGACTTGGATGCCAGAAATAATTTAGGCAATGTGCTTTTAAAAGAGCGCAATTTTAGAGAAGCAGTTCAGCATTTTGAAACGATTTTGCGAATGAATCCTGAGTATGCGACTGCTTATTATAATATGGCCTGTGCTTACTCACTGACCCGCCAGAAAGACACGGCCCTGCGCTTTCTCAAACAGGCCCTGGAAAGAGATCAGAATTTGAAAAAATTGGCAATGACAGATCCTGATCTCGATAATTTGCGCCAGGAAAAAAGTTTTCAGGAATTGGTTCACTAAAATTGGTTCAGGTCGGCTTAGATATTGTGGCCTTGCATCAGGATCCTCTGATGACAAAGCGTATTCAATCTGGAAAATTTCGAATCAATAAAGAATTAAATGAAGAGTGGTTGGATATTCAAAACAACGGCCCTTATGTTTTGAATATCCAGGGGCGCGTTCTGGCCTGTATGGAGCGTCAGGGATTGCGCAGTTCTCCGCGCGGTTTTCGCTGTCTGAGAAAAGCCCTAATTCGCGCCAATACCACGATTCCTTTGAATCCTGGGGATAAAATCAGAATTTACACAGGTGAGCAACCCCCAACACCGACGCGGATTGAGCAGGAGCGTTTGGCTCGTGTCCTTTGGATGGTGCAGTCGACTTATCTTTGGATCCCTGAAGGACATGAGGTGCATGTCTATTTCAGCCAAGAGGATCTGAATAAAGGCAAGCCGCCACTTTCAAGATATATTTATCGTTGAATCAGAGCCCTGCGAACCAAAGCAGCAGTTGTGCCAAAAGAATTTTTGAAATCATGGCTGCCGGCATCATGCCGACATAGGCAATATTGGCGGCTTCTGAAGAAACCCGTTGATTGACAAAAGCCAGAATCGCGGGTTGTGTTTGCCCCCCCGCCAGGGTGCCTGTGGTGGTTACCCAGTCCCAGCGTAGAATGAGATAGGAGCCCACTAAGAAAATTAGGGTGGCTCCAAGGGTAATCAATGCGCCCGTTAACAACAGGAGGGGGCCCTGGCTTTGTAGGGCTTTCACGAAAGCGCCTCCTGAACGCAGCCCGACTGAGGCAAAAAATAGCATCATGCCCAGCTGGCGAAAGGTCATATTCACTTCCAGGGGCAGGTTCCAGATAATTGGCCCTGTTCTACCCAGCCAACCTAAAATCAGGGCCACGACCAGGGAGCCACCGGCCATGCCCAGTTTAAGCTCAGCACTGCCAATCGGAATGAGGATTTCTCCGAGCAGAATGCCCAATAAAATGCCCAATGAAAGTGAGACAAAGTCTGTTTCTCCCAGGGAACGCAGAGAGTCTCCCAGCAGTTGGGTCAATGCTGACATTTTTTCAGCAGGTGCGACAATTCTTAAGCGATCTCCCCGTTCCAGAATGGTTTCATCTGAAGGAACAAAATCCACGTCCCCTCTACGAAGTCGGGTGACCACGACTTCCCAGTCACGTTCTAAATGGGTTTCTTGAAGGGTTTTGCCGATGAGTTCTGGGTTGGTGAGGACCACCCTGCGAAAATCAAGGGTTTGGCGTGAGGTTTCCGGGCCTGCCAATGTGACCTGGGGGCCGATCTGATGGCTCAGGCTTTCAAGCTCGGCTGCTGAAGCCACAATATGGAGAATGTCTCCTTCGGCTAAAAGGGTGTCCGGTCGCGCCAGAATAATCTCGTTTCCTCTTTGGATGCGACTGACTTTAATGCCTGGTTTTGAGAGCAAGCTACTTTTCAGTGTGTGACCCGCCAGTTCTTTACGATCCAGGCGAAGATTTGCGGCTGAGGCTTGAGGTTGTGCGCCCGCTTCCTGTTCAGCTTTCTGAGCTTCTTTGGGCAAATTTAAGTGTTGAATCCAAACCAGGGCTTGGGCCAATAAGATCGGCAGTAAAACAGCCAGAGGGTAGGCAATTGAATAGCCGACTGCAGGCTGGGCGGCCAGTGGGGTTCCACGCAGACTTTCACTGACCATTGCCAGAGCGGGGGTATTGGTGGTACCCCCACAAAACAGACCGACAGCTATGGCGGGTGCAATGCCCAGTTGCGTGATCGCCAGCCAGGTAAGGCCTCCGGCCAGTGAGACCGCTGCCAAGGTCAGCAGAATCATTTGCAGCCCACGTTTGCGAAATAGTCGAAAAAAAGAAGGGCCTGCCTGTAAGCCGATCGGATAAATAAACAGAAGCAATCCCAATTGCCCGACAATCTCGGGCAGCATGAAACGTCCATCTTCCCAGGCTCCCAGAGCCAGCCCCACAAAAAGTACAGCCGCAACGCCCAGGCTGACCCCGGCAATTTCTAAATGGCTGAGCAAATAGCCGAGTCCAATCGTCAGAAAGAGCAAAAGCAGGCCGTGATGGGCAAGAAAATTTCGAAGCGCGTCGAAGGTGAGGTTCATAAATGACTTTCTTTGGGGGGAAGAGATGGGGGAGAGCGTTTGAGTTTTTGGGTTAAATCGTTTCCCAGGATTGACTGCATGGCAAAGCGAATATTGGGATTGCGTTGCAGCATGGCATGCAGCGCCTGCTTATCCCAGGCGAGATAGCGGGCTGTTTCACTGCAGATTTTGACGGTGGCAGTGGCTGGCGTTCCAGCAAAAAAACTCATTTCACCAATAAAATCCCCGTCATTGAGCTGATTCACGGGCTGTGCTCCTACTTCCACATTGGCTTGCCCACTGTAGAGTAGCATTACCCGCTCTAAATCTTTGCCCTCTTCAGTTAAAGTTTCACCCTGAACAGCCTGTTGCCAATCACCTATACGCATCAATTTGAGAAATTCTATCGGAGAAAAGCTTTGAAAGAGCGTTTCGTAGAGCTCTGTCTGTTCTTCTGAAAATGAAATACTGCGGCGCTCATAGATACTCAAGCCAATCTGAAAGAGATTGACCCCTATAAAAGCTAAGTTCCAGTTAATCACCAGCCACAAGGGTTCTGCGGGGGCAAAATAATTAAAGACGATTCCGGCCATGCTGGCAATAATGGAAAGCAGGCGCAGAATAAAGATATCTCTGACAAGGTATGAGACAGCGATTAACGCAAAGGTCAGGTGTCCGAAAAGCTCCATGTGGATTCTCTGCTGGGGATCAGGATAAGCCTGATTTTAGCACAGATGAGAAGAGAGCAGCTTAAGTTTTTAGAGAGCGAAAATGTGATTGAAAACGCAGAGAAAGTGTCAGACCCGCTGTGAGCAGTCCCAGGGTTAAGCCTGCCCACAATCCTTTCTCCCGCCAGTGGAGCACATGGGCAAAGAAAAGCGCACTGCCCAGCCCGATACCCCCATAGCAGAAAAAACCAATCCACATGGGAATACGGGTATCTTTCATGCCTCTGAGTGCGCCTTGGGAGGTGACCTGCAAGGCATCAAAAAGTTGGAACAAAGCCGCTATTTTTAAAAGTGAAATGGAAAGCAGCAGCAGCGCTTGGTTGGCTGGCAAGTTGGTTTTGATATACAAACCGATCAGCAGGTGGGGGGCATTCCAGAGCAAGAGACCGACTCCTCCCATAAAGAACATTCCCAGCATAATGCCGATCCAACCTGCTTCCTGAGCTTTTGCGGTCTGGCCTCTGCCCATAGCCTGCGCAACTCTGACGGTCGAGGCATTTGCTACCCCCAAGGCGATCATAAAACTGGCAGAGGCGATATTTAACGCTATTTGATGTGCTGCCAATGCAATGCTGCCAAAGTGCCCCATTAAAAAGGTCGTGCCCGTGAACAACCAGACCTCTGTTAAGATGCCTCCCCCCATCGGCAGGCCAATTTTCAATAATTCGCTCAAGATCTTTTTTTCAATTTTAAAAAAGGGAGACAGGCGCAGATAAGGAGAAAGTTTGGGATCACGTAAAATCCAAATCAGCAAACAGAAAAAAAGCCAGAGATTGACACAGGTTGTGGCCCAGCCTGTACCCGCGATACCCAATGCTGGAAAACCAAAATTACCAAACATCAAGGTCCAGTTCGCAAAAATATTGATAAAAATACCTGAAATAGAAATGAGAAGTGCAGGACGGGGGCGTCCAAGGCTTTCCATCAGTCCTCTGAGAACGGTGACGCCCATGGCGGGCAAAATGCCCCATCTTACGGCTTGTAGATATTGACCCGCCTGCAGGGTGAGTGTTTTGGGCTGGCCCAGCCAGGTCAAAATAACAGGCCCATAACTGAGCAATAGAAACAGGGGCAAGGCTAAACACAAGGCAAAGAGGAGAGCCTGGTGAACTGTTTTTTGAATACTTTCATGATCTTGAGCGCCATAGCCATGCGCACACAGGGGAGAGACGGCGCTGAGAATGCCTGAGGCGGGCAGCCAGAGCATAGCAAAGAGGGTAGAGCCCAGACCTGCACCGGCCAAGGCCAGACTGCCCAATTGACCACACATCAGGGTATCAATCATATGCAGGGAGAACTGCGCCAATTGACTGGCGGCCATTGGAAGCGAGAGTTTGAGAGTGGCTTTGATTTCTGTTTGAATATTCATAGGGAGGCAGTCATTGTGGCACAGGATATTTCTGGCTGAAACCATTTTTGGAAAACTTTGATTTTAAGCGTTATAATTTTTATATATGCAATATGACAAAATCATCTTTGGTTTCGCATTATTTGAGACAGCTGTTTCTGACACTTGGGAAACAGGTCAGGATTTTACGCGTTCATCCCACAGAAGAAGATGCTTTGCATGAGTTTCGACTACAAATCAAGCGTTTACGTGCGCTGCTTTATTTTTTAAATACGGTCATTCCCGACAAAAAGCCGTTGAAGCTTCCCCGAACCTTGAAAAATATCTTTCGCGCTTCAGGGTTTTTACGTGATCTACAGGTACAAAGAAAAGTGGTTCAGGATTTTTTTCCTGAGCCCTGGTTTGTGTCGTTTTTAAAGACAACACAGCCGGATTGGGATATCGCACGAAAGAAAATCAAGTCAGTGCTGAAAGCGTATTCTCAACATGCGACGCGGGTCTTTTTTCAGCGTTTATTCAGGCGTCTCAGCCATCTAAAAATCTCTTCGCTTCCGAATTTGAGCTTGCCTTTGGTTCAGGCCAAACTGGAATTGGCCGTTCAGGCCTTAAGCTGTGAAACCCCGGCCTTGCATGAGATTCGGATTCATTTGAAAAAATCACAGTATCTTTTGGAAATTCTCGTAAAGTATTTTCATTTAGAAGATATTATTCATGACTCTTTTGACAGGCTGAAAAAAATAACAGCCAGATTGGGAATTTGGCATGACCAGGAAGTTTTTGCTCTGTATCTACAAAGGCAGACCTTTGAGGATGAAGAGGGCTGGAACCAAAAATTCATTAGACAGCATCTTCAAGCCTCGGCTCTTTTGGCAACAGAACTTTCTGAACAGATTCCCGATTTGATCAATGCATTGTATTGGCAAACAGAAGAAGGAGCGTATTCCCATGTTTGAATCTGCAGAAATTGGACATGTGATTTTAAAATCTGAATATGAACAAACCCTGCCTGAACTGCGCCAGGATCTTTTGAATCTGCAGCAGGAACTGCGGGAGAGAAAGTCTTTTCCTGTGGTGATCTTGATTGGTGGGGTAGATGGGGCTGGTAAAAGTGAAACGGTAAAGGTTCTGAATGAATGGATGGACCCCCGTTTTATTGAAACCCGTGCCATGGGAGCTCCAACTGAAGAAGAATTGGCGCATCCGCCGATGTGGCGTTTTTGGAATGTTTTACCCCCCAAAGGAAAGATTTCGATCTTCTTTGGTTCATGGTATACCAGTCCGATTATTGATCGGGTTTATGATCTCAGTTCAAAAGCCGAATTGGATCAGGCCATGGAACGTGTGGTTCGGTTTGAACGTATGTTGTTTGATGAAGGGGCTTTGGTCTTAAAATTCTGGTTTCATCTTTCAAAAGAGCAGCAGAAAGAGCGTCTGAAACGCTTGAAAAATGATCCCGATACCCGTTGGCGGGTTACCCAGGAAGAGGAAGCCCATTTTAAAAACTATGATAAATTCCGCAAAGTTTCTGAACGTGCCCTGCGTTTGAGTTCACGTGCAGAAGCACCTTGGATTATTGTCGAAGGGATGGATCCGCGTTTTCGCTATTTAACTGTGGCAAAAACGATTCTCACCAGTATTCAGCAGCGTCTGGCCCAGGAAGATCTGCCCTCACATCCTGCTTTTCCTGCCTTGCAACCGCCGATAGATCAAAAGTTTTTATTGCAATCTCTGGATTTTGCAAAGACGATTTCAAAAAAAGAATATGAGAAAAAACTTGAAAAATACCAACGCAGCTTAAATTTAATGGTGAGAAGTGCCCGTTTTAAAAAACAGGCAGCGATTTTGGTCTTTGAAGGTTCCGATGCGGCAGGCAAAGGTGGAGCCATCCGGAGAATTTCTGGGGCTTTGGATCCCCGCAGTTATCAGATTGTTCCGATTGCGGCTCCAACCCAGGAAGAGCGAGAAAAACCCTATCTCTGGCGTTTTTGGCGCCATATTCAACGGCGTGGGACGTTTACTATTTTTGACCGCTCCTGGTATGGACGTGTGCTGGTGGAACGTGTTGAGGGGTTTTGCAGTGAATATGACTGGCAGCGTGCCTATTCTGAGATCAATGATTTTGAAGAACAGCTGACACAGGGGGGGGCCTCTGTGATTAAGTTTTGGCTGAGTATTTCCAAGGAAGAGCAGTTGAAACGTTTTCAAGAACGCGAAAAAACAGTCTACAAACGCTTTAAAATCACAGATGAGGATTGGCGCAACCGTGAAAAATGGGAAGACTATGAAATCGCTGTCTCAGATATGATTGATCGCACCAGCACAGAACTTGCGCCTTGGACGATTGTTGAAGCGAATGATAAGTATTTTGCCCGTATCAAGGTTTTAGAAACGATTTGTGAACGCTTGGAACTGGCCTTAAGTTAAGCGGTGTCTCAAAATTCTTCCCCAGTACGGATACAGTGGACTGATTTTTAAACGCCCATGCTTTGCTTCAAAATATTCACCTGGATTGAGTAAGTCCTCCCAGATACCCTTGCCGTGATGCAGTGGAATTTCGAGTTTGCTGTTTTTGCCTGAGGCATTGACTGCGACCAGAATGTGTTCAGAAGGGCTTTGTCTTAGAAAAGCCAGTTCTTTGGCGTGCACTTGCAGGGTTTGGTATTGCCCGTGTTTAAGCGCATCAGACTGATGATAAATTTTTGCAAGTTTTTGCAGACTCAATGCCAGATCTTTGTGTTTGCTCTGCCAGCCCAATTCGGGAGAGGGCAGATACGGGCGAAGCGCTTTATCTGACCACTTATGCCGTTTGCCTTCCAGCCCCCATTCACTGCCATAGTAGAGAGTGGGCACGCCTGGCAGGGTCATGAGCAGGATATGCAAAGGATAGAGATTCCGCTCTTCTTTGAGCAGGCTTGCAATGCGATTGACATCATGGTTATCGACAAAGTTTAAAAGGGGCAAATGTCGGTAGACCCCCTGCTGACCAAATTGTCGCTCCAGCGTATGCGCCAGAATATGGTAGTCCTTGGCATTGTGACTGGTGTGCAAGCTGTGATAGAACTCAAAATTGGTAACAGAATCGAGCATCTGGGGATTGACCCAATCTCTGTAATTCCCCATCACGACCTCTCCCATTAACCAAAAATCAGAGGAGAGTTGATGCGAGAATTTACGCAAGCGTTTCATGAAGCTAAAATCCAGGCAATCTGCTGCATCTAAACGCAATCCGTCTATTTCATAACGATCTACCCATTGTGCCAAGGCACCGAAGAGGTGTTCGCGAACCGCAGGGTTGCGCACATTGAGTTTGGCTAGGTCATGGTGGCCTTTCCAGCCCTGGTAGGTAAAAGGGTCTCCCTTTTTACTGCGTTTGCCAAAGCGCACGTGACGGTACCAGCGCAGATAAGCTGAATTCTGTCCATTCCTGCGCAGATCCTGAAAGGCCCAAAATTCACGACCTGTATGGTTAAAAACAGCATCTAAAATGACACGGATACCGGCACGGTGAAAGGCTTTGACCAAATGAGCCAAGGTTTCGTGGGTGCCGAGTCTGCGATCAAGATGGTAATAATCGCGGGTATCGTAACCATGAGACGTGGATTCAAAAACGGGGCCCAGACAGATGGCATTGACACCCAAAGAAACCAAATGCGGAATCCAGGCATGTAATAGCTCAAGACGAGGAACAGGAGCACTGTGGTCGCTATTGTGATGGGGTGCGCCACACATTCCCAGGGGGTAAATATGGTAGAAAAAAGCATTGTGGGACCAGTGGGGATAAATATGTTTTGTCATGGCTGCTATTATAGTGCCTGCCAGAAAGAAAAGACCATCTGATTTGAATAGCAATAAAAAAAGCGGTTGAAAAATTTTTCAACCGCTTTTGCGAAAATTGATATTGTTTAGGATTTTTTTGCGGGTTTTAAACGGCTTAAGACCTGAACCTGAGAAATAATCTTTGAAGAGAGTGCGTTAAAATCCATATTCTTGGGTTTTTCCATAAAACCCACAGCCCCTAAATCCATGACTTCTTTGCGTTTTTCATCAAAGGGCTCTGCTGAGGTTATCACCATGATGGGTTTGGGTGTAGAACTCATAATTTGTTTAATTGCGGCAGGAGCATTTTGTTTGGGCATGCGGTAATCCATTAAAACTATATCTGGATTCAAGGCTTTGGTCTGTTCAACAGCACTCATGCCATCTGAAACCACGCCGACCACTTCAATACTTTTGTCTTTTTTTAAAACTTCGGAAAGCAGCTTTTGAATAATGGTTGAATCTTCCGCAATTAATACTTTGGTCATGTCTTATTTTCCTTTGTCATAGTATTCACTCACACAGTATCTGATCTGAATATAAATGAAATTAGTTAGCCTTGCAAGCATCTCTGTCTAAATCGTGTGATAATCAAAAATTTTCTTGATAAAGCTCAATTTTTATAAATAGTAAATACTATCAATTATATTAAGTATGTCTTATTTATTTAAAAGAATTAACAATTTAAGCTTACTTGAACCAGTTCCTGTGTTTGGAATGGAGGACGTGAAATTTTAGGTGGGAGAAGTTTAGTTTCAAGAAAACGTGCTTGACAAATTCGTTGGGTTTTTTATATATATTTATTAGCACTCTGATAATGGTAGTGCTAATAAATATTTCTCACGAGGTAGAAGATCATATGTTTTGGACGCTCTCAAATACATTTGAGGAAATGGATACCCTGCGTAGGGAAATGGAAGAGCTGTTTAACCGCAGTCAGCGTGTTTTTACTGCTTCTGGCCGTAATTTCCCCTTGATCAATATTTACAATCATCCTGAAGAAGTGCGCGTGGTTGCTGAACTGCCTGGTGTGCAAAAAGAAGATTTGGATATCAGCTATACCAAGGGTGTTTTAAAGCTCAGTGGACAACGCAAAGCTGCTGAGCTGTCTGAGAAGTCGGTTCAGATTCGTTCTGAACGAAAAACTGGCAATTTTGAAAAGACCGTTAAAATCCCCTTTGAAATTGATGCCGATAAAATTCATGCTGAGCTTAAAAATGGGGTTTTACAGATAGGCTTACCCAAAGCCGAAACCGTCCGTACCCGTCAAATTCAAATTCAGGCTTAAGAGAAAAGGAGACCTATGATGAGTGATACACAAAGCTTACAACTTTCAGAAAAAAATCCGGTACTTCAGGCCACCGCTGAAGAGCTGATCAGCCCGGAAAATGCCTACCGCCCAGACGTGGATATCTATTACTCTCCCGAGGCCTATCTGTTCCATGTGGATTTGCCGGGAATTAAAGAAGGGGATATTCAACTTGAAATTGACGAAAAGAACACTTTGGTTTTGAGAGCCAAAAATGCCCAAGAGTTTTCGGGTGAACTCCTGTTTAAACAGGTTGCGCTCGGGAATTTTTACCGGGCTTTTCATCTCAGCGACGATATCGACCGCAACCAGGTTCAAGCGCGTTTTGAGAATGGCGTGCTTGAAATTCAAGTCGGACGCCGTGAGGAAATCAAGCCCAAGCGGATTGAAATCAAAATCGGCTAAACGTAAAAAGGGAGGGCCCCCTGCCCTCCCTTTCAGTTTTTTACAAGAAGCCTACAGCGGGTTTTGTCCCTTTTCAACCCGCACATTGATGGCAATGCCCCCCCGGGCTTTAAAGTTGCCCTTGACCTGTATCCAACGTGGTTCCATGGCCTTGACCAGGTCATCTAAAATGCGGTTGGTCACGGCTTCATGAAAACTGCCAATATTGCGGAATGAAAATAGATACAGTTTCAAGGCTTTGGATTCAACGCATTTTTGGTTGGGAACGTAGTGAATTTCGATTGTGGCGAAATCGGGCTGTCCGGTAATCGGACACAAGGTGGTAAATTCGGGGCAATCCAATGAAATCAGATAATCCCGATCAGGCGCTGGGTTTGGAAAGGTTTCCAAAACAGCATCTTCTGGGCGTTGAGGGTATTCCGTCGTTTTGCCCAAAATTTTTAAATCTTGCTTTTTTAATTTTTTACTCATTTTCATTTTTTCCAAACAGATATTTCAGACCTGCAGCCATGCGATGGCTCCAATGGGTCCAATTATGCCCTTCATTGTACTCCTGGTATCTGAAGGTATACCCTTTTGCGGCCATGACATCTGCCATATGGCGGTTGGCATGAATCAAGCCTTCCAGACAGCCTGCGCTGAGATAAAAGCGAACGGGGCGAATAGGAAGATCGCGCAAGGTATTGACCATGCGCTCACGGTAAAATTGGAAAGAACTGGATTGCCCAAAGACCTGGCCATAAACATGGGGGTATTGAAAGGCCAGATAAGTAGACACCAAGCCACCCAGTGAGGAGCCCAGCAAAGTCCGGGCCTCTGGTTCAGGTCGAGTTCTGTAGTGCTGGTCTATCATGGGGGTGATTTCTTCTACCAACATATGACAGTAACTGTTGTTAAAAGTATATTCACTAAAGCGGTGAATTGGGTCAATGCATACGGCAATGACGGGTTCAATGGCTTCTTCTGCGATTAAACGATCAAGAATCCAGTGAAGTTTTCCATTTTCAATATAGTCTCTGCCATCATGGGTATACAGGACAGGATATCTTTTTTCTGGATTTTCTTCGTAATCAGGTGGCAAATAGATATACAAATCGCGGCCTCCAGGCAAAGCGCCGCCCTGAAAACTCTCTTTGAGAACCTGTCCATGGGGAATGTCGGGTGCCCAGTGAGGGTGGACATCGCCCAGGTAATCGCGCATGACACAGGCTGAATTCTTTCCCCCAATGCCATTTTCAAGTCTTGTCTGGTTCCAGGGATCAAGTGTCCACTCCCCGTTTACCAGAAATTTGTATTCTAAACGGGCGTCACGGGGCAGAATGATAGACAAATAAAACAGATCTCCCGGCAATCTTTGCAAATAAAGCCCCCGGCTGTGCCAGCCTGTAATTTCACCGGCCAGCTCTACTTCACGGGTATGGGAAGTGCCTTGGTAGAGAAAGGTGACTTGTGTGCCTTCTATCCAGGGAGAAATTTGTTTTTCTGCAAGCTGACGGATTCTTTTTTCAAGTTGAGGTGAAGTGGGAGCGGAAGGATGCGTACCTCTGGACATGACAGAGATGATGGGTACATTGAACATAGCGCAAACCTTATAGATTGATAGTTGGATTGTTTGCTTATTTTACAATAACTTTATTCTAAAGGCAGTGATCGATGTGATATGACAGTAGAAATTGTATTTTCGCGCCGATCAAAGAGCGCAATATCTGCTCTGTTTTCTCCCAAACGGTTGGTATAGAGCACCCGCGTATTGTCACTGGACAAACTGGGATCTGTACCTGGGGTAATCGGGAAGGATTTAGAAAGAGAGAAAAAATACATATAAATATTGCTGAGGTAATTAAAGACCATTAAGGAACGATCCTTGGACCATTCAGCATCTGCGAAGGTTAAATCGGTTTGATTCATGGGAACCGTCTGCTGGGTTTGCGAGGCCAAATTAAAGGTATGGTATTCCAGAATCCGTTGATTCAGCTCTTTGGATTGAGGCGTCATGGTGCTTAACCATTGCAGTTTCAGGCCATCGTTGGACCAGGCTGGCGCATAGACTTCTCTTTCCAGTGTGATGGGCAGAGATGTGGTTACACTTGTGGCAACATCATAGAGTCGAATTTGGCGGTTGCATTGTACGCCGCCCACCCGATCATTGGCTTCACAGTTATTATCGTAGGTAAAAACAAAACGTGATTCAGAAGGATGCCAGCTGGGATTATCTCCATCACTGACCTTGTGAAGATTCTCGCCATTTTTATCCAAGAGATAAATTTCTTCAGTGTCTTCTGTACTGAGGAGAAAATTCTCGCCACTGGCATCCCAACTGACGGTTTTAAAGCGTGCGGGTTTGAGTTCTTTGACTTTGAGCAGATCACTGCCATCCAAAAGACAGGTATACAAAATATCATGTACTTCCTGGCTATTGTCTTTGCGTGAACGAAACAGAAAGGCGATACGTTGACCATCAGGAGCCCAGCTGGGAGAATAGGCCATACGAACCAGACCCGGCACCGGTGTGCTGACAGGCGTTGGATTGGTTCCCTGAGCGCTTACACAGCCACTGATTAAGAAGGCTGAGACGAGCAGAGCCTTAGAAATTGAGTTCCATAATGGTTGAGTAATAGCCATGTTCCTGCTGCTTTAAAGTAATTTCCCGAATGCGGGCTTCAATTTGCTGATTAGACAAAGCCGTTTGGTAATAAGCATCGGTTGCTCCCCAGGCCAAATAGGCGGAAGGGGGGGCCACATTTACGATTACCGCTGCGGTTCTCGCAATATCAGAATCGATACTGCTTAAAAGATAGCTGCCTAAAAAACTGACAATCAAGGTGGCGGCAAAACCGCCCAAGACCCAGACGCCTCTGTTGGTGTGTCCTGCGTATAAGTGTCCGGCACCTGGCACAACTGAAAACAGAGCGGCGATTTCAGGTTCTGCTTTGAGTGCTTTCAAACGTTGTTTTTCTGCCTCAAGTGCTTTGAGATCCATGCCTTTGAGTGGATCTGAAGTGGCAGCCTGGGCTACCACGACGGGCGTTGCGGCTTCAAACCTGTAAACAGGTTCTTCTGCAGCCTGAACTATCCCCGGAAAAGTATGCGACAGAAGAATAGCTGCTGTCACTGCGGAGAGGGCGGATCTGAGAGAATGCTTTTTGTTTTGTTTCAAAACTGCCATAATGTCACCGATACCAGACTCCCTTTCATTATATACGCATTTTCGGCCGGGTCTAGGGTGTTTGTCACCTTTTGATTATAAGCCTCTGCCCGTCGCCAGGCATCACCAAAATTCCAGATCCACAACCCAGGCAAGGCAATTTGCAGAGCCAGCGTCAAAGCCTCCCAATGGGCTTCCGGCAGACGTTGGGTTGAACCATCCCGTACCACTCGGTCTTGAATTGAGCTTGCGCGTTGCTGATCTACCCAAAAGTAGGCGGCAACACCCAATGCCAGTCCCACAGTTATTAAAACTTCAGGCCAGATCCGCTCTTCCACATACATCTGTCCGCTACCCGGCAGGGCAAGTGAAAAGGCAAACGCCAGCCAAGGACTTTTTTCAAGTGCCTCGGTTTCGTCGGTTTGTACAGAGAGTGTTTCTTCTGTCTTTGTACTTTCAGCGAATCCCGATGGAACCAAAATGGTCATCATGATGCACCAGACTAACCCAAAGATTACCAAATTTTTCTGCATTCAGCCAAATATTTTTTTCAACTCAGGATGATAGAAGGTGAAATTGAACAAACCCTTGAGGACATGGACTTGTTCAGGATTAAGTTCTGCAATATTACACAGTTCCAGACTGATTGTCAAAGTTCCCAGCCCCATGATCAACAGATTCAGATTTAATTTTTGCAAATTGGGCAAAGGCAGGTGGCGTGAGCGTGCCGGAATAATTTGCGGTGTGCTGATATCTCCGGTTAAATGGGGGGGAATCAAGGCCGGTGCTACTTGGTTAGCCATTTCAAGCAATCTGGATTTGACCAGGCTGCTGCCAGCTTTTACCAGATATTTTTGCCCATTCATGCGGGTGACAATATGGTGTTCATTTAAGATAGACGGAACTGTTCCCAGGGTCAGGCCCGATTCGTCGATATCGACTTCTACGCTCATGCTGTCAATTGCCCGAAAAATAAACTTGCGGTTTTCAAGTATCCATTCGCCTTTGCGATCGGCATCTAGAGGGATATGAATTGGTTTGTCCTGTCCCAATCTAACGCGCAGAGCTTCTGGTTGACGCAAACCATCTTTGGATTCAATCACGCCAATTTTTATTTTTTCATCATTGTAAAGGGGGCCTAAATTGAGCTCGATGGATTTTACCCATTCATCGGTACAGTGGTATTTTCGCGAACTGCCTTGATAGGGCAGGCCCAAGAGTCTTTTCATGGATTCATCACGTTGAGAGGATTCTTCAGAGGTCAGGGTTGTGAAATTATGCCCACAGAGACTGTACGCACTGAGATTTAAAGCGGTTAGGAGTGAGATGTCAAAGATACATTGCCCACCGATGGCAGGTCCCAATAACCCGACACGAATGAGCAGACGGTAGGGAGAGTTATTTAATGAAGGACTGTTTCTGGCTGCAATGACAATTTTATCAGTTGCAGCCTGTAAAGCCCTGATACAGTCAGCCTGTATATCAGCCTGTCTGAAAACATCGTACAGACTCAAGTCATTCCTCAATTGGCCCAGGATAATTATTAGTATACCATTCTGTCTGAGCGGCTTGATCTGGGCATGTTATAGTGAAGGTGAGATTTTTCCTGTTTTTGGGAGGGTGTGAAGTGCCTGTAAAAATACAGTTTGGGATATTGAGTTTATTTTTTGCGTTTGTTTTGATGGGAGCAACCTCTCCTGCGCAGAAAGTTCAGGTTGAGAAAAAAACACTTCAGTCTCCGGAAATTGGAAAACAGGTGTATCAGGGACAATGTCGTTTTTGTCATCAACCCAAACCTGTGAACAGTCTGCCTGACCTGAATGCCTGGGTGCGTTTGCTCTATACCAGTGGCTGTCCACGGATCAGTCTTTCTTTGAATGAGTTACAGCGCAAACAGATTCGCGCCTTTGTGGAGTTTGAACTGAAAAAAGTACCCCCTTCTCCTTTGAAATAATTCAGCGTTTTTTAAAGAGTATGGGTGAGTGTTTCCCTTTCAGGGAGCGCCTTGGGGCAATGTGTGAAAAGAGAGCACTTACTTTAGTATGTTGAAATTTTGGAAATTGTCTGGCGCAAAGATACTTTGGGCCAGTTTTTTAGTGTGTCTGGCCCTTTTCTTGATGATCGCAGGCTTTGAGTTCTTTTTAAAACATCAAATCCGTGCTGATTATCAGCGCAACTATCAGACTTCAGCGGAAAAAGCGAGTCAATTGCTTTCTGAGGATTTAGGCCCTTTGCTGCAGATTGCGAAGGTAGATGCCGCTTATTCAACACGTACCCTACAAAAAATTCGTGATTCTGTTTTCAGTGTTGAAGTGGGAAGTTCGGCCTATCTCATTTTATTGGATAAAGCAGGTGTGTTTTTGCATCACCCGAATCGTGACTGGGGTTTGGCCTCTGTGCATGCTTCCCGTTACTTTCCTGCTGAAGCAACACGGGCGATAGAGGAGACCTTAAAGAATTCGCAACGAAAATTTGTGCGTTATACGGATCGCGGACAGGTCTTTTGGCTATTTTTGGAACCGCTCTCAGAAAAACCATTTTTTATGGGTTTGGTTTGCAGTGAGTCTGAATTGACAGAACTGCCTGATGCGCAAAGGTTTGCTTTGTTACGTTTTTTAAGTGGCAGTTTTGCCTTGATCTTGGGAATTTCTCTCTTGCTGGAGCTCTGGCGTTTTTCACGGGTTGAGATCAAGCGTTTGTCTTGGCTTTTTTCCTTGGCTTTGTTGGCGAATTTAGGCTATGCCTGGTATTTGCAGATTCATGTGAACCCTTCTCCTGTTGAATCCCAAAGCTTAGGCTCACCCACAGATTTGACCCGTTACCGTGCTTTGCTTCAAATTCATGGAACAGGCAGTTACTTACCGGATCCGATTTTGGTTCCGACGGGTTTGCGAATTCGTTCTTTGAGTTTTGAAAAGCCAGATATTGTCAGAATTTCAGGTTATTATTGGCAGAAATTTCCCCGTTGGCGCAGGGGGATGATTTCACCTGAATCCAAGGGGATTTTCTTTCCTGAAGCACGAGAAGTTCGTTTCCGTGACGCTTTTTCGCGACTGGCTTCGGGCTATGAATTGTCGGGGCAGTATTTTGAGCTGGTTTTGCAGCAAGGCATGAATCATTCTCATTACCCTTTGAACCGTGAAACCGTCAATCTGCATTTTTCTGTGCCAGAGCAAGCTGAAAATATTGCGCTCATTCCCGATCTTGATGCCTATCCCAAAGCCACAAAACCAGGCTTAGATACTGCGCTGCGGATTGATGGCTGGGATATTTATGCCAGTGCTTTTCACTATCTTTTAACCGATCGACATCCCTTGTCTGAACTGCATGAAAAGTCCGAGGGACAGGTCCCTGAACTGAATCTGAAAATCTATGTAAGACGCAGTTTTTGGGGGGTTGTGATTCTCAATCTGATCTATGTCGGTATGGTCTTGCTGCTGCTTTTTTGGGTGCTGATCCGAACCACCTCAGCCTATTATGAACTGTACCGCCCTTTGGATATCTTTGGGCCAGCGATGGGATTGCTTTTCCCTCTGCTTTTTGCACAATCAAATTTGCATTTGGGCGTGATTGGGGTGGAGCGGCTTTTTTATCTTGATTATTTTTATTTTATGGTCTATTTGGCCATTGTTTTGGTCTCCGCCCATTTTCTCTTTTGGGCCCCTCAAAAGGCGACTGTTTTGAACCGAGAGGATGGGATTTTAGTCAAATCCATGTATTGGCCTTTGATTTTAGGCTGTCTTGAATTGGTGACCCTGACCCTGTTTTGGTAAATATAAAATAGGGTAAATATAAGGTTAAATTTTGTTAAAAATATAGATTTATGCCTTGAGATCAAACAAGATCAAACCCCGCTATCCCTAAATAAAATATAAGTGTAGGTCATTTTCAAGTTAATTTTTGTAGGGAGTAGTTGAGCCATGTCAAAACCATACGCCCGCTTCGTGCTGGTTTCTCTCTTTTCGGTTTCTCTTTTCAGTATGATGGGCTGTGGGCGTCGTCTGCCCAATCAAGACAAGCCCCCCGCTGCTGAAGAACCAGGAACGCCCCCCGCAGATCCTGGCACACCTCCAGCGCCGCCAGCCGATCCTGGCTTGCCTCCCGCACCTCCTGCCGATCCTGGTTTGCCTCCTGCGCCGCCAGCGGATCCTGGTTTGCCTCCCGCACCTCCTGCCGATCCCGGAACGCCCCCTGCGCCTCCGACCGATCCGGGAGCACCTCCTGTACCCCCGACTGATCCCGGTGCTCCTCCTGCACCGCCTGCGCCAGGCAACCCCGCTGTAGATGCCTTTATGGCTGAAATGGCCAAAGCAGGTTTTAGCGATGCCGCTTTGGTAAGTGCTGAACTGCAAAAAACTGTGAATCTGAAGATTACGGGCTGGAGCAAAGGCAAACATGAATCACCTGACCAAAACGTAGAAGCCATGTTTGAAGCCACGAAAACTTTGTTTGCGGCTCCTCCTGCCAATCCCCAGGAGTATTTTGAGCGCAGCATGGCCTTTTCACAACAAGCCGGTAATTTTACCTTTTTCGTTGATTTAAAGGTTTCAGCTGAACGCAAGGATCTTTATGTAATGAAGTTTGATCCCGCCAGCAAGCAAATCTTGGGGATCAATGAAAAGGATTTGGAATATACGCCTCCTCAACTCAGTGCCATGAGTGCACGCAGTGCCACCTTGCGTCGCCTGAATGCCGCTGTTGAAGGCAAAGTGTTCTTCTACGGTGAAGAGCAGGGTAAGTTTCTGGACCCCCAGCGGTTTATCCCGATCCCTGCTGAGGTATTGAATCCTCAGTTGCAGGCCGCCCGTGCCCGTGTTGCTGCCCAGTCAGCTATGAACACCTACCGTGTGGCCCCCAGAACCACGGCTTATCCAGTGATTCGCCGCTAAGTTATAAGTTTTTACTCTCTATTCCTACACTTTCCCCGGGCGCAATGCCCGGGTTTTCTTTTGCCTTTAAAAGAGTTGACGAAAATTCTGGTGCAGATTTTCTGCCTGGATTTTTTGTTGCAGGTTTTTCAGTTCTGAACTGAGATCGGGATTGAGCTTTAAGGCTTCTGCAATGGCTGCCGTTGCTTTCTCAATTTGCCCGTTTTTGAAATAGGCTTCCGCCAGAATTTTAAAGTCCAACCCCTTGAGATTGGGACGTTGCCCGTTGGTTTTGAGCATTTCTTCCATGACTTGAATCAGCTCGGGCCAACGTTCTTTTTTGAGCAGGGGCCGTGCTTTTTTGCGGTAACAGCGACACAGTTGGGCGTAGACGTGGTTATCGCCTGCCGGAGCCTCTTGCAAGGCCTGTTGATAAATCTTAAAAGCGGTTTCAATCTCTTTGGCTTCAAAAAAGCGATCCGCATCAAAAATCAGGCTTTGATAACGGCTGCGTTTTTGTGGGGCCGGGCTGCCGGGACGGCCGAGAGGTTTTCTTTGCATGCTTTGCTCCTGAGCAAGGGGATGGCTGAAATTGTACCTTATTTTTGAAATTCAAAAAATCAATTCAAAATTTTTGGAACAAATAAAGAGTGATTTGCGTCCTCTAGAAAATATCATCCCAAATTTATGTAAAGGAGTACAGATACCATGAAAATTCGCATTCATACCCAGTATGCCACTGCATCTTTGATGGCAGTGAGTGTATCTGTGCCCCCGTTTTACTGAGTTTTGTCTGAACCCTGTGGGTATAGACAACTCCAGAAGTCTATACCAGTCAGGGTTTTCTCCTTCAATAGCAGCTTAACCCCTCGCCGGTATAACTCCGGGAGGGGATTTCGTTTTGGAATTATTTTAGGAGGTAAGCACAATGTTTGCGATTGAATGTCATGAGGTCTGCAAGACCTTTCAAGATGGCAATTGGTGGTCTAAGCAGCGTAAGCAATTCAAAGCAGTAGATCACGTCAGTTTTCAGGTGCCCAAGGGAGAGGTCTTTGGCCTCTTGGGTACCAATGGATCAGGCAAATCGACTTTGATTCGCATGCTCTCTACGCTTTTACTGCCAGACAGTGGTTCTGTGCGGATTATGGGCTTGGATATTGAAGCTTCGGCCATGGAAGTGAGACGCCTGATTAACCGGGTGGCTGTGGATGCAGCTTTTTTCAAAAAGCTTTCAGCCTGGGAAAATCTTTCCTATTCTGCCCGTCTGTATGGGATTCATCCTGGCCAGAACCGTGAGCGGATTGTGGGGATTTTGACCCGTTTGGGTCTGAAAGAAGCCAAGCTGCACGATTCGATTGAGGATATGTCGCGCGGGATGCAGCAAAAGGTGGCGATTGCGCGGGCTTTGATTGCGGTTCCGCCCGTTTTGCTCTTGGACGAACCCACCACGGGTTTGGATCCTGTTTCAAAACGTGAGGTGCGGAATTTTATCCGTGAGGTCCGTCAGGATCACGCCACTTCGATTTTGCTGACCACCCATGATATGCAGGAGGCCGAAGAACTCTGTGATCGGATTGCGATTATGAGTGAAGGCCGACTGGTAAAAGTGGGAAGCATGGAGGTTTTGCGTGCTGCTGCGGCAAAAACCCATGAAGAAAAACAAACACTCGGATTGGAAGAAATCTTTTTTCGTCTGACCGGGAAATCTATACACGAGGAAGGAATGACTTATGTTTCATAGTCGTCGTTTAAAAATTGGAGGCATGCGCGAACTCTATGCGGTGGTTGCCTTTGTGGAGCGACAGTTTAATCTCTGTAAGCGCTACTGGACCTGGGAACTGGTCTTTTTGTTCTATACGGTGATTAATACGCTGACGATTGCGTTTATCGCCGTGGGGATGCAGAAACAAGGCCATGCGATTCAACCGGATTATGTATTTTATCTGGTGATCGGGGCCCTGATGTGGGGGTTTCTGGGAATTATTTTCCATGAGATCTCGAACTCTATCAGTTGGGAGCGTTGGGAAGGCACGATTGAACAGACCTTTATGGCCCCTGTGCAACGTCTGACCCATTTGGGCGGTGTCTGTTCCTTTGCGGTACTGTATGGCCTTTTGAGAACAGGACTGGTTTTGGTGGCTATGACCTTTTTCTTTGGCATGGGCTTGCCCAAGGCCAATTATGCGGGTGCGCTTCTGGTTTTGGGGGCTGCCAGCCTGTCTTTTATTGGTTTGGGCTTAATGGCGGCGATTTTGCCCTTGCTCTCACCTGAAAAAGGCTCACAGGCTACGCATATCATGGAAGGGGTTTTGCTGCTGGTTTCAGGGATTTACTATCCTGTTGAGGCTTTGCCCGAGTGGCTGCAAAGCTTTGCGATTTTCTCACCGGCGACTTATGCGCTGGAGGGGGTACGCAAGGCCCTGCTTCAGGGAGCGGGAGTAGCAGAACTTTGGCCCTTGGCCGCTAAACTGCTCTTGATGTCGCTGCTCTTTGTTCCGCTGGGCTTGGGGATCTTTCATACAGCAGAAACCTATGCCAAACGCGCGGGACTATTGAAGCGCAATGGTTAATCCGGGCTTTCCAGCTGAGCCAGCCTTTGCTCTGCTCTTCGAATCGCCTCCTGGCGTTGTAGGTATTGGGTTCTGGCCTGATACAGATGGGCTCTGTGTGGGCTGGAAAGATAGTTGAGAATACGGGCTGATTCTTCAGGGCTTTCGCCCTCAAGAATCAGCCCTTTCTGCGCACAGAGCCAGCGCAGGCATTCTTCAGCGCGTTGGGGATTCAGCAGGATCTGACGTACAGGAAAGAAAGAGGCAAGGCTTTCAGCGAGCTGGATGAATTCCTGGTTTTCGTGGAGCGGGGGCTTGGGGCCGGTCTGAAAACAGGGGGCTTTAAGCAGCCAGAGCAAGGGGCCGATCCAATCAAGCAGGTTCCCTGTACAGGATGGAAGCTGTTTTTGGAGCTGTTTGCGCGCTTTGGCCTGGGGGACGATGCCTTGTTTCGTGAGCTGGGCCGCTAAATGGTTTTGCCAGTCTGAATCGCTCATGGCTTGGGGTCTGAATAGCGCTGCTGGGCAAGCTTGAAGATGCTTAAGCAAGGCCTTGAGGGCTGCCATTTCAGGCATGGCTCAGCCTCATTAGCAAAGCACGCATCAGTTGCTGGATATCCTGTTCAGAACTTACGGCATGGAAGAACCAGCCCATTTTTTGAAAGGGCAATACTTCTGCTGGGGTTTGCAAATATTCAGGCAAATTGAGCAGGAGGCTGCCTCCGCCCCTGGCATTTTGAAGACTGGTCTTGAGCAGGGACTTCAGTTCTGAGCTTGCCAAGGCTTCGAGCAGGCCCTGATCTGAGATCAGAAGCAAGTGACAGGCTTCTGATGCGGGGCGCAGATAGCGTTCGCTGAGTAAGTCACTTGGAAATCGGGTGGCTCCACCTAAATAATGGCTCAGCAAGCTGAGCACTTGCTGCTCGTTGCGTGTGAAGGGCGTGGTCTCTAAGCCTTCGTCGGGGCCGCTCCAGAGGGTGATTCTTACTTTCCAGCCCTGATGCAGAGCCGATAAAGCCAGAACCACGGCAGACAGTACGGGCCAGGAACAAGTGTGGGCAGGATTGGGCAGAGAGCCGGAGGCATCCAGGTAAATGTCCAAGGCCTGAATCGGTAGGCGTGTGTTTTTTTTCGTATCATTTGACCAATATTGCTTAACAGTTGTAAAGCCCGGAACAATGCGTGGGCTCTGGATCAGGCTGTCAATCCAGGCGATTTCTTCAATCGGAGTGTCCAAAAGCCAGGGATCTGTGCCTTCGAGTAGGGGCTCCTGGGGCTGGGTCTGCATGGGTATTTTCCAGGGAGCCAGCAAGGGCTGGGCCTTTTGACGATAAAAAGCAATGCAGGCTTCTTGTTCTGAGAGCGTTTGACCCCAGGCTTGCCAGAAGTGAAGAAAGTGGCGGGGAGATTCCTGGCCCAAATGTCCGGCATGGGCACTCTTTTCTGCTTTTTCAGGCTTGAAAAGTGGCAAGGTTTTGCCAGGGTGGGAGGTTTCAGCGGGTGGTTTTGAGCTGGCGTGTGTGAGCGCTCCGTTTAAATCATGTGCCTCTCCCAGATCCGTTCCTTCTGAGAGCAGGAGGGGATGGGGTTCCTGTAGGAGTGCAGGTCGACAAAGCCTGGCAAAAGTGGAAAGGCCTTTTAAATCCTGGGTTTTGGAGCTATATACCACATCAGCCAATTCAAAAGCATCTGCTTCTTGATGGAGAGGCAGTCTTTCTTTTAAAACCTGACCTGCTGGCAGGCGAAGGAGGATTTCGTAAGCGCGTAAAACACGTTTCCAAAGTTCAGAGGGTTGAGCCGGTGCCCATTTTTGCAGGAACCCGATCAGGTTTAAATCGCTTTTGTGTGCCAAGCTGTGGTTGATTAAGAGATCCTGCCAGAGATTGGCCAAAGCGGGCAAGGAACTGAGATATTCGGGTAAAATCTGGGCGAGTATTTCAAGACTGCGCTGGTGCACCAGGTGTGAGGCCGGGCAGTAAAAAAGATGACCCGCTTCATGCGCTAAAATTTCAGTCAGATAGGGCAAAAGCCCTTCCGCTTCAATGCGTGGGCCATTGAGCAGGATCTGGCCAGAACGCAGATGGACACGGGCCAAATCCTGAGCCAGCCCCCAGTGAGCGCGTTCTGCTGGGGTTTGAATATAGAGTGGAAGGGGGATAAAACGGGGGGTATGCACCCAGACTGCCTGGGCTTTCTGCCAAGAAAGGGCAAGCGCTTCCATTTAGGGTTTTAAAATGGCAGAACTAAGCCCCAGAGGCAAGAGAACGCCTAAAAACAGAGCCAAACCCATGAGTAGAGTTGCAATTCCCTGAATCAGGAAGACCAGAATTCCACTGATAACGCTCAGAGCATAGCTTTTTTGCAGCAAATAGAGATAGAGGGCAAAAGGGGCGAGAGTGCCAACTATCTGAGGAATAATAGGAATGAACATGCCAGCCAACCCCATCAGCAGGCCGATAAAAAGCGAACCCAGAAAAGAAAGCAGATTAACCTTCAAGGCTGTTCCAAAGCGATTTTCGGCAATATTAAAAAATTTGAGTGTGAAATAAAGCATAAAACTGCTGAAGATCAGCAGCAGAGCCAGCAAAGGGAAAATCATGAAAGCGCCAAAGAACATTTCCATGGTGGCTTGGCTCCTTTTTCTGTTGAAAGACTGTTTTTACGATAGCATAAGCCTGCGTTGGCAGCCATCCTTCTTTTTTGAGCCTTGGCTTGGGTTTTTTCAGGCTCGGCTCTTCAGAGACGGGCTTTGCATCGGCTATAATGGGGAAGCCAGAGTATCGCAAAGGGGAAAAGCCATGGACACGAGATCTCAAAGCAGTTCCGGTGGTTGGAATGATCCAAGCATGGGGTATATTCAAAAGGCCGCTGACGCAGCCAGTAGTATTGAACCCATCGCGACACCAGATCTTCCCAATGAGGCGATTGAGGAAATCGCCCAAATTCTGGCTTCTATGTTTCACTACCGACATCAAGTGGATATTGTCCACCGCTTTGAAGTGATGAAACGTCTGCGTGAAGAAGCTGTCGTATTGCGTAAAACGATACAGGACAAAGGTCGGGCGGCGGTTCGGCTTGACGATTTGTTTGAACACCATTCTCTGCATACTGTAATTTATAAATCCCAGGTAGAAGCTTGGTTGGCTCTGCGTGCTCAGAAACCAACCTATGGCAAAGAACCTCCTGAGCGTTGCCCAGCTTGCGATATGCCCCTGGTAAACAGTTGGACCTGTCTGGGCTGTGGGCTTGAACTTGAAAGCCCCTATCTGCGCATGCAACTGCGGGCTTCTTCACAAAGCCAGATCCGCCATTTGCCCTATCACTACGCGCTTTTATCTGATACTGAGCGCCGCCGCCTGCTGTTTATTAACTGCCGTGAAGGCCATCGTGTGGGCTGGGAAATCGATGCTGAACAATGGGCTGTTGAGGCCCCCATGAGTGCCCTTTATCTGGACAAGCATCGGATTTTACTGACGGATCGCCAGCAGAACCGGGTTTTTGAAGTGGGCATGTTTGGGGAATTGCTTTGGGAGTTTAATACTGAGGAATCTGAACGCCATGCGCTGTTTGAGCCTTCCCGTGTGACCCTTTTTCACCGTGCCCAGGATGAATATTTTTTGATTGCAGATACGGGCAACCACCGTGTTTTGATGGTGGATCGCCACCACCGGATTCATTGGCAATATGGCATGATGGGAGAAGCGGGAGCAGATGATGGCTATCTGGATTCTCCGACAGATTTACAAATGACTTCAGATGGACATGTTCTGATTGTAGACAGTGGCAATAACCGGGTGATTGAAGTGAATTCTGACAATGGCCGGATTGTTTGGCAGGCTCCCGAACATCTGGGTCTTTTACAGCCTGTCTTTGCCGAGCGCTTGCAGAATCACCATATGATTATCGTGGATGCAGGCAATTACCGGGTTTTGGAACTCAACCCCCAGGGTGAATTGGAAGAAGAGGTCAATTATTATAATCAGAACCTCGATCCCCGTTTTCGTCTCGACAATCCCACCCAGTATATCCGCCGTGAAAACCAGAATATTCTGCTGGGCAGCGCCCAGCGCATGATGGAAATTGACCTGATTCACAAACATGCTCTGTGGGTGGCACCTCTCAATGATTTGAACTATGAATACCAGGATGAGATTCTGCATTCGCTTGACCCCAATGAAGAATTTGTGGCTTTGGTCGAAAAGCAGGATGCTCCTCCCATGGAGCAACTGAGTCTGAACCGTGTGCTGCAGCGAACCCAGGTTTTTCAAAATGCCCCCGAAGAATTTTTGGAAGTCTTAACGCCCTATCTGACCATGCATACCTATTACCCCGAAGAAAAGATCGTCAAAGAGGGCGAAACAGGCGATGCCATGTATATTCTGCGCAAGGGCAAGGTACATGTGGTGCGGGGAGAGGATACCCTTTTGGCCACCCTGGAAACCGGCGATATCTTTGGCGAAATGGCGCTGGTTTTAAGCGAACCACGCAGTGCCACTGTCAAAGCCAGTACGACCTGCGAAGTGTATCGCTTGAGCAAATGGGCCTTTGAAACCGCAATTCAGGCCTTTCCGGATGTGTACCATCGCATTCAGGAACTGGCCCAGAACCGGGCGGCGATCACCCGTTTGAAAACCGGGCGCCATCTCTCTGCTGCAGAAGCCTCTGAGGTTTTGCAAACCCTTTTGGATACGCAACTGGAGCGCTTGCAAAAAATTAAGTCGGAATACAAGCACCAGGCCCAGTCCGTGATCGTATTCCGGCCTCCTTGGCGTTTGATGTATACCAAAATTGAACAGCATGCCATTCATGCCGCGATTCGTGAGGGCTGGCACTGTTTCGAGCTGCATCTGCACAGCCGCAGTGGTGAAAAAATGACCCTGGATCAGGTCTGTCCTGTCATTTTGCTTTTGCGCGAACAGGGAGAACTGATCAAACTTCATCCTTCAGCCGATGCGATCAGGAGGGATTTACTCAACGATACCCTGGCCTTGACCTTGATTACACATCATTCCCGTGAGCAGATTCTTGAAGACTTGGGCAGTATGCAGGGTTGGGCTCCGACTCAAATTTTTGAAATAGATTTTTAAACCCAACGGAGAAAATCTATCCCGTGCCGGTTGGGCTTGAATCCGGGTACAATAGAGCACTGGCTTGCGCCTAAGGCGTAGCGTCAATTCCTGTATGATTCGAGGGATGCCTGTGATTGAAAGAGATTTGGCCCAACTGGCTGTAGATACGGCCCTGCAGCGTGGAGCAACCTATGCCGACGCCCGGATTATCCGCTTGCAAACCGAGCAATTGGATATTCGCAATGGCAATGTAAATGGCATTAAACAACACCTGGAAGTCGGTATCGGCATTCGGGTTCTGGTAGATGGGGCTTGGGGCTTTGCAGCCAACCCCGATTTGAAAAAATCCAAGGTTGAAATTGCGGTGGATCGTGCGATTGCCCTGGCCCGTGATTCAGCCCATCTGTACCATGCCCCCGTGGTTTTGGCACGGCGTGCGCCGATTGTCACGGTTTGGAAATCCCCCTGTCAGATTGATCCTTTTGGAGTTTCGCTGGAAGACAAGTTGGGCTTTTTATTTGAAGCAGAAGAAGAAATGCGCCGGGTCAAAGGCATTGCCTTTACTGAAGCCGGCATGGATCTCTGGAAAGAATGGCAGCTTTTTGTGAACAGCGATGGCAGCCAGATTGAACAGGAAATCGTGCAGACCGGCTCTGGCCTTTCGGCTACAGCGGTTTCAGATACCGATGTGCAAACCCGTTCGTTTCCCTCTTCCTTTGGTGGACAGTTTAAATCTGCTGGATATGAGCTGATTCCCACGCTGAACCTCAAAGACAATGCCCAGCGCGTGGCTGAAGAGGCCGTGCAGTTGCTGACTGCCAAGGCCTGCCCGGTGGGTGAAAAGACCCTGATTCTGGGGGGCTCACAACTGGCTTTGCAAGTACACGAATCCTGTGGGCATCCGGTGGAATTTGACCGGGTGCTGGGTCATGAAGCAGATTTTGCTGGCACCAGCTTTTTAACCCCTGAAAAACGCAATAACTTTCAGTACGGCTCTGAAATTGTGAATATTGTGGCCGATGCCACTGCTCCTGGCGGGCTGGGGAGCTTTGGCTATGATGACGAGGGCACGCCTGCCCAGAAATCAGACATTATCAAAGATGGCCGTTTTGTAGGCTACCTGATGAGCCGTGAAACCGCTGAAAGCAATGAAATGGAATCGAATGGGGCCATGCGTGCTCAGGGGTGGAATCATACCCCGATTGTGCGCATGTCGAATATCAACCTGTTGCCCGGTGACTGGGAACTTCAGGCCATGATCGAGTCGACTGAAGATGGGATTATGGTTTGCGATAACCGCAGCTGGTCAATCGATGACAAGCGTCTGAATTTCCAGTTTGGCGGTGAGCTGGGCTGGGAAATCAAGGGTGGCAAAATTGTCGGCATGGTCAAGAACCCGACCTATACCGGCATTACGCCTCAATTCTGGCGCAGCTGTGACGCGATTGCCAATCAGAATCATTATCAAATCTGGGGCACGCCCAATTGCGGCAAGGGCCAGCCGATGCAAGTGGCCCGTGTGGGTCACGGGGTTTCCTATGCCCGCTTCCAGAACGTGAAAGTAGGTGTGGGCTATGCTGAATAAGAAAAAAGCGCAGGAGATTCTCTCTGAGGCGATTCGCTATTCGCCGGCAGATGAAACGGAAGTGATTCTGAGTGGGGGCAAAACCTTCTCGACCCGTTTTACCAATAACTATATCTCTCAAAATGGCGCGCAGAAGGAATATGACCTGACCGTGCGTGTGGCCTTTGGGCAGCAGGTGGGTGTGGCTTCCTGCAATCTTTTTGATGGAGATAACCTCAAAAAGGTTGTTGACAATGCCTGTAATGCAGCCCGCCACAGCAAACCCGACCTTGACTGGACGTCTGTGCTGGAGCCAACAGATCATCAGGAAATGAATGATGCCTATCTGCAGGACACGATTGACTATACTCCGCATGAAAAGGCCGAACGCCTGGCACCGATTTTGAAACAGTCCATTGACAAGGGCCTGACTTCAGCCGGGATGTTGGTCAATGGCGATCAGATGTTGACCGTGATGAATTCCAAAGGGCTTTTTGCCTATCAGTCCTGGACTACCGCTTCTTTTACCTATACCGCCATGGCACCCAACCAGGGCTCGGCCTGGGCTGAATATCACAGCCACGATATGGCTGAAGTTGCGGTTGAAGAACTGGCTGCTCAGGCCATGGAAAAGGCGCTTTTGAGCCAGAACCCGATTGCCGCTGAACCTGGTGCCTATACCGTGGTGCTGAGCCCCAGTGCGGTGCTGGAATTGGTTGAGTTTCTCAACTACCTGGGTTTTGGGGGCATGGCCTATGAAGAAAACCGTACCTTTACAGCGGGCAAACTGGGCCAGCAGCTTTTCGATCCCCGGATTAACCTGGTAGATAATCCTTTCCGCAAGGAAGTGCTGGGGCCTGGCTTTGACTATGAAGGCCATCCCAAACAAGCTCTGCCTTTGATTGAAAACGGCGTGGTGCGCAATCTGGCCTATGACCGCCGAATGGCGAACAAGGCAGGCAAACAGTCTACGGGCCATGCCCTGATGCCCCCTGCCACGATGGGGCCTTTTCCGACCCAGATTGTGCTGGAAGCGGGTGAAGACACGCTTGAAAGCATGATTGCCTCAACCGAGCGCGGGATTTATATTACCCGGCTCTGGTACTCCAATGTGGTTGATCCCAAACAGGCGATTATCACCGGCATGACCCGTGATGGCACCTTTATGATCGAAGACGGCAAACTGAGCAAGCCCTTGCGCAATATGCGTTATAACGAGTCGCTGCTCAAGGCGTTTGCCCAGGTCGAAGGCATTGGCAACCGGGTCTACGGCTTTCAGGGCTATTTTGGCAAGTTGGCCGTGCCCGCGCTGAAACTGCGTGATTTTCACTTTACAGGTGTTTCGCAGGAATAAGTCTGAACATGTTTGAAAGCCCCCGCTTCGTTTTGATGAGGCGGGGGCTTTTTTATTTTATTTTTGAGCTTTATGATAGGGTTGATGGGAAAGCCGATGATCGGTCCTGCTTTGCTGACTTTTGTTGGCCTTTTTTCCCCTCAAATGGGGATTGAGCGCCATTTGAATCAAGATCTTCCATTGCAAAGGGGCGTTGTTGCATGAATGCTGACCTAAAAAAAGCCCCCGAGAAGGCCATAATGCTGGTAATTTCAGGGTATGAAAAAAAATGTTAATGACCCCAAACCGAAGTATCGAGTCACGAACTGGTCTGAGTATAACAAAGCCTTGAAGCAAAGGGGAAGTATCACGTTCTGGTTTTCGGAAGATGTTCAAGAAAAATGGCTGACGAATGAAAAAACGGGAAAACGAGGAGCCTCCCAAACCTATTCAGATCTAGCCATAGAAACGTTTTTAACTGTTATGGCACTTTACAAATTGCCATTAAGAGCTGCCGAAGGTTTCATCCACTCAATCTTTGCTTTAGCGGACATTAAATTAGGGGTTCCTGAGTACAGCACAGTGAGTCGGAGGAGATTTGGGCTGAAGGTTATTTTGCCCCGCAAAGTGAGTGATAGAAAGATTCACGTTGTTATTGACTCAACGGGAGTCAAAATTTTTGGAGAGGGAACTTCAGTTGTTAGCGACGCTAGGAACCTTACAAATGAAGATAGCATTGATGAGTGGAAGGTGCGTCAACACGGTTACAGCAAGCGTAGAACATGGCGAAAGCTTCATTTGGCTGTAAATGAAGCAATATGCGAAATTGTCGCCAGTGTTGTTTCTGAAAACTCACTTACTGACGGTGACGCTTTGGCTGACCTACTTGAGCAAATTCCTGAGCCAATTGAACAGGTCTCCACTGACGGAGCCTATGACTGGTTTTCATGTTATGAAACATCGCTCAGCGTCAGGCTAAAGCAGCGATTCCTCCTCGTGAAAATGCCAAAATTAAGCAAAGAAAAAAAGTAGGAATTGAGCCTTTGCCCAGAGATGAAAACCTCAGAAGAATCAGGCAAATCGGGCGTAAAAACTGGAAAATTGAAAGTGGCTATCATCGGCGCAGTTTGGCTGAAACCAGCATGTTCAGGTTCAAACAGATTTTCGGTGGAAGTGTTCACTCGCGCTCCTTTGAGAGCCAAGCCGTTGACCTCTTTGTTAGATGTGTATTGCTCAATCGAATGACCTGGCTGGGAATGCCTGTATCTGAAAAAATAGAGGTTGTTTTATGACTCTTCCAATTTTAAGTAAAAACTCGATTGCTCAACTTTTGATTCATGCAACAACGCCACTGTTACTGTAAGCAATGGCATCTTTTGAGCATTAAATGTCAATTTAGGAATGCTGTTACCAAAATCTTTTATCAAAATAAAGATCAAATATCTGATCGTTGTTGATGATTTTCATATTTTCTGCCATGCATTGTGCAATCAATAAGCGATCAAAAGGATCTCGATGGTGAAAAGGTAATTTTTCAAGGGTTAAAAAATGGTGGGTATGCGTAGGCAGTAAATAAAATCCGATCGCTGTGATGTGATGAAAAATGCTTTCTAAAGGCTTGTTCAATCTTAATTTCCCAAGGCTCACTTTGATGGTCATCTCCCAGAGGGTGGCCATACTCACATAAATATCATTTTCTGGATGCTCAATAATTTCTCGGAGGTCAACGACCCTGGCCTAAAGGCCAGAGCTTGTAACTAACCAAAGGAGATGTTCCCTTGAATCGCTACAATAGGCTGGTTGACAGACAGCCCTTTAAATTGCAAGTAATTGGCGCGAATATTAATCGCGGCGTTGTGGTCAGCATGGCAAGTAAATTTGCACACACGACACTTAAACACAGACTGTTCAGGGCGATTGGAGCGGGAAACATGTTTGCATTGAGAACACTTTTGCGAGGTATAACGGGGGTCAACAAAAACAACACTGACTCCCGCAGCCTGCGCCTTATACTCAACAAACGTCTGTAATTGGGCAAAGCTCCATTTGTGCAGCCGCTTACGCTGAGCTTTTTTCAGTTTGGTTTTACCCCGAATATCTGTCAGATTTTCAAACACCAATGTTTGCCCGGATTCCATCGATTGAACAAGTCGTTTGCTCAGAACATGGTCACAATCGCGTCTGAAACGTCTCTGTCTGCCCGATGTGCGCTTGAGTTTGCGCTTGGCAGAACGAGTGCCTTTAGACTGAAGCTCAGAGCGCAAAACAGCATGTCTGCGTTCCACTTCTTCCCAGTGTTCAGAGCCGTAAAATTTACCTCTGCTATCGGCAGCAGGATTCACAATGCCCAAATCGACCCCAACAAAACTGTTATCGGTGTCATTGGGAGGAATTTCTTGAATGTCTTTGCTCATCACCACATGCAGCCACCATCTGCCTTTGCGGTCTTGAATCAGATCTGCGCAGCAACATTTCCAAGTTTTGTATTGTTGGTAATGCTTGGCAATCGTAAACGTGATTCTCAGGCGGCCTTGCAAAGTCAAGAGAGAGACTTCGCTTCTGTCAAACCAAAGCCCATACGAACGCTGGTCATAGCGAATCGGGCAACGCAGAGATTGCGGTTGATGCGCTTTTTTTCCTTTGCGCAAAAGCGCTTTTACAGAAACCAGAGCTTCCGTCGCTTTTATTCTGGCAGAAATAGCCAATTGAGAAGGCAAAGCAAATTGATCTCTTTGAGCAAGATAAGTGGCTTTATGCAGTTCGATACTATTAAATACTTTATGCGTCCAACCATAAGCAGAAACTTGGTTAAAAGAGTCTGTATAGGCCTGAATAGCTTGAGTCAGAATAGACGATTGCTCAGGTGCTGGATGCAATCTAAGTTTAATAGTTCGCTGAATAATCATATTCATATGATATCATCTAAGTATTCAACAAAATACACATGGAAAAAGAGTGCGGGAAAGACTCGTCCAGCTTACACCGGATGCGCTCTGCCTCTCCGGCATGAATGCCAGAGTCTCCTGTGCAAGATCTGATGAATGGGTAAATTGGGATCGGCTTCAAAATTCCAAATCAGAGTATGAGTATCCAGTAGATACTTCATTCCATGTAATCTCGAAAGTCTTCCAGGGGCTCATTAAAATCTTCAGCCATCTGAAAAGTACCTTTCAAGGAACCATATGAACCTCTTGAGGCTTGTTGATTTGTTGAGCGGAGCGTTTTGCTTCTTAAATAGCCAATAAAATCGATGACCTCAGCCTGTTTGTCAGGTGGCAAAGCATGGAACTCATCGAGTAATTGCTTATCTTGAATCATGGGGCTGAACCTCTAAACCATTATACTAAAAACGCTCAATACATATCAAATTCAATGACCGTCTTACAGTGCTTCAGAATGAAAGACTGAATTTTTGAGTTCAGTTGAGAAAAGCAAGAACAGAGGCATAGAGCAGGGTCTGTACAGGAAAAAGTAGGCACCATCATAGAGCTGGATCGAGCCAGAAATCCTC